>Ga0209378_1001831_pt1 | contig 14969 bp, 10 predicted proteins | sample GraSoiAngelo_156_FD_186170 | JGI IMG/M metagenome (GOLD analysis project Ga0209378, IMG submission 186170) | Grasslands soil microbial communities from the Angelo Coastal Reserve, California, USA - 14_1009_13_40cm (SPAdes) (version 2) | ecosystem: Environmental > Terrestrial > Soil > Grasslands ... | reverse complement strand
GGTGTTCGCGGCGATCCCGCGACTCGTGCGGAAGCAGGCGACGATCCTCCTGTACGGGCATGGCCACACGGGCGTGGATCTGAGCGTGCTGAGCCAGCTGCAGTTCCTCGAGCCCACCCTGCTGACGCCGGTCGGGGCGTCCGGCGGCTTCGCGGACGACGGCCGACCGGCCACCTACGTGCGCGCGCTGGACCTGATCGAGCGCGGCGAGGTGGACGTCCAGTCGCTGATCACGCACCGCCACCCGTCGCTCGACTCCGTCGTCCGAGCCTTCATGGACGATCACCGCGCCCCGGAGTACGTCAAAGGCGTCGTCGTCCTGTGAAGCCCGCGATGCGTGTCTCGCTGTTCGTGACCTGCCTGGCGGATCAACTCTGGCCGGCGGCGGCGGTCGGCGCGGTGCGGGTGCTGCGGCGGATGGGGTGCGACGTGCAGTTCGACGAGCGTCAGACGTGTTGCGGGCAGCCCGCGTTCAACACCGGGTATCGCCCGGAGGCGTGCGCGCTGGCCCGCCGGCTCATCGAGATCTTCGAATCGAGCGGCAGCGACGCGATCGTCAGCCCTTCGGGATCGTGCACCGCGATGCTGCATCATTACGAGCAGCTGTTCGAGGATGCTGGCTGGCGCGCCCGGGCTCGGGGCCTGGCGGAGCGCACCCACGAGCTCAGCTCGTTCCTCGTTAATCGACTGGGCGTGGAGGACGTGGGGGCGCGCTTCGCCGGCCGCCTCACCTGGCACGACGCCTGTCACGGCTTGCGCGACCTGAAGATCAAGGACGAGCCGCGCCGGCTGCTGCGCCACGTGCGCGGCGCGGAGCTGGTCGAGCTGCCGCCGCCCGGCGCGGAGACGTGCTGCGGCTTCGGCGGCACCTTCTCGGTCAAATATCCGGAGATCTCGGTGGCGATCCTGGACGAGAAGGTCGACGCGATCGACCGGGCGGGCGTGGATGCGGTCGTCTCGGGGGACGCGAGCTGCCTGATGCAGATCGGCGGCCGGCTGTCGCGCCGGGGATCGGCCGTCCGCGCCCTGCACCTGGCGGAAGTGCTCGCCGCCACCACATGAGCTTCGACCGGGACGCGCGCACGGCGCTGGCCGACGGCCAGCTGCGGGGCGCGCTGCGTCACGCCACGACCCTGTTCGGCGAGCGGCGGCGGGCGGCGATCGCGGACGTGCCGGATTGGGAGGACGCCCGCGATCGGGCCCGCGCCATCAAGGACGAGACGCTGCTGCACCTGGACCGCTATCTGGAGCAGTTCGTCGCGAACGCCGAGGGCGCCGGCGCGCGCGTGCATTGGGCGCGCGACGCCGCCCAAGCCTGTGACATCATTGCGGGAATCGCCGAACGACGGGGCGCCCGCACGGTCGTGAAGAGCAAGAGCATGGCTTCGGAAGAGATCCGCCTGAATGCCGCCCTCGCCGCGCGCGGGATCGCGGCGGTGGAGACCGACCTGGGCGAGTACATCGTCCAGCTCGCGGGTGAGGAGCCATCGCACATCGTGGTCCCCGCGATCCATAAGACGAAAGGCCAGATCGCGGCGCTGTTCGCCGCGAAGCTCGGCATGGAGCCCTCCGACGACGTCACCAGGCTGGCGGCCGCGGCGCGCCAGGCGCTGCGCCGCCGCTTCGCCGAAGCGGACCTCGGGGTCTCCGGCGTCAACTTTGCTGTGGCGGAGACGGGCACCATTCTGATTCTCGAGAACGAAGGGAACGCGCGGCTCACGACCAGCCTGCCGCGCACCCACGTCGCGCTCATGGGCATCGAGAAGGTAATCCCCCGCTTCGCCGACCTGGAGGTGTTTCTGCGGCTGCTCCCCCGCTCCGGTACCGGCCAGGCATTGACAGCGTATCAATCGTTGCTCACCGGCACGAAGCGCCAGCCGGTGGACGAAGGGCCGGAGGAGCTGCACATCGTGCTGCTCGACAACGGTCGCTCGCGCATGCTCGCGTCCCCGGTGACCCGTCAGACGCTGGCGTGCATTCGTTGCGGCGCGTGCCTCAATGCCTGCCCGGTATACCGCCAGATCGGCGGCCACGCTTACGGCTCGGTGTATCCCGGTCCGATCGGCGCGGTGTTGACCCCGCAGTTGCTCGGGATGGGGGAATCCGCCGAGCTCCCCTACGCATCCAGCCTGTGCGGCGCCTGCCGCGACGTCTGCCCGGTCAAGATCGACATACCGGCGGTGCTGCTGCATCTGCGCGCGCAGACGGTCGCACGGCGCGCGAGTATCGGGACGCGGGCGCTGCTCGAGCGGCTCGCGTTCTCGGCCTACGCAGCCGTGATGGCGCGGCCGCGGCTGTTCGAGTGGGTGATGGGCTGCGCCCGGGCAGTGCACATCGTGCCGCCGCTGGGCGCCTGGACCAAGTGGCGTGATCTCCGCCCCCTCGCACCGCGGAGCTTTCGCGACGAGTGGCGGGCGGGACTGCACGAGACGGAGGGATCGTGACGGACAGCGACGCAGCGCGGCGAGACATCCTGCGCGCGATCCGGGAGAACCTGAAACCCCGGGGCATCGCCCCGAGGTCAGCCGAACCGGTCCAATCCACGGCTGACCCCGGGCCGGCGGCCCGGGGTTCGCCCCCGGGCTTGCGCCCGGGGTCAGTGGGACCGGTCGAGCGCGCGTCACCCGATGCAGTCACCCGCTTCAAGGCACAGCTCGCCGCGGTCGGGGCACAATGCACCCTCGCTTGCGGAGAACCGGACGCCGCTCGCGCCTTGGCCCGCATCTTGACGGATGCGGGTGCCCGGCGAGTGGTCGGGTCGGACGCCCCGCTGGTCCAGCGGCTCCTGTCGACGCTGGGGCACGACTTCGTGCGAGAGAGCCTCGATCGCCTGTCGCGCGACGACCTGTTTGCCTGCGAAGCCGGAGTCACCACCGCGCAATGGGGGATCGCCGAGACCGGCACGCTGGTGCTCGAGTCGGCGCGCGAGCGGAGCCGGCTGCTCTCGCTCGTGCCGCCGATCCACGTCGCTGTGTTGTCCACGCGGTGCATCTGTGAGTCGCTGGGCGACGCGCTCGACCGCGTGCGCCAGGCCGCGAGCCATGCGATCACTTTCATCACGGGACCGTCGCGCACCTCGGATATCGAGCTCACGCTGGTGGTGGGGGTGCACGGTCCCCAGACGGTTCACGTGCTCTTGCTGGAGGATGTATGAAGAGAACAGCGCCTGTCGTCCTGATCGCGGCCGGAGTGGGCGTGATCTTCGGGTGCGGCGGGTCCGGCGCACGGCGGCAGGTCGGCTCGCAGCGGCCGGTGACGATCGCCGTGATCCCCAAAGGCACGACGCACGAGTTCTGGAAGAGCATCCACGCCGGAGCCATCCAGGCGTCGCGGGAGCAGGCGACCGAGGGCGCACCGGTCAACATCATCTGGAAGGGACCGCTGCGCGAGGACGACCGCGAGCAGCAGATCCAAGTCGTGGAAGGCTTTATCAGCCAGGGCGTCCAGGGGATCGTGCTCGCCCCGCTCGACAGCCGTGCGCTGGTGCGCCCGGTCGAAGAGGCCCGGCGCGCCGGGGTACCCACCGTGATCATCGACTCGCGGCTCGAGTCGGACAGCATCGTCAGCTTCGTCGCTACCGACAATCGCAAGGGCGGGCAGCTGGGCGCGGGCCGACTGGGCGAGCTACTCGGCGGGAAGGGCAAGGTGCTGCTGCTGCGGTACGGCGAGGGATCGGCCAGTACGACCGAGCGGGAGGCCGGATTCCTCGAGGTGCTGCGCTCCCGCTACCCGGGCATCGAGATCGTGTCCGCCGACCAGTATGCCGGACCCACGCGCGAGACGGCCAAGCGCGCGTCGGAGAACCTGCTCAACCGCTACGGCGGCCTGGTCCAGGGAATTTTCACTCCCAACGAATCCTCGACGATCGGCATGCTGCTCGCGTTGCAGGACATCGGCCTGGCAGGTAAGGTCCGGTTCGTCGGGTTCGATGCCAGCTCGATCCTGATCGCCGCGATCCGCGCGCAGCAGCTCGACGGGTTGGTGGTTCAGAACCCGATGCGCATGGGCTACCTGGGCGTGAAGACGATGGCCGATCAGCTGCGCGGCAAACCGGTGGAGCGTCTCATCGACACGGGCGTCGCGCTCGTGACGGCGGCGAACCTGGATTCGGCTGCGACGCAGGAGCTCGTGAACCCGCCGATCGCGCGGTACCTGATCGAGCAGTGAGCGTGCTCCGGATCTCGGGCCTCGCGAAGCGGTTCGGCCCGACGGTGGCGCTGGACGGCGTGGACCTGGTGCTCCACCCCGGCGAGGTGCACGCCCTGATCGGGGAGAACGGCGCCGGCAAGAGCACGCTGATGGGCATCGTCGCCGGCGCGCTGCATGCTGACCGCGGCGAGATGCAGCTCGACGATCGGCCCTACGCCCCGCCCTCGCCGCTCGAAGCGCGGCGGCGCGGCATCGCCCTCATCCATCAGGAGCTCTCGCTCTGCCCGCACCTCTCCGTCGCCGAGAACATCCTGCTCGGGATCGAGCCGTCGCGCTGGGGGTGGCTCGACGTCGGGGCCGCCCGCCGCCGGGCGCTCGGGCTGCTGGAGCACTTCGCCCATCCGGATCTCACGCCCGACGCCCGGTTGGGCGCGCTGCCGCTCGCGGCCCAGCAGGTGGTCGAGATCTGCCGCGCCCTGGCCGCCGACGCGCGTATCCTCCTGATGGATGAGCCGACGAGCAGCCTGCAGCGCGAAGAGGTGGACCGTCTGTTCGCCTTGATCCGCCGTCTCGCCGCGGGGGGGAGGCTCGCCGTGATCTATATCAGTCACTTTCTGGAGGAGGTTCGCGAGATCGCCGATCGGTACACCGTGCTGCGCGACGGCCGGAGCGTCGATTCCGGACGGCTCGCGGAGACGAGCGCCGATCATCTGATCGCGCAGATGGTGGGGCGGCCCGTCGCGGGGCTGTTCCCCGAGCGCGCGCGCACCCGGAGCGCGGCGGGAGAGGTGCTGCTCGCCGCGGACGGCGTCGCCGCTCCCCCGACGCTACGGCACGCCAGCTTCGAGCTGCGCCGGGGCGAAATCCTTGGCATTGCTGGGCTCATCGGCTCGGGGCGGACCGAGCTGGTGCGCGCCCTGTTCGGGCTCGAGCCGCAGGCGTCGGGACGGATCGCACTGCACGGCCGGGCGCTCGCGGTGCAGGGGGCGAGCCCGGCGCAGCGGCTCGGCCAAGGGTTCGGATACCTGAGCGAGGACCGGACGCGGGAGGGGCTGGCGCTGCCGCTCGCCGTGGCCGACAACTTGACGGCGACCCGGATGTCGGCCTGCTCGCCCGGGTGGGGATGGCTCGACCTCGGCCGGCAGCGCGCGGCTGCCCGGACCTGGATCGAGGCGCTTCGCATCCGGGCCGCGGCCCCAGAGCAGCCGGTGCGTGCGCTCTCGGGCGGGAATCAGCAGAAGGTCGCGATCGGCCGACTGCTCTACCAGGATGCGGAAGTGCTGTTGCTGGACGAACCGACGCGCGGCATCGACATCGGCAGTCGCGCGCAGCTGTACGAGACCATCGCGCGCTGCGCCGACGCGGGGAAAGGGGTGCTGCTCGTGAGCTCGTATCTCCCCGAGCTGTTCGGGTTGTGCGACCGGCTGGCAGTTATGAGTCGCGGGCGCCTCTCCCCCGCCCGGCCGATCGACGAGTGGACTCCCGAGACGGTGCTCGCGACGGCGATTGGGGAGGCAGGCCTGTGACCCCCGTGCCGCGGGCAGTCCGGCGCTGCCTTGTGTCGCTGGGTGTCTGGGCATGCCTCACGCACCCAGCGGATGCGCAGACGCCCCTCCAGGTCACTGAGCTCCGCACCGAGTACCAGGTCAACCCCGTGGGCATCGACGTGCGGGCTCCGCGGCTCGGCTGGAAGATCGAGTCGTCCCGACGGGGTACCGTCCAAACGGCCTACCAGCTCCGCGTCGCGCGGCAGCCGAGCGCCCTGGAGCGCCATCCCCTGTGGGACTCCGGGAAAGTGGCCTCCGACGCCTCGATTCACCGGGTCTACGGAGGTCCGGCGCTCGAGTCGGGGCAGCGGTACTACTGGCAGGTCCGCGTGTGGGATGACGCGGCCCGTTCCTCCACTTGGAGCGCACCCGCCTATTGGGAAATGGGCCTGCTTCGCTCCTCCGACTGGTCGGCGGACTGGATCACGCCCGACTTGAAGGAAGACACCTCCGCGTCGAACCCGAGCCCCCTGCTGCGTTCGGAATTCAAGGTCGACGGCGCCGTCGCCTCGGCCCGCGCCTACGTCACCAGCCTGGGCCTGTACGAGATGGAGCTGAACGGCCGTCGCGTGGGCGATCAGCTCTTCCGACCGGGGTGGACGGCGTACGACAAGCGCCTGCAGTACCAGACCTATGACATCACCGCGCTGCTCGTGCCCGGTGCGAACGCCGTCGGTGCGACGCTCGGCGATGGCTGGTACCGCGGCCGACTCGCCTGGGGGAACAAGCGCAACAGCTACGGCAACCAACTGGCGCTGCTCGCGCAGATCGTGGTTCGATATGCGGACGGGCGTCAGCAGGTGATTGGCACCGGCAAGGGATGGAGGGCCGCGACCGGCCCGATCCGCTTCTCCGACATCTACGACGGCGAGTCGTACGATGCGCGGTTGGAGCGGGACGGTTGGAGCCGCCCGGGCTATCACGACTCGGACTGGGCCCCCGTTCGCGTGCTCGAGCATTCCAAGCAGATCCTCGTCGCCCCGGCCGGCCCGCCCGTGCGCAGGATCCAGGAAGTGAAACCCGTCAAGCTGCTGGTTACGCCGTCCGGCGACACGGTCTTCGACATGGGGCAGAACATGGTGGGCTGGGTGCGCCTCAAGGTGCGCGGGCCGCGCGGCGCCACGATCCGCCTGCGGCACGCCGAGGTGCTGGACCGGAAGGGCGATTTCTACACCGACAACCTGCGCTCCGCCCGTCAGACAGTGGAATACACGCTCAAAGGAAGCGGTGAAGAGGTATACGAGCCGCACTTCACCTTCCAGGGCTTCCGCTACGTCGCGGTCGCCGGGTATCCCGGCAAGCCGACGTCGGACGACATCACGGGCATTGTGATCCACTCGGACATGACGCCCACCGGCACGTTCGAGACTTCGAATCCGCTCTTGAACCAGCTCCAGCACAACATCGTGTGGGGCCAGAAGAGCAACTTCCTCGACGTCCCGACCGACTGCCCACAGCGCGACGAGCGTCTCGGCTGGACGGGGGATGCCCAGGCGTTCGCGCCCACCGCGGCCTTCAACTTCGATGTGGCCGGATTTTTCACCAAATGGCTGGCCGATCTGGCCGCCGACCAGAAGGCCAGCGGCAGTGTTCCCCACGTAATTCCTGACGTGCTGTCGCGGGGCCAAGCCGAGGGCGGGGGCTCAACCGGCTGGGCCGACGCCAGCGTCATCATCCCGTGGACGGTCTACCTGGCGTACGGCGACACCCGCATCCTGGAGTCGCAGTACGAGAGCATGCGGGGGTGGGTCGAATACATGCGGCGGCTGGCGGGGGACGACCTGATCCTGGACTCGGGCTTCCACTTCGGCGACTGGCTCGCGTTCCACTCGACGCGCGCCGACTATCCTGGAGCGACCACCGACAAGGACTTGATCGCGACCGCCTTCTTCGCCCACTCGACCAGCCTGCTCGCCCGCACCGCCCAAGTCCTGGGCAAGACGGAGCACGCCCGGCAGTATGGCGCGCTGTTCGAGCGAATCAAGGCGGCGTTCGACCGGGAGTACCTCACGGCGAACGGACGCCTCTCTTCGAACACGCAGACCGCATACGCGCTGGCGCTCGCGTTCGACCTCGTGCCGCAAGAGTCGCGTCCTGAGGGGATCCGGCGCCTGGTGGAGGACGTGCGTCGTTTCAAGCATCTGACCACGGGCTTCCTGGGAACGCCCTACTTGAATCCCGTCCTGGGCGCGAGCGGGCATCTCGACGACGCCTACGCCCTGCTGCTGCGCGAGCAGTACCCGTCCTGGCTCTACCCGATCAAGCGGGGCGCGACGACGATCTGGGAGCGCTGGGACGGCGAGAAGCCGGACTCGAGCTTTCAGGATCCAGAGATGAACTCCTTCAACCATTACGCGTACGGCGCCGTGGGCGCGTGGCTGTACACCACGGTCGCGGGAATCGAGATCGATCCGGAGCGACCCGGATACAAGCACGTCCTCATCCGGCCGCAGCCAGGCGGCAGTCTCACACAGGTGCGCGCCAGCCTGAACACGATGTACGGGACGGTCGCCTCCGCGTGGGAGACCCGGGACGGGCAGTTCACCCTCGAGGTGACCATCCCGCCGAACGCCTCCGCCACGGTGAACTTGCCCGGCGCTATACTGGAACGGGTGACGGAGAGTGGAACACCACTCGGCAAGGCCGCCGGGATCAGCAGCCCGAGGCAAGCGGGGGATACGGTCGTTGTCGAAATCGGGTCCGGACACTACCGGTTTGTCTACGGTCGGGGATGAAGCGCGGCCCGCGCTGTCTCCGGGCGCCGACGCACTCCGCAACCACGAGCGCGACTACGACGCGCTCGCGGAGCGGCTGGCCCGCCGCGGGCAGCATCCCGAGACGGTGGTGGAGGCCGTCCTGCGGTTCGCGGTCGCCGTGCCGTCCTGGGCGCTCGGCACCGGCGGCACCCGGTTTGGCCGCTTCCCCGGCCCCGGCGAGCCGCGTACCCTCGCCGAGAAGCTGGAGGACGCTGCGGTCGTCCACCGGCTCACCGGCGGCGCGCCGCGTGTCTCGCTGCACCTCCCCTGGGACGAGCCGCCCGATCCCGCCGCCCTCCGCCAGCAGGCCGCGGAGCTCGGCCTCGGCTTCGACGCCGTCAATTCGAACACGTTCCAGGACCAGCCGGGTCAGCCCCTGAGCTACAAGCTCGGCTCCTTCAGCCACCCCGATGCCGCCGTGCGGCGCCAGGCGGTGGCGCACCACCTCCACGTGATCGATGTGGGGCAGGCGCTCGGCGCCGAGGCGATCACCGTTTGGCTCGCCGACGGGTCGAACTACCCAGGGCAAATGTCGCTGCGCAAGAGCTTCGACCGCGTGCTGGACTGTCTGCGAGACGTCTACGCCGCGCTCCCCGCCGGGTGGCGGCTGTTCACGGAGCACAAGCCCTACGAGCCGGCCTTCTACGCCACGGTCGTGCAGGACTGGGGCAGTTCGCTGCTGCTCGCGCAGACACTGGGCGAGCGGGCGCAGTGCCTCGTGGACCTGGGGCACCATCTGCCGAACACGAACGTCGAGCTGGTGGTGGCGCGGCTGCTGGGCGCGGGAAAGCTCGGTGGATTCCACTTCAACGACTCGAAGTACGGTGACGACGACCTCACGGCCGGCTCGATCAAACCGTACGGGCTCTTCCTCATCTTTCACGAGCTGGTGCTCGCCGAGCGCGAGCGCCTAACGGGGTTCCGGCCGGCCTACATGATCGATCAGAGCCACAACATCAAGGACCCCATCGAGGACCTGCTCCAGACGGTCGACCAGCTCCAGCTCGCGTACGCCAAAGCGCAGCTCGTCGATCACGCGGCGCTCGCCGCGTACCAGGAGTCCGGCGATGTGCTGCTGGCGGAGCGCGCGCTCAAGGACGCGTTCGAGACGGACGCGCGCCCCCTGGTGGCCGAAGCGCGCCGACGCGGCGGCGCGGCGCTCGACCCGGTGCTGGCGTTCCGCGCGTCGGGCTACCGGGCGCGCGTGGCGGCACAACGAACAGGCGGCACGTATGTCCCGCCGCGGAGCCTGTAGGCGTGGCACCGGCGCCGCCCAGCTATCTCGCGATCGACCTCGGCGCGTCGAGCGGCCGCGCGGTGCTCGGGACGCTCGAGCGACTGCCACAGGGATGGCGGGTCGCGACCCGTGATGTGCGCCGCTTCCGCGTCCCGATGATTGAGGAGGCGGGGCACCTGTACTGGCATGTGGAGGCGTTGTGGGATGAACTGCGCACCGCGCTCGCCGCCGCGCTCGACATGGCGCCAACGCTGCAGTCGGTGTCCGTCGACAGTTGGGCGGTCGACTACGTCCCCCTCGGTGCGGACGGCGCGCCGGTCCGCCTCCCCTACGCGTACCGCGACCCGCGCACCCGGGGGCGGTTGGCCGAGGTGTTCCGTCGCATCGACGCCGATCGGCTGTACGCGGTGACCGGGATCCAGTTTCTGGAATTCAATACGCTCCCCCAGGTCGTGTCTGACCTGATCGACGAGCCCGAGGTCGTGGCACGGACCGAGACGCGGCTGCTGATCGCGGACTACTTCCTCTACCGCCTGAGCGGCCGCCCCGTCGCCGAACGGACGATGGCGAGCACCACGCAGCTGTTCGCCGTGCGGGCCGGCGCGTGGTCGCAAGAAGTGATCCGGGCCGCGGGAGACGATCCCGCGCGCTGGCCGGCGATCGTGAACCCGGGCACGATCCTAGGGCCCGTGCTGCCCGAGGTGCTGCCTGCGGCGGTTCGCAGCGCGGGGCGCCGTCCCCTCGTGATCGCGTCGTGTTCGCACGATACCGCGGCCGCGATCGCGGCGGTGCCGGCGTCGGGCGACGAGCCCTGGGCGTACATCAGCTCCGGCACGTGGTCGCTCGTGGGTGCGGAATTGCGGGCCCCGGTGTTGACGGCGGCGGCGCACCAGGCGGGGTTCACGAACGAGGTCGGGCTCGACGGGACGATCCGCTTCTTGAAGAACCGCACCGGCATGTGGGTGCTCGAGGAATGCCTCCGTGAATGGGCGGCGCATGACCCCCGGCTCGCGTGGGACACACTACTCGCTGACGCTGCGGTCTCCTCCTCGGGCCACGCGATCGATCTCGACGCGACTCAGTTCGGCGAGCGCGGCGGGATGGTCGCGAAGGTGGCGGCCGCATGCCGCGGCAGCGGGGCTCCGGTGCCGGCTACGCGCGGCGAGACGTGCCGCCTCGTGCTCGAGAGCCTGGCAGACGGCTATCGCCGCACGCTCGACGAGCTCGAGGCGCTCACCGGCGCCCGCGCCCGGGTGGTGCACGTCGTGGGGGGCGGCAGCCGGAGCCGGCTCTTGAACCAGCTCACGGCGGACGCATGCGGACGCCGGGTCGTGGCCGGTCCCGAGGAAGCCACCGCCCTGGGGAACGTGCTCGTGCAGGCGCGCGCGCTCGGCGACCTGCCGCGCGGCGTGGCGATCCGCGACGTGGCCCGCGCGAGCGCCACGCTGAGCGAATTCCTGCCCGTGGCAGTGCCGACACGATGACGACCACCCCGCCCCGCATCGTCGCCCGCGGCGCCGCCGCGAGCGCTCGCGGCATGTCCGACGACTACTTGCGCAGCCGCTGGGACGACGCGGTCGCCGCCGCGCTCGACCCAGTCGCGCGGCTGGTCTACCGATCGAACCTGCTCGGCGCGGACGCCCGGATCACGAACACCGGCGGCGGCAACACGTCGTCGAAGATCGCCGCGACCGACCCGCTCACCGGCGGGACCGTGCAGGTGCTGTGGGTGAAGGGATCGGGGGGCGACCTGCGCACGGCGACGCGCGCGAATTTCGCGTCGCTCTACTTGGACCAAGTATTGAGTCTCCGCGGCATGTACGCGCGCTTTCCGCAGCGCGGGCCCAAGACCCCGGCGGAGGACGCGATGGTGGGGATGTACCCGCACACGATGTTCGACCGCAATCCGACCCCTGCGAGCATCGATACCCCGCTGCACGCCTTCATCCCGCACGCGCACGTGGACCACCTGCACCCCATCGCGGTGATGGCGATCGCGACCGCGGCCGACGGTCCCGCGCTCACGCGCCAAGTCTACGGAGACGATGTGCTCTGGACCGACTGGCAGCGCCCCGGCTTCGACCTCGGCTTGAAGCTCGAGCGGATCTGTCGTGACCACCCGAACGCGCAGGGCGTGATCCTGGGCGGCCACGGCCTGATCAGCTGGGCCGACGATGACCGGGAGAGCTACGAGCGGACGCTCGCGCTGATCCGTCGCGCGCAGGACTTCCTGAACGCACGAGATGACGGCCGGCCGGCGTTCGGCGGCCCGCGCGTGCAACCGCTGCCCGAGGCGGATCGCCGGCGGGTGCTGGTGGAGATCCTGCCGTGGCTGCGCGCGCGCGTGAGCCGCGACGCCGCTAAGCCCCCGGGCGGCGCCCTCCGGCAGATCGCGACGGTCGAGCTGCGCGACGAGGTCCTCGAGTTCGTGAACTCGCGCGATGCCCCGCGACTGGCGGAGCTGGGGACGAGCTGCCCCGACCATTTTCTCCGCACCAAGATCAAGCCGCTCTACGTCGACTGGGATCCGCAGGCGGCGGACACGGGCGCTCTCAAGGCCAAGCTCGAGGCCGGCCTGTCGCAGTACCGCGGGGATTACGCCCAGTACTACTCGAAGCACCAGCGGGCAGACTCGCCGGCAATTCGCACGGCGTTCCCGAGCGTGATCCTGCTTCCCGGCATCGGCCTCGTCGCGTGGGGCCAGTCGAAGTCCGAAGCCCGAGTGACGGCCGAGTTCTACGGCGCGGCCATCGGCGTCATGCGCGGGGCGGAGCGCGTGAGCCGCTACACGGCGCTCGACCGGCAGGAAGCGTTCGACATCGAGTACTGGCTGCTCGAGGACGCCAAGCTCAAGCGGCTGCCCCCGGGACTGCCCCTCGACCGCACGGTCGCTGTGGTCGTCGGCGCGGGCAGCGGGATCGGGCGGGCGCTGGTTCGCGAGCTCGTCGGCCAGGGCGCCGCCGTGGCGGCGGTCGATCTGCACGCGGACCACGCGGAGGCGGCCGCGGCGGAGGTCCTGCAGAAGGTGGGGATGGGGATCGGTGTGGCGGGAACCGGCATCTCCGGCGCGGGCCAGATCATCGGGCTGGGCGCCGACATCACCGATCGGGCAGCGGTGCGGCACGCGCTCGAAGACGTCGTCCTCGCCTACGGGGGCCTGGACCACGTCGTCGTCACCGCCGGCTACTACCCGAGCCCCGACGAGCAGGGGAACGTCGCCGATGAGGAATGGGGCAAGACATTCGCGACGAACGTCATGGGCCCGTTCCTCGTCGCGCACGAAGCCTGGCGGGTATGGCAGGCGCAGGGTGCGGGGCTCGAAGGCAGCCTGGTGATCACCACGAGCGTCAACGCGGTGGTGCCGAAAGCGGGGTCATTCGCCTACGACACGAGCAAAGCGGCGGCGAACCACCTCGTGCGCGAGCTGGCGGTGGCGTTCGCGCCGCTCGTGCGGGTCAACGGCGTCGCGCCGGCGACGGTGCTCGAGGGATCGTCGATGTTCCCGCGCGAGCGGCTCGTCGCCTCGCTCGCCAAGTACGGGCTGCCGTACGACGCCGCGGAGAGCACGGAGGTGCTGCGCGACCGGTTGGCCGAATTCTACGCCCGGCGCACGCTCACCGGCCAGCCGATCGCGCTCGCCGACCAGGTCAAGGCGATCGCCGCGTTCCTCACCGACGACTTCCGCAAGACGACGGGCCAGATCGTCAATATCGACGGAGGCCTCGCGGCCGCGTTTCTGCGATGAGCACCATTCAACCGCGCGCCGCCGCAGCCGCGGCCTCCCAGCAGTCGCTGGCGGACCGCCTGGACGCCATCAACGAGTTCGACCGCGAGCCCGTGCCGCCGGACCGGCTGCAGGGGCCCGGCAGCTTCATCGGGCTGTACGCCGGCGAGCACCTGGCCGGGACGGAGTTCGTGATCGGGCCGCTGTTCGTGGCGCACGGTGTGGCAGCTCGAGACCTGGTGCTGGGACTGCTCGTCGGCAACCTGCTCGCGGTACTGAGCTGGGCCTTCATTACGGCGCCCATCGCCACGAGGACGCGGCTCAACCTCTACTGGCACCTCCGGAAGATCACCGGCCCGAACCTGCTGTTCGTCTACAACATCGTGAACGCGCTGATGTTCTGCTTTCTGGCGGGAAGCATGATCTCGGTTGCCGCTACGGCGGTGGGCCTCCCGCTCGGGATGGCGATGCCGAAGCTGAACGACGTGTATCCCAACTCCGTGGGCTGGGTGCTGGTGGTGTTCCTGGTGGGGGCCACGGTCACGGCGCTGGCGATCCTCGGGTTCGAGAAGATCGCGGCCGCCGGGCAGGTCGCGTCCCCGTGGATGTTCATGGTATTCGTGGCGGCGGCCGTGGCCGTGCTGCCGCGGCTCGGTGTCACGTCCCTGGGGGACTTCTGGCGGGTCGCGAGCGAGCGTATCTGGTCCGGCGTTCCGGCGCACGGCGTAGCCAAGTTCAGCTTTTGGCACATCATGTTTTTCGCGTGGTTTTGCAATATGGCCATGCACATCGGGATGGCGGACATGACGGTGCTCCGCTACGCGAAGCGGTGGCAATACGGATTCTTGAGCGCGTGCGGCATGTATCTGGGACATTTCGTGGCCTGGATCGCGTCGGGTATCCTGTGCGCCGCCGCGCTGGGTGACGTGGCGCCCGGCCCCATCGCCTACCTGGGAGCGGGAGTAACCGGGGCCGTCACCGTGGTGATCGCGTCGTGGACCACAGCGAACCCCACGCTCTACCGCGCCGGCCTGGCGCTCCAGACCATCTCGCCCAACTGGAAGCGCTGGAAGGTGACGCTCGTGGCCGGCGGGGTGACCACGGCCGCCGCGATCTTCCCCGCCCTGATGATGCGGCTGCTCGACTTCGTGGCGCTGTACGGGCTGATCCTGATGCCGATGGGCGCGGTGATCTTCGCGGATTTCTGGCTCCTGCCGAGGCTCGGCTTGCGGCAACGCTATGCCGAGTGGAAGAGCCTGTTGTTCAGTTGGCCGGCCGCATTGACCTGGGTCTTCACCCTCGTCGCGTGCTGGGCGATCAACGCCATGTGGGGCCTGGAGATCTTCTTCCTCGGGCTGCCCGGCTGGTTCATCGCCACGGTTCTCTATGTGGGCCTGAGCGCCATCCAACAACCGGCCAAGCTCCGAGCGGCCCGGGCCGAGGCGTAGTCGACCATGCGGACCGCGCTCAAACTGATCTCCTTCACTGGCCTCGGCCTCACGGTGATCCCCTCCTTCCTGGTGTTCGCCGGTGCGATCGCCTGGGAGAGCCACGCC
>Ga0209378_1001818_pt1 | contig 15037 bp, 16 predicted proteins | sample GraSoiAngelo_156_FD_186170 | JGI IMG/M metagenome (GOLD analysis project Ga0209378, IMG submission 186170) | Grasslands soil microbial communities from the Angelo Coastal Reserve, California, USA - 14_1009_13_40cm (SPAdes) (version 2) | ecosystem: Environmental > Terrestrial > Soil > Grasslands ... | reverse complement strand
ATTTCGACATGCCGGCGACTCCTCAGCGCGTATGGCGCGCGCTGCAGGCGGCCAAGGCGGGCGATCCGCGCGCGCTCGCCGTCGCCGAGCTGAGTGGACATTCCTGAGCGGCTGAGGGCATACTCAACCCGCCGCACGGGAGGAGGACCCATGGCGAGAATTTCCAGCCGTAGAGATTTTTTGCGCAAGACCGCGGCATTGACCGGAGGCGCGGTTGCCGCGAGCGCAGGTGCCGCGCCGCTGAGCGTGCCGCCGAGCGCGCAGGAGCCGGGGCGGCCGATTCCCGAAGCCATGTACGGCATGCCTTCGAAGTACGAGGCGCATGTCGCCCGGCGGCGCAGCGACGTCCTGAAGAACCGCCAGAACTGGTCGGACTGGAGCATGACGCCGCTGCAGCACCAGCCCGGCATCATTACGCCGAACGGCCTGGTCTTCGAGCGCCACCACGCCGGCACGCCGGACATCGATCCCGCGAAGCACCGGCTTGCGATCCACGGCATGGTCAAGCAGCCGCTGGCGTTTGCGATGGACGATCTCGTGCGCTACCCGTCGGTGTCGCGCTTTCATTTCCACGAATGCTCGGGCAACGGCCTCACCGACTGGCTCAAGCCGGCCTCGAGCACAGTACAGCAGACGCACGGCCTTCTCTCGGGCGTGCTGTGGACCGGCGTACCGGCCGCCACGCTGCTCGAGGAGGCGGGCATCGATCCGCGCGGCAGGTGGGCGCTGTTCGAAGGCGCCGACGCAGCCGCGCATGCGCGCTCGATCCCGATGGAGAAAGTGCTCGACGACGCCATCATCGCTTACGCGATGAACGGCGAGCGCCTGCGGCCGGAAAACGGCTATCCGGTGAGGCTCGTGCTTCCAGGCTGGGAAGGCAACACCAGCGTCAAGTGGCTGCGGCGCATCAAGGTCTCCGACGAGCCCTGGCACCTGCGCAGCGAGACCGCGCGCTATACCGATCCGATGCCGGAAGGCAAGTGGCGGCAGTTCAGCATGGTGATGGAATGCAAGTCCGTCATCACCTCGCCCTCGGGCGGACAGCAGCTCAAAGGCCCCGGCTTCTACGAGATCACCGGGCTGGCGTGGTCCGGCGCTGGCCGCATCCGCGCGGTGGACGTGTCGGTCGACGGCGGCAGGAACTGGCGCGAGGCGATGGTCGAGGAGCCGATCATGGACAAATGCCTGACGCGCTTCAAGGTCGGCTGGGACTGGAATGGCGCCCCGGCCGTGCTGATGAGCCGCGCGCTCGACAGCACGGGCTACGTGCAGCCGGCAGTGCAGGAAATCCAGAAGGCGCGCGCGATCGCGGGCTTCGTGCAGCACCACAACGGCATTCAACCCTGGTCGGTCAACGCCAAAGGCGAGGTGCGCAATGCGATCGGCCAAGCGTAAGCTGATTTTTGTCTTGATCACAAGTGCCCTATGGGGTTGCGCGGAGATGGGCGGCCGAATGGCAGCGAAGTCGTCGAGCGGAATTCCGCTGGGCAGCACGGGACCGCATGCGGTGCAGCCTTTGCCGGACAAGCCGCGCTTCGGCCAGCCGATGAGCGAGGCCGACCTCGCCGCCTGGAATATCGACATCCGGACTCCCGACGGGCGGGGTCTGCCTCCCGGACAAGGGAGCGTCGCCGAAGGCAGGAAGGTCTACGAAGCGAAATGCGTCGCCTGCCATGGCGCGGACGCCAAGGGCGGCCCGATGTACGGCACGATGGTCGGAGGTATCGGTTCGTTCACCACCAATACCCGTGTGCTCACGCCGGGAAGCATGTATCCGTACGCGCCGATCCTGTTCGACTACATCCGCCGCGCGATGCCGCTGGACCGGCCGCAGACTCTCAGCGCGGACGAGGTCTACGCCGTATCGGCCTACCTGCTCAATCTGAATGGCCTGGTGAGCGCCGACGCGATCATGGACGCCACCCGCCTCGCGCGGGTGCAGATGCCAAACCGCAACGGCTTCCTGCTCGATGACCGGCCCGATACGAGGGCGCAGCGCTGCATGACCAGCTGCAAGTGATCGCCAGTTTGTTTCCGGCGGCACACGTTTCGAAACGAGGGCGAATAAACATAGACGCGAACAGTCTTGCCGCCTGCGGCGGTGCAGGGACAGAATCGCCCTGAAGGAGACTTGATCATGGGTAGAACCGCCGCCGAGTGGAGCGCGCCGCCGAAATTCCCGGCGACGCACTACGTCGATTCACGCCTCTATACCGACGAGGCGATCTTCAAGGAGGAGAAGGAGAAGCTGTTCAGGCCCTCGTGGATCATTGCCTGCCACGAGTCGGAGCTGCCCGAGGCCTTCGACTATCGCCTGTTTACCCATCCGGCCGGCGTCCCGCTGATCGTGGTGCGCGGCGACGACGCCAGGGTGCGCGCGTTCTACAACATCTGCCCGCACCGCGGCAACACGATCCTGCACGACCCGTCGGGCAACGCCAAGCGCATGACCTGCATCTTCCACCAGTGGTCGTTCGACACGCGCGGCAACTGCGTCGAGATCTCGCGTGCAGAGCAGGGCTACCAAGAGCGCTTTCGCAAGGAGGATGCGTCGATGCGCGAGGTGAAGTGCGAGCTCGCGTATGGCGGTTTCGTGTGGGTGAACCTCGCCGATGACTGCGCGCCGCTGCGCGAGTTCGTCGGCGGCGCCATGGACATTCTCGAGCCCTACATGCAGGAGCCGATGGAGCTGTTCCACTACCACAGGGCGCACGTGCGCACCAATTTCAAGCTGTGGCACGACACCAACAGCGAGTTCTACCACGACTTCCTGCACTACTTCAACCGCATTACCGGGATGCTGCAGCCCGGCTATTTCGACCGCCGCTATACCGGGTTTCCGAACGGCCACGCGACTGTCGGATCGATGCAGATCCAGTACGACAAGTACGAGGGCTCCAAGGAGCGCGCGGTCGGCTGGCCGGGCCTGGCGCCCGGCGGCTGGTACATGGTCGATCTGTTCCCCGGCATGACCTACAACCTGCGCACTTCGGTGATGCGCATCGACACCGCGATCCCGCTCGGGCCGAACGAGGTATTGATCGAGTTCCGCGGACTCGGCCTGAAGCGCGACACCGCCGAGGAGCGCGCGCAACGCGTGTTCGACCACAACACGATCTGGGGCCCGTTCGGCCGCAACCTGCACGAGGACCTGCTCGCCGTCACCGGTCAGGGGCGCGCGATGCGCGAAGGCACCGACAGCCGGTGGGTGATCCAGGGCCGCGAGGAAAACAGCACCATCCACGACGAGGTCGGCATGCGGCACTACTACGCCGAGTGGTCGCGGCGCATGGGCCGGCCCGCCTACGCCCCCTACTAAGTGATCAAGTCCGAACAGCGCCAGGCGATCGAGGAGCTGGTCTACCGCTCGTGCCTTGCGCTGGACAGCAGGGACTTCAAGGCGTTCCTTGACCTGTGCGACGAGGCCTTTCGCTACACGATCACGACGCACAGCGCAGAGATCAAGCGCGACATGGTCTGGCTCGACCACGACAAGAAGGGCATGGAGACGCTGTTTACCAACCTTCCGAAGCACAACAGCGACCACTCGCCGCTCACCCGGCACGCCACGGTCTACACGGTGGATCTGGCCGGTTCCGAGGCAAACGTGGTGTCGGCGCTGCAGGTGTTTCGCACGCAACTCGACGGCGGCGCCACCGAGCTGTTCGCGGTCGGGCGGTTTCACGACACCGTCAAGCTGAGCGCTGCGCAACCGAAGCTCGTGCGGCGGGTCGTGAAGCTCGACACGCGGCTGCTCGGCTACGGCTATCACATCCCGTTCTAGCGCATGCGAATCCAGGTCAATGCGCGCAACCGTGGCTTCGAGTTCGACGCGCGGGCCCGCGAACCGGTGCTCTACGCCGGCCTGCGCGCCGGGATCGACCTGCCGTACGAATGCGCCACCGGAACTTGCGGTACCTGCAAGGCCAAGCTGATCTCGGGCCGGCTGCACGACGGCTGGCGCGAGGCTCCGGGGCGCAAGCACGTCAAGCCCGAGCAGCGCGAGTTCCTGATGTGCCAGTGCGCCGCCGAAGGCGAGGCGATGCTGGAGGTATCGAAATTCGTCTACGCGATGGAGCCGGGGGCCTGTGCTCCCGACGCCTGCGCGGGGATCGTGCGCGCGCCGCGCAGGCTGGCGCACGACGTGATGGCGTTCGGCGTCGAGCTGGAGCAGCCGTGCGACTTTGACGCCGGGCAGTTCATGCTGCTCGCGCCGGCGGGCCTGCCGGGCTACCGGGCGTACTCGATGTGCAACTTCGAGCGCGGCGGACGGCAGCTCGATTTCGTCGCCAAGCGCAAGCCCGGCGGCGGCTTCTCGGAGTGGCTGTTCGGCGCCGGCCGCGAAGGCGAGCGCCTCGAGACCTTCGGTCCGCTCGGCAAAGCGACGTTCGATCCGGCGCTCGCCAAGAACCTGCTGTGCATCGCCGGCGGCTCGGGCATCGCCGGAATGATGTCGATCCTGTCGCGCGCGGCGCGAGAGCGCTACTTCGATCGCTACCGCGGCTGGGTGTTCTTCGGCGTACGGATGATGCGCGACGCGTTTTTCCTGGGGGAATTGAGTGCATTCAGGGCGCAAGGACTGGAAATCACGGTCGCATTGTCGGATGAGGACGTGCCGGCGTCCGCCAGGAGCGAATGGCCGCAGCTCGGCTTTGCGCGCGGCCTGGTACACGAGGTCGCCAGGCGCACGATGGCCGGCAAGTACCACGACATGCGTGCCTACGTGGCGGGCCCGCCGCCCGCGGTGGATGCGGCAATCCGCATGCTGCTGCTCGAGGCGAGGCTCACCACCGATAACATCCGCTACGACAAGTTCAGCTGAAGACCATGCGCAAGCGTCTGCTGTGCCGTGCGGTGGAGGTGCCGGAAAACGGCCTCAAGGAGTGCGAGGCCGAAGACGGCTTGAAGGTCGTGGTGGCGAATGCGGGCGGGGAATTCTTCGGCTTCCAGGCGATCTGCCCGCACCAGGAGGTACCGCTTTGCGAGGGCCTCTTCGACGGCTCGGTGCTCACCTGCCACATGCATCTCTGGCAATGGGATGTGCGCACCGGCGCTCCGCTCGGCATCGCCGAGGCCCCTTTGCAGCGCTATCCGGTCACGGTCGAAGGCGATTCGCTCTATCTCGGCGGCGACGACAGCGCGCTCGGCACGGGCGAGCTCTTCAACGGCCTGCCCTCCGAGACCATAGACGCCCTCGCGCGCCTTGCCAGGCGCGAGACCTGCCAGGCCGGCGCGATGCTTTATCGTCCCGGCGACCAGGCTGAGGATTTCTTCGTGCTCGAGTCGGGCCGCGTCGAGTTTCTCATCGGCCGCGGCGAGCGCACCGCGCCGGGCGGCTTCATGCTGAAGAAGGGCGAGGTGTTCGGCTGGGCGGCGCTCCTCGACGGCTACCCGGCGCGCATCGCGAGCGCGCGCTGCCTCGAGGAGTCGGCGCTGCTGCGCATCAACGGCAAGGCGGCGCTGCGCGTGCTCGAGGGCGATCCCGCGGCGGGATTGACAGTCATGCGCCGGCTGGCGGGGCTGATCGCGCGTTACCTTGCATCATCGGGAGCGAAATAATGAAGCTGAAAACAGGCCTCATCCTGCTGGCTGCACTGGCCGCAGGCACCGCGGCGGCGGCCGAGCCGGTCAAGCTGGTCGTGGGCTATCAGCCCTACGACACCATCTCTTACTCAGCGGTGGTGATCCGGGCACTGGAGTTGTGGAAAAAGCATCTTCCGCCGGGCAGCGAAGTCGAGTTTCAGAACGCGCTGCAGGGCTCGATCATCGTCAACCAGATGCTCGCGAACAAGCAGCAGATCGGCTACCTGGGAGACATGCCGGCGGTCGTCGCGACGACCAAGCGCAGCGTCGCTCCGATCGACCTGGTGGCCAATACCGGCCTTTCGCCGGGCCAGCGCTGCAACGTGATCATGGTGCGCGCCGATGCGCCGAAGTTCAGTTCGCCGCAGGAGGCGGTCAGATGGCTCGATGGCAAGACGCTGGCGACGCCGCAGGGCAGCTGCGCGCATCGCTTTCTCGGGCTGGTCATCGAGACCACCAAGATCAAACCGGCGGCGATCCTCAATCAATCGATCGAGGTCATTGCCACGAATCTGCGTGCCGGCAAGATCGACGCCGCGGTGCTGTGGGAGCCCTCCGTCTCGCGCATCGGCGACATCGTCGGCGAGGGCTTCGCGCGCATCGTGGCCACCGGGCATACGTTCGGCATTTCGGACGCCGGTGCCATCGCAATGCGCGAGGATTTCATCAAAGCGCGGCCCGATATCGTCGAAGCATGGCTCAGGACCGAGCTCGAGGCGCAGCAATACGTCCTCGATCCGAAGAACTGGAGCAAGGTCGCGGAGTTCGTAAAGAGCCAGACCGCGGGCATCACGGTTCCGATGGCGTGGTTCTCGATCTACGGCGCGATTCCGGCTGCAGCGGGCGGCAGCCCGATCCGCGACGAGAAGCCTTTCGTATTCGACCAGCGAGTGCACAAGCTGCTCGCCGAAACCTACGTGTACTTGCACCAGGCGAAGGTGATCGATGTGGACAAGCCGGCGCCCGGCGCGCTCGACGACTCGTTCGCGCGCAAGGTCGCTCAGGCGGCGAAGGCGCCGTTGCCGCTCGGCATCATCATCGCGCAGGATTTATCAAAGCTGCCGAAATAGCACCATCACCCAGAGGAGGGAACCGTGAACAGAAGGCACTTTGCAGCAGCGGCCATTGCAGCGCTCTTCGGTGCGTCGGCAGCGTCCTTCGCCGCCGACATCGACTACGGCAAGCCCGGCACGCCGGTAAAGCTGGTGGTGGGCTACCAGCCTTACTACACGCAGGCGTGGTCGGGCGTGGTGATGCGCGGCAAGAAGTTCTACGAGAAGTACCTGCCGAAGGGCTCGGACGTCGAGTTCCAGATCGGCCTGCAGGGCGCGATCATCGTCAACAACATGCTCGCCGGCAAGCAGAACATCGGTTACTACGGCGACATGCCCGGCATCGTGTCCACGACCAAGACGGAGGTGGCCGACGTCCGGCTGGTAGCAGTGCTCGGACTGGCCTGGGACCAGTGCAACGCCTTCCTGGTGCGCAACGACGCTCCTCAGTTCAAAAACGACCAGGAAGCGATCCGCTGGCTGGACGGCAAGACCGTCGCGGTGCCGAAGGGAAGCTGCACCGATCGCTTCGCGCAGGCGACCTTCAAGAAATTCAGCATCCAGCCCAAGGAATACCTGAACCAGAACATCGAGGTGATCACTTCCAACTTCCGCGCCGGCAAGCTCGATGCGGCGGTGATGTGGGAACCGACCACGTCGCGTTTGGTCGGGGATGGCCTCGCGCGGCTGATCGCCACGGGCAAGAGCGTGCAGGAGAACGACGGCGGCCTGCTGGGGATGCGCGCCGACCTCATCAGGCAGCGGCCCGACGTGGTGAAGGCCTGGCTAGAGGCTGAGCTCGACGCGCAGCTCTTCATCGCCGACCCGAAGAACGCCTCCGAGGTGATCAAGATGGCGAAGGAGCAGACCACCGGGTTTTCCGAAAAGGTGCTGTGGAACTCGCTCTACGGCAGGTACCCCGACGTGGCCGGCGGCGGCGACACCCGCAACATCATGCACTATACCTTCACGCCCGAGGCGCGCGAGCTGATCAGCCGCGCGGCCGCCTTCCTGCATTCCATCAAGAGCATCAACGTCGACAAGGTGCGGCCGGAGGCGATCGAGTCGAAGTGGACCGAGGACATCCTCAGGGAGCGCGGCCTCAAGGCGCCGATCGCCGAGGTGAAGGCGCTCCCGGCCTCGCAGGCGCCCAGAAACTGATGGACGCCGCGCTGAGGCTCGGAGCCGCGGACGAGGCGATCGCGGTCCTGCGCGAGACGACGCCCTTCGGGGACGCCTCCGAGGCGTTGCTCGCGCGCATCGCGGGGATCGCGCGGCGCGCCCGCTATGCCGCGGGCGCGCGCCTCTACGACGCCGACGGTGCAGCCGACGACATCTTCGTGGTGGTGTCCGGCCGCGCCGAGCATGTCTTCAAGCCCGAGGTCGGCGCGCGCGAGGCCCTCAGGCGCGTGACGCGCGGCGGCGTGTTCGGCTGGGCGGGCCTGCTCCTCGGCCAGACGCAGCGGCTGGCCACCGTCACCGCCATCGAGCCGACCGAGGTGCTGCGCATCGATACCGAGGCGCTGGTCGGGCTGCTCGAGTCCGAGCCGCTCGAGGGCGGCCATGTGATGGAGCGTTTCGCTACCATGATCCAGCGCGAGTTCACGCTGCCGGCGCTGCTCGCCCAGGTGCGGCGCCTGTCCGGGCCGCTGACCGAGGAGATGTCGAGCCTCAGCCTGACGCTGTATCGCCTGTCGCTGTGGCTGAGGAGTCCGCGCCCGTACCTGATGCTCGTCGGCTTCGCGCTGTTCCTGGGGTTCTGGTACCTCGCGGTCGAAGTCTGGAAGCTGCCGCGCTTTCGCGAGATGCCCGGCCTGACCACCGTGGTCAGGGAGTGGCTGTCGCCTTCGCCGACCTACGGCCTTTCGCTCTACATCGCGGAGTACTACCAGCACATCGCGATGTCGGTCTGGCGGGTGGCGCAGGCGTTCTTCCTCGCCACCGTGCTCGGCGTGCCGGTCGGGCTGCTGCTCGGCTGGTCGCGCACCTTCAAGGAATACGTGTTCCCGGTATTCGAGACGCTGCGGCCGATTCCGATCCTCGCCTGGGTGCCGCTCGCCATCGTCATGTTCATCGCCACCGAGTCGGCGGTGGTCTATCTCGCCTTCCTCGCCTCGTTCTTCGCCACCGCGCTCAACACCATGCTCGGCGTCGAGTCGATCGACGAGTCCTACGTGCGCGCAGCCAACTGCCTGGGCGCCGACCGGTGGCAGGTGTTCCGCCACGTGATCACCCCGGGCGCGCTGCCTTTCATCTTCACCGGGCTGCAGATTTCGATCGGCGTGTCATGGTTCTCGCTGGTGGCGGCGGAAATGGTCTCCGGGCAATACGGCCTCGGCTACGTCATCTGGACTTCCTACGTCATGGTGCGCTACCCGACCATCGTGATCGGAATGGTGACGCTCGGCATCGTCGGCTACGTCACCAGCGCGCTGGTGCGGATCGCCGGCGACTACCTGATGGAATGGCGCGTGCGCGAGCTTGCCCTGGCCGAGCGATGACCCGGGGACATATAGTCATCGATGACGTGGTGAAGGTGTACGACCCGCAGGGCGCGGCGGTGATGGCGGTCGACCATTGCTCGCTCGAGATCGAGCCGGGCGAGATCTGCATGATCGTCGGGCCTTCGGGCTGCGGAAAGACGACGCTCCTCAATGCCATTGCCGGGTTTCACGAGATCACCTCGGGCCGCATCGTCATGGACGGCGAGGTGCTCTGCTCGCCCGAGAAACCCAGGTCGACGCCCGGTCCCGACCGCATCGTGGTGTTCCAGAACGGGGCACTGTTTCCCTGGAAAACCAACCTCGACAACGTCATCTTCGGGCCGGTGATGCAGGGCAAGCTCGCGCGCAAGGAAGCGCTCGACAAGGGACGCGCGATGCTCGCCGACGCGGGGCTTTCCGGCGTCGAGCACAACTACCCCGGCGAAGTGTCTTCGGGCATGCGGCGGCGCGTCGAGATCGTGCGCGCGCTCATGAACGACCCGAAGGCGCTGCTGCTGGATGAGCCCTACCGCGCGCTCGACTCGCTCACCAAGAGCGTGATGCACGAGGCGCTGCTCGAGATCTACTACAAGAACAAGGTGACGATCTTCTTCATCACCCACGACCTGGAGGAGGCCATCTTCCTCGGCCACCGCGTCGCCATCATGACCACGCGGCCGTGCAAGCCGAAGAAGATCCTGAACGTCGACATCCCCCACCCGCGCGACTACAGCGCGCTCACCTCGAAGCGCTTCCGCGAGCTGATCGAGGAGACGAACGACGCCGTGCACGAGGAAGCCTGGAAGGCCTTCCAGGCCGGGGAAAAGGAGGGACGTTGAAGAAAATGCTCTCGAACCCCGCGCTCTGGCGTGGCGTGGTCTCGATCGCGGTGTTCCTGATCCTCTGGGAGATCGGCGCGCGCTCCAGGCAGTGGATGGCGCCGGAATTCTTCGCGCCGTTCAGGGAGCTGCTCGGCGCGATCGGGCTCAAGAAGGACTACCTGCCCTGGATCGGCGCAGTTCCCGCGCCCTCGGTGGTGCTCGCGTCCTGGATCGCGGTGCTCGTCGACCGGAGCTACTGGCAGAGCTGGTACATGAGCCTGTTCCGCGTCATGGCCGGGTTCCTCGCCGCGATGCTCATCGGGATCCCGTTCGGCCTGATGCTCGCGGTGAGCCGCGTCACGCATGGCATCGGCTTCCCGGTGTTCGAGGTGCTCAGGCCCATTCCGCCGCTCGCCTGGGTGCCGGCCTCGATCATCTTCTGGCCGACGCAGGAAACGGCGATCGCTTTCATCACCTTCCTTGGCGCCTTCTACACCATCGTCATCAATGTGCTCGGCGGCGCGCGCTCGATCGACGTGCGTTACTTCCAGGCCGCCCGCTCGATGGGCTCGTCACGCTGGGACATCTTCCGTCGCGTCATCCTCCCGGGGACGCTGCCCTCGATCGTGGTCGGCTCCGCGGTCGGCATGGGCATTACCTGGGAGGTGGTCGTGGCCGCCGAAATGATCTCCGGCGGCGGCAGCCAGATCGGCGGAACGAGGGGCGGCGGGCTGGGGTTCTTCATCTGGAATTCCTATGTCGGCGGCTCGTACGAGCAGATCGTGATCGGCATGATCTCGATCGGCATCGCCGGCTTCGCCTCGAGCGAGCTGCTGCGCTGGGGCGGCCGCTACGCCACGCCATGGCTGAAAGCAAGGTAGCTCTCAAGATCATTCCTGGCGAGCTCGCCGTCCAGGGCGTGAGCAAGTCCTACGGCGCGACCCGGTTCCGCAAGGAGGTGGTGCACGACTGCTCGTTCACCATCGAGCGGGCGAAGCTGACGGTCATGGTCGGACCCTCGGGCTGCGGCAAGAGTACGCTCATCCGCCTGCTCGCCGGCTTCGAGCAGCCGAGCGCAGGCAGGATCTCGCTCGACGGCGCGCCGATCACCGGCCCCGACCGCGACCGCCTGGTGCTGTTCCAGGAGACGGCGCTGTTTCCCTGGATGACCACCTGGGACAACATCCTCTACGGGCCGCGGGCGCGCGGCGAGCTGACGCGCGATGCGCTCGAGTTGGGCGAGTTCCTGCTCGCCAAGGTCGGGCTGCAGGACTTCCGCGACAAGTATCCCGGCCAGCTTTCCGGCGGCATGCAGCGGCGCGCCGAGCTGGCGCGCGCCATGATCAACAACCCCAAGGTGATGATCCTCGACGAGCCGTTCCGCGGCCTCGACGCGATGACCAAGGAGCTGATGTGGGAGTACTACTCCCGCCTCTACGAGGAGAACCGCCGCACCAACTTCTTCGTCACCACCGACATCGACGAGGCGGTGTTCCTCGCCGACCGCGTGCTGGTGATGTCCAACATCCCCACCCAGGTGCGCGCAGTCATCGACGTCGACCTGCCGCGCCCGCGCAAGCTCTCGGATCTAGTCGAGAGCGACCGCGCCAACGACATCAAGAAGCAGGCGCTCTCGATCCTGCACGCCGAGGCGATGCGCTCCTTCTCGCGCGGCTCCAAGGCCGCGGCCGATTTCGTCGAGGCCTACCTCAAGCGCGCGAGCCGCGCTTGATGGAATTCCTCCTCACCCGCCCGGCCGTCGTCGCGCTCGCCATCCTGGGTGCCGTGCTTTCGACGGCGGCCGCCCTCCTGCAAACCAAGGGCATCCTCGGCCCGCGTGGCGGCAAGGTCCTGAACTACACCGGCTACGCCGCAATGGCGCTCAGCATGGCGCTGTTCGCGTTTGCCGGGCTGCGCGGCGTTCCCGCCTAGAACTCGACGCTCTGCCCCTCGGTCATCACAGTGACCTTGCTCGAGCTGCCCTTCATCGCGTTCACGAAGTCCTCGGGCTTGCCGTTGGTGAGCGGGTTCGCGCCGTAGTGCATCGGGATGACGTTCTTCGGCTTCACCCAGGTGCGCGCCGCATAGGCCGCGTCCAGCGGGTCCATCGTGAAGTTGCCGCCGATCGGCATCAGGACGAGGTCGGGTTGGTAGTGCTCGGCGATGAACTGCATGTCGGGGAAGAGCCCCGTGTCGCCCATGTGCCAGAGCTTGAAGCCGTTCTCCATCTGGATGATGTAGCCCATCGCTTCGCCGGCGGGGTGCGCCTCGTTCTTCCCGGTGGCTGGATTGTTCCAGACGAGGAGCGAGGAGTGCTCGGCCTTGACCGCGGTGACCTTGATGCCGGGAAGCGGCGTCACACTGCCCGATTTGTTGAAGCGATGTCCGAGGTTTGCCGGAATCATGCCGAGGAAGATGAGCGGCGTGACCATGTCCGCCGGGCCGTACAGCACGGTGTTGTACATCTTGGCGATGGCCGGCGCGTCGCCGATGTGATCGACGTGAGCATGGGTCACGAGCAGGAGGTCGACCTTGCCGAGCGCGGAAAGATCCTTGTACTGCGCCGGCGCCTTCGGCCCCTGGGTGAGCCAGGGATCGATCACGATCACCTTGCCGCCCGGCGATTCGATGCGCCAGCTCGCCTGGCCGAGCCAGAGCAGCCTGGTCTTGCCCTGGGCGAACGCTGGCTGAGCACTCGACAATAAGACGGCAACCGCGAGCGCGACTTTGAGCACCGACGAAAAGTTCATGATTTCCTCCCTCTGATGAAAATCTAATCCTAATATGACTATGCTTCGATTCGCAGCCGTGGCGGCCTTGTTGGCGACTTCGCTCTCCACGGCGCACGCCCAGGCTTATCCGGGCAAGCCGATCCGCCTGATGATCGGCTACACGGCGGGCGGTTCGGCGGAAGCTGGCGCACGGCCGCTGGCCCGGGCGCTCGAGCCGCTGCTCGGCCAGCCGCTCGTCTTCGAGTACCGGCCAGGCAACGCGGGCGGGGTGGCGATGGAGGCGATCGCCAGGGCGCCGAACGACGGCTATAGCCTCTACTATTTCGACAGCGGCCCGCTCACGGTTGCGCCGCATCTCGGCAAGGTCGGCTACGACAACATCAAATCGTTCACCCAGCTCGGCCACGTCTGCGGGAGCGGAAGCATGCTCGTGGTGCATCCGTCGACGCCGTTTTGGAGCCTCGCCGATGTGATTGCGCATTCCAAGCGCGAGCCGGACAAATGGAGCTACGGCACCTCGGGCGTCGGCGGCCCTCACCATCTGTCGGGCGAATACTTCAAGAGCGTGACCGGGGCGAATCTGCTGCACGTGCCCTACAAGGGCGGCGGCCCGGCGATGACCGATCTGATGGGCGGCCAGATCCCGATGCTGTTTTCGTCGCTCGGGCCGGCGGTGGGCGCGGTGAAGAGCGGCAAGATCCGCGCGCTGGCGGTGACCTCGCTCAAGCGCTCGGCTGCGTTCCCGGATGTGCCGACGATGGACGAGCTCGGCTTGAAGGGCTTCGATTCAACCGCCTGGTACGGCGTGCTCGGCCCCGCCGGCCTGCCGCAGGAGGTTGTCGCGCGGTGGACTCAGGCGCTGGCCAAGGCGGGCGCGGACAAGAACTTGCTCGACCAGATCAACGCCACCGGCTGCGACACCGAGATCCTGCCCCCCGCAAAGACGCTAGAGAAGATCAAGGCGGACTACGAGAAATGGGGCCGCGTGGTCAAGGAAGCGGGCATCAAGGCTGAATAGGCTGGCACCTGCTGCCCCTGCCCGCTGACTGGCCCGAGCTTTCGTGCGACACTCCGCTCGAGCTTGGTCTCGGCTTTGCAACCAAGAAGGAGACGCCCATGAGACTCCGAGCAGTGTTTTGCAGCGCCGGCGCAGCTGTCTTCATGTTCGCGGTGAATTGTTCTTGCCTGGCCGCGAGCCCCGACGCCGCAGAAGCTAAGGCCCTTCTCGACAAAGCGGTGGCTTACTTTGATAGCAACGGAGTGGCACGGGCATTCTGCGCATTCAACGACACCAATGGCGCCTTCCACAAGGGTCCGCTCTATGTATTTGCCATCAACATGGACGGAGTCTACTTTGCCCACAGTGCGGCCCCGACCCTCATAGGAACATCGTTGCGCGACACGAGAGATGCCACTGGCCAGCCCATTGGAAACCTGGTCATGGAGGCAGTCACAACTCAGCAGAGTGCTCCGGTGGAATACATGTGGCTCAATTACGAGACCAATAAGGTTGAAAAGAAACATACCTTTCTGAAGAGAGTGGAAAACTTCGTTCTCGGTGTGGGTTATTACACCCGGTAACATCCGGCGACCGGGTGGTTTTGCCTCTTGGCAGTGAACGCTTCAGGGACGCAATGGGCGAGCGCGGTTACAGCTCGCGCTCGGCATCCATCGGACATAAAGGTTACGTTGATCTACGAACCGCCGATTATTTGTTTTTCTGAACGTCTGCGGTCAAATCGGTGGCTTGCATTTCCGCGACCCTCTGGGCGTGTATAGCCAATGCTGCCTTAAGAGCGTCGATGTTCGGGGCTTCCATTTGTACTCTGGTGGTGTAGCAGCTCTCGAACTCCCGAGAGTTCGCCCCGAAAGATGATCGGGCCACACGCGCGCTTGCACAAGTACTGAGATATGGGAGCGTGCCATCGTCGGGTATCAGAAATAAGATTCTGTGTATACCGAGCTCAAGAACAAACTTTTCTCGGTCGAATGCAGCGGTAGCCAGGTTTGCGGATTCACGCTCATCCGCAAGGATAGCTGCGCGCTCGGTTTGCGCACGCCGTGTCATCTTAAATGTTTCTACGAAGTACGCATCGTGTTCGGAGAGGTATTGCTCATCCGAGGCAATTTTTTCCATCCATGACAAATATTTCTGATGAAGAGCGATTACTTCCGATGCTGGCGCCACTGGCGTCTGCCGCGATGGCTCCTCGGATTGTGTCACCTTCGCTACGAGCAATATTGGCGCTTCAATGATAAGCGCCGGGATCAGCGCAGTGAGAGGTGGGTGCCACTCCAGAAATCTGCTACGTTTTGGATAAAGGTTGAGGGTGTCGCCCTCTCTGTGTGTTCTTCTCTCGGTGGTC
>Ga0209378_1001814_pt1 | contig 15057 bp, 19 predicted proteins | sample GraSoiAngelo_156_FD_186170 | JGI IMG/M metagenome (GOLD analysis project Ga0209378, IMG submission 186170) | Grasslands soil microbial communities from the Angelo Coastal Reserve, California, USA - 14_1009_13_40cm (SPAdes) (version 2) | ecosystem: Environmental > Terrestrial > Soil > Grasslands ... | reverse complement strand
CGACCGCAGATGCCATCAATCAGGCGAAATCTAGCGGTAAACGAATTATCGCTGTTGGCACTACCGTCGTGAGAGCCCTTGAGCACGCGGTACATGAAGGCAAGATCGCGGCGGGAGAAAATCTGGCCACCGAGCGCATTGGCGTGAGAACGCGACTGCAGGTTGTAGATGCACTGTTGTCAGGCACGCATGAACCCGGCACCAGCCACTACGAATTGCTGCGTGCGTTCTTAACAGATGCCGAACTGGAACGACTCACGACCGAACTCAACATGCGCGAATACCACACGCACGAATTTGGCGATTCTGTGCTGGTTTCGCGCACGTTTAACAAGCTGGCAGAGGATAAACCAAGATGTCGGATACCGATGTCAGACTCTTGAACAATCCTTCATTAGTGGATTTGAACCACCCGACCTCCTGGTCCCGAACCGTAGTTTCGAAACCCTAAGTCGTTTCGGTGGTGTCGAGTACGGGACCAAGACCGCTTTTCTCCAGACCGCTCAGTCGAACCTAACTTGAGCCTAACCCACCACGCCTTTCAGCGGAACGCCGGACCGACGAAACGTGTTTGGATCGAGCCGAATTTACAACCCCAGGAGCGAGTCGATACTACCGAATGGGCCGGCAGTCGTTCACCGGCGTTCATCAGCCGGAAGCAGCCCGTGTCGTAGGTGTTTTTGAATTCGCCGGGCTGGGAGCATGCCTGGCCTACCAAGGCAGGCCTGTTGGTCGCCGAGAATTCCGGCGATGGAAACGCCCGCGGTCGCCGAGAGCGAGGCTCCGCCGTACACCTCGCTGCTCGAGCGCACTTGCGGAAGCACGGGTCGAAGAACCTCAAAGGCCGCAAGCAACTTTTCGTCTCAATCCAGTGTTTTTAGGCTTAGGAGCTGGGTACGGCTGGCATTCGTTACGTCCGTGACGTGCACGCCGCCCTTCGCTCCGCCGTTAAGGTTCGAGAGGAGGAAGGTATCGACATTTCCGAAAAGTAAATCGCCGGAAGCCGTTTTTTCCCTCGCGCCGGAAATGTTCTGCAACAGCCAGCGTAGTTTTAGGCCGCTGAAGTAAGTGCTGAGTGGCAAGCCAGTTTGCAGGCGGAAGCGGTCCTGACCGCCAGTCGTGGAGAATCGACGCACGTCGTCCGAGACTCGCGTGTCTTGCCAGACGATGGCATTGGCAATTGGCTTCCCGGGTTTGCGCTCCCAAACGATCGTGGTCTCGCATTTGATTAGTAATTCCAATGGCAGCGAGATCGGAAGCGCGTAAACCGCCATGGGCAAGGGCCTCGGCAATAACTTCTTCGGTCCGGCGCAGGATTTCCAGCAGGTCGTGCTCGACCCAGCCTGTTGCGGATAGATTTGTCGGTGTTCTTTCTGAGCGACGGCAACCACGCGCGCGTCATGGTCAAACACATGAAGCGCGTGCAGGTTGTGCCTTGATCGATGGCTCCGACGTAATTTTTCAAGGAATTCAATTGCCGCGTCGCAGGATACTACGCAATGGGCGCAACTGGAGAATGGAAATCGTCGATTAAAACGAGGCTCGCGGTAAAGAGAAAGAAACCATTGCTTGCCGTAGCCTTGAAGTCTTACCACGCATCTAACTGTTGGAGGAAGAAAAGGAGAAGCGAGTATGAGCAGGAGAATAAGAATTGGATCGTTGATATTTCTAAGCGGAGCACTGGCGTTCGCTCTGGCGCTGTCGCCAGCGATTGCCGCCGCGGAGACCGAGAGTGTCACACTCACAGTGACGGCGGTCGCCAAGAAGGATGTCAACCCACCCGCAGTAAGTCGAAATGATGTGCAGTTCTTCCAGAACAAGGAGCGTACACAGATTGCCGATTGGCGGCACGGAGAGAGGCTTTATCTGGCCGTTCTGATTGACGACTCGCTGAATTCTACGGTGGCAAACCAGTGGCGCGACCTGAAGGACTTTTTCAACGCCCAGCCGCCGACAACCTATATTTCCGTTTTCTACGCGCGCAACGGCTCGGCCATGCTGGCGCAGGATTTCACTAACGATCACGCACTCGCGGCGAAAGCGCTTCGCTTGCCTATCGGTCCGGGCGCACTCACCAGCCCGTATTTCGCGGTTCAAGACTTGACGAAGCGGCTTCCTGGCACTCCCCGCGACCGACGCTCTGTCCTTCTGATTTCTTCGGGCATTGACTACTTCCACGGGAATTTCCCGACGAGCCCCGATCTGGATACAACCATTGAGCAGGCACAAAAACGGAACATCAATGTCTGGTCTATCTATTATCCGGACACAAGCGGCCGCTCACGCAGGTTCTTTCTTGCTACTCGGGCGCAGTCAGACCTGACTCGGCTGGCCGAGGGAACCGGCGCGGAATCCTACTATCTGGGGACCACGGCGCCTGTCACGTTCAAGCCTTACCTGGACAAACTTGCCACGCACCTCCGCAACCAGTATTTGCTGACGTTCAAAAGCAGCGGCGGTGCGAAGGGCCGCTTCGCGCGCGTTAAGGTCGCGGCGGAATTACCTAATAGCAAGTTTATGTCCGCTTCGGAGGCTTACCTGCCCGCAGCGAATTGAGCGGGAACAGCAACCAATTCAGCACCACGAAGGCGCGGTCGAGCAGGCCGCGTCTTTTGTCTGTTGATGGGGGGAAATCAGTCTCCGTGTCGTGCTGTGCTCTGCGATGGAGAGACTTTTTGCGCGACAAAGAGTCATTAATCCGTCCAGATTCGATGCCAAGCGCGAAAATCACTTACTACAAGCCGACTGTTCCCGGCAACGGATGTTCGGGCCTTACGCAAATCGGTCACGAGGTGCGCAGGCACTCAGTAGATCCCGCATTGGTCAAGAAACTCGTCCCGGTCGCCCCCGAGCAAGAACTCATTGCTCAGTTGAAGATAAAGCAGGCCCGGAAGGTCTTTTGTCAGGGGAGATTCCCGGCATCCTAATATATGCGATATATGTGCTGCGAGCCCATCGCTCGCTGTCCCGTCGACTTTTATGCTGCTTCCCTCTCGTAGTACTTCAGCAGGCCCCCCAGTCGTTCTCGACACCGCACTGCTCCCATGTTCCTTCTTGCCTCCGACCCCGAAGGAAACAAGATCCGATTGTCTTTGCCCTGGTGGTTGCGCTCCTCGTGGTACGAGTCGACAACGCAACACCCATAACATAATATTGAATCGCGAGAAGTCCATTACCCTTGGCACCCTTGGCACTCTCGCACTGTGGCGGTCCACGAAGCTTTCACCAGGAATGGGCGAGCTGTGTGCCGATGCGGCGCCGATGAGAACCCAGGAATTCGGCTCCTGGAGATCCCGCAATGGATGTTTGATTCGGTGGCCTGCTGCCGTATGCGCTTGGCGGCGGTGCCCACGGTCAGCTGCGGTGCATTGCTGGATTTGAAGGCGCTGCTTCGCTGCGCGTTGTTTCCTGACAGTGCTGTTGTGCTACAAGGTCAGCATCGTTCCTTGCTATCTCCAGGAGGTGCTGATGCGAGAATCACTAAGCCGACAGAGAGTCGCTCAATTCAAACTATTCCATCCGCCCCAGAGGCGCCCGTCTTGGCAGGCGCTGCCTCCGGAAACCAGACGGAAAACAGTACGGTTGCTGGCGCGACTGCTGCGCCAGCACATCGGAAGAGGCCGCGCCTCCGGCAACAGAAAGGAGGCAAGCGATGAGTGACAAGATAAGGCCACACCACCTGGAGCGAAAGGCGATCCGAATTTGTCATGACGGTGGTTTCGAGAAGCTGGCGCAGGGACGCTTCATGGATCATCCTGCGCAAGCGATTCCGATATCTTCTGAGTGGCTTGGGATCATGTTTCTCATGTGGTTCGTTGGGACCGGCGTGCTTGTGGCGTTTCTACCCTTCGCACCCGTATTGCGGGAGAACTCTCTCGGATCGAAAGCACCAAGGTGATTTGGTGATTCACTTCGTGCAGCCAATGGGACAGCAATCCGACTCCAACGGCAACACGACCTCAAAGCCTGACAGCACGGGCGCCGTGCAATACGCTTGGGATTTCGAGAACCGGCTGATCGATGTTACATTGCCAGGCAATGGCGGGACCGTGAGCTTCGCCTACGATCCGTTTGGCCGTCGCATCAAGAAGAGCTAGGGGACGATTTCAGAACCTTTGCAACCGTAGGATCGGCCGCTCTTTGTTTTCAACAAGTTCGCATATAGGAAAATTCCGGCGCACCCGAGCCCCTTGTGATCTATAGCTTCGTGAAAGCGAGATTGTAGGTGATGTTTCTGGGTCGGAAAAGCCCATTCGAAAAGGGAGCTGTGCAAAATCCTAAGTCACGCTATTTCAAGCCGTTCGAGTTTTTTGACCACACGGTTAATCGTGTATTTAGCTTGCCCCCGCAATGATTAGGGACAGGATACTCTTTTACCCCAGCGAAGGCCCTTTTTGACAGGGGTTTCGATGACGTTCTGGCGTCTGATGGTTTATGCCTTTTATGTCTTTGTTGGTCTGGTGGTCGTTTTCCTTGTGCTGCCAAAGGTTCTTGGGCTGATCTATCGAGTTCTTCGCAAGCTGGGCTACGCGATTGGCGGATTCGCGGCGCCCATCCTCCTCCTGGCAGCCATCGGCGCAACCTATGAAGCAATCGAAAGTTCCCGAGAGGAGCGCGAGCCTCCACCCGGGCGACTCGTGGATGTTGGCGGTCACAAAATGCATCTCGATTGCGAGGGCCAAGGCACACCAACTGTGGTCCTTGAATCCGGATTGTGGGACGATTCGATTGTCTGGCACAACGTACAACCCGAAATTGCTAAGTTGACGCGGGTCTGCTCTTACGACCGGGCGGGCTTGGGCTACAGTGACCCGCGACCAGATCAGGTACCGGACAGCCGCAACATCGCGCGGAATCTGCATATGCTTCTAGCCAAAGCGGGAGTGAGCCCACCCTACGTTCTGGTAGGACACTCGCTCGGCGGAATTCACATTCGCGTCTACGAGAATCTCTATCCGTCCGATGTCGTAGGGATGGTTCTAGTGGATTCTGGGCATCCCGATCAGGAGGATCGGCTGCCGCCTGAAATGAATAAGATTCAATCTCGTCTCTACTTGAAGTCGAAGCTCTGGGGACTGGCCGTTCCGCTCGGTATTCCGCGCCTACTGGGTGCCTGTGGAGTCACAGTCGAATGCCACTGGCAAACAGTCAAAGCCAGGGAAGCGGAGGTGCACGCGATCGGTGCCTCCGCGGATGAGGCGCGGCACACCGGGTCTCTTGATTCGATGCCGCTTCTTGTTGTCTCGCGTGATCCGGAGAAGGGAGCGGCGCCGGGGTTAATTCCCCTAGAAGTGAGCCATCGATTCGAAGAGCAATGGGTGCAGATGCAGGAAGAACTCGCTCGCCTCTCGACGAATGGCAGCCGGGTGGTTGCAATCGGAAGCACGCACTACGTGCAGATCGACCGTGGAGATGTGGTGATCGCCGCAATTCGGAGAGTTTTAGACGCGGCCCGATCGACTTCAAAGTGAAAGATTAGATTCAACCCTCAGCACGTTTGGCTGGCGAATTATTATTTTGCCCATGATTCCTCGGGGTTCCCCGTCCTGCTACGATTCTCCGGTGCCAATCTTGTGGTTAATTGAACGGAATCAGCAAGTTGGCGCAAATTCCGCAGCCTACTTTCTCCTTCCTTTGCTGCCGTTTGCCGCATTTTTGCCGCCGCCTCCAAGGTAAGAACCGTGTGCGTTAAACGCGCCAGCACGGGTCTGTGCGGGGGGTGCCGAGCAATCGGCATCCCTACCGCGACCGAAACTGGAACACGGGATACGGCCAAAGAAAGCCTACAGTTCACCAGGTCTCCTCTACTCGGAGAGACCCCCGCGCGTTCGCTCCTTTCCAGGGATTCACCCGACTAGAATCTAAGGGACAATCTGATCCTTAAAGACGGTTCTCGCCGGATTGACCTCCTTCTACTTACTTACCATGCTGGCTTATCTCGGCTCGCACCAAGTTGAAGGAATAAGGCTCTGCTCTACCGTAGTTGACTCGCTAAGGGAGGAAGATTGGGAGTGAAATATGATGCTGAAGGACTTTGTTCCGAGAAAGAACGACAGACCTTCACGGACACTGCAATGGTGATTTACCTTGGGGAAGTATCGAGGACCAGATAATGCCCACCAGGGAACCCAACTGGCGTTCCGTGGCACACGGGCAGACAACAACCTGTCCGGTGGCAAAGAATCTGCGCCGGAGTGAGCGAATCCTTCTCAATCTAGCGATTTGCGTGTCCGGAAAGGCTGAAAAAAACCAAGACTTTTCCAAAGAAGGACTCACACTAGGTGTCGGTCGCTACGGCGCAAGGATCGCGGTGGATTTGGAGCTTCGCACCGGCCAAAACATCGTGATTCAACGCGTTGGAATTGATGAACGGGCAGAGGCCCAAGTAGTGGGGAAAATCGAGGATCGACCCCAAGGCCGTGTTTACGGCATCAAGCTCCTGGAACCCGCTGTCACTTTGTGGGACATCACGTTTCCGCCGTTTGTTGAATCACAGCAGGCGGTCGTACGCGTCGTGCTCCGGTGCGTTGCATGTCGGCGACTCGAAGTGGCGTACTTGAACGACTTCGAAACAAAGGGCTTTCTGGCCCATCATTGTCTTGCACGTCTGTGCTTCAAATGCGGCGTGTGGACCACCTGGAATCGGCCCTATGGCGAGATGCTTACCGCGCCGAGTTTTCCACTCAGATCGGACAGTCAAGGGCAGAATTCGGAGCCCGTGTCGGCGCTCGGAGATCACGACAAACATTCCCACGGGCGGATTCGGCTGGAAGCGGTTGGGTGCATTCGCCATCCACCTCTTGGCGACGAAATTGTGCTCGTCGTGGACCTTGCGCCCGGAGGCCTCAGATTCTGCAGCGCCAACAACTACTCGGAAGGTTCACATGTTGAAGTAGCTGCACCCTACTCCTCTAAGGCGCCGAATATCTTTGCACCTGCACGCATCGTCAGCTACAGAAAGTGCCCCGAGAACGCTCATACAGAATACGGGATGACATACATTGTATGAAGACCTGACATGCAATCAACATCAGACTACCGCTCCTTGAGGACTTTCGAAGATTTCAGCGCGGGTGCAGTGCTATCTGTTCCTCATAGTCGTCTGTGGTGCTTGCAAGTTGCCTGAGTCACAGGCTGATGGCCTGCTCTGCTGCGCTAATTTTACTTTTCAGCAGTTCGGGACGCGTTTTAACCATTGCCTCTAGCGGTTGTGGCTGGCGAATTGCTGTTTTGCTTCGGTGGACAATGTGACATTGCGTTGAACCTTGACACCGTACCAATTCGCCAGGGACAGGTCGCTAATTCCTGAATCTCTCTAGTTGCTATTGAAAATTTTACTGGTGACCCCGAGGACATCCTCATTGACGCGGAAATACGAATGAGCGGTGAGATCTCTAAAGGCGCGGGTGACACGCTACAAAACCTAAAGAAACACTACCTGGATGAGCCCTTAGCCTAAACCGTTGGGCTGGCCCGGGGATACGGAACAGGGAGTCCTACCTGCGGGGGGCTTTACTGGACAAAGCAATGACCGATCCTGTAGATCCGCCAAGCTACGGCGACCGTCAGGGGGAGCGACGCGCGCGGGAAGACCGCCGCAAGGAAGTTGATCGGCGTCATAATTATCCGGGCCGCGGACGGATGTCACGCCGCATTGAGCGCGCCACCTGGACGATTTTGCTCGTGGGCATACTCGTGGGCTTGGCGATCGGGGCGCTGTTCTTTTTCGGCGCGGCTTGGCTGCCTTTCTTTCATCGCTAAGGATGGAGTAAAACCCATTGCTCCAGGCCGCGCGCCCATGTATGGCCCCCCTTCGTATAATCGCGGCTTAATCTTGCCCTGACCTAATCCTGCGTCCGCCGTGAAAAGCGCGCCCACGGAAATCCCGGGTGAGTAGGCCGGCGGAATTGCACCGCCGGCCTCTCGCAGAACCGGACGTGAACCTCTCGGCTCATCCGGCTCCCATCAAGCAAACAGGCCAGTCGAACGGCTTGTCTGTCTGTCGCACGCATCGAAGTCCTCCTGTTTCCAGTTGCCTCGGTCATGCGACCGCTTGACCCGACCCCTTCGCTCCAGCCCCATTACGAGCCTTCCTCGCTCCTACGAGTCGGTCCGCCCCAGTGCTCCGCATCGGTACGCTCGCCTCGCGGTTTTGGCCGTTTGGGCTTCTCCCTTCGCGTCAGAACGACTGGTTCCTGCAGTTCCACGTGACAGCCTGCATCCGCTTCTCGCCCCCTCTACGCCGATCGCCGTCCGCGCAGTCATCAGGCACCCCGCGGACTTGTCCCAGGAGAACCAGACGCTCCTGGTTTCGACGACTCTTGAGTTTTTTAACGACGCGTCTTCGAAGGGTTCACTCTCGTTCGTCTCTCGGATGCTCACCTGCACGAGTTAACTCGCGCTTTTCCTCCAACGCACACCACCACGGCTCTTTACCGCAGCGGCTTGGAGCCGGTTTGAGGCCTGCTCCTGAAAGCCGATCCCGAGGGACCTTCCCTCATCTATCGCGCAGCTTAACCTATTCACACGGTTGGTTAGTTCATAATGAACTCCTTCTCCGTGCGCTTCTGCAGCACACTCTGGTCAAAAAACTCGTCCCGGTCGCCCCCGAGCAGGAACTCTTTGCTCATTGCTCAGCGCCCTTTGAAGATAAAGCAGGCCCTGGAGGTCCTTTGCCAGGGGAGATTCCCGGCATCCTTAATATATGCGATGGATATGCGATGGATATGCGATATATGTGCTGCGAGCCCATCGTCCGCTGTCCCGTCGACTTTTGATAACCAGCAGGAGGGTCTTACTGCCGACGAACTCGCGTAAGAGCCGCGCACGCGAAGAGCACTTCAGACATCCGACTCTCCGCGTGCGCAGATTTGCCGCACGGCACGAGCAACCCAGTTCTTACTGATCGTTGCGGAAGAAGAAGTAGTCCGCGCTATAAGGCACGAGTACTTGGTGACCCACGTCGGTAGCGGCTAAGCAACCGGTAGCAGGATTAGCCGGAGCAGATCCACCCTTTGTGTTCAGGCGCTGAATAAACGTGGTCTTCGTTAGCGACTTGCCGCCCGTAGGTCCCTCGTCCGAGCCGATCACCTGCAGCAAAAGGCAGTCAATCGCTCCGCCATTCGGGCAACTTGCGTCGGTGCCGGCGGTAATGAAATCCTTCTTTTGCGCCCATACCCGGCTGCTATCGAAGGAGCTCTGCCACGTTACGTCGCCGAAACGCGGCGGTTTTGGCCCGATGTCATTTGGATTTACGACCGGGCTGAGGAAATGAGTGATGATCTGCACTGCTTCCCCGAAAAGATGCGTGAAAAGAGTAGCCTCAGGACGCGCATTGTTGACGGTCCAGGAAACGCCGCCAGTGGGGCTAGGCAGGCAAACATAGCCCTGCGTGCCGACTCCATTGCCTAACAGGAATGCAGAAGTTCCCGTGGGAGGCGTAATTCTTTCCGGTGTCGTCGGGCTCGGGATCGAGCTGCTGAAGTTGCTTTCTTCCCTTTTGACTTGGCCCCTCTCTCGAGCGTAGAGAATGCCGGAAACGGTCAGCACTGCAAACGCGACTGCTATTGTTCCACGAGCGATGCGAGCGGCTGCGCCGCCCTGGAATTTCTTGCTGTAATTGTTGTTCACTTCTTTCTCCTTCTTCCTTTGACTTAGATTGTGCAAGCGCACGGTACTTCGAAGGCCCCCGCCCCGTAATTCAGCGCAGCGCTCGACGCAGGGAATCGTGGCGTCGGCGTGAGACTGGATCTACTGGTCCCTACTTGAGATATCGGAAATGGAAGGCAAAAGACGACAAAGACTTGAGGGGGGTTGAAAGAGTGTTGCGAATGAGTTCTTAATTCGGCCAACTACTGGGCAGCGCGGGCGTGGAATAACCCCGGCCTAAGGCCGCTGCCGACTCAGAAGTTGTCGATCGTCCACACATTTGCCTCTGAACTCGTGCCCAAGATCGCGAGATGACGTCCGTCAGGCGACGGAAACCCCCAGGTGTCTGTCGCCTGAGACTGCTGCCAGACGGGCTGGGTATCGCCATTGAGGTCAACATGCAGCAAGTTAGCCCCTCCTGGTTCCAAAGTTGATACAAACATACTTTGGGAATCATTTGCCCAGCTCAGATCTATGAGGTCGGAATGGCCCTTCGGCGTTATCGTTCTCGTTGGACCTCCACCCAGTGGCACTAAGAGAATCTGATTCCCGTGCCCCTTCACGATGCCAATCTGCGAACCATCGGGAGAGAGTTGCCACGAGTAATCGAATCCAATGTCGGCGCTACTGCCCGGTTCGCAAGGAATCCGCACCAGTTCCCTCCCCGGACCGCCGCGCGGGTTAAACGCCGCAACCACAAGTTCGTTATTGCCTGCAGACGGCCGCCCGAACACGCAAAGGTTGGCGGCTCTGTTTGTGCACCAAAACTGGACAAACCCCTCGGTGTTAAATAATAGCTGAGGAACGCCACCCCTTAGACCAACGCGATAAAGTCCAATTTTGTGCGAGCCGATCGCCCGCCCCTCCAGAAGTATCCAGGCGCCATCCGGACTCAACCGAGCCACCAAGAAATTCGTGTCGCCGGAGGGCGTAATGAGTTGAGGGGCACTGCCCGGATTTAGCGGTTGCCGATAAATCAGCCAGTTTGACGCTCGCTGTGATGAATAAATCACCTCGCGAGAGTCTGGCGTCCATGCCAGGAGGAGATTGTAGTTGTCGTCGAGCGTCAGCCGGCGGGAATTGACGAGACGGCTTCCTTTGTCGGCGAGGTCCCCGACAAAAACCGAAGCGTGGTCATTGCCTCTCAGAAAAGCCAGTTGCTTTCCATCGGCGGTCGCGCTGAAGCTATCGACCGAAAATCCCGACCAATCTGTCAGCTGGCGTGCTTTGCCTTGCGGCGCTCCGTTCTTGCTGTCAACTCTCAATTCCCACAAATTGTCGGACTCAGCCGAGCCGACTTCCGTATTTCGCGAATAGACGAATCGTCCCGACGAGAGCCACGTGAACGCGCTCAAATGATTGTCTTGAAGGATAGTCGTTTTATCCGCACCACCGAGGTCACAACTTTGAATCATAATCTCTGTGTGGTTACCACCTTTATTACGTCTATATGTTGTGAAAGCAAGCCGGCTTCCTGTCGGCGACCAGGCGATACCCTTAAATATGGCCTGGTTTTCGGATGTCAGTATCTTGTGAGGGGACTGCCCGTGCGAACCCATCACCCAAATTTCGCGCGCTCCAATGGCCCTACGCAGCCTTTGGTAGGCAATGTGGGAACCGTCAGGTGAAACGCTCCCTCCTCCGAACATATCCTCAACTTCAGCAAGTTTCTGCGCCTCGCCCCCCAGTATCGGAATCGACCACACAGTGGATGGCTTTCCGGGGACGCTGGCAGACGCTAGGAATCGTGTGGAGTCAGGGAACCAACTCCCAAATGCCCAGGAAGCTTTCCCTGGTTGGATGCCGGCAGGCAGCCTCAAACTTTGGACCACGCTAGTCGCGACAAGCTGCAGATGAATGCCTTGCTGGTCGGCGTAACCTAAATACTTGCCATCCGGAGAAATCGCAGCGTTGAGCACGGGCGAATCCTGAGCGTTTGCCGTGAGCTTTCGCTGGTTGAACTGCCGCAGAAGTTCGCTGCGACCGGGAAAGAACCAAGTAAAGATGGTCGTGCCGATCAGCGCCAGCGTTACCACCAGCGCCGCGACTACCGGGCTCTGATGTCGGCGAATGAACTTGCCGGCGCGATAGGCGATCGCGTCCGGTCGAGCACTAATAGGCTCGTACTTCAAGGACCGCTGCAGATCGTCAACAAACGCCTTTATCGAGGCGTAGCGCTCCTGCGGATTCTTCTTCAGCGCCTTCGCCACAATCGTGTCGAGATCGCCGCGCAACAACCGGCTCAGCTTGTCGGGCGTCGTGGCGCGTTTCCCGGCATTCGCGACTGCGGTCTGTTCATTTGTTTGTGTTAGAGCCACAATATCCGAAGGTCGAGGAGGCTCGGTGTCCAAGATCGCCTTCACCAGACCGGCGGGCGTACGCGGTCCGGCACCGGTTGGATGCTGCCCCGTCAGCAGTACATACAGCAGCACCCCTGAGGCATAGACATCCGTGGCCGCTGTCACGGCTTCGCCTTTCAGTTGCTCGGGAGCAGCATATTCGGGTGTCAGCGCCCTCCCACCTTCGAGAGTGAGCGGTGCCTCCGCGCTCTGCCCATCGCATTCAAGTAGTTTGGCAATTCCAAAGTCAAGAAGCTTTGCCTGACCATCCGTTCGCACCAGGATATTCGAAGGCTTCAGATCACGATGAACAATAAGGTTGGCGTGTGCTTGTGCCACGGCCCGCAATGCGTCGAGGAACAACCGGACGCGCGCTCTGACATCGAGCTTGTTCTGGTCGCAGTAGCGATCAATGTGGTCGCCCTCAACGTATTCGAGAACAAGAAACGGCTGGCCGGTTAGTGACACTCCCGCGTCAATCAGTTCCGCGATGTGAGGATGTGTCAGACGACCCAGAATGCGGCCTTCGCGCTTGAACCGCTCTTCGCCGCCCTTCCCCATCAGCGCAATATTGAGAACCTTCACCGCTACGCGCCGTTCAAACCTTCCGTCGCTTCGTTCCGCCAGCCAGACCGTGCCCATTCCCCCATAGCCAATTTGCGAAACCAGCGTGTAGACACCCAGAGTTTGACCTGCCAGACCAGGCCCTCCCGGTAATTCCATTGCACTTGCTTCGAGAAAGCCTTCCTCCGACAGCTCGCGGTGCTCACGAAGCAGTATTTCCAGTTGATATGCCAGAGTTGGGTTCTCGCTCTGGAGGGAGGACAGCCAGGACGAGCGCTCATCATCTGTCATTTCCAGCGCTTCGTCGAGGCGTGGACTAAGGGCCTGCCATTGATCGGGGCTGAGCTTGGACATCAATACTTAGACCGGCAAATCCGCGCGAATATTCCGATGGAGGTAGATGCGCGCCTTTTCCCACCTTCGCTGTACGGTACGTTCCGACAAGTTCTCCAGGGCAGCGATCTCGGCGAACGAAAACCCGCAGAAAAATTTCATGTCGACCAGTTCAGCAAGCTTAGGCTCAACCTTCGCCAGTTGATCCAGCGCATCGCTGATTGCCGAGAGTTCTTTGCCGTCAACTGGATTTTCGCCTACGTCGGTCTTCAGCGAAGTAATTTCGAATTCACCGCCGCGCTTGATCGCGTTGCGACTGCGGGCGTGATCGATAATCAGTCCGCGCATCACACGCGCGGCATACCCCATGAAGCGCGGGCGGTCTGGAAAGCGGTTGCCTTCACGCGCCGCGATATCGAGATAGGCCTCGTGCAGCAGCGTTGTGACGCTGAGGCTTGCTGGAGAACCCCGTCGTGCCAGCTCTCGTTTTGCGAGCCGGTGCAGCTCGGAGTACAGAGTGCTGAAAAGTGTATCCGCAGCCGCGCTATCGCCGCTTTCAACCGCGTCGATAAGCGAGGAAATTGTCGACTCCACGCGGCACTCTCCTGCCGGCGAATCGCCTTGACTTACCTTAAGTGTCGCACATTTACTAGTGATATAGCATCAAACTAGTGCCCTTCGATCGACTCCGTCCCGAATTTCCGGGCTTCAAATTTCCAACCACAACCCAACCCACAAACTGCAATGTCTTGCACGACTTGCGTGGAGTTTGGCAGTCCCTGCGGTCTTGCAAGTTGTTGTAAAACCTAATCACGCAGCGCTGTCACGGCAGCGGCCTAACAGGTTGTGTGAATCAGTAACGCGCCAGCCGTGACCAACAAATCGCTGGAGGGAAGCCGCCTTCCCGTTACCAATGTGGCCAACTTCTTCGAACCCGTGTGGTCAAAAATCTCGTAACAGTTCAGGGGTCAGATCCGCCGTCGGAGCAGAGAGGGTGAAGCAGTCCGGCGACGATGGCATTGTACCGCTTCCCTGAGATAGCCCAGCGCGTGACGCTGCTGCCGCTTGCAGGTTTGGGTGACCGTGAGTAAGCGGGCCGTGGCGATTTCTCCACTGCGACTGCGATTGCCGAAACAGATCTTGCGCCATTGCAGCGCCGTCCGCAGCGCCCGTTCCGCCCCATTGTTGGTAGGCTCTACGCCTTTCACTTCGAGAAAGGTAAACCATCGCTCGCAGTGAAGTCGGAGGAAGGGGGCTTGGAAGAGTTTGTGGAGTTCCTCTTGCGCAGGGCGAGCTGTCGTTCTAGATCGGTGATCTGCTTTTCTTGCTCGGCGATCTTCTTCTGGGCGTCGGCTAGTTCTTTCTCCTTCTCCTGGACCTGCTTCTCCAGTTCGGCAATACGTTCGCTGCGTTTCTTGAACTTCTCCTGGAGTCGTTCCAACTCACGCCGCAAAAAATTTAGCGAGGATCGGGGAAGGCTCGAGCCGCGGAGTTTCGCAGCAACTCGTCGAGCGGTGCTCGCAATCATCCAGCGTAAGCTAACTCATTCTCCGGAATTTGTCCAGCCCAGAGATCTGAACTGTTACAAAATCTCAAACGTATTGAAAAGGCTTGGTTTCCGGTCTCGTAATTTTTTCGCACAGCTGCTTTCTGAACCCTCAAGAGCATGTACAATCCGGGTTCGATGATCAAGTTTACGGAGGCTCTGGAATGATTTGGCCTCGCATGCTTGCTTACATCACCGGAACCGTAGACCAGGAACTACTACTGAGGAACGAATATCTGGCCGCAGAGAACCGGATCCTGAGAGCCCAAATCAAAGGCAGGTTGTTGTTATCCGATGCCGAAAAAGCTACGTTGGCTGAGATCGCCCACCGGCTCAGACGGAAGGCCTTGGAAGAATTGGCAGCTGTCGCGAAACCGGATACGCTGCTGGCCTGGTACCGAAAGCTCATCGCCAACATGTACCTGGCGAATTGGTACGGTGTCAAGGTTCAGCGCAATGTCACATTGTGTTACACCGAAGCAAAACAACAATTCGCCAACCACAGGCGCAAGAGTTCTCGCTCATGCGTAGGTAATCGAAGACCAAACGCACGTTCCGCGTCAGTCGTCGCATTTTCTGCGCCACGCCCCCGCAGCCTTTGGATTTGAGCACGCCGATGGCGAAACG
>Ga0209378_1001808_pt1 | contig 15071 bp, 10 predicted proteins | sample GraSoiAngelo_156_FD_186170 | JGI IMG/M metagenome (GOLD analysis project Ga0209378, IMG submission 186170) | Grasslands soil microbial communities from the Angelo Coastal Reserve, California, USA - 14_1009_13_40cm (SPAdes) (version 2) | ecosystem: Environmental > Terrestrial > Soil > Grasslands ... | reverse complement strand
CCGCAGCGCCAGGCCCCAGGCGCGGTTCACCCGGCTCCCGAAGGGCGCGTGCAGCACGAGCTGCATGCCGCCTGCCTCGTCGAAGAACCGCTCCAGCACGAGCGTCTGCTGCGTCGGGGTGACGCCCAGGATCCGCTTCGAGGCGGCGAGATACTCGACGATCTGTCGCGCCGCGGGCTCGGCGACGCCCGTCGCGTCGCACAGCCAGCCGATCGCCACGGCGGGATCGCCCAAGCGCGCGTCCACCTCCTGCCGCAGCTGCGAGACTTCCTGCGACAGTTCGGCCGTGCGGGCCGGCGCCTCGCCCACCCAGAACGGGATCGACGGCGGCAGCCCCTGCGCGTCCTCCACACGGACCTGGCCGGACTCGACGCGCGTGATCCGGTAGGAGGCGTTGCCGAGCTGGAAGATGTCGCCCGGCATGCTCTCGATCGCGAAGTCCTCGTTGAGGGTCCCGACGAACGTCTCGGTCGGCTCGAGCACCACGCGGTAGTCGCCGATGTCCGGGATCGCGCCCCCCGAGGTGATCGCGGCGAGCCGGGCGCCGCGGCGGCCGCGCAGCCGCCGGTTCACGCCGTCGTAGTGCACGTACGCGCCGCGCCGCCCGCGCCGCGTCGTGAACCCCTCGGCGAGCATGTGCACGACCGCGTCGAAGTCCTGACGCGAGAGGCCGCGGTACGGATGGGCGCCACGCACCACGTCGTACAGGCGGTCTTCGTCCCACTCCTCGCACGCCGCCATCGCGACGATCTGCTGCGCCAGGATGTCGAGGGGCCGCTCGGGGATGATGAGCCGGTCCAGCCGGCCGCCGCGCGTCGCGCGCAGCAGCGCTGCGCACTCGATCAGCTCGTCGCGGGACAGCGGAAACACCCGGCCCTTGGGGATCGCCTCGAGGTGGTGTCCCGAGCGTCCCACGCGCTGCAGCAGCGAAGCGATCGAGCGCGTCGAGCCGATCTGGCACACGAGGTCCACCGTGCCGATGTCGATGCCGAGCTCGAGCGACGCCGTCGCCACGAGCGCCTTGAGCTTGCCCTCCTTGAGCCGCTGCTCCGCGTCGAGCCGCTTTTCCTTCGAGAGGCTGCCGTGGTGCGACGTGACGTGCTCGGCGCCGACCCGCTCGGACAGGTGCAGCGTGAGCCGCTCGGCCAGGCGCCGGGTATTGACGAACACGAGCGTCGTGCGGTGCTCGCCGATCAGCTGCGCCAGCCGGTCGTACAGCTCCTCCCACACTTCCGCCGCCATCACGGCCTCGAGCGGCGACGAGGGGATCTCGAGCGCGAGGTCGAGGCGGCGCGCGTGCCCCGCGTCGATGATCTCGCAAGGGGCGTGGGGCGTCCTGAAGGACTCCCTGACGGTCGTAGGGCGTGGGGCGTTGCCGATGAGGAAGCGGGCGATTTCCTCGATTGGCTTCTGTGTAGCCGAGAGACCGATGCGCTGCAGCCGGCGCCCGGCGAGGTGGTCCAGGCGCTCGAGCGAGAGGGCGAGGTGGCTCCCGCGCTTGTCGCGCGCTACGGCGTGGATCTCGTCCACGATCACGGTGCGCGCCGTGCGCAGCATCTCGCGCGAGCGCTCGGCCGTGAGCAGGAGATACAGGCTCTCGGGCGTCGTGACGAGAATGTGCGGGGGGCGCTTCACCATCGCCTGCCGCTCGGCGCCCGGCGTGTCGCCGGTCCGCACGAGCGTGCGGATCGCGACGTCGGGCAGGCACAGCTGCTCCAGCGTGCGGCGGATCTCGGCGAGCGGCTCGGCCAGGTTCTTCTGAACGTCGTTCGACAGCGCCTTGAGGGGCGAGATGTAGACCACCTGCGTCTCGTCCGGGAGGGGACCGTCGAGTCCCTGGCGCACCAGCGAGTCGATCGCGGCGAGGAACGCCGCGAACGTCTTCCCCGAGCCGGTCGGCGCCGCGATCAGGGCATCACGGCCTGCCTGAATCACCGGCCAGGCGTGCCGCTGGGGCTCGGTGGGCGCGCTGAAGCGCTCACCGAACCAGCGCGTCACGGCTGGGTGGAAACCGGAGAGTGGCATGACTCAAATCTACCGAAAATTCCCCGAAGGGCTACCGGCCGACGACCGCTCCCAGCAAGGCGCCGCGCGTCGCCGCGATGCGCTCGATCGTCTCACCGATCTTGTTGTTGGGCGTAGAGGCGCCGGCCGTCACGCCGATCGTAAGCGGCCCCCGCGGCAGCCACGCCTCGCGACGCTGCTCGACCTTCGCCCCCACGGGCCGGAAGCGGATGGTCCCGGCCGCGGCATCGATGCAGCTCGCGTCCTCGATGTGGAAGGTGGCGACTTTCTCCTGGCAGATAGCGGCCAGATGCGTGGTGTTGCTCGAGTTGTAGCCGCCGATCACCACCATCAGGTCGAGCGCGCCCCCGATGAGCTTGAGCACCGCGTCCTGGCGCTCCTGAGTGGCCGAGCAGATCGTGTCGAAGTTACGGAAGTGCTCGGCGAGGGCGGCCTCGCCGTAGCGCTTCGCCATGCTGCGGCGCAGCTCGGCGGCGATCGCGAGCGATTCGCCGGACAACATGGTGGTCTGGTTCGCGACGCCCACGCGCACGAGATCGTGCTCCGGGTCGAACCCTGGCGACACCTCGTGGCTGAAGCGCCGGAGGAACGCGTCCCTCGTCCCCCGTCCCTCGATGTACTCGCAGACCTCCCGCGCCTCTGCCATGTCCCGGACCACCAGGTACTTCCCGCCCGGATACTTGGTCACCTGGCTCGAGGTCGCCTTGGTCTCCTCGTGGTAGGACTTGCCGTGGATCACGGCCGTGAAGCCGTCCCGCGCGTAGGAATCGACGCGCTTCCACACGTTCAGCACCGAGCCGCAGGTCGTGTCCACGAGGACACAGCCGATCGCACGCAGCCGCTCGAAGTCCTGCACCGTTACGCCGAACGCCGGGAGGATCACCACGTCGTCCGGGGTCACGGTCCCGAAGTCGAAGTCGCCCTCGGGCCGGCGCAGCAGAATCTGCACGCCCATGCTGGTGAGCTTGGAGTTCACGTGGGGGTTGTGGATGATCTCCCCGACGAGAAAGACGCGCTTGGCCGGGAACTTGGTGCGGGTCTCGTACGCGTACTCGACCGCGCGGTCGACTCCGTAGCAGAAGCCGAACTCCCCGGCCAGCTTGAACGTGAGGTCGCCCACCACGAGCTCGTAGCCCGCGCCGCGAATGGCGTCGACCACGCGGCTGTGGTAGTCCGCGGCGAGCGCGCCCTCGATCGCGCCCTTCAGCCCGAAGCCTTTGCGGAAGTAGGTCTGCTCCACGGCCCTCAATCTAACGGCGTGGTTCCCCCGGCGCGCACGGCGTCCATCACGCGCTGGATCCTCCAGCCGTCTTCGAACGTCGCGGGCGGCACTGTGGGGGCGGCGCCGGCGACGACGCGGACGAGATCGCGGACCAGCCGCACGAAGGAGCGCGCCCACATCGTGTTGGGCGTGAGTCGCTCCCACAGGTCGTCCGGCGCGCTCACGTCCTCGAGCGGCCCGCCCGGCTTCATCATCTCGAGCTTCGACTCCCCCGTGAGCACGAAGGTCCCGTCGCTGCCCGTGACCTGGGCGAAATGCCCCGGCCCGCACTGGGCCACGGTCGTGAGGAGGATCGTCGCGACCGCGCCGCCGGTCATCCGCATCGTGAAGCTCGCGAACTCCTCCGCCGTCGCTCGGTGCGTGATGCCGCGCTCGTCCCGCCGCTCCTTGACGAAGGTCGCCGCGGCGCCCGCGACCTGCGACGGCTCGCTCCCCGTCCAGTAGCGGACGAGATCGATGTAGTGGGAGCCGACCGCGCCCAGGATGCCGCCGCCGCGCGCCGCGTCGAACCACCAGGTCCAGGGCGCCGCGGAGGCCTGCGGCCGGCCGTCGCCGCGCAGGTAGGGCTTGAGGACGAGCTCGAGGTGGCGGACCTCGCCGATCGCCCCGCCGGCGATCAGCTCGCGCACCTTGCGGCGGTTGGGCTCGTGGCGCAATTCGTGATCGATCCAGGCGATCTGGCGCGGATGGCGCCGAGCGCAGTCGAGCATGTGTTGCGCCTCGGCGGCGTTGAGCGCCGTCGGCTTCTCGCACAGCACGTGCTTCCCGGCCTCCAGCGCCGCGACGGCGTAGCGGGCGTGCGTGTCCGGCGTCGACGAGACGAGGACGAGATCGACCTCACCCGAGCGCGCCAGCTCCGCGCCGTCGGTGAACACGTGGGGGATCGCGTGCTCGCGCGCCGTCGCCTCGGCGTTCTCGCGCCGGCCGCTCGCCACGGCCGTCACCGTGACCTCCGGCACGAGCCGCAGGCCGGGGAGCTGCACCCGGCGCGCGAACCCGGTCCCGATCACCCCGACGCGCAGCGTCATGGGATCGGGCGGCAGGAAACGGTGTCGCCGCCGATCACCACGGCCTCGAAATCGGCCTCGACCCTGGCGCGGCGCGCGCCTCCGACCTCCGGACCCGAGCCGCGGGCCCGCGCCGTCAGCCGGTCTCGGGCGCGCGACACCGTTACCACGCCGCTGTCGAGCGCGGTCCCGTGCGTGAGGGGGCCGGTCATGAACCGCACGGCGGCCACGGCGCCGTGCGACGTTGCCGTGTCGCCGCGCACCAGCACCGGATAGTCACCGCTCGTGAGCGAGTCCCTGTATCGCAGCCACAGCAACACGCCGTTGCCTCCCGAAGATCCGTGTGCAACTAGCGCGCCCGGGCGCCCGCACGGCCGCGCCGTGGCCGGCGCCGTGAAGCGCACCGTGTCCTGCGGCGGGAACGCGATCCGAGCGCGCAGCGTTCCCTCCCGCTCCGCCGCCCCCGCGCAGGCGACGAGGGCGAGCGCAGCGAGGGGGAGACGGGTCAAGGCAGGGTGACACCGAGCGCGGCGCGGGCCGCCTCGGGGGAGAGCGTGTGACGCGCCAACGCCTGGAGCAGCTCTCCCGGCAGCGGCCGCGGCTTGAGATCGCGGCGGCCGACGCAGACGAGCACCATCCACCCGGCCGCGCCGAGCGACGGCGAGCCGTGCCGCAGGACGTCGAAGTTCAGCGTCATCGAGCTCGTGCCGACCCGCCCCACGTACGCCGCCACGCGCAGCCGGTCGTCCAGCCGCGCGGGCCAGTAGAACTCGTTGTGGACCACCTTGCGGGGCAGAAAGATGCCGTAGCGGTCGAAAAAATCGGAATAGGCGAGCCCGCAAGCCCGAAACAGCTCCGTCTCGGCGATCTCGAAGAAGCGGACGTAGGACCCGTAGAAGATGATGCCGGCGGCGTCCACGTCGGACCACCGCACATACTCCTCGATGACGAACGGCGTGGCCGGCATGATCTCCCCGACGGCGCGGCGGAGCGGGGAAGGTAGAGCGGGGGGGAGGGCGACGCCAGCGGAGCGCGCCGCCTCAGACGCGCGCGGGGGAGCTCCCGCCTCGACGGCCGTTGGGCTGCAGGCCGTAGGCCTTGAGACGCCGCCACAGCGTGGTGCGGCTGATGCCGAGGCGCCGCGCGGTCTCGGCGAGCCGGCCGCTGGTGCCGTCGAGCATCTCGACGATCGCCTGGCGCTCACGCTCGGCCAGCGTCGCGGCGCGCTCGGCGCTCGCGTGCGCCAGCACGCCGAACTCGGTCGCTCCCGACCGGAGCGGCACGATCCGCGCGCCCAGTGATGCCAGGCGCGGCCGCAGCGCGTCGAGCCGCCGCCCCGCGAAGTCCCCGGCGTCCTGCAACGCGGCACGGGCGGCCCCGTTGGCGTAGAGGAAGCGGCCTTGCGGGTCGAACACCACCAACGCTTGAGTCAGGGAATCGAGAATCGCCCGTGCGAGCGGCGACAAGGCCGCGCTCGAACCAGTCGTGTCTTTCGGTGTCATGGTCCGTCCCAGATACCAGCAGGGTCCCGCGAAGGTTTCATTCGGCGTCGTGAGGGTTTCATTCGGCGTCGTCAGGTAAGAGACCCCCGCGGACCGGGAAGGTCACACGGCGGCGGGTGTGTTCAGCGACGCCGAAAGCGGCGGCCCGACCGCTGCAGGCGGGCCCGCTCTTCCCGCGGCAACCCCGAGAGCTGACGGCGGAGCTCCTCCAGGCTGTCGGCTCGCAGGGCCTCCCGCTTGCCACGCACCACTGTGAAACGCAGCGGCCGATCGAACGGAGGGAGGTCGCGAGCCTGCAGCCGACGGGCCTGCCCTTCCTTGAGGCGCAGCCGGGCCACCCCCCGGCCCTGGTCCACCTCGTACTCGAGCGGCACGCGGTCTCCATACAAATGCAGGGAGGAGGGGAGCGCCTCGAGCGCGGCGCGCACGTCGGCCGGGATCGCGGCGTCGACGTCGAGGTCGAGGCGCGTATCGAGGAAGTCTTGCCACGAGCGGACACGGGCGAGCTGGGCGTCCAGGGCGGCGGCTAGGCGCTCGGTCGCGGCGGCGGCGACCTGCCCGCCCGAGCGCCGCCAGTAGAAACCGAACCGCTCGAGCGCGCGGCGCAGGCGCGCCTGGTTGGGATGCGCGGTCTCGCCGGCGAGCAGCGCGTCGCGCAGCGCGGCGCGCGCCGCCTCGGCGAGCTCGGAAGGAAACGGCTCGGGCAGCGGCTCGGTCTCGCGCTCCAGCAGGAACCCGAAGTACTCCACCGTGCGGACCCGCACGAGGCCCTCGTGGCGGCGGCGGCGGTCGAACGCGACCGACGCCGCGCCGCGGCGCGCGTAGCGCCGCACGAGGCGCTCCGGCAACTGAGTCCCCTCGATCGCCGCCCGCGGCGTCCCGAAGCGGTCGGCGAAATAGCGCAGCGTCCCCGCCACCGCGCCCCAGCTGCCGCACACCGAACCCCGGCTCACCCGCGCCTCGCGCCCGTCCGCCGTCTCCTCGTCGATCACGAGGTCGAACGGCATGATCCGCGCCACGAGATCGGCGAACGCCGCGAGCGTCTGCTGGCCCGCGTGGGCGAGCCGCTCCGGAAGCGGCAGCTCCAGCTGCCGGTACACCGACGCGGTGCCGAGCGCGACGTCCTCGATCGCCTTGACCAGGACGCCGCGCCCCTCCGCCCACTCGTCGATCCCCTCGTCGAACAGATGGCGGGGCAGCCCGTACACCTCGCCCAAGTACGCGTGCTTGTTGACCGCTTCGGCGTACACGTTGTAGGCCGTGAGATGGTCGCTCCCCGACACGATGAGCCCGCGCAAATCCCGCTCCTCCCGCGTCATGCGGTGGAGCGACTCGATGTTCGCGGCGACGGCGACCACCGGCACGAGATCCCCGTCGGCGTGGACCAGGAGCTCGCCCCAGGGGCGTTCGACCGGCATCGCCTCCACCTCGCGTCCGTAGCGCGTGAGTCGACCCTTCTCGATCAGTCCCCGCGCCGTCAGGAGCTCGAGGGCCTCGCCGTAGGCCCGCCGGTCGAGCGGAACCGGGAGATCGAGCTCTCGCGCATCGACGCCCAGCGCCGCGCAGGTGATGGCCACGCGCTCGGCGTCGCCCGCGAGCTGGAACTCGGGCGGCGTGGGGCGCAGCTCCTCGAACGCGAGGTCGCGGTCGCTCAGGATGTAGACCTCGCCCCCCTCCACGCGCCCGTGCACCCGACCCGCCATCTGGAGGATCTCGTTCGCCCCCAGATAGAGGCGCGTCAGCACGTTGCGCCCCCGCGCCACCACGTTGGCGTAGCGGGCATCGTAGATCACCACGGTGTCGAGCCCGCGGATGTTGAGCGCCGACTGACCCGCCGCGGTCATCGCGAGGAGGAAGGGACGGCGCACCTCGCCGTCCAGGAACGGGCGAATCACGCGGATCGGCTCGCCCCCGTGGTAGAACGCCGTGGCGAGCGCCTGCCAGCGGTCGCCCAGCTCGCCCGCGATCTGCTCCACCTCGGCGCGCGTGGGGACGAACACCGCCACGCCGCGCCGCTCGCGGATGGCGCGCCGGATGAAGCGCTCGTTCAGGAACTCGAGCGGCTGTTCCGGCAGCACCCGTACGGCCGCCGCGCGCGCAGGGTCGAACGCGCGGGTCTCGAGCACCTCGGCGGAATCGAGATAGCGGGCGTAGAACGTCGGGTCGACGGTCGCGGACAGCCAGATGAAGCGGCAGCCGGCGCGCTTGCCCAGTGCGAGGCAGAGCTCCATCTCGGCCGAGGTCTGGTGTATCTCGTCCACGATCAGGGTGTCGCGCGCCGTGATGAGGCCGTCCTCGAACCAGCGCCGCGCGATCCCCGTCGTGACGATCACGACGTTCCACGTCGGCGTTTCCGGCGTCGCCTCGCGCTCCCGATTCACGACGCCCACCCTGAGCGGCGCCCGGACGATGGTCTCTGCGATGGGTCGGATCGCGAGCGTCTTGCCGGTGCCCGTCCCCGCTACGACCCCGAAGCCGCGGCCCGAGGCCGCGAGGCGCCGGATGTCCTCCCCGTGCTCGCGCTCGAGCAGCGTGTCGAGGGAGAGCCCCATGGCGCGCTCGATGGTCTCGCACGCCGCCCGTGTCGGCGCGATGACGATGACGCGCCCGGTGGCGGGCTCCGCCGCGAGGAATGCCTGGGGATCAGGAGGAAGGAAGTGATCTCGGGCGAGGTGCACGATCAGTCGCCCAGGCTGATCCCCAGGTCCCGCGCGGTGGCGATCGTGTCGGAGTCGAGCGGCACCCGCCGCGGCGTGGCCAGCGCCTCTTCGATCGGGACGGCGGTAATGATGGGAGGCCGCAGGGCCACCATGGAGCCGAACCTGCCCTCGGCGATGAAGCGCACCGCCGCCGCGCCGAACCGCAGGCCCAGCAGGCGATCGAAGGTCGTGGGGCTGCCGCCGCGCTGCAGGTGACCGAGCACCAGCGCGCGCGTCTCCTTGCCGGTCAGCTCCGCGATCGAGTGCGCCACCTTGTCACCGATCCCGCCGAGGCGCTGGTGCTCCGGATCGATGAGCGACACCGACCCGCCCTTGGGCGCCGCGCCCTCCGCCACGACGACGATGCTGAAATGGCGGCCCTCCTCCTCACGCCGGCGGATCTTGTCGCATACCTGCGCGATGTCGAACGGGATCTCGGGGATGAGGATGACGTCGGCCGAGCCCGCGATTCCCGAGTGCAGCGCGATCCACCCGGCGAAGCGGCCCATCACCTCGACCACCATCACGCGCTCGTGGCTCTCGGCGGTCGAGTGGAGCTTGTCGATCGCTTCGGTGGCCGTTTGGACGGCGGTGTCGAACCCGAACGTCGCGACGGTCCCGCCTACGTCGTTGTCGATCGTCTTGGGAACGCCGACCACGGGAACGCCCTTCCGCTGGAGCTGTTGCGCGATGCGCAGCGACCCGTCGCCGCCGATCGCGATCAGGGCGTCGAGGCCCAGGGCGTGAAACGCCGCGACGGCTTCGTCCGACCGATCGCACTCCGTCCACGTGCCGTCGGGTTGCTGGACGCGGAACCGGAACGGGTCGCCGCGGTTGCTCGTGCCGAGGATGGTCCCGCCGAGGTGCGTGATGCCCCGCACCGCGTTGGCGTCGAGCGGGACGACGCGGTCCTCGCCCAGGAGTCCGGCATAGCCGCGGCGCACGCCCACGCACTGCCAGCCGCGGTGAATGGCGGCGAGCACGGCTCCGCGGATCACGGCGTTCAGACCGGGGGCGTCGCCGCCCCCCGTCGAGATGGCGATCTTCAACGCGCCGCGGGCGGGGCGACTTGCTGCATCAGCCGCAGCACCTCGCCCGGCTGGGCGTGGCGCCCGTGCTGCTTCTTGGAGAAGATCTTGCGCCCGTCCACTTCGACCTCAAACACGCCGCCGGAGGACTGGATCAGCTTCACGTCCGCGTGCGGGTACACGGTGCGGATCTCCGCCGCCAGACCGGCGGCCCGGGGCTCGTAGTTTCAGACGACGCAGTATTCGATCGTGACACGCATGCGTTGAAGCTTAGTCGCGCTTGACACGCCGCGCCACACGCCCGAGCTTGCGCGAGCGGCATGAGTTCCCTCCTTCGCGTCCAAGCGTCGCCGGCCCTGCTCCCGCGCGCGCTCGTCTCGCTCGGGGCCCTCTTCGCGATCGGCTGGGCGGCACTGGGATACGCGTCCGGCGCCGCCCGCGCGGGGCCGGGGTTCGCGATGGAGCTCCTGGCGCTCGCCGTCGTGGGCGCGCTCACGCGCCGCTACGGCATCCCGCTCCCCGGCAACGGCTTTTCCTCCTACGTCCTAGGCGTGGTGGCGTACGCCCTGCTCGCGCGGGGCTGGGCCTTCGCGACCGTCGTGGCGCCGCTCGCGGTTCTGCCGGGCGATCTGTGGCTGCGCCGCCTGCCGCCGCGCGCCGCGTTCGGCAACGCCGCGCACCTCGCGGCCGGGACCGCTGCGGCCGGCCTCCTGTATGCGCGGCTGGGGGGCGCGATCGGCGCCGAGGCGCTCGGCGCCCATAACCTGCCGGCCCTCGCCGCCGTCCTGCTCGTGCTGCCCGTCGTGATCAACGGAACGTTCTACCTCGAGCTCGCGCTGGGCCCCGCGCGCGCCTGGGTAGACCCGCGGCTCACCGCGCGCTGGGAGGGCACGGTGTACGCCTGCTCCGCGCTGCTCGCCCTCGGGTGGCTGCGCCTCATGCACGCGGAATTGGGCGTCGGTGCGGCCCTGCCCCTCGCGCTCGCGCTCACCATCGCCACCGTCGGGAGCCTCTCCGTCATCCGTCGCGCCGCGCGCGCCGACCAGTTACAGCTCGTCCAGGGGCTCTCCCAGGCGATCGCGGCCGACATCAACCTCGCGCGCAGCTTCGCCCGCATTCAGGAGCTCACGCGCCGCCTCGTGCCCTGGGAGCAGATGGGGTTCTCGCGCTACGACGCCCAGACCAACGAAATGGCCCTGATTGCGGACACGGCGCTTCCTGCCGGGGAGCGGTCCAGTGCGCGCTTCGACGCGGGCGCGGGCGTGGCGGGTGAGGCGGTGCGCCTGGGGCGCCCCCTGGTCGCGCGCGGGACGCGCGGCGAGCCGGGGGGGCCACCGGGCCGGCAGCAGCCCGGCTCGGAGGTGCTCGTCCCGCTGTACCACGGCGGTCAACTGGTCGGGTTGTGGAGCGTGCGACACTCGGCTCCCGCGATGTACCGCGACTCGGACGGCGACCTGCTCGCCCTGCTCGCCCCCCAGCTCGCCCTCATGCTCGCCGTGGACGGGTCGGTGCAGCCGATGGTCGGCGCCTCGGAGCGCACCAGCGCCTACATCCAGACGCTCTCCTCCACCACGCAGGAGATCCATGCGAGCAGCCAGGAGGTAGCCGCGGCGGCACAGCGGGCGAGTCACGGCGCCCGCGAGGCGGCGGGTCTCGTGAGCGCGGTCGCCAGGGAGTCCGACGAGCTGAAGCAACGCGCCGGAGAAGTCGTGGCGGCCGGGGAACAGACGCGCCAGGCCGGGGCCCAGATGGAGCAGACCACGGACCGCGTCCGCCAAGCGACCCACGCCGCGGCGCGGCGGCTGACCGACCTCGGCGTGACGACCGAAGAGAGCGCCAGCGAAGTGCGCCGCCTGCGGGATGTCGCAGAGCAGGTGGAGCGCTTCTCGGAGACAATCGGGTTCATCGCCAACCAGACCAACCTGCTCGCCCTCAACGCGACGATCGAGGCGGCGCGCGCCGGCGTGCACGGCCGCGGCTTCGCCGTCGTCGCAGACGAGGTACACAAGCTCGCCGAGGCGAGCGGCCGGGAGGCGCGCAACGTCGGCAAGTCCGCCCAGGAGACGCGGCGGGCGCTGGATCGGGCGGCGCAGCTGCTCGAGCGCATCCGCACGGACCTGGGCGAGGTGGCGCACAGCTCCGGTGCCTGGGTGCACGACCTCGACGCCATCGCCGAAGCCGCGACCGGCACGGCGCGCGCGGGCAAGCGGGCCGAGGAGCTGGCGCGCGGCATCGCCGAGCTCGCCAGCCGCAACGCGCAATCGCTCGAGCGGGCGCGCACGGGCGCCCAGTCGTCCACCGAGGAGGCGGAGACGGTCGCCGCGGCGGCCGCGGAGCAACTGCGCGCGATCGAGGAACTCGCACACGGTGCCGGCGAACTCGCGGCGCTCGCCGGCCATCTCGCCCAGGCCGTGCGGTTCGTGCGCGGAGAGAACGGGCACCCCTAGGCTCGCCTGGCCCCCGCCGGTGTGATGTGGCGCACGGCCGGCGGCGCCCAGCCGGGGTTTCTTCGCATCCGGCACCTTATTACCGTAGATCACTCGCTCGTCGGGGGGCTGGGGGCCGATGCGCACACTCACGACCGCCCTTGCCGCGCTGCTCGCCGGCGCGGGGGTCAGCGCCTTGCCCGCCCAGCACGCACATCAGTTCGAGCTCGGTGCCTTCGGGTCCTACACCCGCTACGACCGCGCCTTCGGTCTCGAGAACCAGCTCGGCGGCGGCGCCCGGCTCGGCTACTTCTTCGGCCGCGTGGTGGGTGCCGAGCTGGACATCGGCTACGTCGAGCCCAACGCCACGAGCGGCGTGGCGACGGCCGAGCTGACGCACGGCAGCGGCAGCCTGGTGCTGAACGTCGCCGCCGGCGAGCGCCACCTCCTCTATATGCTCGCCGGCTACACCCGACTCGACTTCGAGAAAACCCCGCCGTATCGCTTCACCGACAACGCCGTCCACGGCGCCCTGGGCGACCGCGTGTTTCTCGGCTCGCGCGCGGCGCTGCGGCTCGAAGTGCGGGCGATCTACGCGCCCAGCACGCACGCGAGCTTCAGGTCCGGCTGGGCGGGCCACGTGGTCGGATCGCTCGGGCTCTCGGTGTTCGCAGGCGGCGGGCCGCCCTCCGACGCGGACGGCGACGGCGTGCCGGACAAGCGCGACGCCTGCCCCAGCACGCCGCACGGCGCCACGGTGGACCCCCGGGGATGCCCGTCGGACGCCGACCGCGACGGCATCCCGGACGGCCTCGACCAGTGCCCCAACACGCCGCCCGGCGCGACGGTGGATGCCGCCGGCTGTCCGCTCGACGCGGACAAGGACGGTGTTCCCGACGGCCTGGACCAGTGTCCCGGCACGCCCAGCGGCGCGCGGGTGGACGCCAAGGGCTGCCCCGCCGACGGGGATGGCGACGGCGTGCCGGACGGCGTGGATCAATGCCCCAACACGCCAGCCGGGGCGGTGGTGGACGCCGCAGGCTGCCCGCTCGACGGCGACAAGGACGGCGTCCCCGACGGCCTGGACAAGTGCCCCAACACCCCGCCCGGCACCGAGGTGGACGCCGTCGGGTGCACCAGGGTCGCGGACTCGGACGGCGACGGCGTGGACGACACGAAGGACAAATGCCCCGGCACCGCCCCCGGAACGCGCGTAGACGCTTCCGGCTGCCCGATTCTCTTCACCCCGGAGCGGACTCCCGTTATCCTGCGAGGTGTGACCTTCGAGACGGGCCGCTCGGCGCTGAAGCTCGAGTCCCATACGGTGCTCGACATCGTGGCTCAGTCGCTGCTCGACAACCCGGACATCCGCATCGAGATCGCGGGCTACACCGACAGCACAGGCGCACCGGCGACGAACCTGCGGCTCTCTCAGGCCCGGGCGGCGGGGGTGCGCGCCTATCTCGCGGGGCGCGGTGTGGCGCCCGGGCGGATGGTGGCCCGGGGGTACGGGGCCGCGAACCCGATCGCACCGAACACGACGCTCGACGGCCGCGCTCAGAACCGGCGTGTCGAGCTGCATCAACTCCCCTAGGCGCACAGGCGCGCAGGAGCGGTCTATGAGGAAGCTCGTGGTGCTGGCGGCGGCGCTCACGCTCACGGCCCCCGGTCTCGCGGCCCAGCGGGCCCACCAGTACGAGATCGGGGCGTTCGGCTCGTACACGCGGTACGACCCGGCGTTCGGCCTCGCGAAGAAGGTCGGCGGCGGCGCGCGCTTCGGCTACTTCGTGGCCGACGCCGTGGGCCTCGAAGGCGAGGTGCTGTTCCAGCCGAGCTACCCCGTGCCCGGGACCAGCTCCACGCTCGAGCCGATCATCGGCAGCGCCAGCCTCGTGGTCAACCTGCTCTCCGGCGTACGCAACGTGTTCTACGTGCTGGGGGGCTACTCACGGCTCGACTTCGGCAATACGGCGCCCTACAAATTCACCGACAACGCGATGCACGCGGCGGCGGGCGATCGCATCTTTCTCACGAACCGCGTCGCGCTCCGTCTCGAGGCGCGCGGCTACTACAGTCCCAGCACGCAGTCGTCCTTCAGCTCGTCCGCCACGCACTGGGTCGGGACCGTCGGCCTTTCCTTCTTCGAGCTGGGGCGCCCCACGAAGGATTCGGACCAGGACGGGGTGGTCGATTCCGAGGACAAATGCCCCGAGACGCCCGTCGGCGCCAAGGTCGACGAACGGGGCTGCCCCATCGACTCCGACCAGGACGGCGTGCCCGACGGCCTCGACAAGTGTCCCGACACGCCGCCCGGCGCGCACGTCGACGCCACCGGCTGCCCGACCGACGCCGACCAGGACGGCGTGCCCGACGGCCTCGATCAGTGCCCCAACACACCCCCCGGGGTGCACGTCGACGCGACCGGGTGTCCCGTCGATTCCGATCACGACGGCGTGCCCGACGGCATCGACCAGTGCCCCGACACCCCGGCCGGCGCCACGGTCGACGCGAAGGGGTGCCCGAGCGACGCGGACAACGACGGCGTGCCCGACGGCATCGACCGCTGCCCCAACACACCCATCGGCGCCAAGGTGGACTCGAGCGGCTGCCCCATCGACTCGGATCACGACGGTGTGCCCGACGGCATCGACCAGTGCTCGGACACGCCGGCCGGCAGCGCGGTGGACTCCACGGGCTGCCCGATCGGCAAGGATTCGGACGGCGACGGCGTGCCGGACTCGCTCGACAAGTGTCCCAACACGCCTGCCGGTACCACGGTGGACGCCACCGGGTGCCCGGTGTCGAACGAGGTCGTGCGCGCCCAGCCCGGCGACGAGGACGGCGACGGGGTGCCCGACACCCTGGACAAGTGCCCGCACACGCCAGCTGGCGCCAAGGTGGACGCGCAGGGCTGCATCATCCTGTTCCAGCCGCAGCCCGCCGGGCCACCGCAGCCCGGCGCGCCGGCGCGCCCCACGCTCATCCTGCTAGGCGTGACCTTCGCGACCGCCCAGTCGGCCCTGAAGCCGCAGTCGTACGTCGTGCTCGACCAGGTCGCCGCGTCGCTCGTCGCGAATCCCGAGATCCAGATCGAGATCGCGG
>Ga0209378_1001800_pt1 | contig 15100 bp, 11 predicted proteins | sample GraSoiAngelo_156_FD_186170 | JGI IMG/M metagenome (GOLD analysis project Ga0209378, IMG submission 186170) | Grasslands soil microbial communities from the Angelo Coastal Reserve, California, USA - 14_1009_13_40cm (SPAdes) (version 2) | ecosystem: Environmental > Terrestrial > Soil > Grasslands ... | reverse complement strand
GCACATCAGCATCGATCGCCTTCTCGGCTTTGGGCTTCGTGGCGACGACGGAGGTCAGGCGGTCTTCTGAACCGTGCCCGCGAGTGCGACGCGCAGCGCCGCGACGTCGCGGTGGAATCCCGCGTCCGGGATGGGGTCGCGATGCAGGTCCGGCTGGCGCATGAATCGCGCGGGTTCCCCGGGGCTGTCGTCCGTGACGTACCGCGGAACGATGTGCGTGTGCAGATGCGGAACGGTGTTCCCGAGCATCTCGAGGTTGAGCTTCGCCGGCTTGTAGTGCGACTCCAGCGCACGCGCGACGATCACGACTTCACGCAGGTACGTCGCCGCGTCGGTGTCGGTGAGGTCGGTGAGATCCGCGACGTGCCGTCCGCGCCAGATGACGATCGTGTATCCGGGCTGGCCGACATCGCCGTGAACGAGGTATGCGTCCGACACCCGGCCGGCGAAGATCCGCGCGTTCCCGTGGGTCTCGTCCGGGCGGCCTTCGTTGCACATGGGACAGCTCTTGCCGGCCCGCCGTTCCTCCCAGTCCGCGTCCCAGGTCCGCACTACGTGGGCAACGGTAGCGTCCCCGCGTCGTACACGAGGTGTCCGTCCTGGATCCGGGCCGCGTCCCAGAGCGCGTGGGGCTCGGTCTTTCCCGGTGCGAGCAGGTGCGTGACCGTCCAGCCGTCCACGGTGAGCCGGTCCGCGATCAGGCGTCGATGGCACCGCCACCAGAGGGTCTCCGCGCACATGAACGCGGTGCGCGAGCCCCGCGCCAGCGTGGTCAAGCGCTCGTACTCCCGGATGAACTCGTCGCTCGACATGTGATCGGCGTAGCCGCGGAACGCCGCAACGCGGATCGCCCGATGCTGCGAGTCGTCGAGCGGCTCGCGCCTGCCGCCGAGTCCGGGTAGGTGCACGTACGCGATGCCCGCAGCGCCGAGTGATTCCGCGAGCGCCTTCGCGCCGAACTGCGGATGCCGTCGCGAGCCCGGCGCCGAGCGCACGTCCGCGACGGTCTGGATCCGGGCGTCGGCAAGAGTGGCCATGAGCTCGTCGATCGGCCTGGCCCCGTGACCGACCGACCAGATGTCCATAGCGATCAGTGTGGGAGACTCGGCCGATGAGCGACGTCACGCTCCGGACCATCACTCCCGATCAGCACGACGCGGTCATGCACTACTTCGATCTCGTCGCATATGCGGATAACCCGAACTGGGCCAGGTGCTTCTGCATGGAGCGCCTTGTCGACGACTATGAGGACCGAACCAGGGAGCAGAACCGTGCGTCGCGCAGCGAGCTCATACGCTCCGCGAAAGCGAACGGCCTCGTCGCGTATCGCCTCGGGCGGGTCGTCGGCTGGTGCCACGCGGCGCCCAAGGACGGGCTCCGGAGCGTGCCCGGTCCTGCGGACCCGACGGCCGGCGCGATCGTCTGCTTCGTGGTCGCGCCCGATCAGCGCCGGCAGGGGATCGCGACACAGCTTCTCGACTACGCGCTCGAGCACCTGCGGTCCCGCGGCATGAAGACGGCCGAGGCCTATCCCTGGCTCGGGGAGGTCGACCCGGCCCGGTGGGTCTGGAGCCAGTACGTCGGTCCGCTCTCGATGTACGTGAAAGCCGGCTTCGAGATCGCCGAGAAGCACGACGCCTTCTGTATCGTTCGTAGAAAGCTATGAGCGCCAGGGTCGTCTCGCTGCAGCTCCACACCGCTCACGGGGTGCTTCCGACGCCCGTGCGCGAGGTCACCGCGGATGTCGGCGCTGGGATCGCGGGCGATTCCCACGGTGGGCGCCCGAACCGCGCGGTCCTGGTGATCGATAGCTCCACCCACGACGCGCTCGGGCTTCGGCCAGGTGATCTACGCGAGCAGATCACGGTCAGTGGGCTTCCGGACGTCACCGGCCTCGCCGAGGGCACCGAGCTGCGGATCGGCGGCGTGACCCTGCGTGTGAACGGCGAGTGCGAGCCGTGCACGCATATCGGCGAGATGAACGGGCAGCCGGACGTCGAAGCGTTCCGCGTCTCGCTCGTGGGCAGGCGCGGTGCGCTATGCACGGTCGTCACGGCCGAGGCCCCGATCCGCGTCGGTGACACGGTCACCGTCCTCGTCCGCGCGTAACCGCCGACACCAAAGCACGACCTTCCTGGCGCTGTTCCGCAACCTTCGCCTTCGTTAGCCTCGTCGGCACGTGAGCGATCGGACCACGACCTCGTCCGCAGCAGCGTCGGAGGACGGGGCCTAGTCGCGTCCGCGCACTCACCGATGCGACGAAAGCCTCCCGGAAGCGGGGGGCTTTGTTGTTAATGGGAGGAAACGTGGCGAGCGAGCACGATGCCTGTGCGCTCGTGGCCGTGGCGCGCAAGGACGCGCGGCCCACGCGCGCGTTATTGGACCTCGTCCTCCACGGCATGGCCTGCCTGGCGCACCGGTCGGGCGTCGTTGATGGCGAGGGCGACGGCGCAGGGATTCTCACCGACATTCCGCGCGCGGTCTGGGCCGGTAAGCTCCGCTCCGCGGGGATCGACGATGGGCTCGCGCAGAGTCGCCGCTTCGCGGTCGGACACTTCTTCCTTCCCGATGACGCTGAGCGCTCCACGCTTCTCGACGCGCTCGCGCGGCAGCGCATCACGGTCCTGCTGTCGCGTGACGACACGACCGATGAGGGCGCGCTCGGACCGCGCGGCCGCCTCGAAGCCCCGCGGTTCCTCCAGCTCGCGCTGCTCGCGCCGAGCGGCGGCCATTCCGGATCGCGCGCGCTCTATGAAGCTGCGCTCGCGATCGAGCGCACGACCGCGGCCACCGTCGTTTCGCTCTCACGGCACACCGCGGTCTACAAGCTGCGTGGCTCCGGCCATCAGCTGACGTCGTACTTCGAAGACCTGGGCGATCCGCGATTCGCTACATCGGTGGCCTTTGGCCACAACCGCTACGCGACGAACACGACCACGAGCTTCACGCGCGTGCAGCCCTTCCCGGTGTTCGCGCACAACGGCGAGATCAACACGATCAGCCGCCTCCGCGAAGAGGCACGTGGACTCGGGCTCGTCCTGTCGCGCGACGGAAGCGATTCACAGGATGTCGACGCCGTGATCCGCGGGCTCGTCATGCGGAATCGTCTGGCCCCGATCGAAGTCATCGAGCTCCTGTTCCCGCCGATCGTCAACGAGATGAAGCGGATGAGCGGCGAGCTGCAAGACGCCTACGTGCAGGGGCGCGCCGCGCTCGGTCCGCTCGCGCAGGGGCCCGCGGCGATCCTGTCGCGCGTCGGGGACACCTGCATCTTTGGCGTCGACGCGCTCGGTCTTCGGCCGCTCTGGCACGTCGAGACCGAGGACGAGCACGTCTTCGCGAGCGAGCGCGGTTTCGTGCCGCTCGAGCGTTACATCGCCGATCCCTACCCGCTGGGCCCCGGAGAACGGGTCGCGCTGCGGCGCGATGGCGGTTGGCGCTTCCTTGATCAGAAGGCGGTGCGCGAGCAGTTCGTCGCCGCCCGGCGCGCCCGCGGCCTGATGCTCGACGGCCTCCGCGAGCGCATCGTCTGCGGCGGGCCCGCGGAGGCGGTGCACGCGGGCCGGCGCTGGGAGATCGGCGTGGCGCCGGACGAGGTTGAGGACGTAGCGGTCCGCCGCGAGCGGCAGTTCGCAGCGCTGGGGTTCGAGCCCGACGACCTGAAGCAGGCCGCGTACATGGCGGAGACCGGGAACGAGCCGATCGGCTCTCTCGGTTACGACGGACCGCTCGCGGCGCTCGCCCCGCGGGCGAACCTCGCCGACCATCTCCACGAGACAGTCGCGGTGGTCACGAATCCGGCGATCGACCGGGAGCGCGAGATCGAGCACTTCTCTACGCGCGTGCTGCTTGGGCCCCGCCCATCGCCGGGGAGCCGGGGGGGCTCGCCCCCCCGACTGTGGATCGAGCTCGCGACGCCGATCCTGCTCGGCGGGCATTCGCCGGATACAGGCATATCGAGCGATGACTTCCGCGCGCTGGCGCGCGAGCGCGGAACCTGGCTCCTGGAGGATGTGATCGCGCGTTTCACCGCGGACGGCCGTCGCGCCCCCGCCGTGCTCGAAGCGGATCGCGACTGGGAAGAGCATCCCCGCGACGCGCTCGCTCGCCTCGGCGCCCAGGCAGCCCGCGCCGTGCGCGGCGGCGCGCGCCTCGTCGTGGTGCAGGACCGCGCGGTGATCGCGGAAGGTCGCGCGTGGCTCGACCCGGTCCTGGTCATCGCGGCGGCGCACGGCGCGCTCCTCGCGCAACCCGGCAGCGCCGGCTCGCTGCGCCGCGACTGCGCGCTCATCGTGTCCGCGGGAAGCCTGCGCAACCTGCACGACATCATGGTCGCGCTCGCCCTCGGCGCGGATGCGGTGAACCCGTACCTGGTGCTCGAGTACGCGATCACGACCGGCGACCCGCACGCGCTCGCGAACCTCATCGAGGCTCTCCGCAAGGGCATCGAAAAGGTGACCTCGACGCTGGGGGTGCACGAGCTGCGCGGTTACGGGCGGCAGGTCTCGGCGGTCGGGCTCGCGCCGGACGTGGCGCATTTCATGGGGATCGAAACGTTCTGCGCGAGCGATGAAGCGGGACTGGGCTGGGAGCGCATCGCCGAGGAAGGCTTCACGCGGGCCTCGATGCTCCGCGAGAGGAGAGATGCGCGGCTCGAGCCCGCCTTCCGGATATGGCCGCGAGCGTGGAAGGCGGCCCTGTCGGTCGCGAACGGCGAAGCGCCGTACTCCGCGTACGCGGAGCGTTTGCGCGAGCTCGAGACGACGCATCCCGTTTCATTGCGCCATCTCATCGACTTTGTCCGGCCGATCGACGGCGATCCCGAATACCCGGCCGACACCAGCGCGGGCGAGCACGCTGGGCCCTTCTACATCTCATCGATGTCGTTCGGCTCGCAGGGTGAGACCGCGTACCGCGCGTACGCGGAGGCCATGGCCCGCCTCGATCTCCTCTGCGTGAACGGCGAAGGCGGCGAGCTGCCGGACCTCATCGGCCGCTATCCGCGCAACCGCGGCCAGCAGATCGCGAGCGGACGCTTCGGCGTATCGGCGCTGCTCGCGAACTCCTCGAACTACCTCGAGATCAAGATCGGCCAGGGCGCCAAGCCCGGCGAAGGCGGGCATCTTCCCGCGCGCAAGGTCTCCAAGAAGGTGGCGCTCGCGCGCAACGCCCAGCCCGGCGTGGACCTCATCTCGCCGTCGAACAATCACGACATCTATTCGATCGAGGATCTCGCGCAGGTCGTTCACGAGCTCAAGACCGTCAACCCGCGCGCTCGGGTGTCGGTGAAGGTGCCGGTGGTGCCGGACATCGGCGTTATCGCGGTCGGCATCGCCAAGTCGGGAGCGGACATCGTGACGCTCTCCGGATACGACGGCGGGACCGGCGCGGCGCGGCAGCATGCTCTGCGGCGGGCCGGGCTGCCGGTCGAGATCGGCGTCGCGCAGGCGCATCGCGCGCTGGTCGCATCGGGGCTGCGCGACGTCGTCGAGCTCTGGTGCGACGGAGGCATGAAGAGCGCGGTCGATGTGGCGAAGATGCTCTGCCTAGGCGCGGACCGTGTCGGGTTCGGGACACTCGCGATGGTCGCGATCGGCTGCACGATCTGCCGCGGCTGCCAGCTCGATACCTGTCATGTCGGCATCGCGACGCAGCTCGAATCGGTGGCCGAGGCGACCGACCGCGGCGTGAAGCGCTTCGAGCCACGGGAGTTCGAGAGCGCGGTCACCAACCTCAGCCGCTTCTTCACCGCGCTACGCGAGGAGCTCGCGCGCATCGCGGCGCAGCTCGGCGTTCGGGCGACCGTGGACCTGGTCGGACGGACCGACCTCTTACGTCAGATCCGCGGGCTGGATCGCGTCGATCTGGGGTATCTCGTCGAGCCGATCGAGTGGACGACGCCTGGGCGGCGCGACGTGCGAGTCGTCGCGGGGGTCGCGGTCGCGGAAGCCGAAGGCCAACGTGCCCTTCGTGCGAACGATCGCTTCGTCGCGACCGACGCGTCCGGCGAGCTCGCGCGACTCCGGATCGCCGGCGCAGCGGTGGCGGACGTGGCGTCGATCTATCGCGAAGGATCGGTCGCCGGCAACGGATTCGCCGCGTACGCGACCGAGGGCGTCGCCCTCGTCCTGCGCGGCGGCGCGCAGGACGGTGCCGCCAAGACGGCGCTCGGGGGTGCGGTGGCGATCCTCAAAGCGCGCAACGCGGCGGGCCGGTTCGTGGACGGATCAGTCGGCAAATGCTTCGCGTACGGCGCTCAACGTGGACGGTTCCTCGTTCAGGGTGGGGCGGATGCACGCGCCGCCATCCGGCTTTCGGGCGCCGAGCTCGTGTTCGGGGGTGACCTGCGCGGTTTCGCGTTCGAGTACATGACCGGCGGCAAGGCGGTGGTGCTCGGCGATCCTGGGCGCTGGATCTGCTCGGGCATGAGCGGCGGCGTCGTCTACCTGCGTCACGATCCCGATCGTGGCCTCGACGAGGCCACGCTCCGCGATCGTTTCGCGAAGGGTGCCAAGGTCTTCATGCGTCCGCCGCGCGACGAGGACCTTCCTGGGCTCGCCGACCTTCTGGGCGCGTACGCCGACGCGCTCGACGAGAGCGATCAGCCTGACGCCGCGTGCGGTGTGCGCACGCTGCTCGTCGACCCGGCGAAACACTTCCGCGTCGTGCGACCGGGCACGGAGATCACGGACCAGACCATCTCGACCGAATAGTCCTCGGACCTGACGGTCCTCCGGTCTGCTGCTTGGCCAGTGCGCTGCGCGCTGGCCGCAGTAGCCTCTCGGCGGCGTGAGCCTGTTCGCGCTGGCCCTCGTGCTGGGCGCCGCGGTCCTGCACGCCACGTGGAATCTCCTCGCCAAGCGGGCTGTGGCCGACGTGCCTTTTCTCTGGCTCGCGTACCTCGTCGGCGCGGTCGTCTTCGCGCCTTTCGCGATCCTGATCCTGGTCATCGCCCATCCTGCGCTCGGATGGTCGGCGCTGGTGTTCGTCGCGGTCGCGGCGTGCCTGCAGATCCTGTACTTCGCCACGCTCACTGCGGGGTACCGCGCGGGCGATCTCTCGCTCGTATATCCCATCGCGCGGGCGAGCGGCCCGCTGCTCGCGACGATCGGCGCCATCACGATCTTCGGCGAACGTCCGACACCGCTGGCGATCGCCGGTGCGCTCGCGATCGTCGGCGGCGCGCTTGTACTCGCCGGGGATCCACGCGCGCTGCGCGCAAGCGGCGCCGGAGCCGCCGTCGGTTTCGCCCTCGCGACCGGCGTAGTGATCGGGACCTACACACTCTGGGATAAGACCGCGGTCTCGACTCTGCTTATCCCGCCGCTCTTCTACGACTGGGCGACGGTCACCGGACAGTCGCTGCTCTTCGCGCCACTCGCCCTGCGCCGCGGCGACGAGTTGCGCGAGACGTGGGCTCGCCGGCGCGGCGCGGTGCTCGCCGTGGGGATCCTGAGTCGCCTTGCGTACATCCTGGTGCTCACGGCGCTCATCGCGAGCCCCGTCTCGTACGTCGCTCCGGCCCGCGAGATCGGGATCCTCGTCGGCGCGTTTCTCGGAGCTCGCGTGCTCGCCGAAGGACACGCGACGCGCCGCGGCATTGGTGCAGCGGCGATGGTGCTGGGAATCATCGCGCTGGCGGTGGGCTAGTCGCAGCCCTGCACGGCCGCTCGTACTATCCGTGCGACATGCGGGTCCTCCGCGTCTTTGTACTCGTCGCTTTGGTCCTGACGATCACCGCGACCCCGGCCGCGGCCGCCGATATCCGCCAGGGCAACGACGTGATCATTGGCCCGACCGAAACGGTCGAGGACGATCTCTATGCGTTCGCCGCAACCATCGCGATCAATGGGACCGTTCACGGGGACGTCGTCGCCGCCGGCAATAACGTCAGCGTCGACGGCAGCGTGACCGGCGATCTGATCGCGGCTGCCAACTTCATCACGATCCGCGGCCAGGTCGGCGGAAGTGTGCGCGCGGCAGGAGCGACGGTCTTCATCGATGGCAAGGTCGGCGGGGACGTCTTCGGTGCGGGGAACGAGATCACGGTCAGCGGGAAGGGCCAGGTCGGCCGTGATGCCGTCCTGGCTGGGAACACCGTGACGCTCGGCGGTCAGATCGGCCGGAATGTCCAGGCGGGGTCGCGAGCCGTGACTCTCGACGGTCACGTCGGCGGCAACGTGACCGCGCAGGTGCAGTCGCTCTCGCTCACGAGCGGCGCGGCGATCGACGGATCGCTGAGCTATACGAGTCCGACCGAGGCATCGGTCCCGAGCGGCGCCGTGGTGCGGGGGACGACCACACGGAGCACGCCGCCACCAGGGCCCGTGCAACCGGTGCAGGGGCCCGCTGCGATCGCGATCGACTGGCTGCGCGGTCTCGTCGGACTTCTTGTGTTGGGGCTCTTCCTGGTGTTCTTCTTCCCGTCGTTCTCTCGTCGCTCCGGAGAGGCACTGGTCCGCTCGCCCTTCATGACTCTGGCCATCGGAGCCCTCGTCCTCATCGGCCTGCCGATCCTCGCGGTGGTGATCTTTGTCCTCGGCACGATCGTGGGCGGCTGGTGGCTCGGTCTCGTCGCACTCGCCTTCTACTTCGCGGCGATCGCGGTGAGCGTTCCGGTGGCGGCCCTCGGCCTTGGTGCGTCGATCATGCGCATCACCGGCCGACCGTCCCATGTCGTGCTCGCTCTTCTCGTGGGGTTGATCGTCCTGCTTCTCATCGGCCTCGTCCCGATCCTCGGACCGCTCGTCATCTTCCTCGCGGTGCTCTTCGGCCTCGGCGCGACCGCCATGGCCGTCGCCGGCGGCCGACAACCCGAGCCCGCGGCGGCATAGGCTCGGGAACCTCGCGCCGAGCGGGGTTGTATCCGTAGCAATGAAGGTGCGGACCAGGCGTGTCCTCGTGCTGGCGTTCGCTTTCTTGCTCGCCGCGTGTAGCGAGCAGGCCGCGGCCCCGCGGCCGAGCCTTGCGCCGGACGTGCACCCGACGGCGACCCCGCGGCCGACCAATGCCGCGAACGACCTCATCTATCTGCGCTCCGTCGGCTCCGGAGGTGTGACCAACATCCTGGCCATCGACGCGCGGACCGGAGCGACGACGCGGACGCTCGCGGATGGGTCGCTCTCGTCCGATCGCGCGACCCTCTACGCGCCCGAACTGGTCGACGGCGCGACGCGGACGCTCGTGCATGTTGTCGAGGTCGCCACGTCGCGCGAGCTTCGCTCGTTCACGCTCGACGGCGCATACCGCGCGATCTGGACCGACAGCGGCCTGACCGCGCTCTCGCGCGACGGAAACCATCTCGCGCTTGCGAACTCGCCGGTCAAGATCGATGGCGACTGGCTGACGAAATTTGCCGTGGTCGGTGCATCGTCGGGCGCGACGGAAGCCGTGTTCGAGGTAAAGGGGCAGTCCACGTATGGGTTCGCCGCGTTCTCGCCGGACGGCCGGTCGCTCTACCTGAACCAATTCGGCGAGGGCGGGACGAAACTGCGCGTGTTCGACGTCCCGTCAGCGACCCTCTTGCCCGCGGTAACGAGTGAGGGCGCGGGTCTCACTCAGAACGGCTTCCGCACGCCGGGGATCGTCTCGCCGGACGGGCGCTGGATGTTCAGCCTCGACGCCGGAAGCGCGACGACCAACTGCACGTCGACCGATGGACCGACGTGCATCGGGAACGGAAAGCCGCCGTACGTCCTCGCGCTCGACCTCGTCTCGCGACGCGCAGCTACCGTCGCGCTGCCGGTCGAGCAGCGGTCGGGCGACTTCGAGAAGTACCTGCTCTGGTCTCTCGCGGTCGCAGCGGATGGCGCGACGGTGTACGCGATCAATCCCGCGCTCGGCGTGATCGATGAGATCGACGCGCGGCAGATGACGATCCGTCGCACAAAGTCGATCACGGTGAGCCGAGCCGATCAGGGTGCGTGGGCGGCGATCGGTCGCTTCTTCTTCCCGATCGCGGAGGCGAAGCGGTACATCACCGGCGGCGCGCTCGTGTCGCCGAGCGGCGATCGGATCTACGCCGCGGGGTACAAAGGGATCGCGGTCATGGATACGGCCGACCTTTCATCGCGCGCGGTGTGGCAGACCGACGGCGAATTCGACGCGCTCGCGCTCACGCCTGACGGCGAGCGGCTCTACGCGGTGAGCAACGCGAGCGGGAAGATCGCGATCGTCGGCACGCGCGACGGCACCAGGCTCGGCGAGCTCAAGATCCCCGCGTTCGGGCAGACGATCGTTCGCATCGACAGCGCGCGGTAGCCCGCCCTCGCTAGCATGCCGTGGTGCCCCCCACGGCGCTGATCCCGATCCCTGCGACGGTGACCTCGCGATCGGGTGCGTTCGTCCTCACCGGGGTCACCCACGTGACCGCCCCCGACGAGCTCCGACCGCAGGCCGAGCTCCTCCGCGACCAGCTCCGCCCCGCAACAGGGCTCCCGTTGGCGACCACCGGATCCGCGGGCGGCCCGCCTATCTCACTCGCGATCGACGCGTCGCTCGCGCAGCTCGGCGACGAGGGGTATCGCCTCGCAGTGACGCCAGAACAGGTCAGCGTCCGCGCGCCGCGCGCCGCGGGCATCCTGCACGGCAGCCAGACACTGCGGCAGCTGCTCCCGCCGGCGATCTTCCGGCGCACACCGCAGAGCGGCGTCGCGTGGACCATCCCGTGCGTCGAGATCGAGGATCGTCCGCGATTCGGCTGGCGCGGAAGTCACCTGGATGTCGGTCGCCACTTCATGCCGAAGGAGTTCGTGCTCAAGCATCTCGATCTCCTTGCGTTGCACAAGATCAACGTCTTCCACTGGCACCTCACCGAGGACCAGGGCTGGCGCATCGAGATCAAGAAGTACCCGAGGCTCACCGAGGTCGGCGCCTGGCGCAAGGACTCGATGACCGCGCCTCGAACGAAGGATCCGGCGCTCCGGAAGTTCGCGGGCAAGCCGCATGGGGGCTTCTACACGCAGGACGACGTGCGGGAGGTCGTGCGGTACGCCGCCGATCGCGGCATCACCGTGGTCCCGGAGATCGAGATGCCCGGACACGCGGTCGCCGCGATCGCGGCGTATCCCGAGCTCGGCAACACCGGAAAGCCCATCGAGATACTCACGTACTGGGGCATCACCGATCACGTCCTGGGTGTTGGCGATAACGTGCTGCGTTTCTTCGAGAACGTCTTCGACGAGGTGCTCGCGCTCTTTCCGTCGAAGTTCATCCACGTCGGCGGCGACGAATGCCCAAAGACCGAGTGGCGGCAGACTCCCGCGGCGCAAGCGCGCATGAAGTCGGAAGGCCTCAAGGACGAGGATGAGCTCCAGAGCTGGTTCATCCGGCATTTCGATTCCTGGCTGGCCAAGCGCGGTCGCCGCCTCATCGGATGGGACGAGATCCTCGAAGGCGGTCTCGCCCCGGGCGCCACGGTGATGAGCTGGCGCGGCGAAAAGGGCGGGGTCGCCGCCGCCAAGGCGGGGCACGACGTGGTCATGGCGCCGCAGAAGCCCACGTATCTCGACCATTCACAGACGGAGCTTCCGACGGAGCCGCCGGGCATCGGCGGCCACAATTCGCTCGAGGACGTGTACGCGTACGAGCCCGTGCCGAGTGAGTTGAAAGGCGAAGACGCGAAGCACGTGCTCGGTGCACAGGGTCAGATCTGGACCGAGTACATGCCCGATCCCAAACGCGTCGAGTACATGGCCTGGCCACGACTCGTCGCGCTCGCGGAGGTTCTTTGGTCGCCGCCGGAGACACGCGAGCTTCAAGTCACGTCTCGAGACGCACCTCGAGCGTCTTGCGATCCTCGATGTGAACTACCGCGGGCGGTTCCGCCCGCCGGACTAGTAGCCCAACGGCGATAGACTCCGCTGGCAACGGGGGGAGGTCCGCTATGGTTGATCTCGCACGCACGTACTTCCGTCTTTTTGCGCTCGTTCTGGTGGCGACGCTCGTTCTTTCCGCGTGCACCGGAGCGAGCCAGCCCGGAGCGTCGACCGCTCCGTCGGCGCAGAGCGGACCGGTCGCGGGAGGGACGGTGACGGTCCCGATCGGCGCCGACCCCACGCTCAACCCGTGGAGTCCGAACGCGTTCGTCGAGTCGCTCTTCATCAACCGCGTGATCTTCGAGGGCATAACGAAGCCGGGGAAGGACCTCGCGCCCGCCCCCGACCTCGCCGAGAGCTGGACGATCGCACCCGACGGCCTCAGCTGGACGTTCAAGCTGCGCAGCGGCGTCAAGTGGAGCGACGGCCAGGCATTCTCCGCCGACGACGTGGCGTTCACGTTCAACGACATCGTGCTCAAGCCGGACCTCGGCGCGCAGAACCGAGCGAGCTACGCGGCGGTGAAGAGCGTGACCGTCGTCGACCCAAACACGGTCCGCTTCGATCTCTCACGCAAGTTCGCCGCGCTCGCGTCGTTCCTGGCGTACAACGCCGGCATCCTGCCAAAGCATGTGCTGTCGGCAGACCCGCTCAAGACGACGTCCTTCAACAAGGGCGTGCCCGTAAGCACGGGACCGTACAAGGTCGAGAAGTACACCTCCGGGCAGAGCGTGTCGCTCGTGCGCAACGAGAACTACTTTGGCCCCAAGCCGTATCTCGACAAGGTCGTCTTCACCGTCGTGCCCGACCCGAACACCCAGATTGCGCAGGCGCTCTCGGGCGATATCTCGATCATGATCCTCGACAACAAGGCCGCGGTTGACCGCGTGAAGAGCGCGAGTGGCCTCGCGGTCGTCTCGCGTCCGCTGGTGCAGTACTACTGGCTCGCGCTCAACCAGACCGACCAGCGATTCACCGATGTGAAGGTGCGGCAGGCCTTCGTCCAGGCCATCGACCGGCAGGCGATCATCAAGTCCGTCGAGCTCGGATATGGCTCGATCGCGAACTCGCCGATCACGCCGGCGCTTGCCGCGTACTACGACCCGTCGCTCGCGTCCAAGTACCCGTACGACCCGCAGAAGGCCAAGGACCTTCTCGCTCAGGCGGGCTGGAAGCCCGGCGCCGACGGGGTGTTGCAGAAGGACGGCAAGGCCTTCCAGTTCACGATGGACGTCGGCCAGCGCGGGGTGCTCGAACCCGTGAACGCGCTCATCCAGCAGGACCTCAAGAAGGTCGGCGTGATCGTCGACCTCAACACGATGGAGTGGAACGCGTACATCCAGAAGGACGTGGTCCGCCGCGAGTACACCGCGACCGTCAATTGGTGGACCTACCCGAGCGACCCCGACGTCTTCCCGTACTACCACTCGAGCGCCGCCGGCAAGGGGTTCAACATCCCCGGTTACCAGGACCCCAAGCTCGACGACCTGCTCGTCCAGGGACAGAGCGCCAGCGACCTCGAGGCGCGAAAGGCCGTCTACAAGCAGCTTCAGGCGTACACGTCCGAGACGCTGCCGTATCTCTTCCTCTGGTACCCGCAGGAGATCGACGTGTTGAGCTCGTCGCTCAAGGGCGTGCCGGAGCTCGGACTGCGCGATGCCGTGCAGTACATCGGCGAATGGTGGTTGGCGAAGAAGTAGCTCGTTTTCTATTCCAGCGACTCGTGTTGGGGGCGCTCGTGGTGGTGTTCGCGAGCGCCCTCACCTTTTTCTTCGTAAACCTCGCTCCCGGCGGTCCCGCGTCGGTGATGCGGTTCGATGTGACCGCGGAGCAGCGCGAAGCGCTCATCAAGGCGATGGGCCTCGATCGGCCGGTGCCGCAGCGCTACGTCGAGTGGTTCACGGCCGCGATCCACGGCGATCTCGGGAGCTCGCTCCTCACGAACGAACCGGTCACGACTCGGATCGGCGATCGGCTGCCGAACACGCTCACCCTCGCGGGATCGGCGCTCCTGATCTCCATCTTCGCGGGGATCCCCATCGGCGTCGTTCAGGCGCTGCGCCGCGGACGGCTCGTCGACCACCTCCTGAGCCTCTTCAGCGCCATCGGGCTCGCGGTGCCGGTCTTCTGGCTCGGGATCGTCCTGATCCTCGTCTTCGCGGTCTCGCTGCACATCCTGCCGTCAGCGGGAGTGACCTCCGTGGCATCGGACACGTTCGGCGATCGCCTCGCGCACCTCGTGCTTCCGGCGGTCGCCCTCGCGACGACGATCCTGCCGACCGTCGTTCGGTTCACACGATCGTCGACGATCGAGGCGCTCCACGAGGACTACATCCGCACCGCCACATCGAAGGGCCTCGCCCCGTGGACGGTCGTTACGCGGCACGCGCTCCGAAACGCGCTCATCCCCGTCGTGAGCGCGGTGGGCGCGCTCGTGCCGCGGCTCCTCGGCGGCACCGTCGTGACCGAGGCGGTCTTCGGTTGGCCGGGGATGGGACGGCTCGCGCTCGAGGCGGCGCAGGGCCGCGACTATCCGCTTGTCACCGGCCTCACCGTGGTGGTCGCGGCGATCGCGGTGGCCGCGACGCTAATCGTGGACCTCGCCTACACGCGGATCGATCCGCGGGTTCATCTGCAGTGAGCCGATTCGGCTTCGCCGCGCTCGCGATCCTCATCGCCATCGCCGCGCTCGCGATCGCCGGTCCGTTCCTGTGGACGACCCCGCCCGAGGCCACCGATCCGGCGCACGGTCTCGCGGGCGTCTCCGCCGCGTATCCCCTCGGCACCGACGAGCTCGGCCGCGACGTGCTGAGCCGGCTGCTGCACGGCAGCCGCGTCACCCTCCTTGTTGGCGTCGCGGCGATGCTCGCGGCGCTCTCCATCGGCGTCGTTGTGGGTGCGATCGCCGGCTGGAGCGGCGGCTGGATCGACGCGCTCCTGATGCGCTTCACCGACGCGATGCTCGCGGTGCCGGCGTTCTTCTTCATCCTCGTCGTCATCACGGTCCTCGGCACCGGCGTCGGGACGCTCATCCTCGTGATCGGGGCGCTGTCCTGGATGCCGGTCGCCCGCGTCGTCTACGGCGAGACCCTGCGCTGGAAGGCGGCGGAGTTCGTCGTCGCCGCGCAGTCGCTCGGCGTGCCCGCACCGCGGCTGCTCGCCCGGCACATCCTGCCCCAGGCGATCCCTTCGCTCGTAGTGTCGGCGACGCTCGGCGTCGCCTTCGCGATCCTCACCGAGTCGGCCCTGAGCTATCTCGGCCTCGGCGTCCAGCCGCCGCTGCC
>Ga0209378_1001798_pt1 | contig 15104 bp, 13 predicted proteins | sample GraSoiAngelo_156_FD_186170 | JGI IMG/M metagenome (GOLD analysis project Ga0209378, IMG submission 186170) | Grasslands soil microbial communities from the Angelo Coastal Reserve, California, USA - 14_1009_13_40cm (SPAdes) (version 2) | ecosystem: Environmental > Terrestrial > Soil > Grasslands ... | reverse complement strand
TTCCGCTGCGAACGCATAGGGCGACGTACTCCGAGGCCGAGAGTGGTTTCTATGGCAATCTCGAATGCGCAGCGATTGACGTGTTCCTTCACCGGGCGGAGGCGGATCTGTCTAGGGCTTGAGGACCACTCTGCGTGGCACCCCAGATCGAGCTCTGCGAGGAATTCTTCCTGGCCCAGCACTGCCGAGAAGCGTTCAACGGCCTCGTCTGTTGAAACTGGCAAGTTCATGACTATGGGAAATCCTCCTGGATTGCCGCCAAAACCCCCCGACAAGCAGATGAGCTGGGACGCCACAAATAACTCCAGACCGGGCACGAATTTCCCACATGTGGTAGAAAAAGATGTCTTATCGGGGATAGAGAAAGATATCTATTGGAGGATCTGGTCTTGAATCGTAACCCGACGCCCATGTTAAATTTATCTAACATATGTTAAATAAATCTAACGGAACAGGCCCTACCACAGCACGACAGTTTTTACGGCAAGAACACACCGCCTGTCGGAGTTTCCTGCCGCTGATGTCTGTCGTTTCCGCCCCGTTTTAAGAGCTTATGATGTCACCGAAATTTATCGTTTGATAGGGTGCGGACACACCGGGCGTCCCTCTTCTTGATCCTCCTCGTAAGAAAGTCGGAGAGAATTATTTTGCCTGGGTCTCTGAGGTCTGAACCACTCTGCGTTTCGTTGCTGACCGTCGACGGGAAGCTACCAAATAGACGATACCGGTGAGGATTGCACCCAAGATGACCGGCATGACCAACGGGTTAGTCCAAAAAGAGGCTGGCTGATTGCCAGAAGGTGGAGACGTTGTTGTTGTGCTTGCGAAGAACTCTGTCATAGGAGAGGCGTTAGCGTCATTAGATGTTAGAGAGCTGAGACCCCAGTTTGTTTCCACTGTTTTCAAGAACGAATAGTGGTTGTAAGAGCCCGTTCCCACATAGGCCTGCTTCACGACCGGACCGGACCAACTAGCATAGAGAAAGTCGTTTGTTGACCCGCTGCAGGGGGAGGGACTGCAGCCGCTGTTTCCCTCGTCATAGACGATGAACAATGCTGCCCTGTGGGTCTTGAACAGGTTGCTGCTGAGGATCAGAGGGACAAGGTTCGATAGATAGCTGTCGCCACCCGAAACCCCACTATCATGACCATTATCATTGTCGTTAGGAGTAAGCCAAGTCATGTTTGCCGGGTTTGGGGCGTTAAGTGAACCTAGAAATTCGTGGTCATCAGCCGAACCCGACGGGTTCGACGGTGATGTTGTTGCAAGAAAATGCGAGCATCGCGCAGAGGTGTGGATTTCATTGAACGTTAGGAACCCGAAATGGTCTGCGTGCCTGGGTGGGTCGAAACTGCATGATCCTGACCCGGACGCATCCTCCGCATACGCCTGCCACGTTAAACCAGCTGATTCCATCTTAGCAACAATACTAGACTGGGCCAGTCCCCAACAGCAATACCCATCGCTAGTATGGCCAAAGTTGTCCCCTCCAACGAGCGAGATGTAGTTTCCCTCGCTTGGATGACTTGTTCCCGAATACCCGCCAGAAGAGCAGGACGAATCACTCTGGCAGCTTCCAGCAATAGAGTATGTCTGTGCTAGCGAAGTCTCATAGGAGCCTGAACCACCGCAACTCGTCATTACATCACAGTAGCCATTGTTCTCCATCAGGATGACGACGAGATTGTCAAAGCTCCTGCCTGTTGCGCCCATCGCTTTTGGACCAACGGTTGTAGCCGGTATGACCAGCATGGCCATGAGAGATAGTAGTAAGAGTGCTGTTTTTTTCCTGGTTACTGTTCGGGTTATGATCTTCTTCAGTTTCATCCCCTCTTTTCGTCTCGACATTCCCGAGGCTCTTGACAAGTACCAGGCAACAATAGTTTGGAACTCATCATAGCAACATGCCCGTTTCCGAGTAGTTAAGTCGGCACCGTCCACAAAGCGACAAGATCCCTTGGGTAATCTACTTGTACACCGGGCTCGCAGCCGCCGCAGTAGCCGTAGTCATAACCAGTTCTCGTCTTAGACCAGAGGAAACGGAAACGGGCGGTAACTTATTCGAAAAATGGTGCCTGGGTGGCGTTGGTATAACTTTTTATACTTTCAATACTTAGCTATACCCGTCTTGGGATCCAACATCGTCATCAAGGATGTGGACGCCGCTGTCTATAGAAGCCTCAAGGGCGAGGCGATAAAGGCAGGGATGAAAGTAGGCGAGGCTGCCTCTCAAGCGTTCAGACTCTGGGTCCAACAACGCAACCTAGGCCGAGTCCGGGACAGGGACAGAATGCGGAAAGCAGCTGCCAGAACTGACGTGATGAGGAGAAACATCGGCCCGGTAGAAGGCTGGAACAGCACCGAGGTCATACGCAAGTGGAGAGAACTCCGCAAACCCTCGTAATAGACGCCTCCACCGCAGCCAAGTGGTTCCTAGAAGAGGAGGACTCGGACAAGGCTCTCAGCCTCCGAGATGCTCATATTGAAGGCAAGGTCGAGCTGACAGCCCCCGACCTAATCGTGTACGAGGTCGCCAACGCCCTCAACTACAACCCGAGAGTAACCAACGAGCATCTTACCGACCGGATCCAAGACCTCTTCGACTATGACCTTGAGATAGTACCACCCTCTGCGGAATACTCAGCCCGCACCGCCAGGACGGCTAGAGAATTATCAGTTTCAGTCTATGACGCAAGCTACGTCACCCTCTCAGACATCCTAGCGACCAATCTCGTCACAGCTGACAGAAAGCTTCACGAGAAGATCTCCAAGAAACGACAATCCTACCTTCTTAACGAGATGGGACATACGTGGAACCTACCAGGAACCGATCCGGGACGAGGAGAAGCATAGTCTAGTTCGGCACATACTATTACAGAGAGGAGGAGAATCTCTTCCGGTCAAAGGGTCCTGACGGCGGCTTCCACACCGGTTATGATCAGATTGGAACATGCGCCCGGACACAGGAGAGTGCAGAGACAGCCTCGATCTCTATCATAGCAATCTCTGCACAAAGCCTCACCTGCACTCACGCGTTCTGCTTCATTCCTTTGATTCCCTCTTGGATAATCTACCCGTACACCGGCCTCGCCGTCGCCGCGGTAGCTATTGTCGTTACAATTCTCCTATTGGATCAGAGAACGCGCAAACAGCCATAGAATCCGAAACTCGGGAAAACATCTTACGTAATTGGATAGTTCATGATTCCCAGTGGAGCGGCCAAGCTCAAATTCTAGGGTCATCGAGATGCTCGTGGGATTAGGGCATGGATGAGAGTGAAGTTCATCGGGAACTCGAACTCAAGGGAGTGCAGCCGTACTACGATAGGATAGTGGAGCAGCTAGCCAGCCTTGACCAGAAAGCCCAAGCGATGATCGGTCTAGAAGGCTTGCTACTCGCCCTCATGGCAGTCTTCTCATCCTCGATACCCAACAATCAGCCGGCTCGAGCGGCCGTCTGGGCGTCGATGGTAATCCTGCTCGCGTCAGCACTATGTTCTCTTCTGGTTATGCGAATTCGGTATGGAACAACGATTATCGCCAGATCGAAGACAGTGGAAGAAGGCATGTTAGAGTATAGGAGTTGGAGAGATCACAAGCTCAAGCTACACCGCGCCGCACTGACACTACTTGCAGCCGGCCTCTTTGGCCTCGTAATCGTTCTCACAATAGTACTCCTCTAGGTGAATTGTTGAAATACTGAAGCCTCGTCAGCAGGACACTACCATACACTTTATTTACGGACCTTGTAGATTTATCAATCTAATTGCAGACAAAAAGTCGTGGTTGTCGATTCTAGTTAGCACTTCAAAGAGAATAATACTAGTTCTAACTATTGCCTTCTTAGCAGTTCCTATATTCCCCACGGTCTTGCCCCAAGCAAGAGCCCAGAGCACGAACACTTGGACATTGACCGCTCCGATGAGCTCTCCCAGAGCTGATCACACGGCAACACTCCTCCAAGATGGCAGAGTAATGGTCGCGGGAGGCGTCAGTGGTCAAGACATCCTGTCTTCCTCCGAAATCTACGACCCCAACCTGGGGTCATGGAGCGCTACTGGCGCGATGGCTACCGCTCGTGGCTACCACTCAGCAATAAGGCTACCGGATGGAACAGTTCTGGTAGCAGGAGGAGCGACTTTGATTGGAGGATTCGCAGTTACGATCTCTTCCAGTGAGATCTACGATCCAGCGACTGGATCATGGACCTCTACCGCATCTATGAATGTCGCTCGCAGCAGTTTTGCCCTTGTCCTTCTCAACAATGGTAAAGTTATGGCCATCGGCGGATTCGATGCCCAAGGGAGGTTCGTCGTCGCCTGCGAACTCTATGATCCAACCACTTCTACTTGGAGCTATACTGGTGCTCTCAACACTGGACGTGCCAGTCTGACTTTCCGGAGCCAAGTTGTCAAGCTGACAGATGGACGAGTCCTCGTTGAAGGAGGTATCGACCCGAGCCACTTGTCAAGCCTCTTATCCTCTGCGGAGATCTACGACCCACAGACGGAAGTGTGGAGTTTTACTGGGTTCATGAATATCCGGAGAGCTGATCACACCGGTACCCTGTTGCCTAGTGGTAAGGTGATAGTTGGTGGAGGAGATTCCCTCCAGCCTTCTACATCTGAGATCTTCGATCCATCAACAGGCACATGGACCATGTCATCAAAGATGACTGAGTTTAGAATATCCGACACGGCCTCCTCTCTCCTCGATGGACGGGTCCTAGTTGTCGGCCCGATTGGTCCATCTACGGAAATCTACGATGAGACAACGGGAACCTGGACCGACTCAGGCTCGAGAAGCACTAGCGCTGGAGAACACACAGCGACCGTGCTGCTGGACGGAAGAGTTCTAGTAGCCGGAGGAGGATTCAACGGAGCATATTACTCTCAAGCTGACCTGTTCACCCCCAAGGCACGAACAGTGATTCGAGTTGACATATTCTTCACCGATTCTACGCTCAGCCAGCTTCCCTCGGACTCCAACGACAATCCCACGGTCAACGTGAGTATCGCTCAAGGAAAGGTCGTCAACACCCACCCTAGCAAGGTACTAGCTTGGATCAATATGACAAACACTTCCGGATCGCCACTTCAGTCCCTAAGGCTGAACGCGACTCTACCCATGGACTGGAGGATTAATTCCCCATGGATGCCGGGACTAGGTGCAATACACGTCTACTTTGCCAACACCACCATGCTCGACACTAATCCCGAGATCACTCAGCCTTCAACCATCACTCTTTCCACAGGAAACCCGCAAACTGTTCAGCTCGCAATCCCTAGCTTCAACACCACGGCCATCGGCCACCCGCTCATGCCCGGCCAAAGCCTGCTGTTGTCAGTGAAACTGACCTCCTCGCTTACTGGCACCAACCAGTTAGCCGCAAGCTATCCACGGACCTATAGTGACACGGCCGTCGCGTCAGCCTGGACCCAACCCTCCTTTACAGGCACCGAATCCGTAGGTACTAGCTCAGCCTTCTTCGTCGCCTACGCCAGGGTCTTGGGCGATGTCAACGGCGACTTCAAAGTGGACATCCTCGACGCGGCTCTTTTGGCCTACTCGTACGGTAGCCACCCTGGAGATTCCAACTGGAACCCCAACGCCAGCTTCGATAGCGACGGAGTCGTAGACATTCAAGACGCAGCCGTGCTAGCATACTACTACGGAACAAGCTCCTAACACTCCAACTCCCACTCATCCTTTCAACAACCATATCAGAAGGCTCCAACTCCATTCCAATATGCATCAAATCCGCACCAAACCAAAGCACCGACGGACTCGTGAATCGGTTTCGGTCCATTTCAGAGTCCCGGTCGAGCTTCCTTTCGTTCAGTGGAGGATGGCGGCGATTAGGAAGGCCAGGCAGTAAATGGCGAAGACCCATTGCAGTATCCCACTGTTAGTTTTCCCGACCCAGCTCCAAGCCAAACTCTCGCAGTACTCAGGCAAGTACTAGAATTAAATAGATTGAGCAAAGCGGGATTGCTGAGGATTTCTCAATGCCGAAGTATGTTGCGTTGATCAACTGGACAGACCAGGGCGTTCGCGGCGTCAAGGACACTCCGAAACGGGTGGAGAACGCGAAGGCGCTTGCGCGGAAGCTGGGAGGAAAAATCGACATCCACTACACAATGGGCGAATACGACGCGGTCGCCATTGTGGAGATGCCGAGCGATGAAGCCTACAATCGGTTCACCCTCACAACCGCAACCCTCGGAAACATCCGCACAAAGACCCTGAAAGCCTGGACCCTAGAAGAGTTCCAGAAAATAACAGACCAACTCTAGCACTTACAACTACGACATTAGAATTCGACCCTTCCACTTTTTTCTTCGATTTGTCAATCAACTAACTCTTAGGAAGTGCTGTTGCCTTTGAGCTCTAGATATATTCCTCTCTGGACCTCGACCTGCGCCCAGGCGTACGATTCAGTGTACGTTTGTGCGTTTGATATCGAGTGATCGAAGAGTTCCGTTCGTTCAGTTGTAGCGGTAAAACAATTCCTTGACGTTTGACCCGCGATGGGTTGAGGAGCATCTATGCCACAGTTGCTATAGGCTCCATGGCTGAGAAGCTCAACAAGCGTAGAATTCGCCTGAGTCGCGGTTATGCCTACAGATTGAGAATTGGAGGAGGCATTCGGTGCGATAGTGTTCCAGGCTCCGACCCCTGCGACACCCCGATACCGACCAATCGTCATTGTGATTATGATAGACATCACACATGGGGCTTGGCAGCCTGACCAGTCAGGGCTGGCGGTCATGTTTGTGGAATTGGTGGTTGATGAGGCTCTCCCGGTCCAGACCTGCTCCCAGAAATTCGCCCCCGCCCCGGGAAAAGCGCTGGCCATTCTCGTGTAAACGCTAGACTGAGTGTCTCTTACGTAGGAAATGTCTGGAAGATTTCCCCCACTTCCCTGGGAATAAGCGATCTGAACAATGATGAAGTCATCAGCGTTAGTCTCTATCGCTCCCGTGTAGGATGCGTTGCTTGACACCGTGGCTTCCGCTATGTTGGAAACAGCGTAGAATCTGGGAGCCATCGTCCTAATTGATGGTGTTTTGACCGATGGACTCGTACCAGCACCGCTGGTACCGCCTGTACCTGGGCTACTAGGGTTCGTATGATGTTGAGAACCCAAATTGACAGCGGTGAACCCTACAACCATCGTCAACATAATCCCTGCGAGAATCACGACCAAAATGATCCTGTAGAAATGAAAGGGCGAAAATTTTCCGTGCTTTTTCGAGAGAATTCCCACTCCTGACGATACATGTTCTCTCGGAATCTCACTTTGCACAATCTCTTCTTCGAGATCATAACTCCCAAACGTTCTCCTGCCAACTCGGTGCTGAGTCTTTCGTAATGCCAGAGAGTACGCAAACAATGCCACTCCCTGGAGGGAAAGCAGCGTTGCAATGCTAGTCAGGAGTAACGACGAAGCTGCCCCGATGCTGATCCAGACCCATAGGATGGCTGCAACGTCAGTTGAGATGAAGCCGGCAACGACGTGAGCCCGATTCCTCTTTTCGCCTCTCCCGGAAAAGATTGCTTGCACTCCGTTCTGCGCTGGTCTTCTTTTCCTTCTCGGAGACTTGGCCAAAGGCGATCCCTCCTGCTCACGACAGAGGATTGAATCCTCGGAATAGTGTGAGCCCTAGCGACATCGATGCATATCCTCCCTATTCCCTTGTTATCTTGACAGAGATCGTAATCATCAGCAACCCCCAGGATGTCTCACCATCATCTTGTAAGAGAATCAGCAGAGAACTTACAAGTAGGATATTCGCGACTCGCAAGAATTGGCATGAAATTGCTTGAAATCACTATCTTTTAACAGAGCACCTTTCACGAGATTATATTCGCCGTCGCCCCCCGAAACCCAGGCTCCTTATTAGCAACCCACTGCCCGGCGCCTTCTAGCACAAGGACCCGCCTACAAGGACCCCGCTAGGACCAGCCAGACCATCTTCCTTGTCCCATAGCTAGGGAATTACCTTTGTCCGCAATCGCCAGACTTTATAGTTCCAGACAAAATACCGCTATGCAACTTGAAGACCAAGTGGGCCTCTATCTCGATCGTTGGAATGGGCTATGTCGGAATATGCTCTGCCGCAACCTTCGCGTCCCGCGGCATCCGGACAATAGGAATAGACATTGACCAGGCGCGAGTGGAACAGATTCGTAGAGGCAAGGCTCCTCTACACGAGCCACAGCTAGATTCTATGCTGAAGAACGTTGTCAGGAAGAAGCTCCTGGACGCCACAAGCGATATTTCCATGGCAGCCCACACGGACGTGACCTTTCTGACGGTTGGAACTCCGAGTCAGCCGGACGGATCCATCGACCTCTCGTACATTAAGAACGCCACGGAAGATCTGGGAAATCTACTGCGAGAGAAACGTGGCTACCATCTTGTTGTCGTCAAGAGCACGGTCGTTCCGGGCACCACTAACGGCGTTGTAAAGCGGTTCCTGGAACAGTCCAGCCGCAAGACTATAGGATCAGAGCTAGGTCTCTGTGCTAATCCTGAGTTCTTGAAAGAAGGAAGCGCGATCAGCGACGCTCTCCATCCTGACAAGATAGTCATCGGATCAAACGACAAGAAATCAGCCAGCGAACTCACCAAACTCTACCGCCGATTCTACGGGTCCAAGCTACCAACTGTTATCCTTACAAGTCCTGGGGCTGCCGAGCTGGTCAAGTACGCTAGCAACGCCTTCCTCGCAACCAAGGTCAGCTTCATCAATACAATCGCAAATATCGCCGAACGGATACCCGGGGTAGACGTTGGCACGATTGCGGAAGCTATCGGCCTTGATCCGAGAATCGGACCCCTATTCCTGAAAGCAGGACCCGGCTACGGCGGAAGTTGTTTCCACAAAGATCTCCAGGCACTCATCAACTACAGCCAAAACGAGAACTATGATCCGATCCTATTCCGAGCTACAGAAGAGACCAACGAGCAACAAGCAAGCAGGGTCGTCGGGATGGCCGAGAAGCTTCTCGGATCTTTATCCTCCAAGAGAGTCGCGGTGTTGGGTCTCGCGTTCAAGAAAGATACCGATGACATTCGCGAGGCCGCCTCAATACGAGTAATCAACCAGCTCAACAAGAAGGGAGCACGAGTCATCGCCTATGACCCCATGGCCATACCCAACACCAAGAAACAACTCCAAGAACAGATCGACTATGCAGAGAATGCTCACTCAGCTCTCAAGGGAGCAGACTGCGCCATAATAATGACCGAATGGGACGAGATCCGAAGACTCAAGGCGAAAGACTTCCAAGCGTACATGAAGACCCTGAACCTCGTAGACGCGAGACGAATCTACAACCCTGAAGAGTTCAATGGACTAAACTACGTCTCTATCGGACTCGGACCCTCGACTGGAATCAAGTGACCAACCCTGATTGTTGGCGTGTGGACAGTCCATTCTTCAGCGTATATATTAGGGACGATAATTATACCATTTGACGGCATCTCTCATTGATCAAGCTATTTTCCTCTCGTGTTCTCGTTTCAATCCTGTTTTTCCTGATGTTATTGCCGTCCGTTCTTATGGCCCATGCGGCGCCCTCATACGCGGCCGGCGTCTCTGAAGGTCAGTGGGCGAGTTATGCTCCGCTCAACGTAACCTATCGCGATGCCACAGGATTCATCTCTGAGCCCCAATATGTCAAAGACCTGAATGATACAGTCAGCCTTACATCCACCGTCGAAACCCTGTACACGGCAACGAACGTTACGGTCCAAGTCGTCTCGCTGTTCAAGAACAACACAATGCGAACCGAGTTTGAGAACGGTGACCTGATGACTGGAGAAGGAAATCTGACCTACGGGATTATTTCCAGCGGATTATCATCCGGCGACGCGATCTGGACCAAGTCCGACGCACCAACAATAAACTATACCCTTCCTATGACCTATCTTGGCGAGTTGAGAACGGTCAACGTTCTAAACACCACAACCTCGTCACCAACAATGTATGGCGATTCCAAGATATCGGTGGAGTACATCTGGGACCAAACAAGCGGCATCGTTCTTGAAGCCAAATTCCTAATCGTTGAGTTCTTCCCTGGGACAGGGGACGTCGTGATGTACACGAACGTCAAGATAACCGCGACCAACGTCTTCTCGGTTCCAACCCCTGACTTTCAGATAGCTGTCAATCCAACAGCCTTCTCTCTCCAAGCGGGCGACTCGAAAACATCTACAATCACCCTGACAAGTCTCTACGGGTTTACAGGTCTGGTAAGTCTTGCAGCCTCTCCTAGTGCTTCAGCATCGCTAAGCCCCGATAGTTTGACCCTGACCTCGGGTGGAAGCGTAACCTCGGTTCTTACATTCTCAACGACGACAACGACCTCACCAGGCAGCTATGTGGTGACAGTAACCGGCACAGGTTATTCGACACACCACGACGCAACTCTAAGTGTCACAGTGACAGCCCCGAGCACTGGGCCCTACTTCACGGTCGAGGCTTCGCATCCCTCGTCGGTAACTAGCGGCTCATCGGCCACGTCCACGATAACTGTTTCAGCGGTCAACGGGTTCAGCGGCACAGTCACCCTGACAGACACAGTTCCATCGGGTCTAACATGCGGGGCAATCACACCAAGCACGATAACGAACTCGGGGACAGCCAGCCTGTCCTGCAGCTCAACAACTCCCGGCACCTACACGTTAACAATCACGGCTACCAGCGGGACGACTAGCCACACAGTGGCGACAACAATCACGATAGCAGCCGCACCTAGCCAAACGCCTTCTGCGCCTGCTACGATTCTCGGACTGGACCCGACAGTGTTCTACGCGATAATCGGAATAGTCATCGTTGTCGTCGCGGCCGCCACCTACCTAGGTTTGAGGTCCAGATCCCAAAAACATGGGATACCATCCCGACCAACAACCACGGTCCCATAATATAGATCCGCGTTTTTGAACCACTGCCGTAACAGGTTTCTCTCTGGTGCCAGACATCCCGGTTTTTTTCTTTGAATGCGAGGGGGTAGTAACAGAGGATTAGATAGCCTCCTAACTCTCCCCCTATCGCCGGGAAGGAAGTTGCTTCCCATGGATTTCGAGAAAGATTGAGATCAGATATTTTCATTCTCGGAATAATCATGGTTGTACTGGGCCCGGTGCTGGTAGCCGCTGCAGCTAGCTCCTGTCTGCTCACAATCCTTTCCGGGAACCTGTTCGCGTGCGCAAACGTTCTGCCCGTGTTCATCGGGGGCGGCGCCCTCTTCGTTGCGGGAATCATCACGTGTCTGGTGGGAGTGATAGTGTCGGAACCAAATCCTCAACCTCGCCCTCCCTCAGGCCCCGTGTCCGCTCCCCAGACCGGACAGGTTACCTGCAAGAAATGCGGCCGCGTCAACACATACGGGCTTTTCGCGTGCCCGTTCTGCGGCCAAACGTCAAGATAGGGCAAGGTTGAGTAGAAAGCAGGGGTTACAGAATCGCCCATTATCAGCCCTGAACCGGAATCTGGGAAACCCTCCACAACTCGCCCTAGAATCGTTCGAAAAAAGGCCTAGATTTCCCATTATTCTCCCTTTTCATCAAAGCCCGGACCCTGTCCTGAATCGCAAGACCCGCTGATTATCAATGCCAGACAGAAAATTTTCTCTAGAAAAAAGGGAGGGGGGTCTTGCACAGAGCATCTCGTGACGCGTGAGTGATCTCTCCGAAGATCTTCCCGATGCCTTCTCCTCGAGAGGATAATAGAGACAACTGGTCATGCGGGGGATCAGCCACCAGCGGTGGCGCGAGGAAATAATTGACTAATACCGACTAGTCTTAGCTATCGTTGTGAGTTCTGGCTCTGAGCCTGGTCAGGGTTCACTCTCTTCAGGACCGGCATCGTCCCGGTTATGACAGTTGAAGGGGTTCCAACCTGGGTTTTGACCTGTTGCGGGTCAGGCTGCGCCTGCAAGCGCGGGGCCGGTGGCGTGTCCTTGATTTCTATCGGTGGAATCGGCTCGATGGTCCCTTGGTGCGCCATTTCTGCCTTTAAGGCGGCTACCATCGGGTGAAGGTCTGTGAACTGCTTGGCGCCAGACGTGGATGCGACTGGGCCCAGCGTCGGAGCCCGTGGCTGGTCGGCTAGGGCTCCAATCTGGTGGTGCGTTGATTTTAGCACCTTGAAAAGTCCGAGAGCCAAGCCCAGCGAGCTGACGAAGACCAGGATAGCGATGAGCGAGCCGTTAGTCTGAACCATGTCGTTCACATAGGCTTGGAAATAGATATTGTACGTGTATTCTTGTAGAACCCAGAAAGTGAGAAAGAGTATCACCATCGATTGGAGTAGCATTATGATCTTGGCATAGCCCGGCATCAACCTCTTCACTGAGAAATCAGCATTCTGAGTCAAAGATTGAATCCTCTAACAGTGCTCTCTGCTATTCTCGAACAAGGTTCCGGGGCTATGTCAAAGTGGTGAAACAGAAGCCCTCAAACCATGGTACCTATTACTCATGAATAGATCGCGCAACAAGCTTGGGAATACTATTCGAAAGCATCAGCAGGGCATCGATCATCATTACTCTCCAACTGAACTGTTCACATCTGAAAATCCTAGAGTAGGCCGAATCCTGTCGCAAAATGGTGGGTCGCTAGGTGTCCTTAGAGGGCAGAGATTCCGTCTCTCGGAAGGTTCCCCGTTAGGTTCTCAGGGGGTTAAATATGGAAATCCAACGCCGAGATTCTCGGTTGCCACGACTTGCCGACCCCTAAGAAGCTGATGCAGCTTCAAGCTACGATAAACGAGGACTTGATGAAAGCGAGACTTCCAGAGATCAGAATTGACGGGTTCAAGCTCCCCGACCAGGCACTCGAGATCACCTTTGAACGAGAGACAATAACCGGGGAAAACAGGGATAGACTCTGGGAGATCATAAACGGGCACTACAAGAAGCTGCTGAGAGATCTCGAACTCAAGGAATAGTCTTCCGGCCTATTCTCGGAAGTTTGATCGTTCTTTCCATCTTTGCATAGAACCGTGCAACTTGCCAATCTCGGTTCTAGGTTCACGGTTCGCAACCTTCAGAACCGGCATTTGGGCTGACCTCGAAACCGTTGCCGTGTTCGCATCAGTACCATTCTCGACCTTTTCTGAGAGGTGTTCAATCTCTCCAAGAATACTCCCCGCTTTGAGAAGGATCCCGACTAAAGCGGTGCCGATCAGCCCTCCGAAACCGATAACGGCAATGAAAGACCCCCTTCCCTGCAACAAGCTGAACAAGTATACCGGAAGATACTGATTATTCACGTACTCATTGTAAAGCCAGCCAGATAAGACTGCAATGGTGATTGCCTGGATGACTATGAGAATCTTTGCGAACCGGGGGATGCTTGACCAGGAACGCTCGATAACTCGTACCACGGCTGGCGCTCTGACTGATATGGTACCTGTGGGGTTATGTCAAAGTGCTGAAACAGGACTGCCTAATGACAGGTACTCATAGAGCGGTCGCGATCCCGATTACTCCTTGCCACTCTCCTAGGAGTCAGATCCTTGGACAGAACTGAGACCTGAGCTATTGCGCTTTTTCTTTCACGTCTGGCGCAAGGATCCTCTGGTTGCATCGAGATAGCTATCGCTATCTGCGGCCAAGAGTGCGCCACTGTACCATACACATTATAAACTGAAACCAGCATTGTCCCCTCTGGAGCGATGGAGTCGTTAGTAGTTCCTCCAACCGCTGAGCCTCGAGGCTCTAGGATCGCTGGGGACGAGTTCTTTTTCCTGAAACTCTTCCTACGATACACAATAGACTCAGCCTCGCGGGCAGTAGCGGCCCCCATTGAAACAGAACTTTTCGGAGTCGAGACCCAAGTAAAGCAACTCAGCGTCTACTCCGGCCCCGCAGTTTCTCCGGTCCTTTAGTCTAGAGACCGTCCCCGAACTCTGCACACATGATCTTCCGAAAGGAGAGCGAAGCCACAACGCCAGTTCAGGCCACGTTGGAGTTCGACAACAGCGAAAGTCAGCGAGTGTTTCCGCGCGGTCCACGCAAGACTGCAGTGGTGACTCCGTACATGAACTGGAAACGAGGACACGAAGTTCGATAGCGCCTATACCGGAAATGCGTACTATACTAGTTTCCTGCCGAAGAACTCGCTCACAACAAAGAGTCTGGTTCTCGTTCGGCAAAGCGAGCAGACCGTTCGGCTCGGGCCAAAACGATCCCGCCCGAGGACGTGAAAGAAAGTTGAGAATGAAAACAAGAGTCGTATCACTAGATCTGAACCGGCAGTATCACGCAGCCCGGTTCAAACTTGAAGGAGGAAGATAGGACAGTTGTCGAACAAAACATGTGCCAGTAGAAGGACCAAGGTTTTGCTGATCACAAGCTTCGTCCTCCTGGGGGCACTACTGGCAGGTCCACTGGCGGCCTCTAATAATCAGTCTTCCCCTTGGAGCACGAATTTGGCCATGCCTGCCAGCGCTCCTTTCGATCACATCGTTACAATTATGATGGAGAATCAGGCTTTTTGCAGCGTCTACACTGGGTGCGGGGGATCAGGAACATACCAGAGCCAGTTAGCTGACCAGAATGTTCTGGTTATGACTTGGGGAACTATCAACCATAACAGCCAGCCGAACTATATTGCTCTGTTCGGAGCTATCAATGATGGAAGTACAAGTGGAGATGGGGTCTGTTGCTACTTTGAAACAGGTCAGAATCTAGTAGATAAGATAGAAGGCGCAGGATTAACATGGCAAGCGTTTGCTGAGGACGCTGGTAGCTCGGGAACATGCAGCTTCAGCCCTCCAAGGAGTGGGGACCATTTTCCTTTCATCGACTTCTCTGACATGAACACTGCGAGCAGATGCTCTCACTTTCTGACAACCGCATCCTCGAGTGACCCGGAATTTCTGGCTTCACTGAATACGGCCAATCCTGCCAATTTCATCTGGCTAACGCCGAACGATAATAATAACGGGCATGATTCCGGAGTATCGGGAGGCGACAGCTACCTTGCGGCTCTGGTACCGCAGATTCTTGCCAGTACAGAGTTCACCACGACAAAAGCCACTCTACTAGTACTCTACGATGAAGGCTACAGCCAATGCGCTAATACCG
>Ga0209378_1001781_pt1 | contig 15166 bp, 15 predicted proteins | sample GraSoiAngelo_156_FD_186170 | JGI IMG/M metagenome (GOLD analysis project Ga0209378, IMG submission 186170) | Grasslands soil microbial communities from the Angelo Coastal Reserve, California, USA - 14_1009_13_40cm (SPAdes) (version 2) | ecosystem: Environmental > Terrestrial > Soil > Grasslands ... | reverse complement strand
ATAGAAGAATCCGCCCGAGGATGGCGGGGACTCCGCAATCAGCAATAGCCTAATCTTGCGGGGTCGATATTTTCGCCTCGCACGGTTGAAATTTGTCAAGTTGGGTTCATCTCACGAATGAATGGCGCAGGGGATTAATCCTCGTTGGACACTTGACGCACCTTTTCTGCCAAAGAAAATTCGACAACACTCTTAAAGGTCACCGGGGAAAATGAAAAACAAGCAAGGGTCTGGACGCGAAGAGAAATTGTCTACTTTTCACGGATTGAAGGAGGGTGACGAGGCCGAGGTAGAAATCACCCAGACGGCACGGGACGGCCGAGGGCTAGGTCGCCTCAATGGACTACTCGTCTTCGTCAGCGGTGCATCTCCCGGCGAGAAGGTGAAAGTACGAATTGTAAAGCTAGGAGTAAGACACGCAGAAGCCGAAGTTGTCAAAGCTCACACTATGGCCACTGCAAGCGCGAGAGCATAGAAGAAGAGAGTAGCCAGCGAGTTTACAAGATACCATTTCGGCAGCCAGCGCTTTCTCACATAGTATCCTCCTCCCCATGAAGTCCAGTCCTGCGGTCCCGGCCATGCGCCGGCAAAATGATACCATGAGATGTCCTCTCCCAGTGGGAGGAAAGCCCAGAGTCCGAAGGCGATCAAGACTCCGACCCAGGAGGGATTATAGATCAGGACCGCAAGTGGAAGAGCGGAGAACAGCCCGAGCATGATGATGTGATAGTTGGAAAAGTGATTGAAGAAGCGGAGGACAAGGTGTTCTGCGGGAGGAATGTAGCCGTGCTCGATGAACCCGTAGAGGTACGCGAAGACTACGCCTAGGATTACTATGAGGCCGGCTCTGACAATATCGATTAGCACATGTTTCCTCCTGATTATCGGTTGGGAATGGCGATTCTTCGAACTTGGTTAAACCCCTTTCCGCTCCAGTGAAAGGACTCTTGCTCTACAACAGTTAAATCGAAACCTGGCTGAACCGCCCGGCAATGAAGCTGAAGCTTGAGGGAATTTGGACCCCGATTCCAACACCGTTAACGAAGCAGGGCAAGGTCGACACCAATGCAACCAGGAGGGTAGTTGATTTTCATATTGAAGCGGGAATAGACGGTCTCCTCCCCTTGGGCACATCAGGAGAGTTTGCGCTTCTCTCGCGGGAAGAGAGGTCCATTCTAGTTGAATCGGTAGCCAATCAGGCCGATAGTAGAGTCCCGGTGGTCGCAGGAGTATCCGATCCGTCCATCGAGAACGTCATACAACTCTCGTCAGATGCAAAAAAGGCGGGAGCTGACGCGGTCCTGGCTACACCGCCCTACTATTTCACAACAGGTGACGAAGGTCACTATCTCCATTTCAAAACGATCTCGGAAGCCATTGACCTGCCACTCATGATCTATAATATTCCTGAATGGACCCATTCATTTGTCACACCCGAGACAGTTCAACGGCTGGCTGATGACAAACTTGTTGTGGGAATGAAATACACCGAGAACAATCTTCTAAATCTGATCAGATTTCTGAAACGCAGTCGGAGCAAGATATCGATCTTCGCGGGGTCGGATGCTCTGGCCTACTCCAACCTCGAGTTTGGTGGAAGCGGGGCAATAATGGGCTCTGCAAACCTAGCGCCCCGAGTTGCAAGCGAAATATTCGATAATCATAGGAAAGGGAATCTGGCTGGGGCGAAGGCGGCTCAGGAGAAGCTCCTACCAATTATCGACGCTTTTGCGATCGGAAAGTATCCAGCAGCGCTGAAAGAGGCGATGAGTCTCATCGGGATGCCTGTCGGACCCTTGAAAGAACCTCTCACCGCGCTTTCAACCAGTGAGAAAAAAATAGTAGCAGGGCTTCTTAGACAAGGCGGATTTTTGAGCCAATCCCAGAGTCGGGATTGACTCTTATTTCTGAGACGAGCCCATGAATTGAGCCCTGCTTCCAAGCTCCTCTTCAATCCTGAGCAGCTCGTTGTATTTGGCGGTCCTCTCTCCTCTCGCCGGCGCGCCTGTCTTGATGAAAGAACTCTCTTGAGACGTGGCTAGGTGGGAGATGAAAGTGTCCTCTGTTTCGCCTGATCGATGTGATACGACGATATCCATGCCCGCTTCCCTAGACATCTTGATGGCATCCAAAGTCTCCGTGACCGTTCCTATCTGGTTGAGCTTGATCAGAACTGCATTGGTCGCCTTGTTCTGAATCCCTCTCTTGATCCGTTCGGGGTTCGTAACGTAAAGGTCGTCCCCGATAATTTTGATACGGCTCCCAAGCTTCCTAGTTATCTGGACAAAGTGATCGAAGTCGTCCTCGTCAAAGGGATCCTCTAGGGTTCTGATCGGGTATTTTCGCACCAGATCCTCGTAGTAGTCTTCGAGGTCTCCACTGCTGAGTTTCTTCCCATCTAGTTGGTAGGTTGAATCCTTCTTGTTATAGAAGCTGGATGAGGCCGCGTCGATGCCGATGTGAACCATTGACTCATCATAGCCTGCGTCTGATATTGCCTGGAGAATCGCCTCAAGCGCGTCACTGGTTATCTCCAGTGGTGGGGCGTAGCCTCCTTCGTCTCCTACGTTGATCGCGCTCGGGCCATATTTGGCCTTGAGAACTGAGTTTAGGGACTGGTATACTTCATCCCCGATTCTGATCGCCTCGGAACAGCTGGATGCCCCGACAGGTTCTATCTGGAACTCTTGCACCGCGAGCCTGTTGCCTGCGTGTTTTCCTCCGTTGATGACGTTCATCATAGGGACGGGGAGCCTGTAGTTTCGCAGGTCCCTTAGGTACTTGTAAGCCGATTCTCCACGGGACGCTGCTGCTGCTCTGGCAACAGCCATTGAGACTCCGAGAATCGCATTTGCACCGAGCTTATTCTTGTTAGGCGTCCCATCGAGTTTGATCATCAGAGTGTCGATGTCGCGTTGGGCTGTAGCATCTTTGCCGATGATGCTTGGTTTGATTATCTTGATCACGTTGGAGACGGCTTTGAGAACTCCCTTGCCATGGAATAGCTTCATGTCTCCGTCACGCATCTCCAAGGCTTCGTGGATTCCGGTCGATGCTCCCGAGGGAACAGTTCCCCGTCCCTTGCTTCCATCTTGAGTCCGAACATCCACTTCTACTGTGGGGTTTCCTCTAGAATCCAGAACCTGCCTTGCTTTCACATCTATGATCTTTGAACCTCCCGAAATTTTCTTCGACAATGGTCTTCACTGACTCCGTGATCGTGTTGCCGTATCATTCTTTTGATTTCCGGGCCCTACTATACCGATGAAAATGTCGTTGACATTGGTCCCTGTCGGACCAGTAATCACGAGGTCGTTCAATCTCTCAAAAAACCGGTAAGAATCGTTTTCTCGCAGATAGGATTCGGGGTCTATGCGAACTCTCAAACCTCTTTTGACAGTGTTACCATCCGCCACAGCGCCAGCCGCGTTCGTAGGGCCGTCAACGCCATCGGTTCCGATTGAAGAGACGAGGGTCGCAGGATTTCCCCGGATCGATAAAGCTGCCGAGAGAACAAGTTCTTGGTTTCGTCCACCGCGTCCTTTTCCGTGGACTGTGACGGTGGTTTCACCGCCAGCTATAACGGCGACGCGAGGGGCAACCGGATGCTGGTTTTCGTGGATGTCGGCGCAAATGCTTGCCAATACCTTTCCTACTTCTCTTGCTTCTCCCTGAAGTCTCGTTGAAAGTATCAATGAGTGATATCCTCTTTTCTCCAGAACCTCCGCTGCGGCTTGGCATGATTCCTCGTTGGTTCCGACTAGGATGTTATGGACCCGTTTGAAGATCCGTGAGCTTTTCTTCGGAGTCTCGGGCAGTTTGCCCTCCTTTCCCTTCTGAATCCGCTTCCTAACGGAACTGGGGACGGTTCGCCAAAGTTCATGCTCTTGCAAGATCGTGTAAGCGTCGGCGTAGGTTGTGGCATCTGGTACGGTCGGGCCAGAAGCTATGGATTCCAGCTTGTCCCCTACAACATCAGAAATGATGAGTGAAAGGACCGTGGCGGGGTGCAATTTTTCCGCGAGACCCCCTCCCTTGAAGTCGGAGAGGTGCTTCCTCACGGCGTTAATCTCATCGATTTTCGCCCCTGACTTCAAGAGAAGGTTTGTCGTCTTCTGCTTGTCCGAGAGTTGTAGCCCAGTAGAGGGGAGTGGCATGAGTGCCGAACCTCCGCCTGAGATCAGGCAGATCACCAAGTCCTCTTCGGAGGGTTGCCCAACAAGCCGAAGCATGTTCTTGACTCCTCGAATACCATCTTTGCTAGGGACTGGATGAGAGGCTGGATTGAAACTGATCTTCTTGCTCTTGGGCCGTGGCTTCGTGTAGGCGGGAATGTTCACAGAGCCGCCCGTTATCCAACCACCAAGAATTCGTTCAATTTCCAAAGCCATACCTGCAGTCGCTTTTCCTCCACCAATGACCAGCACTCTTCGGAACTCTGAGAGTTCGAAGGAAAGCGTTCCGATCTCAAGCGCATTCTTTCTCACCTTCAGTTTGTTTCTTATGATTGTTCGAGGGTCAGCTGCTAGGAGCGCCTGACTGAGCGCTTCTACTAGGACGCGGCGGGACGAAGATCCATCTTGTCTCACCCGCACTCGCCAAGAGTGTTGTGAGTGGCCGCCGTTCTTCAGGCTGCGAGTGGAGGGTGTCAAGCTCAAGTCTTCCCAGGAAACGTTCTATTTGGGGATATTTCACTCGCGCGCCCCGTGATCGAACCTATCGTGGACAATTGTTGCCAGCCTCGGTCGTGTTGGAGAAACAACCCGTGGCGTAGGCCTCATGGATTCGAATTCCACCGGCCACCACGACCCTTAACTAATGGTAGACAAGTGGTACCGTTATGTTCTGCCAGAGTTGCGGTAGGGCAATAGCCGAGACCGCTTCTGTCTGTCCAAATTGCAGTGCACCAGTTAAAGGCATGGCCATGTCGAATGTTGCTCCATCCAACGCCGCACAACATGTCAGCGGAGCCTGGTACCTTCTGCCGTTCTTCTTCGGAATCATAGGTGGGATCATCGCATGGGCAGTGAACAAGGATAAGGATCCAAAGAGAGCCAGAAATCTGCTAATTTTCGGACTACTTTGGACGTTTGTACCCATCATTATTATCGGCATAGTGTTGTTCTACACTCTTACAGTGCCGCCCCCCATACGATACCAGGGGGCGTTCCCGCAATTGTATTACGATTTCTTGGATAGAACGGCAAGCTTTGCCCTTAACCGCTTTACGTCCTTGGTGTAGTGATTGACTGATCCTATCATTTCAGGAGTATCGGCATAGGGACTTCCGACGGTAAGGTCGAACATTTTTTTCGCTTCATCGAGAAGCTTTCGAGTTTTATTGATCCTTTCCCTTAACGGTCTTTCCTCATCCTTCCGCTTTGCTTCCTGAATCAGGTTACGGACAAAGACTGAGACTTCCATCGCGTTCTGGGCTAACCAGGCGCAATCGCTGTCGGAAAGACGAAGCGAGATAGTCCCAACTTAGCCCTTGAAGCCGCGCCTCAGGCGCAGGACCTTGTCGCCTTTGACTGTCTTCATGTGAGGTTCGAACGCCCTTAACCTCCATCCAATCTGGCAATTCAACGAGACGACCAGCCTTCATTAGTTGAGGAGAGCCATCTTTTCGTGAAAGCGTCCTCCAAGGTCTTCTGACCCCTCTCATACTCGCCAGGTCCCTTCTGTAAAGTATCATGTTGAACAAGGGCCATCCATCATTTAGCCCGACAGGTAGGATCATGAAGCCCACTTTGAAACCCTTGACAGTCCAAATCTTCCCTTTGGGACCGACAAATGTCTTGAAAACACTTTTTCCAAAGTGCCTACCAACCATGTCCACCAGGTTCGAAGTCTCATTTGAAGAGAGATTCCTCAACATTATCACAATGTCCCCACTTCTCAATCTGTACACCATAAATCCCAGACAGTTCTGGTGGCTTCACCCTCGCGAGGTCAGGCGAAAAAAGTATCAGCGCCAGTCCGACCCCGAAAACAGTGGCGAAAAACAGGCTTCCAAGGTCTCCAGGTACGCGACATAAGTATTCGCGATTCTCTTTGTTCACTCCAACAAGAGCGACAGAGTCCGGTTGGAGTGACAACTGTAGTCGCCATCTTGTTTGAATCCTAAGAATGCCTTGCTGTCTGCGTAGTGAACTCGATTTTATTAATTAGCCGAGTTAATCCGATCACTGCGGTCATGGAACGATACAAGATTCCGCTTGTTAATGGATCCGGAAGGACAATCGGATATGGTGATAGATGGCGGGCTCATAGGGTGAGGGATGGCCCTGACCGCCTTATTCTTGGAGAAAGACATGTAGGAATAACAATCGCATGTCTAGACGACGACGGAAGGATACTTGTTCAGCTCAGAAGACACAGGATATTCGACAAGGTTTGGAGCCTCTCAGGCGACACCCACCCGAGAAAGTATGACACTCGGAAGGTGGAAACCCTCTCTGAAGCCGCAAGAAGGTGTGCCAAAGAGGATCTTGGGGTTGTGATCAAGCGCTGGCGTAAGACAGTCAGCTTGTCGTATTCTGCCAGAGACCCTCGCGACCCAAAGTATTGTGAGAATGAACTATTGCACGTTCTAGCCACGAAGCACGGCGTGCTTGTCCATATGAACAGAAAGAACGCCTACGAATTGCAGTGGGCCAAGTTCGCGGAGATCTTGAGAGATTCACAAAAGGACTTGAGAAAGGAGCCAAAGAATCGCAAGTACGCACCTTGGGTCCATGCTATGTTCTCCCTCCCGGTTGAAAAGGTCGAAGAAGCCTTGCTAGGCAACTAGGAGCGTGATCAGACTGATCCTTAGTTCCGGACAAGATGCTCAAGGTCTAACGATCTACAACTCCTTCATAGGCATCTTCTTCTATCCGTGGCTCTGGCCTACGAGATTCAATGCAGACTGTGCGATGCACTCAAACCATTAACCCACTCCTAACACTGCCCATATGATCTGCGAATTGTGAGAAAGATAGCCATGTGGACTCTCACCCAAGTGGATACGAAACGCCTGAGAACTATCCTTGAGAATAGTAGTGTGGTCAAACAAATACTACGAAGAACACCACGACTTCAGATGCCAAACTGGTATCTTGGAGCCGGATGCATCGCGCAGACAGTGTGGAACTCATTGCACGGATTTGAACTAACCAGAAACATACAGGATTACGATTTGGCTTACTTCGACTCGACCGATCTATCTGAAGAAACAGAAGAGAAGACCATTCGAAAAGCCCAATCAGTACTGGGCGACTTGGGTGTAACCATCGACGTCAAGAACGAAGCGAGAGTCCACCTCTGGTACAAGAAACACTTCGGCAATGCAATTCGCCCTTACCGATCTATCGAAGATGCAATATGGTCCTGGCCCACTACTGCGACGAGCATTGGAGTGAGGTACGAAGAAAATGGGAATCTTTTGGTGTACGCTCCTTTCGGGTTAGATGACCTCCTTTCAATGATAGTCAGACCTAACATGAAGCAAGCCGAGTATTTTCTGACAGAGGATGAGTCGACCAGCCGAGAAGTGTACAATCAGAAGGCCCAGAAATGGGTTAAAGCTTGGCCTAAACTTGTCGTGGTCCCATGGGAGACGACCGGGAGACACCTTAGGTGCTGAGTGTTTGAAGAGATCATCTTTGGAGCCAAAGGTCCAGTCGTTTGGAATGTATATTGATGGAGAATGGGTTCATTCGAAGACGGAAGAGAAGATCGAGGTTGTTAACCCAACGACTGAGCGTGTTATTGGCCGGGTCCCTCGGGCGAACCGAGAGGAAGTCAAGGAGGCGCTGGAGGCTGCGAGAGATGCGCAGCCGAAATGGGAAGACACGCCTCCGATCAAGAGGGCTTCTTTCCTGTTCAAGATTGCACAACTCATTCGTCGCGACAAAGAAAGGCTTGCCGAGGTTCTAACTAGAGAGCAGGGAAAGCCTCTTTTCGAATCTAGACTGGAGATAGAGGGATCTGCGGAGAATTTCGAGTACTACGCCGAATATGCTCGTAGGATACAGGGCGATGTTCTCCCGAGCGACAACCCTCGACAGTCGATAATGATACTCAAGCTGCCGCTGGGGGTGGTTGCGTCTATTACTCCATGGAACTTTCCGTCCGCGATGGCTGCCAGGAAGATAGCTCCGGCACTCATAACAGGAAACACTGTCGTCGCGAAACCGTCTAGCAATACACCGTTGAGTACCGTCGAACTCGTTAGGCTTGCGGAGGAAGCGGGACTGCCGAAGGGGGTGTTGAACATGGTGACGGGGAGTGGAGACCTTGTCGGCGACGAGCTGGTTTCCAACAAGATCACTTCGTTGATCACTATGACGGGAAGCACCGAGGCGGGCCAGAAAATAATGGAACGAGCATCAGGTCATGTGGCCAAACTCATTTTGGAACTAGGCGGAAAGGCGCCGTTTATCGTCTGGAACGACGCAGACTTGTCCTGGGCTCTGAGATGCGCTATATGGGCGCGATTCTGGAACTGCGGACAGACATGCATCTGCTCAGAGAGAATCTACCTCGACGACAAAGTGAAAGACCGATTCCTCCCAGCCTTCGTCAAAATGGCCAAGGAACTCAGGATTGGTGACCCAACGAGCGGCAGGACTGATCTCGGCCCGATGGTGAGCGAGCACGAGCGAGAGGTCAGTGCCAAGTTTGTCCAACAAGCCAGAGAGGAAGGAGGAAAGGTGATCATTGGAGGACAAGAGCCCCATGGTCGTGGGAGAGGATGGTTCTACGAACCAACCATCATTGAGGACGTCGGCCAGAAGTCGTCTCTGGTTCAGAACGAGATATTCGGCCCAGTCGTTCCGGTGTTAAGCGTAGACAGTTTTGATAAGGCGATTGAGTACGCGAACGATTCCAAGTATGGCCTCGCCTCATACGTCTTCACAAAGGACAATACCAGGGTTCTGAAGGCGATGCACTTGATCAAGTTCGGGGAATGCTACATCAACCAGGTCGGGCCGGAGCAGCTTCAGGGTGCTCACACGGGTTTCAGACAATCAGGCCTTGGTGCTGAAGGGTCAAGGTATGGTTTGGAGATGTATACGCAGCTCAAGACTTGTTACGTTGATTGGAATGACAAGCCAAATCTTCCCTATCTCTTTCCGTACGGCCGCAGGGAATAGCGAGGTCATCGCCGATTGAAGATTAGCGACGTTGAAATCTACCAGTTAGGCGAGCGAGCCTCTCCTGGAAGCGCAACCTGGGCAAGTAACTCTATTTTGTTGAAATTAACAACTTCGGATGGAACCGTGGGTTTTGGTGAGGCCGTTCCTACCCTCCGGGTCCAACCTGTCATTCAGTCACTGAGAGAGGTGGAGCGTGTCTACAAGGGAAAAGATCCGCTTGATGTGGAACGGAATATGCACGAGTGGCACAAGCACGACTTCTACATGCCAATGAGCTTCGAATCGACAACAGCCGCCAGCGCCTTCGACATCGCCTGCTGGGACATTATCGGCAAACACTTTGGGGCATCAATTCACGATTTGATGGGCGGCACTTTCCGACCTCGAATTCGACTATATCTCAACGGCTGGTACAATGACTGCGTCACACCGGCTCAGTTCGGCGAAGCCGCCAAGAAGTCCGTGGCCAAGGGCTACACGGCTCTGAAGTTCGATCCTTTTGGGGATTCTTACGACTATATCGAAAAACCTGACCTCAACCTCGCACGGTCACGCGTGAAAGCGGTCCAAGAAGCAGCACAGGGCAAGATCGATCTGTTGATCGAGCACCATGGACGATTCAATCCCACCTCAGCGATCATGGCGGCAAAGATGCTGGAAGAGTTCTCTCCCCTCTTCGCAGAAGAGCCTACACATCCTGACAATATTGACGGCCTGAAGAAATATCGAGCAGCAACAAGTCTTCGCGTCGCTCTCGGAGAACGCCTTCTCACAAAGGAGCAAGTCATACAAGTACTCTCGAACAACCTAGCAGATTTCCTCCAGGTTGACCTCACCAACATTGGCGGAATCACGCAGGCTCGAAAGGTCAGCGCAATCGCTGAATCGTACGGGGTTGAAATGGCCTTCCACAACGCCTTCGGTCCTATCCAAAACGCAGCAACGATCCAGATGGATGCAACGATCCCGAATTTCTTGATCCAAGAGTCCTTCTACGACGTCTTCCCAGAATGGAAGAGACAGCTGGTAAACAGCGAACCAAAGATTGAGCGTGGCTACAGTACGGTTCCGAACAAGCCTGGGATCGGGGTGGATGTCAACGAGAAGATTCTCGACAAGTACAAGGTCGAGGGCCAAGAATACTTCAATCCTGCAGAGCCTGTCTGGGTCGTCAAGAACACCTGGAAGAATCCAAGGTAGAATAGAAATCCAGCTCGATCAACATGCGAGCCCTCACCGTAACACCAGGCGTCAAGAACAGCATCAAATTAGCACAGATTGGGGAGCCCGTTCCTACAGCATCACAAGCACTACTCCGGGTCCGAGAGATCGGTGTATGCGGAACGGACATGGATCTGAACCAGGGCTTCTACGGAGAGGCCCCTCCCGGATCCAGTTATCTTGTAACAGGGCACGAGTCTCTCTCGACAGTAGAGAGAATTCCCAGGAACAATCAGGGAATTTCGAAGGGCGATCTTGTGGTTCCGACCGTTCGTCGGCCTGACGATTGCATCAATTGTCAGCACGGTGAGTCTGACATGTGCCTGACTGGAAACTACAAGGAACATGGAATCAAGGGATTGCACGGGTTCGGCTCTGATCTCGCCGTTTCCGATTTCAACTTCTTGGTCAAGGTCCCATCAGAGCTTGCCGATGTTGCGGTTCTACTCGAGCCTATGAGTGTTGGAGAGAAAGGCGTCTATCAAGCCTTCAAGATCCAGGAAAGACTTCTCTGGAAACCACGGAGAGCACTCATCCTCGGCGCAGGTCCAGTAGGACTCCTGACAGCATATCTGTTGAGGCTCAAAGGGCTCGATGTGATCGTGACCGCTACTCGGACTAAAGATAGTGTCAAGGCCCAGCTCGCTCAACGCGTAGGCGGGACATATGTGAACACGATCGAGCAACCATTACAGACCCTTGGCAAGTTCGACCTGATAATGGAAGAAACAGGGTCCGCACAGGTCGCGATGCAAGCAACCGGGATGCTGAACACAAACGGTATCATGTGTTTTCTCGGGATCTACGCACCAACGGAAGCACCCGAGGACATTGGCTCGTTTTACAAGGATGTTGTCTTGGGCAACAAGACCTTCTTCGGCTCGGTCAACGCCAACATCAACTACTTCCGCATGGGCCTAAAGGATTTCGCGGAGATCCAGAAACGATTCCCGGGCGTCTTGAGGGATACGATTAGCATGAGAATAGCACCTGAGGATTTTCAGAAGGCGTACAGTCCAAACAAGGATAACATCAAAACCGTCATCCGATTCAACAACTAGAGACAAAATGACGGAAATGGGAGGCTTGAAGAATTACGAGGGTCCAGCTCGGACCAGCAAGCAGACAGACTTGTCTATGTTTTCATATTATGAACCGGAGCTGTTCGCGTAAGCTAAAGTGGTCAATGAGTCCAGCCGATGCTTTCAGCGCTGCCTGCATGAGAGTCTTGTTCCTTCCGGTTCTTCGAATGATTTGTTTTCCCAGCCAGTAATTGAAACGATTCTCTGTTGTAGTAAGTCGAGCGGTCCTATCTGACTGTCGTTGGATAAACGTAGTCTGCTTCCGTCTCGCATTCTCGTAAGCCTTCAACCTGTTCGCGCTGAAATCGCCGGACTGAAAACATTTCTCAATCGTATCTACGAGAACCTCTGCATCTTTCAACGTCATGTTCGCACCCTGAGCCCAGGACGGATCGAGGGCGTGAACGGCGTCGCCAAGCAGCGCAGCACGATCTGCTACCCAATGACCAACACTAACACGTTTAGGGGCAACATACACTGTGTCGTCCCATGATGTTACTCTATCAAGCTGGTCAGAAATTTCGGGCATAATATTTGCGAGTTCAGTCTTGAAAGCGTCTAATCCTCTGGCCCTCAAATCATCGATCCTTCCAGCTGGAAGGTAATAGAAAATGTAAGTTCCTCCAATTACGGGAAAGAATCCAACCATCTTCCCGCGAGCAAAATACTGCCTCGCTTTTCCTTGTAACATATCCAAGGGCCTTGCGAGCATAAAGAGGAAGTGATCTGGACATTCTCTGATCTGTGTTGGCAAATTCAATCCATTTCTTACCCTTGAGTTTTCCCCGTCCGCGCCGACAATGATACTTGCAGAGTATTCAAGAGAAGATGTATTGCGTTGAACTCTCAATCTTACGTTGTCATAATGCAACACGGCTTCTCTGAAGGAGGTCGATTCCTGGATTTCTCCGCCTCTACGGGAAAACTGATCCCGGAGGACTCGCTCCAGCTCGCTCGGAACAAGAGTGAGAATATAACTGTACGGATGATCTAGGATTGAATAGTCAAGGTCTGCCAGTAGATTTCCCCCGATCTCGTACCACGCTACATGAGTTGTCTTGACACCAAGTGGGGCGACTCGCTCAAGGAGATCTAGTTTCTGTAGGGCTTCTAGTCCATTGGCTTGAAGCGAAAGACCTCTCTTAGACGGGACAATTCTTGGTCTTGCCTCAATAATTAAGACACTATACTTGTTTGCGAGAGCATATCCAAGAGCCAGACCTCCGACTCCGCCCCCGACTATCACTATGTCATAAGACCCTGTGATTGTCATCTCCTTGCTCCATCCGTGTCTGCTCTGATTGTCCGAGCAGCTTGTAGCGGGTCCCTATTTCGCATCCAACTTTCTCGCTCACTTTGTGAAATAAAGCAGTCGACTGGCCATTACTCCTATCCATTGAAACACGGGGGTCAGTTTGGCTTTCAAGTTCTCAATAGCCACGGTCTCAGGTTCGGCGAGGGGCCGGCCAGCGGCCCCCGTTCTTGAGCGTGGTTTTTGCGCTTTGCTTTTCTGGTCTTGTCAGGAGTTCTTCTCACTTTCCCGCTCTATCGCTTGGGTCGTTGCCGACGAAACACCCAAGTCATCGGCCGTTTCTTCGAGGTATTCTCATTGAATCTGTCTTAGCTGTTTTTTTTATCTTAGCGAGCGGGTAGGTAGCAAACATAGTCTGAGGAGGCACTACGCCAATGAATCGCTGGTTCATCCTATGGCGTACAGGTTGCCATTGTTGCTCCCAATGTAGATGGTTCCGTCTAGATCTATGGATGGGGAGGAACAAATAGGGCCGCCAGCGGCGAAACTCCACAACGGACTCCCGCTTGGGCTTATTGCGTGGAGATTGCCCTCATAGCTTCCTACGTAGATAATTCCGTTCGACCCGATGATTGGCGAAGAAGATGTGTAGAAATTACATCCGCAGCAAGATGCTCTGCCATTGCTGGAGAATTGCCACAGATGAGTTCCGTCGGGGCGCATTGCGTAAACCCTAGAGGTAGAATCCAGTCCCCCGACGCAACCGATCTCAGTGCACACATCTCGGCTAGATGCGACATAGACGGTTCCGTCACGGCCTACAGCTCCGGAAGAGCCGAAGGTTTCACCTGGATTACCAGTTAAGTTCCACTTCATTGTTCCGTCAGGATGAACAGCCGAGAAACGGTTGAAGGTGCTTCCGATGTAGATTGTTCCGTCCGAGGCGATGGCTGGAGAAGCGATCTCAACCTGCCCAGTGCCCAAGCCCCATCTTATCGTTCCATTGGGATTCAAAGCCAGCAGACATTCCCCACACATCCCCGTAGGATTCGGATCGTCAATGCCCACGTAGATTGTTCCATCGAGGGCTATAGCAGGAGCATCGTCGATTTCCTCGCAGCATTGCGGCGATACCCATTTCAGAGTCCCGTCCGGGTTTATGGCGTAGAAGCGTCCGCTGAAACCGCCTGTGAAAATTGTTCCGTCGAGGCCCACAGTCGGCGAGGCTGGACCTCCGCCTTTGTTGAATTTCCACTTCAAGGATCCACCTGGATTAATGGCGTAGAGATAACCATCGGAGCTGCCGACATAGATCGTGCCATCTTTGCCTATGGAGGGAGACGATTCGATTGCACCTCCAGTCGTGAACTTCCACCTCAGAATTCCTTGTCGATTCAGAGAGTACAAGTTGCCATCGTCACTTCCAACATAGATCGTTCCAAAGGCCACAGCTGGTGAAGAGAGAATGCTGCCTCCAGTTGCGAACTTCCATTTCAGTAGGGGAACAGTGGGCCCATTGAACGGAGACAATCCAGTATGCTGAAGGTTCTGGTGGAACGTCGGCCATGGGGACGAGGCCGGAGAGGCAAGAACGTCTGGTATCGTTAACATTGAAAGCACTACTAGGGAGAGAGTCGAAGCGTAAGTCGAAGCTCTGCGCAAGTCCAATTGCATTCCTCTTAGTCATCCTATTGAGCGTTACGCTAATTGGGTCCTGAGCAAATTATGCTCGGAGCGAAAGTGAGCAAACTTCACATTAGCCGCTAGGTCTTAGAAGGGAACCGTGTCTTCAAAACTGTCCAATTCGGCTCTGGCTCTTTGCTTAAATTGAAGAAATTGGTTAACCATTGGCAGAGTTAACATCGTGTCTAAAGATAGAGGTGTCGGACTCAAGGGCTGGCTGTCGGGACCCAGACCCAAGGACGCGAAGGCTGAGGCTCGTGCAGAGATGCCGGTTCCCGTAGATGAGCATCGTATAGCTGTGTTGCCCATGGCCAACATTAGTCCAGATCCGAGAGACGATTATTTTGCTGATGGCTTGACCGAAGAACTCATTTCGAACATTTCGAATATCAGCGAACTTAGCGTCATCTCAAGAACCTCTGCAATGACTTTCAAGGGAAGCGGCAAGAAGGTCAGCGAGATCGGAAAGGAGCTGGACATCGGCTCCGTTCTGGAAGGAAGCGTAAGGAAAGCCGGCAAGAGGATGCGGATTACAGTTCAGCTCATCGACGTGAGGAACGAGAAGCACCTCTGGGCTCAGAGCTATGACAGGGAGTTCGGGGATGTTTTCGCCGTTCAGAGTGAGATCGCCAGGCAAGTGGCGGCTGCACTCAGAGTGCGAATCCTCCCTGAAGAAACTCGACAGCTAGAGAAGAAACCGACGAAGAGTTCTGAAGCCTACAATCTGTACCTCAAAGGGAGATATTTCTGGAACGAAAGGACAAGGGAAGGCCTTCTGAAAGCAA
>Ga0209378_1001771_pt1 | contig 15194 bp, 18 predicted proteins | sample GraSoiAngelo_156_FD_186170 | JGI IMG/M metagenome (GOLD analysis project Ga0209378, IMG submission 186170) | Grasslands soil microbial communities from the Angelo Coastal Reserve, California, USA - 14_1009_13_40cm (SPAdes) (version 2) | ecosystem: Environmental > Terrestrial > Soil > Grasslands ... | reverse complement strand
TTTTTGGAAACTATGAATGCCTGCATCCGGGTCGAAAGCGGCCATTCGGGGTGTAGGCTAGCCGCGGACTGAGATGGCCGGGTTCCAACGCTTACCAGCTACTTCGTCGAGCTGAGGACGAAAACACTGTCGAGGAACGGCATGAGCTGGAGCTATTTCGACGAGGCGAGGGTCATTCGGCAGTAAGTCGCTAAGGCTCAGGTTGGCGCGCGCCTTCGTCACGTTTTCGTCACGTTCGCTGCTGCCACCGGCCCGTCCGTTGGTCGACGGTACGAGCCGGCTGCTCTCCTCGGTTCGCTATCTGTTAGCCAGCTTGACCTTGTCCAGCGCTGCTCTCAGCCCTTTGGCCAACTTCTGCGCATCGTCGTTGGCCCAAAAGTGCATGAAGAAGAGCCGCGGCTCGTCCTCCAGCATGTGACTGTGCAGTGCCGTCACCTCGATCCCGTTGTCACGCAAGGTCTTCAGGACGGGATTGACCTCCTTCGCGGTGAGCACAAAATCGCCTGTAATCGCCACTTTGCCCGAACCAGTCGGCTGGAAGTTGATGACGATCCCCGACCCCGCCGCGATCGGAACCTCCAGGCTACCGTCTGTGATCTTGTCCGCGCGTGGAATATTGAATCCATAGACGCCGGCGTTTGCCGTTCCCTTTGCCCGCAGCGTGGCTTCAATCGCGCCCGTATCAAGGTCGATCGGCGGCGGCGATCCAGCGGCAGCAGGCGCAGCCAAAGGCGTCTTGCTCTCCGACAAAGCTTCCCGAAGGACCGTGGCAAGTCTCACAGGATCGCCGCGTCCGGAGAAATGCATGTACATCGTCGCGGGAGACGAGCGCAGCACATGGTTGTGAAGCGCGGTGATCTCGATTCCGCCGTCCGCCAGCTTCTTCATTACCGGGTTGACCTCTTCGTGCAGCAGCACCAGGTCGCCCATCACCATCGCTTCGCTGCCCATTTTCTGGAAGGCAAGATAAGACCCCAGCGCAAGCGCCGGCCGGACCTGGACGCCGTCGAGGGTCACCTTCAGGTCGCTACGTCCAAGGCCGACGCGGTATACGCCGCCGGGCATCTCTGTCCCTGACCTCCCAAGTGCCTTGGCCACCGGGTCCCATGCGCCCTGGGCAGCGCAGCTCGAGCTCCATAAACCCCAGACAAACGCCGTGCTAAGAATCGGGAGAACGATGCGTTTCATGCTTACGCTCCATGTCGTTGCAAATAGGTGAGCTATCAGACCTCGCGACTGTTACGCCCGCACCATCGGATAAACGACTAGCCCCCCGACCGCTGCCAACGCAACAATTGCAGGTTCGGGGATCTTTTTAACTTTCCAGAGAACCAGCAGCGTCGCCGCCATAATGAGAATCGTCGGTATATCCGTAATCGAGCGCTTTCCGAGGACGATCACTGCTCCAGTGATGGTGCCGATCGCCGCGGCCGTGACGCCGTCCACAAACGCGATGATGCCAGGCTTTTTCCCGTGCTTTCTGAAATACGGCGCCGGAATAATTGTAAACAGGTAGCAAGGTAAGAAAGTTCCCAGCGCCGCGACCACCGCTCCCGGGAGACCCGCAATCAGGTATCCGATGAAACCGACCGTGATCACGACCGGGCCTGGCGTTATCATCGCTACGGCAACCGCATCGATGAACTGGCGCTCATTCAGCCAGTGGTGCTCGTTGACTACCCCTGCGTACAGGAACGGCACGATGGCAAGCCCGCTACCGAACACGAACGCTCCAGCTTCGGCGAAGAAAACGCCGATCTGAAAAAGCTGCGGCCAGTCGACCACCGATACCACGCCAGCCGCATTGGGCAGTTGCCCCGCCAACACAGCCATGGCTGGAGTGCTGCCTTTGCCAAAGAGACTCTTCGGTGGTGCTCTGACAAGCCAAACCAGCACTCCGGAGACGAGAAATATCCAGGCAATTTCGGATTCCGTGACCACGGTCACCCCGGCCGCAATCAAATAGATGGCCCAGAGCAGCCAATCCTTTCCGATGCTTTTCGCCGTGAGCTTGTAGGCGCTGATCGCGATGATGCCGATCACCGCCGCACCCACGCCGTAGAACACCGCTTGCATCCAGCTCAGGCCGCCGTAGGCCGTATACGCCGCCCCGAGCGCTACCACCATCAGGAACGATGGCAGGACGAACGCTATGCCGGCGAGGGTGGCGCCGAGGTTGCCGAAATGCACATAGCCAAGATAGATCGCGAGCTGCGCAGCCAGAGGCCCAGGCATCAATTGCGCCAGCGTCAGGCCTTCCTTGTAATCCGCCTCCGAGATCCATTTCCGCTGCTCGACGAGATCCCGGTGCATGTAACCCACGAGCGCGACCGGGCCTCCGAAGCCGATGGTCCCGAGCTTCGCCATGTATTGAACCATCTGCCACAGCGAATAGTTTGGGGCGCTCATCGGTAAGCCTGCTGGTTCCAGGTGTGGAGTTCCTTGGCGAAGCGCAGCAGTCAACCGTTTCGACGAGCCCGGGCGATCTCTTCGTCGCTGTAGCGGTATGCCCGGAACACCTGGTTGCTCTCGGAGCCCTCCCGGCCGCCAAAGAGAGGCTTGCCGAAGAACGGACTGACGTATTCCCAGACGATCTCTCCTTCTCTCGTCACTTCGAAGAGGCGGCCGAAGGAAGATTCGGTGATGAGCGTATTGCCGTTTGGCAGGCGTTGGCCATTGCCCATGCGGGGCGAGAAAAAGTTCCAGGCCGGGCTGTCCTGGTACTTCCACACGATCTCGTTTGTCGCTGGATTGACCTCGATGACCCTTGAATACGGCATCGAGTCATCGAGACGATGAGTTCCGTTATCGAATATGAGGACGTTGCCGTTCGCCAAAGGAGTTGGCGCATGCTGGCCGGACACCGTCGGCGGGCCAAGCTTCCATAGGATTTTGCTGGTCTTGCGTGAGATGCGAACAACGGTGGAGGTCGGCCGGAAGCTCGCGAGGATATCGCCGTCGGGCAATTCCTTGAGGCCATTGCCCTGATGCCACATCGTCCGAGGCGCCTGGACCTCTGCGATGCCATCGGCAACGGGATCGAGATGGTCCCAGGTGCGCCACTCCCAGACAGTCTTCCCTGCAGGAGTCAGCTCGGCGAAGTAAGAAGAATACATCTTGCCGGCCTCGGCCTTCGGCTGGGAAAGATATTGGCCCGATCGCATCTCGGCTTCGTCCATCCCTCCTTTGACACGCTGAGCAATTTCGTCGGGTACCTCGCCCATGCAATCCAGCAGCACGTTGCCATTGCGCAGCAGAACACCGTCGTGGTGTTGGCCCGGATGACGTACTTCCCAGAGCACCTTGCCGCTCCAATCCGCTTCCAGGGCTACGCCACCTTTGAACGGAAAGCGACTGAGGAAGTTGTCCTCTGGATAGCGTCCGTTGTAGTACAGCGTTGCGCGCTCAGTCAGATAGCCGGAAAGGCCCGGCGAATAAGGCATCTTCCACGTGTGGACTACCTTGCCCTGTAGGTCGATGAGATAGACCGTTCTGCTTTCAACGAAGAGAGGGGCGAACAGAGTGAATCCCGGGCAAGCGCGCTCCGGGTCGAACGCTTTCATACCAACGCCCCGGCGTTTAAGGGTGTTCTGCTCGACTGCAGTCATGACCTGGTTTCCTCCAATCATCGTTGCTGTCGGGCCGCCTACTCGGCGGCGAGACGTTGTCTTCAAGCGCGTTGGCGCGCGCCACGTAATAATTGTTGCCGTCCTTCCAACGCCAGACTACACCGCCGGCCTGGTCTTCCCTGCCACGCTCAGGCTTGAACTTGACCTCGACGAAGCCGTCGGAGATCGAAGCACCTTTCTTCACGCACCACGGAAAGGTGCCGGAGCCCGCTTGACGAAGCACGTTCGGCCCGCTGGGCGCAGAGCGATCCGCCTCCACGGTCCAGCGCGGACTGCCTTGACCGGTCACGCCGCATTCCCAACCCGCGGGTACGGCGCCCGGCTTGTGTTGGTCGAAATTCTCCGTTTCGGCGAAGGCGGCGCCCGTCGACAGGACCGTGACTGCGGCCATGATGGCTCCTTTCATGTCGGTATTCCTCTTAACGATAGGCTTCGGGGTTCCACGTGTGGACGTCGTCCTGGCCGTCCTTGCACCATGCGTAGAGCGCGTCGTAAAGGACCATTCCGTGTTTCAGCATCTCGTGGTCGTCTGGAAAGATCCGCGATAGACCGAGCGAGACGGCGGCGAGCCCGGGCGCCTGGGGTGCCAGATCGAGCTTGGCTGTGTCGGCGCCACGAACGACGAGCGCAAGGCGCGCGAGCGCCGGGTCGCCGCCGAGGCGGTAGTGCTTGATGAAGGCGTCGAAGCTGCAAAGCTCGCCCTGGTGCGTGAAGTGGACCTCCGGGACGTCATACGGAACGGCTTCGCGCACCGAGGCGACGTCACGCACCTGCTTGGACGGGACATAGAGAAACTCCGCGTCCCGGTCCACGAACCGTGAGATCAGCCAAGGGCAGGCGATCCGGTCGATCTTCGGCCGCTCGCGCGTGACCCAGCGGGTGCTCGCCGCCTTCGGCTTGCGGTCGAGCGGGCCCTCGTTCTCCATCCACTTCTCGATGCCGCCTTCGAGATAGCGCGCCTTGCGGCCGTCGCGCTCGAGCGCCTGGGCGACCGCCTGGCTGACCTCATGACCGTGCACGCAATACACGACCACGTCGGAGGCGCGCGGCAGCGTTTTCCTCCAGTCGGCGACCGCGTCGGGGTCCCGGCGCAGCGCCCCGGCGATGGTTTCGCCCGCAGCCTGGAACGCCGCCTTGCGCCGCACGTCGACCAGGATGGTGCCGGCGCCCAGGGAGGCGCGAAGATCGGAGAACGAGATCGCGTTCATGTCTGTCTCAGTTTTAGAGGATCAGGTATGCATCTTGATGGGGGCGCCGATCGCCTTCCATCCGGAGTGCCCGCTAGTCATATACTTCGCGTCGAATCCCGCCTCGCGCAGCTTGATCGCCGTCCTGCAGCCGACGTGGAACCCGTACGCGCAGTACACCACCACTGGCTCCGACTTGGACAGCTCGCCGATCCAGTCCTGGAGCTGCTCGGGATCGCGCCACGAGATCCCTTCCGCGATTTCCTGCTGACGGGAGACGAAGTGCCTCGGGCGCACGTCGATGACCTGCACCTTCTGCCCCGAACCGAGCATCGCCTTCACCTCCTCAACCCCGATACCCGGCACGTCGCCGAATTCGGGCTGCACGAGCGGTCGCGGCGGCTGCACGTGCCGCGCGTCCTCGCAGCGCGCCTCCAGTGCGGGCCAGTCGACGTTGCGAAGGAAGGTATCCACATACGCTTTGGCGTTGGCGCCGAAATCCATGTGATAGGCGTGCTCGTACATGTCGAGCGCGAGAACTGGGACGCCGCTCGAGACGGCTTGCGCGTGCTCCGCGGCGTACTGGTTGATGAGCCGGCCGTCGCGCGGCACGTACGTGAGCACGACCCAGCCCGAGCCACCGCCGAGCGCGTAGCCCATCGCCCTGAACTCGGCGCGCCAGCGATCGAGCGAGCCGAAATCGCGCGCCAAGGCTTCGGACATGCCCTTCGTCGGCTGCCCGTCGCCACCGAGGCTCGCGAAGTACAGCTCGTGGAGCAGCGTCGAGTTGAGCGCCACCAGCTCCTCCCGCTTGAGCCCGTTAAGGACATGCCCAGGCGTCTTGGCGAAATCGAGCGACTCGAGCTGCTCGGTGATGGCGTTCAGGCGCCGCAGCGCCCCGCCGTAGTTGTTCTCGTAGTGGCTCTCGATCAGCTTGAGCGAAAGCCCGTTGAGCGTCCACGGACGGCAGTGGATCTGCTTCAGATGGTAGCGCATGTCATGCCTCCGTTCATTGGTCGAGGGACAGCTGGCTGGTCTGCACTGGGACTTCCGGGCAGGGACGGTTGCGCCGTGGCAGGGAGAAGGGGACTTTCTGCGCGCGGGTGAGCTGCGCATCGATCCTCCAGACCGAGCCGTGGGGCGCGCTCACGCCGAAGAACGCGCCATGCTCGGGCGAGTAGACGAGTGCGGAGAAGCCCACGTCCTTGTCCTCGTCGGCGTCCAGCGCGAGCGCGTGCGCGCTCGCGACCAGGGTATGCGGATCCACGCGCCAAAGCACCGGCAGGACGTTGCTCGTGACAACGGCTTCGCCATCGGGCCCGAGCGCGAGATCCGGCGGGCAGGCGTAGGCCTCTGCGGCCCATTGCCAGCCTTCCAGGCGCACGAGCTTCGCCGGTGTGGCGAGGTCGAGCACGAAGACGCCGTCGCGGCCAAGTCGCCAGATGCGCTCGCGCGCTGGGTCGACCTGATCGCGAATGTTGAGAGAAGCTCCTTGCGGCACGGTGGCGTGCTCGCAGCCTGCGAGAGAGACGAGCACTGCGGCGGATAGAGAGGTCATCAACTTCATCATGGCGGACGCTCCTTCCCCGGAGGGAATCGGAGCAGCGCTTGAGACGGAGCGTCCTGGCCGCCGGGTGTCTGCGAAGACCCGGCCAGGGGCAGCGCCCCTGCATGGCCCGTACGCTACAGACAGCCCGAGGGCGCTGTCAACAAGAGTGCGTATCTTTTATCACTTTTATGTGATACATATAACGCATGGAATCTTTCAACGCCCTGGTGCTGAGCCTGCCGACGCGCAACTCCACTCTGCGCATGCGCGTCTGGCGCGGGCTGAAGGAGACGGGCTGCGGCGTGCTGCGCGACGGCGTCTACCTCCTGCCCGCGAGCGCGATCGACGGGACGGTGCTCGCCAGGATGGAGTCGGAGATCCGCTCCAACGGCGGCTTCGCGATGACGCTCGAGCTCAAGGCCGCGAGCACCGGGCAGTTCGCCGAGATCCGCAAGCTGTTCGATCGCAGCGCGGAGTACGGCGTCCTGGTGCAGCGGATCGCCGACGCTAAGGGCGCGCTCGCGCGCCTGGGCCCTCGACGGGCGCAGACCGCGATCCGCCGGTTGGAGCGGGCGGCGGAGAAGCTCTCGCGCATCGATTTCTTCGCGAGCGAGGCGCAGAGCCAGGCCGCCGCCGCATTGGCGGGTCTCAAGGCGAGCTATCAGGCAATGTATCCCGGCGGCGAGCCGCGCGCCTCGAAGCGGGGCCTGCGCCAGATCGACCCTGCGCGCTACCAGAAGCGCCTATGGGCGACGCGCAAGGCTCCCTGGGTCGATCGCCTCGCCAGCGCCTGGTTGATCAAGCGGTTCATCGACCGCGAGGCCCGCTTCGCGTGGATTGCCCGGCCGAGCGAGTGCCCGAAAAAGGCCGTCGGGTTCGATTTCGACGGCGCCGAGTTCACGCACGTCAAGAACCGCGTGACCTTCGAAGTGCTGCTCGCGAGCTTCGGCCTGGACGGGGATTCCGCACTCGCGGCAATCGGCGCGTCCGTGCACTACCTCGATGTGGGCGGCATCCCTGTCGCCGATGCGAAGGGCCTCGAAACTGTTCTCAAGGGAATCAAGGAGAAGGCGCGCGACGACGACGCGCTGCTCGCCGAAGCGATGCGGATTTTGGATCTTTTTTATTCGGCTTACCGCCAAGACAAGAAGGACTGAAGTGGCCGATCTACTTCGCGGGCTTGAAAGACTTAACCAAAGCCGACGCGCTGGCGCCTTCCAGGCTCAGGCCATAACCAGTCTGCTGAATCAGGGCCAGTTTCAGCGGCTGGACGAAATGGATGCGGGTGTTGCGCCGGGTGACTTCCGGCTTCTTCAAGTACGCGTTGGCGATCTCGAAGGCGCGTGCCGTGGCGCGGCCGTCGGGCACGACTTCGGTGACCGCACCCCACTCCTTGGCCGTGGCGGCGGATATGGGCTTGGGGTCGAACAACATCGCCTCGGCGCGGGTCGGGCCGACCCGGTATGACCAGGCGGTGAAGATGCCGTCGCCCGGCACGATGCCGCCGGCGAAGTGCGGAGCGTCGTGGAAGGTGGCGCCGCTGCCGGCGACGATCACATTGGCCAGCAGGCAATACTCGGTGTGCACCCAGGCCTTGCCTTCGACAGCACAGATCATGGGAACTCGGATGTTGGCGATGTTCTCGACGATCTGGGTGCCTTCGTCGTGCACCTTCGACCAGACATCCGGGTCGTTGACATTGCCGAACGACGGGAAGTCGATGTCGCCCATCCATTGGCCACCGGTGCCGGTGAGGACCACGATCTTGTTGTCCCGGTCGCGACCAATGTCGTAAAAGGCATCGACGAACTGCTCATGCTCGCGGGCCGAGAACTTGATCGGGCCGCCCTTGGTGTTCATCTCAACAAGCAGAACGCCCGCCGCGTCGCGGGACATCCGCATGCCGTCGTACTTGTTGAAGTACGCCGGGTCGGCGGCGTGGCTCGCACTAGCGGCGAGCATGGAGGCTGCGGCTGCGGCCGTAACGGCGGAGGCGCGCAGGGCGCCGACAAAAGAGGATTGAATGAGCTTCATCGAAGTTCCTTGGGAGCGGGTGCGTGAAAGGTTCGGGTTACTGCGCGGTGTAGCCACCGTCAACGGCCAGGTTCTGGCCCGTGAGAAAGCGCGCCTTATCGCTGGCCAGGAAGACGATGGTCTGGGCGATCTCTTCCGGGGTGGCCGCACGCTTGGCAGGCATCATCGAAAGGAAGCCGGCTTTGGCGTCTTCGTTGCCCCCGGCGAAGCGGTCGAGCATGGCGGTGGCCACCGGCCCCGGGGCGACCGCGTTGACGCGAACACCAGCAGCGGCACCTTCCAGAGCGGCGCTCTTGGTCAGACCTTCCACCGCGTGCTTGCTTGCCACGTAGACCGATGCGCCGGCGACGCCGACCTGGCCGGCGATGGACGACAGATTCACGATGGCACCCGAGCCCTGCTTGAGCATCACGCGCATCTCGTGCTTCAGGCTCAGCAGCGTGCCCAAGACATTGGTCTCGAAAGTCGCGGCGAAGTTGTCTGTGGACTGTTCCGTGATCGGCCCCAGCTGGCCTTCGGTGCCGGCGTTGTTGACGGCGACGTCCAGGCGGCCGAAGTGCTCGACGACATGCTCGACCAGGCTGCGCACTTCGGACTCATGGCGCACGTCGGCACGCAGGTACTCGGCGCGGACGCCAAGGGCGCGCAGTTCGGCTGCAAGGGCTTGGCCGGCTTCGTCGCGGCGGCCGGACACAACCACGCTCGCGCCTTCACGAGCAAAGGCCAGCGCAGTGGCACGGCCGATGCCTGTTAGGGCGCCGGTAATCAGCACAACGGGGGTTTGGGCATTCATCGTGGGTTCCTCAGCCCTTAGTGACGATCTCACTCAGCACGTCGAGCGCCTCGTGAGCCGCCGAAAATCCCGCATAGGCTCCTATCTGGAGCAGTGCCTCACGCAGCTCCTCCACGGTCCACCCGAGGTTCAGCGCGCCGCGCAAGTGCGTCTTGAGCTCCTCGTTGTGTCCGGTGGCGGCGAGCACCGACACGACTACCAGGCTGCGATACTTCAGGTCCAGACCGGGCCGATTCCACACTCCACCCCAGACGTGCTCGATGGCGGTCTCGAAAAATGGCGCCAGAAACGGATCGCCTTGTGTCCGCGGACCCTTCGCTTCACCAAATACACGCTGACGGATCGATGCGCCGCTCGGCCTTGCGTCCTGTGTCACTTGCTGCCTCTCGTTCATGGCTGTTTCTCCTTGAGTGGACTGCGTAGTCCAATATACTTGGCTTTAATTGGACTGTCAAGTCCAAATTGGCTACCATTCGATCATGGCGAAGGCGCACGGACCCGCAACGGCGAAGGGACGCGCGATGCGCGAGCGGATCCTGCAAGCCGCTGCCGAGCTCATCGCCGAGAAGGGCACTGCCGGCATGAGCCTCGACGACGTCCGGGTACGCACCGGCGCCAGCCGCAGCCAGCTCTACCACTACTTCGAAGACCGCGATGACCTCGTCCACGCCGTCATCGACGTCACCATCGACGCCGTCCTCGACACGCAGGGGGAGCTCCTCGACCACCTGGACTCCTGGGCCGGTATCGACCGCTGGTTCGACTCACTCGTCCAGCATCAGATCGGCCGGCAAGCGTGCGGCGGTTGCCCGCTCGGCTCGCTCGCCGGCCAACTCGCGGAGAGCGACCCAGACGCCCGAGCGGCGATCGCCGCCGGCCTCGACCGCTGGGAAGCGCACTTGCGCGACGGCCTCACCCGCATGAGAACCAGTGGCAAGCTGCGCAAAGACGCCGACCCCGCCGCGCTCGCCACCGCAACCATGGCCAGCATCCAGGGCGGGCTCCTCCTCACCCAGGTCCGCCGCGACCCCCACCAGCTCCGCATCGCGCTCAACGCAGCGCGCAACAACCTGCGCGTCGCAGCCGCCTGATCACGGCCGCGAAGCACATTCGAGGGCCCTATGACACCGGACGCCGCGGCACGACGAGATTGCCCACGATGATTTCCCTGCGTCGGCCGCGACTTCGACGGCCGAACCTCGAGCACCTCGCCTTTGATGTAGAGCTCGTCGCCTGGGTGCACAGGCAGGGGCCAGCGGAATTCGTCGAAACCGGCGCCGACGATGCCGCCGACAGGCTGGAGATCGCTCTCTATGAGCAGCCGCATGGACACTGCGGCGGCCCGCCGAAGATCGAGCGGCGTGCGGCTTCGTCGTCCTGGTGGAAAGGCTGCGGATCGAACTCGGCGGCGAAGGTCTTGATCCGCTCCGCGTCGATCCGGACGCGCCCGGACCGGTATGTCTGCCCGGGCGCGAAGTCCTCGAGGTATTTGCCGCTCACGGTTGTTTGGTCAGTGCAGCTGCCGGCGCCAGTTGCCGGGCGTTACGCCTTCGAGCCGGGTGAATACCTTGGTGAAGTGGCTCTGGTCGACAAATCCGCACATGACGGCGACTGCCGCGAGCGGGAGCGGGCCTTTGAGCAATCGCTTGGCACGGTCGATCCGGCGCGAAAGCAGCCATTGGTGAGGCGACGTCCCGAAAGACCGCCGGAACATTCGCGCAAAGTGAGTGCGCGAAAGATTCGCCAACCCTGCCAGATCTGCAATGGAGACCGACCCGTCCAGGTGAGCCTCTACCCATTCGGTCAACCGGCGCATTTGCCAGGGCGCGAGAACTCCGTCCATGACCGGCGCCTGGGTAATGCCGGCGTACTTCTGCGCGATATGAGCAAAGAAGGCTAGCGCGATCCCGTCGCTGAATAGCGTTTCGGACTCCAGCCCGAAATGGAGCGCCCGGTGGAGCATCGCCTGCGCCAGGTGCCTCAGGACGGGATCGGGCTCGAAAGCCTCGGCGCGCAGGTCGCCAAGCCGCCCGATGCCGCGCTCGAAGGCGAGCTCGTCCATCGTGGCGCGCGAGATCTGGAACCGGGAAAACTCGAAGGGCTCGTGGACCTGGGCGACCGGCTCGGTGCGAAGGTCAAAGACGAAGACACCGCCAACGGGCACGACTGGCATCCGCCGGTGGCGTCCCTGGATCCAGATGTCGCCGCGGAACAGCGGCGCATGATGGACATGGAAGGCGAAGGAGTTCTCGACCGGCGGCGCCAGGGTCGGAGCGGGCATCGCCGTGGCGCTCGCGACGTGCGAGAAGGTGATCGGATCTTTCGACTGCAGGCAGGCGATGGCGCTAGGTACGGGCGGCCTGTGGAACCGCCTGCCGATGGTCGAAGACAGATCGCTGGGACCCATAAGGACGCCAGCCACTAGTCTGGTGAGGGCGACCGAGCGCGTCAACTATCGGGTTTCATGGTCCGAATTTACAAATCCGGGCCGGCCGTACAAGACGGGCAGAAGGTCGTCGAGCATAAGGCCAATGCCGTTTCAACTCTTGGAGGTTCCATGAGTGCGCGCTTTCTGACTTTGTTCTTCGCCCTTGGATTTTCGGCCTTGACGATCGCGGCGGATGGCGATGCCACGCGCGTCAGAAATGTGGTCCTGGTGCATGGCGCTTGGGCCGACGGCTCGAGCTGGGCCAAGGTGATCCCGTTACTCGAGAAGGCCGGGCTCAATGTCGTGGCGGTCCAGAACCCGCTCACATCGCTCTCCGATGACGTGGCGACCACTAAACGCGCCATCGCGCTTCAGGATGGCCCGGTCATTCTCGTGGGACATTCGTACGGCGGGATGGTGATCACGGAGGCGGGAGCCGAGCCGAAGGTCGTCGGGCTCGTCTACGTGGCGGCATTTGCCCCTGACGCCGGTCAAGCGCTAGGCGACCTTGGCAAGGAGTTTCCCCCGCCTCCGGGAGGCGCGGAAGTCCGGCCGGACTCCGCGGGCTTCCTCAAGATCACGACCAAGGGCGTCGTCGAAAGCTTCGCACAGGATCTTCCCATGCAAGAGCGCAGAGTACTGGCCGCGACTCAAGGGCCCACGAACGCCGCCGCCTTTGGCGGCAAGGTGACGAACGCCGCCTGGAAGGCCAAGCCCACGTGGTACGTCGTCGCGAGCAACGACCGGATGATCCAGCCGGACCTCGAGCGCAAGTTCGCCAAGGCGATGAACGCGAAGGCGATCATGCTGCCTTCCAGCCATGTGCCGATGCTCTCGCGTCCCGCCGACGTCGCAAAGCTGATCGTCGAAGCGGCCAACAAGTCGGGGACATCCGCCAAGGGCCAATGAGATGACGCCGACCCCGAGCGCGTCAGGCAGCGCCTGGAGAGCCTTGGTGCGCAAAAATGGGACGGCAGAGTTCGCCGCGGCGGTTTCCCGGACCGTTTCCCTTGAAACGTCGGTCATGAACGAACGCTGCATCGGCGTCGAGCTCATTGGCGCCTTCTTCGCCGCCACGACGAAGATGTACGACCGGCTGGACTTCACGCACGAAACCGTCGAGGGCCGCAAAACCTTCTTCGAATGGGAAGGGACGGCCTTCGGGTCCAGCATCGCCGGCACGACCATTGTCACCCGCAACGAAGCCGGCTTAGTCGAAGGCGTTCGCCTCTACCACCGGCCCTTCCGCCAGGTCGTCAGATTCTCCGCCGAACTCGCCAAAAGGCTGGCGGGCAAAGTCGACCCACGACTGTTCGAGATTTGAAGTCAGGAGCATCATCGTACGTGTACCTCGACCGCGGCATGGTGTTCTGGGGCGCACGCAACGTCGACGGGCGTGGGTTCGGCAAGGAAGAGAGCCGGCCGACGAACTTGCAGATCCCGCTCGTCCGCAAGCGATGAATAAGCGGTGCTCCTGGGCGAGCGTGGATGGCCCATTACTGCTCGAATATCACGATCGCGAATGGGGTGTCCCCGTTCACAATGACCGCAAACATTTCGAGATTCTCTTGCTTTCAGGCGCACAGGCAGGATTGAGCTGGAAGGTTATCGCCGCGCGTTCGACAAATTCGATCCGGAGAAAGTCGCGCGTTACTCCGAGAGACGTATCCAGAAACTTACATCTGATCTGGAGATCATTCGCAACCGGATGAAGATCCAAGCCGCAGTGCGCAACGCACGCGCCTTCCTCAAGATCCAGGAAGAGTTCGGGGACTTTGACTCCTATTGCTGGCGTTTTGTCGGCGGGCGGCCCAAGCTTAACCAGTGGAAGGCTACGCGGCAGATTCCAGCGACTTCGCCCGAATCGGCCGCATTTAGCAAGGACCTCAAGCACCGGGGATTCAGCTTCGTCGGCCCAACGGTTGTTTATGCGTACATGCAGGCGGTTGGAATGGTGAACGATCACCTCGTCGATTGTTTCCGGTATCGGGAGATCCGGCAGGATTGAATTACGAAGATGTTGATGTGTCCGAGAAGACGCCGACCAGCGGATTAAAAGTTGGCGGCCTGAAGCTTAACTAGTTGTTTGCTGGCCCGCCCTCGCTCGCCAATGCCCGTGGAGACTCGCCGAAACCCCACGTTTTCCCCACGCCTCAAAACAGCACGGTTGATCCGCTCATCGATCGCTTGTTGAACGAAACTCGGCAGATCGCTTCGCGCCCGACGATGGCGGCGCTTCAAAATAGAGGCAACTGGCTAGCTCGGGAGCAGGCGGACAGTTTCTGAGAGCAAGTCGAGGAGCGCGCGCACCGCGGGAACCATTCCGCGCCGCGATGGGAAAACAGCGTGCACGATTCCGACGTGAGCCTTGAGCGACGGCAGCAGTCGGATGAGCGCGCCGCCCTCCAAATCGTTCGCAACGAGGAGACGCGGGACTAGGACTGCACCAATCCCTTGCAGCGCCGCACGCCGCAGCGTGAAGAGATCGTCCGTGCGGAGGCGCGGCGAGTGTGTCAGTTCGGCGGGCGTACCGTCCACGCCGAGGAAGCGCCAGGTCGAGCGCTCGTCGCCGCTTGCCATCGAAAGCGTCGGCATTCGTGCAATATCTTCGAGCGTTTCTGGTTCGCCATGCGCGGCGATCAATTCGGGACTAACGACGAGGATCATCTCGTCGGGCCCGAACGCGCGCATGGCGAGATCGGAATCCTCCAGTGGCGGCTTGCGAACCCGCATAGCGATGTCGAGGCCTTCGTCGACGACGTCGACGGGGCGATTGGTGGCGTCGAGCGCGATACGCACTCGCGGATGCTTGGCGAGGAAGCGCACGAGTATGTCGGCGACGCCGCCTTGCAGCAGACCGGTGGGACAAGAGAGGCGCACGAGCCCCTGTGGCGAGGCAAGAATCTGCCTCATGGCGTCTTTCGCCGCCTGCGCTTCATCGACGAGCGCCAGGCAATGGCGATGGAATGTCTTGCCTGCTTCGGTGAGCGAGAGACGCCGCGTCGTGCGGTTTATGAGGCGCACGCCGAGCTCGGTCTCCAGCGCAGCGATGCGGCGGCTCAGCTTCGAGGTCTGCAAGCCCAACGCTTTCGCCGCTGCCGTATAGGAGCCGAAGTCGACCACTTTGGCGAAGAAATAGAGGTTGTTGAGGTCTTGAACTGGGGTCATGCGGCACGCTGAATTATTCTATTCAGGACAAATATGCATTCTATTTCTCGATCTACCCAGGGGATCATTGCACAGATATTCTCGCATGAAAGTCTTCGTCACTTGCGGAGGAACGCAGCTATGTCAAATCAACGTCGTCAATTTCTGGGACTCGCCGCTGGCGCAATCGCAGTCCCTGCGACCGCCGGAATGGTGGTCGCACAAGGTGATCCCTCGCGCGGAAGGGAGGCGCCAATACCAGCACAAACAAGCGTCCCTGAGCGGCGGTCGGCGAAATCGGAGTTGACGGGGCTTTCGGCTTTACTGACCCCAGAGGAATGCGTCGTTGTCCTAATCGATCACCAACCGTTTCAGTTCGCAAACCTTCACAGTCACGAGCCGACGATGATCGTCAACAACGTGATTG
>Ga0209378_1001767_pt1 | contig 15207 bp, 13 predicted proteins | sample GraSoiAngelo_156_FD_186170 | JGI IMG/M metagenome (GOLD analysis project Ga0209378, IMG submission 186170) | Grasslands soil microbial communities from the Angelo Coastal Reserve, California, USA - 14_1009_13_40cm (SPAdes) (version 2) | ecosystem: Environmental > Terrestrial > Soil > Grasslands ... | reverse complement strand
GACCGCCGTCATGACCGGCCGGCGGATGAAGGGTTCCGAGAGATTCACGATCGGTCGCCGGCCGGGGTGCGCCGCTCGGCGCGCGGCTCCTCGATGCGGACCTTGCCCCCCGGGGTCACCCCGAGCTGGCCGTTGATGACCACCCGCTCGCCTGCCCGGAGGCCCTCGGCGACGACGACCAACTCGCCCTGCCGCTGCCCGAGCCTGACGGGCCTCAGCTCGGCGGTGGAGTCGTCCTTGACGACGTAGACGAACGGGCCCTTGGCCGACATCTGGGGCGCGGCCGCGGGCACGAGCACCGCCCCCGCCACTGTGCTCAAGACCAGCCGGACCTTGACGAAGCGCCCCGGCCACAGGCGACGCTCGCTGTTCGCGACCGTGGCCCGGAGCATCACCGTGCCGGTGGCGTCCTGGACCGCGTTGTCGAGAAACGTGAGCTGGCCCACGACCGGCCGGTCGGGCTCGTCGGGCAGACGCACCTCGACCCTCAGCGTTCCCGCCGTCAGGTGCCGCTGCACGGTCGTGAGGTCATTCTCGGCGACCGTGAAGTCGGCGTAGATCGGGTCGAGCCGCTGAATCGTGAGGAGGGAGCCGCTATTCGCGGTCACGACGTTGCCGAGGTCGACGAGCCGATGCCCCGCCCGGCCGTTGATCGGCGAGCGGATGGAGGTGTAGTCGAGGTTGAGCCGGGCGGTCTCGACCGCGGCCTGGCCCTGCTCGACCTGCGCCTGCGAGACGTCGACCGCGTTCTTCCGGGTGTCGTAGTCCTGCTGGGCGATGGCCTTCGTCTGGCGAAGGTTCCCGGCCCGGACAAACTGGATCTTGGCCAGATCGAGCGCGGCCCTCGCCTGGGCGAGCGTGGCCAGCGCGGCATCGAGCTGGGCCCGGTATGGGCGCGGGTCGATGGTGAACAGGGGGTCGCCGACCTTCACGTCGGCGCCGTCGGCGAAGTGGATCGCGGTGATGCGTCCGGACACCTGAGGCTGGACGGAGACCACCTCCCGGGCGACGCACTTGCCGACCTCGTCGAGGTAGACGGCGGCGTCCTGCGTGACCGCGGCCGCGACGGAGACGGGCGCGGGCGGCCGCTCGACCGACGGGGGAGTCGTCTTCTGACAGCCGACGAGGAGGGCCGAGAGGAGACACGCCAGACGCAGTGCCTTCCGCGGTCGCGCCGAATTCCCCGCTTCTCTCGCTTCACCCATGACTGACACTCCCTGGTGACCGCCTCCCGCGCGCGCGTTCCCGGCGCTCGGTGGCCCGGCGACACGGCGTGACCCACGAGTCGGCGCTCGAGGCCGCCGGCCCCCGCGCCAGCGTCGAGCGGCGCCCGACGAACCAGGGCGGGACCGGGCGCTCCTGGTCGTCCCCGTTCGCGCATCGGACCGCCGCCAGCGGGCGCCTCGCGCGCGATCGCGCCGCCTCGCCGTGTGAGTTCCAGAATGCCAGTCCACGCCGAAGATTGTCAATTAGAATAATTATAGTTGATAACTATCGGGACGTCTGGTAGATTCCCGACATGCGGAGTTCGCCCTCCCGGTCGGCTCGCCCCCTCGCACCGTCGACGCCGGTCGCCCACCAGCTGGCGCGGGCGTTCTTCGACCTGGTGATCCGGCAGACCGGCTGGTTCCGGAGCGCGTCGGCCGACTGCGGCCTCTCGCCCATCCAAGCCAAGACGCTCCTCCACATGGACGTGAAGCGTCCCTCGACGATGAGCGAGGTGGCGCAGACGGCGGCCTGCGAGCCGTCGAACCTCACGGGCATCGTCGACAAGCTCGAGGCGCGCGGCCTCGTGAGACGTCGCGCGACGACGGACGACCGGCGCATCAAGATGGTGTTGCTGACACACGAGGGCGCCGCCCTTCGCGACCGCCTGGTGGCGCGGTTCAGCGAGCCCGCGCCCTGGATGCTGGCACTCTCCGCCCGTGATCAGCGGCAGCTCCGCGACATTCTCCGCAAGGGCCTCGCCTTCGAGCAGGCGACGGCCGCCTCGGCCGAGAGCCGAGCCGGATAGGGCGCGCCGGCACGCTCGGCCGCCGGCGGAGAGGATTCGTCGGTCCACCGGCAGCATCCGCACCAGAGGCGGGGCGACCGAAGCCCACGCGAGGTCCGCGCCCACCGCGGGGCAGAGACGACGTGACCGAATGACTTCCGTCGCGGAGCCGCTCAGCCGTCGGGGCTTCCTCCGGACCTCCGGCCTTGCCGCCGGGGGCGCGCTGGTCGCGGCCGCCGGCGGGCTCGGCGTGCGCGCGTGGGCGCAGGGCGTGTTCGGGGACCTCTCCGCGGGACCCGCGTTCGAGCCCTGGCGCGACTGGCGCCGCGGCCGTCACCAGGGCTCGCTCGCCCTCGTCGCCGCCGCGATCCTCGCGAGCAATCCGCACAACTCGCAGCCGTGGTTGTTCCGAGTCGGCGAGCGGCACGTCGAGCTCTTCGCCGATCCCTCCCGCCATCTCGGCACGATCGATCCCTTCCGCCGGGAGATGCACCTCGGCCTCGGGTGCGCGCTCGAAAACATCGCGGTGGCGGCGCGCGGGCTCGGGTACCGGCCGCACGTGGCGCTGCGGCCCGATCCCACGCGGGACACGCTCGTCGCGCGCGTCGACGTGACCGACGGCGCCCCGGAGGCCGGCGCCCACTTTCGGGCCATTCCCGAACGCCACACGAACCGGGCTGCGTACGACCGCGCCCGTCCGCTGCCGCGGGCCACGCTCGAGGCCCTCGGCGCGCAAGTCACCAGCGCCCACACCCGGCTGGTCCTGCTCGACGCGGGCAGTGCCGAGGGCCGCCGCTTCGCGGAGGCGACGGTTCGCGCCACCGAGCACTTCGTCGCGGATGCTGAGCTGAGCCGGGACAGCCGCCGCTGGTTCCGGCACGCCCTCGCGGACGTCAATCGGCACCGCGACGGGGTGACCACGCTCGCGGCCGGCCTCCCGGAGGCGCTCCTGCGCCTCGCGCTGATCGTGCCGGCGCGCCTGGTCGGCGATCCGGGCCGCGCGTGGCTCGCCGCCACCCGCGACCGCCACTGCCGCACGGCGCCGATGTTCGGCCTCGTCGCGGTGCCGAACCCGGCGGACGTCGTTCAGCGCCTCGAGGCCGGACGACTCTGGCAGCGCCTTCACCTCGAGGCGACCAGCGACGGCCTCGCGATGCAGCCGCTCAACCAGCTCATGGAACTCGCCGAGCGCGACCGCGTCCTGGGCCGCTCGGGGGAGGCGGCTCCGGACCTCGCGCGCATGCTGGGCGACGATCGATTCCAGAGCGTGTTCGGCTTTCGGTGCGGCTACACGGCGGCGCCCGCGCCGCCGGCGCCGCGACGCAGCGTGCGCGCGGTCGTGCGGACCTAGCGGCGACGGGCGCTCGCATCGGCGCAGGACCCGTTTGCGACGGCAGGCGTCTCGGTAGTCCTCCCAGTACGTAACCTGCCCGTCGCTGGGACAGCGGGGCTTGGCCCGCTTCGTTGTGCGGCCGCGCATGAAGTGCGCGAGCAATTCGACGACCCCGCTCGAGAGTTGTATACATAGATATCTTAATATAGGATGCGCTTGATGCCGGCCTCACTCCCCGGCCCGCTCCAGGTCTTCAAGGCGGAGTTTTTCAAAGCCCTGGCCCATCCCTTGCGAATCCGGATGCTGGAGGTCCTTGCCGGTGGCGGACGGACGGTTCAGGAGCTCCAGGACGCGCTGGGAGTCGAGCAGCCGGTGGTTTCCCAACAGCTCGCCGTGCTCCGGGCGAAGAATGTCGTGGCGGCGAGCAAGGAAGGGACGGCCGTCCGGTACGCCTTGCGCGATCCGGCGGTGAGGGAGCTGCTCGCCGTCGCGCGGCAGATCTTCAACAATCAGTTCATCGGCACCCAGACCATGCTTCGCGAGCTGCGTCGCGAGACTCGGCGGCGCTAACGTGCTCCTCTTCCTCAAGATCCTCAAGGTCGGGGTCGTCACGGAGCCGCTCGCGGCCGGCGAGCCGGACGTCATCGAGGTCGCGCGCGAGGTGGAGACCAAGGCCCGGCGACTCCTGGGGCGAGCAGTCGCGATCCGGGAGGTCGACGCGGGCTCCTGCAACGGGTGCGAGATCGAGATTACGGGTCTGACGGGCCCCGTCTACGATAGCGAACGCTTCGGCATCCACTTCGTGGCGTCACCTCGGCACGCCGATCTACTCTTGGTCACCGGCCCGGTGACCCGCAACATGGAGATCCCGCTCCGCAAGACGTACGAGGCCACACCGGACCCGAAGGTCGTGGTGGCCGTGGGCGACTGTGCGCGCACGTGCGGCGTGTTCCGGGGCAGTTACGCGATCGTCGGCAGCGTGGACGCGGTTATCCCCGTGGACGTGTTTGTGAGCGGTTGTCCCCCGGAACCCGCCGACATCCTGCGTGGAATCCTGACCGCCCTCGATCGGCTCCCGACGCGCACAGGACGACGCGATGACCCCTGAACTGCTCCTGCTCGCGGTGAGTGTCGCGGGCTACACTGGCGGGGCGCTGGCCGCGCTCGCGTTCCGGGGGGTGGCGGCGCGCGCGCTCGTGGCGGCGGGGGCGCTCGGAGGCTCGCTCGCGACCCTGGCATTAGGGGCGTGGTGCCTCGCGACGGGGACCACTCTTGCCTTCGCCGCTCCCTGGCTGCCCCTCACCGGGCTCGCCCTGCGGGCCGACGGCCTGAGCGCCTTCTTCCTGACCGTCGTGGGGCTGGCGGCGGCCGCGGCAAGCATCTACGGATTCGGCTACTCGGCCCACCACGACGGGCGGGACTCGTTACGTCTGCTCGGCGCGATGTTCAACGTCCTATTGCTCTCACTCACCGTCCAGGTACTGGCGGACAACGCGCTCACCTTCCTCGTGACCTGGGAGGTGATGTCGCTCTCGGCCTACTTCCTGGTCCTGGTCGAGCACGACCAGCCCGGCACCGTTCGCGCCGCCAACTGGTACCTCGCGGTCAGCCATGCCGGGTTCGCGGCCTTGATCGCCGCGTTCCTGGTGCTCGCGGCCGGGGACATGACGGGTTCGTTTGCGGCGATGCGCTCGGTTGGGCTCACACCCGGTACTCGCGACCTGGTCTTTCTCCTCGCGCTGGTCGGCTTCGGCACCAAGGCGGGCGTGATCCCGCTCCATGTCTGGCTGCCGATGGCGCATCCGGTCGCCCCGAGCCATGTCTCCGCGGTGCTCTCTGGCGTGGTCATCAAGATGGGAGTCTACGGACTCATGCGCGTCGCCCTCGATCTGCTTGGTGGCGGCCCGGCGTGGTGGGGCGGGATCGTGCTGGGCCTGGGAGCCGTGTCGGCACTGCTCGGCGTGCTCTACGCGCTGATGGAGCACGACCTCAAGCGGCTGCTGGCCTATCACTCGGTCGAGAACATGGGGATCATTCTCCTCGGCGTGGGCGCCGGGCTCATGTTTCAGAGCTACGGTCTCCCGGCCCTGGCGACCCTGGGGTTCGTCGCCGGCCTGTACCACACGCTCAACCACGCGTGCTTCAAGGGCCTCCTGTTCCTGGGCGCGGGCTCCGTGCTGTACGCCACCCGGACGCGGAACATGGAGGACCTGGGCGGGCTCATCACGCGGATGCCGCGCACGGCCGTCTGCTTTTTGGTCGGCGCGGCCGCGATCTCGGCGCTGCCGCCGCTCAACGGCTTCGCCTCCGAATGGCTCGTCTTCCAGACGCTCATGGGGGGCGCCCTCGTTCCGCGCCCGGAGGTCGCGATCGGGATGCCCATCGCCGTCGCGATGCTGGCGCTCACCAGCGGCCTCGCCGTGGCCTGCTTCGTGAAGGCGTTCGGCATCACCTTCCTCGCGCTGCCGCGTTCGACCGAGGCGGCGCGGGCCCGGGAGGTCCCCGCCTCGATGCAGGTGGGCATGCTCGTGCTCGTGGGGATGTGTGTCGCCCTCGGGCTGACTCCGTTCCTGGTCGTCCCCGTCCTGAGCCGCGCGCTGACGGGGCTCGGCCGCCTGCCGATGACACCGATCGGCTTCAGTCTCCATCTGCCGCTTTCGGTGGCGGGGGTGACCGGGGAGATGTCGCCGCTCCTGCTCGCCGTGGGTGTGGCCCTCCTGGGCGTGCTGACGGCCATCGTGCTCCGACTGCTCGCGGACCGTCGCCTGCGCGTCGGTGACACCTGCGGTCGCATCGGGCAGACGCCGCGCATGGAGTATACGGCGACCGCCTTCGCGGAGCCGCTGCGTCGGGTCTTCGCCGAGCTCTACCGGCCGACCGAGGACCTGTCAATCGACTTCCATCCGAAGTCGAAATACTTCGTGCGGACCATTGCGTACCGGAGCGAAGTGCAGCCCTGGTTCGAGCGCCTCCTCTACACGCCGTTCCTCTCCGCCCTGCGCGGGGCGGCGGCGGGCGTGCGTCAGGTGCAGGCGGGATCGCTCCACCTGTATCTGGCGTACATGACGATCACGCTCCTGGCCTTGTTGGTCGTCGCGAGGTGGTCTCGATGACGGTGGACGTCATGATGGCGGCGGCTCAGGGACTCTTGGCGCTCGCCCTGGCGCCTGCCGTGGTGGGGCTGGTCCGCTGGCTCAAGGCCCGGCTGCAGAACCGACGCGGCGCTCCCCCCTGGCAGCCGTACCGGGAGCTGCGCAAGCTCTTCCAGAAAGAGGTCGTGGTCTCCCGCCACGCGTCGTGGCTCTTCCACCTGGCCCCGTTCGTGGTGTTCGCCAGCACGCTGGCCGTTGCCGTCATCGTTCCGGTGCTGGCGGTCCCGTTGCTCGTGGACCGCATCGGCGACCTCCTGGTGGTCGTCTATCTCCTCCTGCTCGGCACGTTCTTCCTGGCGCTGGCCGGCCTCGACCCCGGCTCGGCGTTTGGTGGGATGGGGGCGAGCCGCGGGGTCACGGTGGCCGCGCTGGCCGAGCCCACGCTGGCGGTGGCGATTTTTGCGCTCGCCCGCAGCGCGGGCTCGACCAATCTTGGTGAGATCGCCGCGCGCACCATAGCCGATCCGCTGTCCGCGGTGAGCCCCGGGCACCTGCTCGCCTTCGCGGCGCTCTTCATCGTGATGCTGGCCGAGACCGGCCGTCTCCCGATCGACAACCCCGCCACCCATCTCGAGCTGACGATGATTCACGAGGCCATGGTCCTTGAATACTCGGGTCGCTACCTCGCCCTCATCGAGTGGGCAGCGGCCCTCAAACTCCTGGTGTTCTTCGCCCTGCTCGGCAATCTCTTCGTGCCGTGGGGCTTGGCGCGGGCGTTCACGCTCGAGGCGGTCATGACGGCAGCTGGCGTCTTCGCGGTGAAGGTGGGGGTCCTGGCGGTGGCCGTCGCCGTCCTCGAGACGCGGGTGGCCAAGCTCCGGCTCTTCCGGGTGCCCGAGCTGCTGACCGCTTCCTTCGTGCTCGCCCTGCTCGCGGTGACGTCATCCTTCCTGCTCAGGTAGGGGCCGTGGACGCGACCTTTGCCCAGCTCGCCATGCTCGGCTCGAGCCTCATGCTGATCTTCGGTCTCATCCTGCTGTGGCGTCGCCGCGTGCCCGCTTATATCAACGCCTTCACGGGCCAATCGGTCGCGCTGGCCGGCGTGGCGGCGGCGACGGGGTACTTCGGCACCGAGTCCGAGCTCTACTGGGTGGCCGCTTTTGTCCTCCTCCTCAAAGGCCTCGTGATCCCGTCGCTCCTGCGCCGAATGGGGCGGCGCTTCGGGAGTGAGCGCGAGCTGGATCCCTACGTGAACACGGCGACCTCGCTCCTCCTGGCCGGGCTGCTGGTGCTCTTCGGCTACGCGGTTATGCGCCCGCTCGTCGTCACGAGCCGGTTGCCGACCCGCGCCAGCATGGCCCTGGCGATGGGACTGATTCTGGTGAGCCTGTTCGTGATCGTCACCCGCAAGAAGGCGCTCACGCAGATCGTGGGCTTCCTCATGCTCGAGAACGGCATCGCGCTGCTCGCCATCCTCGGCACGTACGGGATCCCGCTCATCGTCGAGCTGGGCGTGTTCCTCGACGCGCTGCTGGGGTTCCTCGTGATGCAGATCTTCGTCTATCGCATCCACGAAACGTTCGAGACCATCGATGTCGAGCAGCTCAGCCGGCTCCGACACTGAGGGCGAGTCGTGGCGACCTTGCTCCTGCTCCTGACCCCGCCGGTGCTGAGCGCCGCGCTCGCGGCCGTGGTCCGCCCCTATCGGCGGGCCGTCGGCTGGGCGAACGCGTTTCTGTCCCTCGTCTCCGTCGGCGGCGCCCTCGCCCTCTGGGCGCACGTCCTGGCTGGGCACGTGGTCACCGCGGGCCCGGGGGCGTTTCTTCGCGTCGACGCGCTGTCCGCACTCCTGGGCTTCGGCGTGAGCGTGGTCGGCGCCCTGGCCGCCTGGCTCGGCCCCGGGCTCAGCCGCGGAGAGGACTACGATGCCACCCAGACCCGCCGCTTCCGGATCTTCGCGAACCTGTTTACCTTCACCATGCTCTTCGCGGTCAGCACGAGCAGCGTCGGCGTCATGTGGATCGCCATCGAGGCGACCACGATTACGTCGGCCGTGCTGATCCCGCTCCACCTGAGCAAGGCCTCAGTGGAAGCGTCCTGGAAGTACATCCTGCTCAGCTCGGTGGGCATCGCGCTGGCCTTCGCCGGCACCGTCCTCGCCTACGTGGACTTCGTGGCGATCGTCGGCCGGCAGGCTGCGGCCCTCAACTGGCCGGTGCTCGTGGCGGCGGCGCCCTTGCTCCACCCGGAGGTGATGCGGCTGGCGTTCGTCTTCGTCCTCGTCGGCTACGGCACCAAGGCGGGGCTGGCACCGATGCACACGTGGTTGCCCGACGCCCACGCGGAAGCGCCGGCGCCGCTCTCGGCGATGATGTCGGGAGTGCTGCTGGCCGTGGCGCTCTACGCGGTCATGCGCTGGGCGGCCGTGGCGAACGCAACGCTCGGGGCCGCGTTCACCGACCAGTTCCTCCTCGGCCTTGGGCTCCTGTCCTTGGGAATGGCCGCCTTTAGCCTCGTCCGCCAGCACAACTACAAGCGGTTGCTCGCGTACTCGAGCATCGAGCATACCGGGCTGGTGTGCGTGGGGCTCGGTCTAGGCCCCCTCGGCACGTTCGCCGCCATGCTGCACCTCCTGAACCATACGCTCGCCAAATCGATGCTGTTCTTCCTCTCCGGGCGGGTGCTGCAACGGTATCAGACCACGCGGATCGGCGAGGTGTCCGGGCTGCTGCAGACGATGCCGGTGACGGGCGGCTTGTTCGCGGCCGGCCTCTTGGCTCTGGCCGGGCTCCCGCCGTTCGGGATCTTCATCTCGGAGTTCGCGCTCCTGCGCGCGGGCTTCGCCGCGGGGCGCTTCTGGGCGATGGGGCTGGTCCTGCTGCTCCTCACGGTCGCCTTCGTCGGGGTGATCGCCCAGCTCAACCGCATGTTGTACGGCGCCCCGTCGGCGGGGGTGCCGCGCGGAGAGCCCAGCCGCTGGCCGCTGGTGCCGCTCGCGCTCTGCCTTGCGGCTCTCGTGGCGCTCGGACTGACGATTCCATCCCCGCTCGAGCGCCTGATCGCGGGAATCGTCGAGGAACTCGGGTCATGAGTCCCCTCGCCGAGGTTCAGACCGCGCTCATGACTGCCCTCAGCGGTCGTCTCCGCGACGGGCGGATCATCCGCCGGAACGAGCTCCACTGCGCTGTCGCCGTGGCGGATCTGCCCGTGTTGGCCGAATGCTTGCGCGCGCGGTTCCATGCCGAGCTCGTGCTGATGGTCGCCGCCGACCGTCGGTCGAGCGGAGACGGCTTTCACGTCCACTATCTGTTCGCGTCCCGCCGCGAGAACTGGCTCGTCCACGCCACCGTGGCGCTGCCCGCCCGCGATCCCGCGCTCGTGTCGCTGGCCACCTTTCACTATCCCGCGTCTCGGTTCGAGCGCGAAATTGCGGACCTCTTCGGGATCTCGGCCGCCGGCCACCCCGACCCGCGGCCGCTGGTGCGCCACGGCTTCTGGCCGGATGATTACTTTCCGCTCCGGAAGGACGCTGGAGTCCGTCCGTTTCGGGACGACGGGCACCCATTCCCCTTCCAGCAGGTTGGCGGCGAAGGGGTGTACGAGATCCCGGTGGGCCCGGTGCACGCCGGAATCATCGAGCCGGGCCACTTTCGGTTCAGCGTGGTGGGCGAGACGATCATCGACATGAAGTCGCGCCTCTACTTCACCCACAAGGGCACCGAGAAGCTCTTCGAGGGCCGGACGCCGCCGGAGGGGGTGGTGCTGGCCGAGCGCATCTCGGGCGACACGACGGTCGGGCACGCGGTCGCGTATTGCCAGGCCCTCGAGGCCTTGGCGAGCGCCGAGATCCCCGCTCGCGCCCGTTACCTTCGCGTGGTGCTTCTGGAGATGGAGCGGCTGTACAACCACATAGCGGATTTCGGCATGATCGCGAACGATACCGGGTTCGCGGCCGCCCACTCGCACTGCTTCCGCATCCGCGAGCGGCTGCTGCGGCTGAACAGGCGACTCACCGGCAACCGGCTGCTTCGAGGGGCGCTCGTCCCCGGCGGGCTCGCGCGGGACGTTCCGACGGACCTGGACCTGGCGAGCGAACTGGAGGCGGTCGTGGCCGACTTCAACGAGATCGTCGAGATCACGCTGAGCAACACGCTGGTGGCCGACCGGCTGGAGGGGACAGGGCAGCTCACCACGCAAACGGCCCGGGATCACGGCGTGCTGGGCTTCGTCGCGCGGGCCTCCGGGCTCGACATTGACGCCCGGCGCGACCATCCGTTCGCGGCCTACGGCGAGCTGGCGTTTCGGGTTCCCGTGCTCGAGTCCGGCGACGTCAAGGCCCGCACTCTCGTGCGGGTCGAGGAGGTGCGCGAGGCCGTAGCCCTCATTCGCCAGGCGCTCGAGCGCATGCCGGGTGGTCCGCTCGCCGTGCCCCTCGGGCCGCTCCCCGCGTTCGAGCCGGCGTTCACGCTGGTCGAGGGCTGGCGCGGGACCATCATTCACTGGGTCATGGCGGACGCCGCGGGACGGCTCGAGCGAGTCAAGGTGCTCGACCCGTCGTTCCTGAACTGGCGCGCGTTATCATACGCACTGCTCAAGAACATCGTTCCCGACTTCCCGCTCTGCAACAAGTCGTTCAATCAGTCCTACTCGGGGAACGACCTCTGAGGCGTCCCTTCCGGGGCACATGAAGGTCGTCGCGATTCGGCGGTGAGACCCGGCCCGCCGTAATCCGCCATCCGTGTCTGAACTTCTGTTGGCCTGACTGTAACGCGGAGTCCCGAGACACAGCGCGCTCGTCGAGCGGCCGTACGTATTCGAGATGGCAGGCCTTGCATCGAGAGACCGACCTGACTCATACTCCGCGCCATGGCCGTCACCGCGCTCTACGCGCTTCAGAACGGCTACCTCGGGTTCGAGCGCTCGGGCCTCTTCTTCGGCGAGCGGTCGGCCGAGCGGGTTCCGATCCCCATCGCCTGCTACCTGGTCAAGACGACGGACGGCACGGTCCTCTTCGACACCGGCGTGTCGCCGCGCGCGGTCCCGGGGCTCCTCCGGAACGACTCGATGGCGCGCTTCGAGGACGCGGATCTGCTCGTGCACCGGCTCGACTCGATCGGGCTCGAGCCCGCCGACGTCGACCTGGTCGTGCTGTCGCACCTGCACTTCGACCACGCGGGCGGCGCCGAGCTGTTCCCCACGTCGGAACTCGTCGTGCAGAAGGACGAGTACGCGACGGCGCTCTACCCGCCGCCCTTCTTCGAGGGCTTCTACTACCGGAAGAACTTCGACCTCCCGAGCTACCGCTGGCGGTACCTCGACGGCGACGCGGAGCTCGCCCCCGGCGTGACCGTGCTCCGCACCGACGGCCACACGCCCGGCCATCAGTCGCTCCTGCTCGAGCTGCCGGAGACCGGGCCGGTCATCCTGGCCGGCGACTCCTGCTACTGGCAGGAGCACATCGACGCCGAGCGCGTCCCGGGCATCGTCTGGAACCCGGCGGCCGCGTTCCAATCGATCCGGCGGCTGAAGACCCTGGCCCGCCTCGTCGGGGGCCGCATCTTTCCCGGCCACGATCCGGTCTTCTGGAAGGCCGTCACGCCGGCGCCCGGCTTCTATCGCTGACGCCGGCCCCGCCCGCCAGGAGCGATCGCGCGTGAGAGCCCTCGACGGGATCAGGATCCTCGAGCTGGTGCGGGTGGCGCCGGGCGAGTTCTGCACGATGCTCCTCGCCGACATGGGCGCCGACGTGGTCAAGATCGAGACGCCGGAGCGGCCGGTCGACGACGCGCGGCGGGCGGCCTTCGCGTTCGTCAACCGCAACAAGCGGAGCCTCGCCCTCGACCTCAAGACCCCGGAGGGCCGGACGCTCCTCCACCGCCTGGCGGCATCGGCGGACGTCGTCCTCGAGGGCTTCCGGCCGGGCGTGATGACGCGCCTCGGGGGCGACTGGGCGACGCTCTCCGCCATCAACCCGCGGTTGATCTACTGCTCGCTCTCGGGCTTCGGCCAAGACGGGCCCTACCGCGACCATCCCGCCCACGACATGAACTACCTCTCGCTCGCCGGCGTCCTCGGCCTCATCGGCGAGGCCGACCGCAAGCCGGCCATCCCCCTCAATATCATCGCCGACTACGCCGGCGCGAGCCTCCACGGCGCCCTCGGCGTCGTGCTGGCGCTCTTCGCGCGCGAGCGCACGGGGCGGGGCCAGCAGGTCGACGTCTCCTACCTCGACACGACCCTGGAACTCCTGGCGGCCACGCCGAACATGCGCTACTTCTTCAGCGACGGCGTCGCGCCGCGGCGTGGCGCCGGCTTCCTGGGCGGCTCCTACCCCTACTACGCGATCTACGAGACCCGGGACGGCAAGCTCCTCACGATCGGCTGCACGGAGCCCTGGCTCTGGGAGAACTTCTGCCGGGCCATCGGCCGCCCGGAGCTCGCCCGCTTCGCCCGCCGGTCTGACCAGTTCGTGCGCCCCGCCAACGCCGCGGAGGAAGCCGCGCGGCGCGAGATCGAGGCGATTATCAGGACGCGCGACCGCGACGAGTGGTTCGACCTGCTCGTCCGGGCGGACGTCTGCGTGGGCAAGGTCTACGACGTCGAGGAAGTCGTCGGCGACCCCCAGGTCACCCACCGGGGGATGGTCGTGGAGGTCGAGCATCCCAAGCACGGCACGATCCGGCAGTTCGGCATCGGGATCAAGCTGTCGGACACCCCCGGCGCCGTGGTCCGCGCGGCCCCCCAGCGAGGGGAGCACACCGACGAGGTCCTCGCCGCCCTCGGCCTCGGCACGGACGAGATCCGCGCCCTCCGCGACAAGCGCGTCATCGCCTGATCAGCCGGCAGTGTAGCCGCCGTCGACGGCCAGCGCGACTCCGGTGACCCAGGCCGCCTCGTCGCTCGCGAGGTAGAGGATCGCGGCGGCGATCTCCTCGGGCCGGCCGAAGCGGCCGAGCGGATACTTGGCGAGCGTGCGCTCCCGCCACGCGGGATCCCCGCGGAGCTCGGCCGTCATCGGCGTCTCGATCACGCCGGGACAGACGCAGTTCACCCGCACCGTCGGCGCCCAGTTGAGCGCGAGCTGCCGCGTGAGATTCGCCACACCCCCCTTCGCGGCCGCGTAGGAGGGCGCCATCGACCCGCCCACCAGGCCGTAGATCGAGGCGAGGTTGGTGATCGAGGCCGCGCCGCTCGCCCGGAGCGCTCCGAGGGCGGCGCGCGAGGGCAGGTACGTGCCGGTCAGGTTGATCTCGACGACCCGCCGCCACTCGGCCGGGGGCGGCGCCGGATCGGCGGCGGCCGGGCGCACGCCCGCGGAGTTCACGAGCGTCGTCAGCCGCCCGAAGCGGGCGAGCGCCTGCTCGACCAGGCGGGCGCAGGCCGCGTCGTCGGTCACGTCGACGGCGAGGGCCAGCGCCTGCCCGCCGCCTGCCTCGATGGCCCGGGCCGTCTCCCGTGCGCCGGTCGCGTCGAGATCGGCGCAGGCTACCGCGGCGCCCTCGGCGCCGAAGCGGAGCGCAGTGGCCCGCCCGATCCCCGAGCCAGCGCCCGTGACGATCGAGACCTTGCCGTGCATGCGCATGTCGGCTCCTCCGCCGTCCGGCGCTCTCCCCGGCCGGCTCCGGCCACCCCACTATAGCGAAGTTCGGGATCGACCCCCGGGGCGCCGTCTGCAGGACGAATGTCCGAACAAAACTGGAAACGGGCCGCCCGACATAGCCGTGAGCGGCTCTTGTCTAGAACCCACCCAGAGTCCTGGACGACCGGTCCTGCCCACGGCCATCGACTCCGACCAATTTGGCATCGACGTGGCGCCCGCGTGCCGATTCGGCAGGCGCGTCGAGGAGACCCGCGTGCAAGCACGCGAGGTTCAACGCGAGATTGTCGTTGGTATCGAACGTGCTCCCCTCGCGCAGCAGATGATCGTCAACCTGGAACCGATAATTCCCGAGCAGGCTCCGGACATCGCGGCCATCGCCCCCTCTGGAGAGCTGGAGGGGACCACCGTGGATGAGCTTCGGGCTGCCCTCACCTCGCTGCTCGGAGAGAGGCGCACCAAGCTGCTCGTCGACCTCGGCGGTCTGGCTACTGTCGACAGCTCGGGCCTCAGCATGATCGTGGCCGTCATGAAGCTCGCTCGACGGCTGGGCGGCGACCTGAGGCTGTGTGCCCCGCGGCCTGATATCCACTCGCTGCTCGACACGCTGGGCCTGCTGGGGCAGATTGGCGTGTACCCTGATCGCCAAGAAGCTCTCGCGTCGTGGCTCCCGAGCCCGCCACCCATGGCGCTGAAGATCGACCGAGCCGTGTTCTTGGTGAGCACGAAGGACCGAACGGGGCGCTCGACGACCATCGAGAGTGACGTCGTGCCTCTCCTGCCGGGGCGAAGCTCCTACCAGTGGCAGCTGCATCTCTCCGATGCCACTCCGAAGTCGGTTACTGTGAAGGAGATACTCACGCTGCCCGCTCCTCCTGAATGCTGGCCTCTCGCTCCTGAGCTCACCGATGAGAACCACGGCCAGCGAGCGATCACTGAAGAGACCCTGGACGCCAAGGACGGATGGATTTCGCAGAGCTGGCGCGTCGCCAACGGCGACCCGCCTGGACCGTACTCGATCGAGGTCCATCTCGACGGCGCCCTCATCTATCGATTCGTCTTTCATGTGCGGCGTCCCGTCGAGTCGACATCCCCGCTCTTGGGGGAAGCCAGCCATTCGGATCTTGCCCATACGGCCACGCAGGATGCCGGAGGCATCGATGGGAGAGGGATCACACCGATGAGAGGCGTC
>Ga0209378_1001765_pt1 | contig 15218 bp, 11 predicted proteins | sample GraSoiAngelo_156_FD_186170 | JGI IMG/M metagenome (GOLD analysis project Ga0209378, IMG submission 186170) | Grasslands soil microbial communities from the Angelo Coastal Reserve, California, USA - 14_1009_13_40cm (SPAdes) (version 2) | ecosystem: Environmental > Terrestrial > Soil > Grasslands ... | reverse complement strand
TGCGTTCGTCGGCGTGGCGGAACACACCAGGCCGGCGGTCGTGTTCATCCGGTCGCAGCACGTGGACCGCGGCGACAACCAGCGGCTGCCGCCCGGGTTCGAGGACTTCTTCCCGAACCTGCGCCGCCGTCCGCAGGTCGAGCAGGGCTCGGGGTCGGGGTTTATCGTCTCACCCGACGGCTACATCCTCACCAACAATCACGTGGTCGCGGGCGCCGACAAGGTGACCGTCCGGCTGTATGACAAACGGGAGTTCACGGCCAAGGTGGTGGGCACCGATCCGAACACCGATGTCGCGGTGATCAAGATCGATGCCCGCGGCCTGCCGACGCTCGCGTTCGGCAACTCCGACTCGACGCGCGTCGGTGAGTGGGCGCTCGCGGTGGGGAATCCGCTCGGCGAAGCCTTTGCGTTCACCGTGACCGCCGGCATCATCAGCGCGAAGGGCCGCCTCCTCGCGGGACTGCAGCAGACACGGTACTCGATCCAGGACTTCATCCAGACGGACGCGGCGATCAATCCCGGCAACTCCGGGGGCCCGCTCGTCAACATCCGTGGCCAAGTCGTGGGGATTAACTCGGCGATCGCGAGCGAGACCGGGTACTACGCGGGGTACGGCTTCGCCATTCCCATCAACCTCGCGCGCACGGTCATGGACCAGCTGGTGAAGACCGGGCACGTGGAGCGCGCCGTCATGGGCATCTCGATCCGGGATGCCAATCAGGAGGACGCCGATGCGGTCGGTCTGAAGCAGATCACAGGCGTCGTGGTGAACAGCTATACGAACGACGACTCACCGGCCAAGAAGGCGGGGATCCAGCCCGGCGACGTCATCATCGCCCTGGACGGCGAGCCGGTCGAGAACACGCCCCAGCTGCAGCAGAAGGTCGGCTTCAAGCGGCCGGGCGAGCCGGTCGAGGTGACGCTCCTCCGCCAGGGAGGCGAGAAGAAAACCGTCACGGTGCGGCTCGCGCGGGCGCCGGGGGAGTCGGATAACGAGGTCGCGACGGCCTCCTCGAGGTCGAAATCGGATGTCTCGAGCAAGGAGGAGATGCTCGGGATCTCGGTTGAGCCGCTCACCCAGGACGACGCGCGCGACGCGCGGCTCCGGCCGGTGATCGAGCACGGCGGCGGCCTGGTGGTCACCGACGTCTCGCCGGAGGGGCCCGCGTTCCAGCGGCTCCAGTCGAGCGACGACCCCGGAGGCCCGGACATCATCGTCTCGGTGAACGGAGCCCCCACGCGCACGCGCACCGCGTTCCGCGAAGCGTTGCGCAAGGTGAAGCCCGGCGACGTCGTGACCCTGCAGGTCCTGTCGCGCAGTCCCGATACGCCGGACGGCTGGGCGTCGAGAGTGGTACGGCTGAGGGTGAGATAGTCGCGAGTGAACTCGCGGCTCGGCGTCAGCCCGTAACCGGCCTCTCGCGTTCTGCTTCAGCAGACGCTGCCGAGCCGCGGCTTCAGCCGCGCGTCACGGGCGTTCGGGAGCATTACACCAGCGGTCAGCAACTGCCAGAATACCGGAAGCACGAAGGCCGCCTGGTCGGCCTTCGTGTCTTCCCGGAAGAAGAGCGCCAGCCCCATGGCCACGGCGCCCGCCGCCAAGCCGCTCGTGCCCAGCCAGCGGGGCAACGTCTTCCCATCCAGCACGCCCCATCCGAAGAGACAGGTCGTGAGACCGAGCGCGAACCCGGCCACGCGCTGGCTCGCGAGCGCGAACGGATGGATCATATCGAATAGAAAGACGGCGCGTGTGGCGGTCATTCCGGGGTCGGCCGCGACGAAGCTCTGCGCGAGCGACCAGCCCGCCCCCGCCATGAACGCCACGATCACCATCCAAGCGGTATAGGCGAACGTGCCCACGATCAATCCGGCGCGGACGGCGTGTTCCCCCACAGTACCGGCGTGCACCCGGGCCACCCCCACCAGCCCCGTGAGCGCCAGCGGAAAGCTGAACAGGAAGCCCCAGTGGATCGCACGCCAGGCCTCGCACTGCGCGATCGTCGTGAGCTGTGCCGCACCGTCGCCCGCGAGATCGGGATGCAGGGTTCCGGCCACGATAGTGAGAACCGCGCCGAGGAGCAGGCAGCCGGGAAATACGATCCGTTGAGAGAAGGTCATGGGCGCCTCGCGCGGAAGAGTGGAGCCATCCTATATTCAGCAGCGGGTCCATCGGAGACGGAGGGGATCATGCAGCTGACGCGGATCCTGCGTGAGGGGTTCATCGCCGGTTTGATCGGCGCGGCGGCCGTGGCCCTATGGTTCCTGATCATCGACACCCTCGCCGGGCGTCCATTCTTCACGCCCGCCATGCTCGGCTCCGCCGTGTTCTGGGGCGTGCACGATCCCGCCCACGTGGTGATCGAGTACTCACGTATCATCGGCTACACGATGATCCACGTCAGCGCCTTCATCCTCGTGGGCACCATTGCCGCCGTGCTCGCGGCCGAGGTGGAGGTGGCGCCACCGACCTTGTACCTCGTGGTGGTCTTCTTCGCGATCTTCGAGTTCGGCTTCTACGTGACGGTCGCCATCCTCGCACAACCGCTCCTGGGCTCCCTGGCCTGGTGGAACGTGGCTATCGGCAACGCGATCGCCGCCGGCGGCATGGGCTATTACCTGTGGCGCGTACATCCCAAGATCGCGGAGACGCTGAAGCTGCATCCGTTGGGGGAGACGGACGAGGGAGAGTAAGGGCGGCAAGGGCGGCAAGGGCGGCAAACGGCGGCAAACGGCGGCAAGGGGCGGCAGCGCCACTCTTGCCGCCCTTTGCCGCTTCTGCCGCCCTCATTTTTCCGCACTTCCATACGCCTCGAGCGGCACCTCTCGTTCCACGTCCCCCGCCTCCTCCCTCGCGCTCCAGCGGAACCACACCACCCCCCCGGCGACCCACAGGTACATCGTCCCCACCACCCACATCAACAACCCGCCCAGCTGCTGGTCCACGAGCGGCGTCAGGCCCCATACGCGCGGTGCCGTCGCGTAGAAGGGATAGAGCACCGTCCCGGCGAGCGTGATCATCGCACCCGCGAGCGACATCGGGAGCCCGAGCAGAAAGAGGTAGACGAGCTGCGTGGGATAGCTCGCGCGCGGGAGCTCGGGCACCGGCGAAAGGATCGGCCACCACATGATGACCGCGGTCGCGATGAAAACCAGATGCTGCACGATGTGCAGCGGATGGTGCTCGAGCGCCGCCTCGTAGAAGCGCGGGAAGTGCCACAGCGTGATCGGGACGGAGAACAAAATGCCCGCGGCGAGTGGGCGGGTGGCCCAGCGCGCGAAGGCCAGCAGCCAGCCTGGCCGGAGTAGTGGCCGCACCACCCACGCGGGCGTCCCGTAGAGCAGGAGCGGGGGGAAGGCGAGCGTCAGCACGAGGTGCTGCACCATGTGGGCGCTGAAGAGATACGAATCGGACAGGTTATGGAGCGGGCCGTTGAGCGCGAGCCCGAGCACCACGAGCGCCGCCACGAAGGAGGCGACCCGCCGGCGCGGCGCGGCGAGTCCCCCCCAAAAAACGTAGAGCCCGCCCAGGAGGGCGAGCCCGATCAGCACGCTCGGATGCAGGTCCCAGTGCCGCCACGCATCGACGGATGGGGGAGGCGCGGTCATCCGGCCCCCGCGGCACCTCTGAGCGTGAGCGTCCCATAGAAGAGGAACATCAGCGCGACCATCACCCCCACCGCGAGCAACAGCGGAGCGCCGAACAGGAAGGTGAAGAACTTGCTGTCGGCCTTCAAGTGCATGTAGAACATCACCACCAGCGTGAACTTGATGGCCGAGAGGGCGAGCAACACCGGGACGAGCACCGGATGGAACGCCGGCACGTAGAACACACCGACCTCGAGCACGGTGAGAATCACGAGCACCGCCGCCACGCGCAGGTACACGTCGGCCGTCGGGTGTGCCTGCTCTCTTACTTCGGGGTCAGCCATGGTTCTCCACTATTGAATCAAGTAGACCACGGTGAATATCACGATCCAGACGACGTCCACGAAATGCCAGTAGAGCCCGGTGATCTCGACGGTCATGGCGTTCCCCGGACCGAGCTTCCCTTGCAGGGCCCGGACCCACAGCGTGAGCAACCAGAGGACGCCCACCGTCACGTGGGCGCCGTGCGTGCCGGTCAGCACGAAGAATGTGCAGCCGAACAGGTTGGTCTGGAGCGTGAGGCCCTTGTGGACGAACTCGGTGAACTCGATCACCTGCCCGCCGATGAAAACCATGCCGAGCAGCGCCGTCGAGAACAGCCAGATCTTCCCCCATTTCATGTCGCCCCGTTGCACCGCCGCCAGCGCGAGCACCATCATCAGACTCGACATCAGGAGGTCGAACGTGCTCACCGACGTAAAGGGGATGTTGAGAATTTCGTGCGGGTACGGCCCGACGACGCTTTTCCCCTTGTAGATCAAGTACGTCGAGATCAGCGAGCCGAACAACAGGCACTCGGAGCCGATGAAGGCCCAAAAAGCCATCTTGCGGCTGTCGAGGCCCATGCTCGTGTGGTGCACCGCGGCGGGGGCGGCGTGCGTCATCGCTCAGACCTCGAAGGGCTCGAACGCCCAGCGGTAGATCCCGAAGAGCAGCAGAGCCGCGCCCACGAAGACCACCCACAGCGTGTGTGTGAGCGGCGCGAGGGCTATCACCGGCAGGCCGAGCGCGGCGACCATCGGCCACCAGGAGCCCCCGGGGACGTGGATCGGCGCGGGGGGGACCGCCGGCGGATCGGCCATCGGCCCGTGGCGCTCCGTGCGCCAGCGAGGCAGCCGGCTCGTGACGGTCGGGATGACTGAGAAATTGTAGACCGGCGGCGGCGACGGGATGCTCCACTCGAGCGTGGCGCCGCCCCAGGGATCGTTCGAGGCGCGCGGGCCGTGTCGGCCGGTCCGCCAGATATTGAACAGGAAGACGAGGATCGAGACCGCGATCAAGAACGCGCCCACCGTGGACACGAGGTTCAGGTCACCCACCCCCAGCTCCGGACTGTACGTGTAGATGCGGCGCGGCATTCCCAGCAATCCGATGAAGTGCATCGGGAAGAACGCGAGGTTCATCCCCACGAACTGCAGCCACAAGTGCCACTTGCCGAGCGGCTCGCTCAGGAGCCGGCCGGTCATCTTTGGCCACCAGTAATACATCCCCGCGAAGAGCCCCATGATCGTGCCGCCGAACAATACGTAGTGGATGTGCGCCACCACGTAATAGGTGTCGGTCTGCTGCAGGTCGGCCGGCGGTGAGGCATGGGTCACGCCCGAGAGCCCACCGATGATGAACATGGCGATGAAGCCGACGGCGAAATGGAGCGCGGTGGTGCCGCGGATGTCGCCGCCCCACAGGGTCGCGATCCAGTTGAAGATCTTCACGCCCGTCGGCACGGCGATGAGCATCGTGGTCGCGGCGAACACCGAGTCGGCGATCGGACCGAGGCCCACGGCGAACATGTGGTGGCTCCACACGCTCCAGCCCATGAACCCGATGAGGATCCCCGAGTACACGACGACGGGGTAGCCGAACAGGGGCTTGCGCGAGAACGTGGGCAGCACCTCGGAGACGATTCCCATGGCCGGGAGGATGAGGATGTACACCTCCGGGTGCCCGAACAGCCAGAACAAGTGCTGCCATAGAAGCGGCGTCGCGCCCGCCTCGTGAACATAGAAGTGCGTGCCGAAAAAGCGGTCGAACATGAGGAACACGAGCGCGACCGTGATCACGGGGAACGCGGTGATGATGAGGAACTGCGTGACCAAGGTCATCCACGTGAACGTCGGGAGCCGCATCATCTTCATGCCCGGCGCCCGCAGATTGAGGATCGTCACGATGAAGTTGAAGCCCGCCGCGAGCGACGAGATGCCCAGGATCTGCAGGCCGAGCAGCCAGAAGTCGATGTTCGGTCCCGGCGAGAACTGCCGTTCGGTGAGATTCGCATAGCCGAACCACCCATCGTCCGGCGCCACGCTGAGATGGGGCGCGTGGAATAAGGGACCTGCGATCCAGCTCGCGTTGAGGAACAGCCCACCCAGCAGAAACACCCAATAGCTGAAGGCATTGAGCCGCGGGAAGGCCACGTCGCGGGCGCCGATCTGCAGGGGAATGATGTAATTGAAGAAGCTGGCCCCGAGCGGCATCAACGCGAGGAAGATCATCGTCGTGCCGTGCATCGTGAACAACTCGTTGTACGTCTGGGCGCTCACGAGATGCCCGTTCGGCTGGGCGAGCTGCGTTCGAATCACGAGCGCCTCAATCCCCCCGATCAGGAAGAACCCGAACGCGGTCCAGAAGTAGAGGAGACCGATTCGCTTGTGATCGGTGGTGGTGAGCCAGCTCCTGAGACCGGCGGCAGGGGCGGCGGGGGCGGCGGGGGCGGCAGAGGCGGTAGCGTGGCTCATCTGAGGCTCTGGAGGTACGCCACGAGCGCCGCGATATCAGCGTCCGTGAGCGGCGGCTGCATGCGGGTCATGAGCGAGCCGGGTTTCAGCGACGGGGCGTCGGCGATCCAGCGCGCCAGGTGCGCCGAATCGTTCGGGAACAGGCCCGCCGCGATGGTCGTCCGGCTGCCGACGTGCGTCAAGTTCGGCCCGATGATTCCCGGCGACACCCCTTGAATCGTGTGACAGCCGATGCACGCCGAGCGCGAGTACACCGTCTTGCCCCGCTCGGCGAGACTCGACTTCGGGGGAACCGCGGGCCCGCCCTTCTGGTCCTCCACCCACCCCTGGAACGCCGAGTCCCGATCCACCAGCACACGGAGCCGCATGTTGCCGTGCGAGGCCCCGCAGAACTCCGCGCACTGGCCGGAGTAGTCGCCCACGGAGTCGGCGCGGAACGCGATGTAATTCACATGGCCGGGGATCGCGTCGCGCTTGCCGCCGAGCACGGGCGCCCAGAACGAGTGGATCACGTCGGCCGAGGTAATGGCCACCTGAACGGGCTTCCCGACCGGCACGTGCATCTCGTTCGCCGTCGTGATCCCCAGGTCGGGATACTTGTACTCCCACCACCACTGATGCCCGATGACCTCGACCTTGACCCCTCCCGGTGGGGCCTCGTCGGCCGCCGTCGAGAAGATCGTGCGGACGGTGGGCACGGCGACAAAGACGAGGATCACGGCCGGGGCGAGCGTCCATGCGATCTCGAGGACCGTGTGGCCGTGCGTGGGTTTGGGCGCGGCCCGCCCCTCGCGGTGGCGGAAGCGGATGAGCGCGACCAGGAGGAGAGCCTCGACGACGACGAACACGGCCGCGGCCCACCAGAAGATGTCGCGGAAGAGCACGTCGGTGGCACGGGCAAAGTCAGACCGGGGGGCGAACGTGGACTGCGGGAACGGACCGCCGCAGCCAAGCAGCCAGAGCGCGGCGCAGGTCAACCACCATCGAGATCGCAACACGGGCGCGAAGATCCTCGCGTGACGGTCGGGAAAGCACCGGACACTAGCATGGCGCGGCGCGGTCGTCAACGAAACCTGGCCTGTCGCGCCCTTGACAGCGGCGCGCTCATGTAACCGATTACATCCCCCACGGCACACGCCGAGGGGGCTGGGCGGCATGGTCACGATCCGGGACGTGGCACGCGCGGCACGAGTCTCCGTCGCTACCGTCTCGCGGGTCCAGAACGAGAGCAGCCTGGTCAGGGAGCCAACGCGCCGTCGCGTCCGCACCGTGGCCCGCCGCCTCGGCTACACGCCCCACGCCGCCGCCCGCAGCCTGAGCACTCGCCGCACGTCGAGCATCGGCGTGCTCCTCCCCGACCTGTACGGCGAATTCTACGCCGAGCTGATCCGCGGCATCGACCAGACCGCCCAGCACCAGGGCTATCACCTGCTGGTCGCGAGCTCGCACAACGACAAGGCCACCATCGAGGCGGCGCTGCAGGCGATGCGCGGTCGCGTGGACGGGTTGATCCTCATGTCCCCGGCGTCGGGGGCGCACGTCCCCGTCCGTGATCTCCCGGAGCGCTTTCCGGTCGTCCTGCTCAGCTGCAACGCGTCGGCCCGCGCATTCGATTCGATCGTCGTGGCGAACCGGCGCGGCGCCCACGACATGGTGCGTCATCTCCTGGCCCGGGGACATCGTCGGATCGCGATGATCACCGGGCCGGCGCACAACTTCGACGCCGTGGAGCGATGGCGGGGCTACCGTGCGGCTCTCGAGAGCGCGGGGGTCCGTCGATCGCGGCAGTGGGAGGTCGCGGGCGACTTCACCCAAGCCGGTGGATTCGAGGCGTGCCGCGCGCTGCTGCGAGGTCACCCCCGGCCCACGGCGATCTTCGCGGGGAATGATGCGATGGCGATCGGCGCGCTCTCGGCGCTTGCCGAGGCGGGCGTGCCGGTGCCTGGCGAGATGGCGGTCGCCGGGTTCGACGACATTCCGATGGCCCGCTACATGCACCCTCCCCTGTCGACGGTCCGCGTGGATATCAGTGCGTTGGGCGAGCGGGCGGCGCGCCGGCTGCTCGATGCTGTGGGGAACGGGCGCCGGCATCACAACCGGCGGGAGACGTTGCCGGTGACGTTGGTCGTGCGGGAATCCTGCGGCGGGCGAGGCCAGCCGGCCGCTTCTTTACCTCGTCGTCAGGAGGGAACATCATGAGAGCGCAATCTTTGTTGTGCCGCCTGGGCCTGGTGGTGGCGTCGGTGACCGCGCTCGCGGGCCTGCCATCGGGCGCGGCGGCGCAGACGAGCACCGGGAGCATCCGGGGTTACGTCAGGGACTCGAGCGGAACGGCGGTCGCAGGTGCCCGCGTCGTGGCTGTCAACGTCCAGACGTCCGCACAGCGCGAGGCCACAACACAGAGTACTGGGTTCTACAGTATCATCGGCCTCGCGCCCGCCGAGTACGAAGTGACGGCGCGTCAGATCGGCATGACGGCGCAAAAGACCCGCGTGCGCGTCTTGATCGCAGAAGTCTTCCCACTCGATTTCAAGCTCGCCGCTTCCGCAGTGCAACTGGAAGCCGTGACCGTCGCCGCAGCGGCTGGGGTGGAGACACGCACGTCCGAGGTGGCAACAAGTGTGACGCCGCTCCAGATGGAGCGGCTTCCCAGCACGAGCCGAAACTTCTTCGACCTCGCCGTGCTGGCGCCCGGAGTTACCGTCGCGCCGGACTTTGTGAACCTGTCCTCCTCGAACGCCGGCGTCACCGACAAATCATTCTCGTACGGCGCGCAAGGGCCAGGTCAAGTAAACGTATTCATCGATGGGGCAAGCCTGAAGAACGATCTTACCGGTGGCGAGAGCGGCATTCACGGTGGGACGTTCGGTCAGGACGCGAGCCGCGGGAACCCGTTCCCTCGCGGCGCCATCCAGGAGTATCGCGTCATCGCACAGAACTTCAAGGCGGAATACCAGCAATCATCAGGCGCGATCATTGTTGCCACCACGAAGTCTGGGGGGAACGAGTGGTCGGGGGACGCCTCTTTCGGCTATCAGAACAAGGACCTCGTGGCGCAGGATTCCATCAGCCGCGCGCAGAATTTTGCTAAACCCGATTACGCCAGGTACCTCGCGGCGTTGAGCGGGGGCGGCCCGCTTATCAAAGACCGGCTCTTCTTCTTTGGGTCGTACGAGGGCAACTATCAGAATCGGGACGCCCTCGTGAACATCACGGGGGTGCCTGCCCCGGGGCTCTATCCCGCCCTCGATACGGTGTCGTTCGCGACGTACAACGGGAACTTTACGTCTCCCTTCAGGGAGACGCTCGTCTTTGGCAAGCTCAACTATGTCGTTGGCAGCCATTCGACGGCCGAAGCCAGTGTCAATGTCCGGCACGAGACGGACGTGCGTGATTTCGGCGGCTTCGCCGCCTTTCAGAATGCCATCGATCACGGAGAGGACGCCACTACGGCGATCCTCAAGTACAACTACTTCGCAGGACCGTGGCTCAACGAGGCCAACATCACCTACGAACACTTCAACCAGAATCCGGCGCCTAACGCGCTAAACCTCCCACAACGGTGGTTCTACTTCTCCACTTCGAACACCTGTTGCATTACCCTCGGCAGTAACCTGAGCACCCAGGACTTCACCCAGAAACGTGTGGCACTCCGCGACGACATCACCTATACCGGCTACCACGGCGGCGGCGACCATGTGGTGAAGCTTGGGGTGAGCACCTCGTTCTTGACCTACGACCTCAATAAAGCCAACAACCTGATCCCTCAATTCTTCTTCTCGAGTAACCCGTCACAGGGGGACGCTGGCTGCGCGCCCACCTGTACGGGCCCGGAGGCATACAACTACCGCGTGCCATTCCAGGTCGTCTGGGCCTACGGTAGTCCGTTAGTGAACACAAACAACACGCAAGTGGGCGCCTACATACAGGACGACTGGAGCCCAAGTTCACGGTTGACGATCAATCTTGGAATCCGGTGGGACTTTGAGTCGCACATGTACAACTATGATTACGTCACGCCGACTGTCGTGCGAGATACCATCCACGCGTACGACCTCGCGCCCGTGACAAAGGCAGACTCGCTGGTGAAGTCCCAGCTCGACACAACGAGATATTTCACCGACGGAACACAGCGCAAGAAGTTCTACGGCGCTTTCCAGCCACGGATCGGGTTTTCGTATGCGCTGGACCGCGAGAACGAGACCAGCATATTCGGTGGGTGGGGTCTTTACTACGATCGGACGTACTTCGACATCTCAGTGGACGAAATGCTCAAGTTGACCCGCCCGACTTACATTGTGCATTTCGCCGACCCCGACTCCACACCTGTCGGCAATCAAGTGGCCTGGAACAACAGCTACATGACCGCCGACACCACGGTGCTCAAGGCCCTCGTCAGCAGCCCAACCAGGGCGGGCAGAGAAGTCTGGCTGATCGCCAACGACGTCAAGGTGCCGAAGTCGAGCCAGTTCAACGTTGGCATCCGTCACCTGTTCGGCGACGTGCTAGTCTCAGCGACTTATGTCGGCGTGAGAAGTTGGGATGGACTCGTCTTCAACTGGGCCAACCACGCCCTCAATCCGAACGGAAGCTGCTGCTCCAGTAATGATTACGGACACGGGTTCAGCAGCATACTCTATACGACCAACAGCGCGAAGACCTGGTACGATGCGCTGCAGGTTGAAATAACGCGTCCCTACAAGAGGACCGGCAACTGGAGTTGGGGAGGTGGATTGTCGTACACCAGCGGAGCCCGCTCCGTGCAGGGAAGCGGGGTGGTCGGGGATGTGTTCTCGACGAACCCGAACTCCGCGGCCTACCCCAAGCACCCCACCAACGACGAGAAGAGCCGCCTTGTCGCGAACTGGACGTTGGACGTGCCCTACGCGGCGGGGTTCCAGTTCAGCGGACTCATTACTGTGGGTACCGGTCCGCGCTACTCAGTCGGAGGCTACTTCCCCAACAGCGGCTATGTGCCTGGCGGATGGACTCCACCGCAGTACCCCTTCATTTTCCCGGGCGGTTGGGCCTATCGGGATGTGGACATCCGGCTGCGGAAGGACTTCCCCAACATCTCGGGAACCACCCTCGGGGTGACCGTGGATGTGTTCAATGTGTTCAACTTCAACAATTTCAGTTATCCGGATAACAACAACGGCAATCCGGCGCCGAACGGCCTGCTCAGCGATCCGCGTCGCACGCAGATCGGCGTAGAGTACCACTTCTGATGTTCGCCTTCCGCGGGCTACCGGTGCGTGCACCGGTAGCCCGTGCGGAGGCGGGCACCGCGATTATTCTCCGACCATGAGACCTACCGTTGCCTGGCTGGCGGGGGCCCTGCTCGCCGCCTGCTCCACTAACCACGCGGAGGGCCCTCCCCCACCTGACTCGGCCCAGGCGGCAGCATTCCTCGATACCGTCGAGGCGCACACGTTCGACTATTTCTGGGACCTGACCAACACGGCCAACGGGCTCGTCCCCGACCGCTCCCCCACCCCGTCCTTCTCGAGCATCGCCGCCGTCGGATTCGGGCTCACCGCCTACCCGATCGGCGTCGAGCACGGGTACATCACGCGCGACCAGGCACGGCAACGGGTGGTCACCACCCTCCGCTTCTTCTGGACCGCGCGTCAGGACTCGACGACCGCGGCGACCGGCTACCACGGCTTCTTCTATCACTTCCTCGACATGAATTCGGGAGCCCGCTATCAGCAGGTCGAGCTCTCGAGCATCGACACCGCGCTGCTCCTGGGCGGAGTGCTGTTCTGCCAGTCGTACTTCAGCGACCCCGCCGACGCGACCGAAGCCGAGATCCGCCGACTCGCCGACTCGATCTACGCGCGCGCCGACTGGCAATGGTTCTCCCCGCGCCCGCCCGTCGTGTCTCTGGGCTGGCACCCGGAATCGGGCTTTCTCGCTTACGACTGGCGCGGCTACAACGAGGCGATGATCCTCTACATCCTCGCGCTCGGCTCGCCCACGCACCCGGTCGATACCGCCGCCTGGTCCCAATGGACTGGACCGTACCAGTGGGGCACGTTCTACGGGCAAACCCATCTGGGCTTCGCGCCCCTGTTCGGGCACCAGTACTCGCACGTCTGGATCGACTTCCACGGCATCCAGGATCCGTACATGAAGGCGCATGGGATCGACTACTTCGAGAACTCCCGCCGGGCCACGTACGCACAACGGAGCTACGCCGCCGCCAACCCAGGCGGCTGGACCGGCTATAGCGATCGCATTTGGGGCCTCACCGCTTCGGACGGACCGGGCGACGCGATGCTCACGCTCGGCGGGCGCATGCGGCAGTTCCACAGCTACTTCGCGCGCGGAGCGTCCTTCACGGAGGTGCAGGACGACGGCACGATCGCGCCCACCGCTGCCGGCGGCTCGATCCCGTTTGCGCCGGAGATCGCGATTCCCGCCCTGTACGCGATGCGCCAGACCTACGGCGGAGCGCTGTTCTCCAGCTACGGCTTCCGCGACGCGTTCAACCCGACGTTCACACCGGCGAGCGCCGCCGGCTGGTTCGACGTCGACTACCTGGGAATCGATCAGGGACCGATCATCGCCATGATCGAGAACTACCGCACGGGATTGGTGTGGCGCGTGATGCGCGGGAACCCGTACATCGTGCGGGGGCTGTGCCGCGCGAGGTTCACGGGCGGATGGCTCACGGGGAAATGTCCGTGAACGCGCGGCGCGTGGTTCCCAGGCTGAAGCCTGGGCCCGGCACGGCACTGTCCTTAAGGGCAGTGTCCCTCCGGGCCCACCCTTCAGGGTGGGAATTACGAGCGACTGCGTCCCTCCTCCTCGCCGTCGCCGCCTGTCATTCTGCATCCGCCGCGGGGAAGAACACCGACATCGAGTTCTGGGCATTCGGCCGCGAGGGCGAAGTGCTCCAGGCGCTCATGCCGGACTTCGAGCGCGAGCATCCGGGCGTGCACGTGCGCGTGCAACAGATCCCCTGGACGGCAGCGCACGAGAAGCTCTTGACGGCATACGTCGGGAACGCGACGCCGGACCTGGCGCAGCTCGGCAACACCTGGATCCCCGAGTTCGTGGCGCTGAACGCGCTCCTCGGGCTCGACTCGCTCGTCGCCCGGTCCGCGGACGTTCGCTCATCGAGCTACTTCCCCGGCATCTGGCGCACCAACCTCGTGAATGGCGGGCTGTACGGGATCCCCTGGTACGTAGATACCCGCGTCCTGTTCTATCGAAAGGATCTGCTGGCGCAGGCGGGCTATCCGGAGCCGGCCAAGACGTGGGCTCAGTGGCGCGACGCGATGCGCGCCGTCAAGGCGCGGGGGGGACGAGGCCGCTACGCGATCTTTGCGCCCTTCAACGAGTGGAATGTCCCGGTAATCCTCGGTCTCCAGGCCGGGTCGCCCCTGTTGAAGGACGACGGCCGGTACGGCGCGTTCGGGGAGCCGCCGTTCCGGCGGGCGTTCGACTTCTATCTCGATTGGTACCGGAGCGGCGTGGCCCCCCTCCTCGGCATCAACGACATCGGGAACGTCTTCCAGGAGTTCGAGCGCGGCACGTTTGCGATGTGGATGACGGGGCCGTGGAACATCGGGGAGTTCCGGCGGCGGCTCCCGCGCGACATGCAGGACAAGTGGGCCACGGCGCCCCTCCCGGGGCCCGAGGGCGCGGCGTCCGGGGTTTCGATGGCGGGTGGCTCGAGTGTGGTCCTGTTTCAGCGCTCCCACCGGCACGCCGAGGCGTGGCAGCTCGCGGAATACCTGGCGCGCCCCGAGCAGCAGCTGCGCTTCTACCGGTTCACGGGCGACCTGCCGGCCCGGACCGAGGCGTGGCGCGACTCCGCCCTGGCGGGCGACCCCGCGGCGCGCGCCTTCTGGGAGCAGCTGCAGCGCGTGGTCCCGCTCCCCCAAGTGCCCGAGTGGGAGCTGATCGCGACCCGCGTGTTCGACTACGCCGAGCAGGCGGTGCGCGGCGGCGTCTCGACCGACACCGCGCTTGCCCGCCTCGACCGTGAAGTGGACCAGATCCTCGAGCGGCGCCGCTGGCTCCTGTCCCGAGCGACGGCGCCATGAGGGGCGGGCGCTCGACGCGCGCCGGCTGGTTATTTCTCGCGCCGGCCCTGACCTTGATCGGGGTGTTCTTTTTCCTGCCGGTCGTCGCGTCGCTGGTCCTCTCCCTCACGAACTTCGACATCTATGCCGTGGCCGATCCGCGCAACGCGCAACTCGTCGGCCTCCGCAACTATCGGGAGCTCGTGGCGGCTCCGCTGTTCTGGACCGCGCTCAAGAATACGTTCTACTTCGTGCTGATCGGCGCGCCGCTCACCGTCCTGGTCGCGCTCGGCGCTGCGCTGCTCGTCAATGCGAAGCTCGTCCGGCTCAAGGGATTCTTCCGCACCGCCTACTTCGCCCCGTACGTCACCACCATCGTCGCGATCGCGATCGTGTGGCGCTATCTGTACCACCCCCGCTACGGGCTCGTGAACGCCGCCCTAGCCACGGTCGGTATCGGTCCCATCGACTGGCTCGGCGACGCGCGCTGGGCGATGCCGGCGATCATCCTGCTCGTGGTGTGGCGCAATTTCGGCTACAACATGCTGATCTTCGTGGCCGGCCTGCAGCGCATTCCGGCACAGCTGTACGAGGCGGCGGAGCTCGATGGCGCGGGTTGGTGGGCGCGCTTCCGCCACATCACCCTGCCTCAGCTCGCGCCCACACTCCTGTTCGTGGGCATCATCACCGCCATCGGATTTTTCCAGCTCTTTGCCGAGCCGTACGTGATGACACAAGGCGGGCCCCTGAAGAGCACGCTGACCATGGTGCTGTACATGTACGAAGAAGGATTCCGCTG
>Ga0209378_1001759_pt1 | contig 15251 bp, 16 predicted proteins | sample GraSoiAngelo_156_FD_186170 | JGI IMG/M metagenome (GOLD analysis project Ga0209378, IMG submission 186170) | Grasslands soil microbial communities from the Angelo Coastal Reserve, California, USA - 14_1009_13_40cm (SPAdes) (version 2) | ecosystem: Environmental > Terrestrial > Soil > Grasslands ... | reverse complement strand
CTATTCTCTGAACAGCTTCGGCCTTCGGAGCGCTTACGTTGAAGAGCTGTGACCCGAGAAGATGTTGAATTTCGTCTCGGACTTGCGGTGCTTGGGTTGGGTCCCTGATCGTGGCGTAGATGTGGGAGATCATTCCTTGAAGGTTTAGGTCTGACTGAAGCTGAGGCAGATTGACGTAGATCGATGCTCCGATATTGCGGAGCGGATGGTTGATTCCGACTATCGAGAGGGGAATGGAGACATTGTTGCCGATCGCATTTAGTGAAAATCCCTGTATGACGGAACCAATGCCTAGCCTGAACCTTTGAGCCAGTCCGTCATCGACTACTGCCTGTCTAGGCGATAGAGCCTTGGATCCCGTGATGTTTAGACCAACGTAATCGAAGTCTGTTTGGTTTACACCGATGAGTTGAACAACGGTTTTGTTGAGAACGCCGAGCCAGACAAGTCTTACGGCCGTCTGGGTGACCTCTGGCGCCGCCTTGACCTTCGCGAGGTTTCCGCTCTCGAATACTGGTGGGAAGGTGCCGTAGCTAACAACGATATCCGTTCGGCCCCAGAATTTGTTGATGTAGTTGGTAAACTCGCCTGTCGCGCTCGCTGTGGCTAGATTTATTCCAACCAGCAATGCGACTCCGAGCATGACTGCTAGAATTGTGAGGGCGGTTCTCGCTCGTCGCTTTGGGAGGTTGCGATAGGCGATCTTCGTGGAGAGCAATATTTGGTTCAGCCTTCTAGTTGGGCTGTGAGAGAGATCGTGCAGGCTCCGGAGGAACTGGCTCAATCGCTCTAAGCCTGAATGCCTCTCTGGGTCGTTGCTGGGAGCTTCTCGTGATATTGCCGTCCCGCATTTCAAACAGTTTCTCTGCCCTATCTGCGACTACCGGGTCGTGCGTGACGACGAGGACAGAGGCGTTTTCTTTCTTCGCTGATTCGTACATTATCTGGACCACTTCTGCGCCTGTTTTCGTGTCTAGGTCCCCGGTCGGCTCGTCGGCTAGGATGATTTTCGGGTGATTTGCGAGTGCCCGGGCGATCGCGACCCGTTGTTGCTCTCCCCCGCTCAACTCATCTGGTAGATGGGTTAGGCGTTCTCTCAATCCTACACGTTCAAGCATCAGGCCGGCTCGCTCCTTGGCGGGCTTTGGTTTCATTCCTGCCGTCAGCAACGGCAATTCGACATTTTCAAGGGCGGTAAGGACGGGGATGAGGTTGTGGAATTGGAAGACGAAGCCGATCTTGTGGCGTCTAAGCTTCGTCAGCTGACCGTCCTTCATACCAGTAATCTCCTCTCCGTCAATTGTTACCGTTCCAGCTGATGGTTTGTCTAGTGTTCCGATAATGTTGAGGAGAGTTGTCTTCCCGGATCCGGAAGGACCAGTTATTACAACGAATTCTGCTTGGTAGAGTGTGAAGTTGACCCCTCGAAGCGCTTGCACGGTGATGTTGCCGAGGCGGTAGGTCTTCTCCAAGTTAGCAACTTGGACTATGGCGGCGGTCTCCAACGAGAGTCAGTCTGTGAGAGGCTACGGGCTGAGGCCCGAATATCTTCCTTTCGAGAGCGCTCCCAAAGCGCTTAAGCTCTGAACCAGTAATTAGCAAACCATGGCTGCTAAGATCGTGATTCTCGACATAGAGACGACATCTCTTGAGGGGGATGCGGGAGTACTCGTTGGTGCTGGGCTCATGTCCGACGCGGGACGGGGCGAGTATTTGGAAGCGAGGAGAACGAGTGAGGAGAAGTTGCTGTTGTCGAAACTATCAAAACGCTTGGAGAGCTATGAGGTATTGGTGACTTGGAACGGTCGAAGCTTCGATATTCCGTTTCTAACGACTCGCCTCATGAAACATGATCTTGATCCGCGCCCCATTCTTCGGAAGCCACACATTGATCTCGCCGATGTCGTGAAGAGCCGGTTGAGACTCACCTTCACCTATCTCGACCACGTTTGTGATTTCTTTCAGATTTCTCGGAAGAAGGGTCCGATGGGCCTTGATGTTCCACACCTCTACGTTCTAGCAGCTGAGGGAGACAGAGAAGCACTGGCATCGATACGGGAACATTGTCTTGACGATTTGCGGGCAACCAGACAGGTCTTCTTGAAGCTCAAGCCAATCGTGGAGCAGCAGCTAGAGTACGCCGAGGGGCACCCTTAGTCCAAAGAATGTAGCCAGTATCGCCAGTATCGCGAGGTATATGGCGAAAAGTCCCAGTGTGACCGCGAGGTTTCTAGGCCAGTGCTTGCTCCAGGCAATTCCAAATGGTATTCCGACAGTAAATCCGATGATGTGGGCAATGTACGCTATGCTTGGATCGTAACCCAGTCCTCTAGCAATATCCGGGGTGGTCACGATGATCAGGTTGTACGCGAAGTAGAATATGGCCACGAGACCCTGAGGGGCCATGAATAGGAAGGAGAATTTCAGAGGGTGCATCAGCATCACACATGCCGCAAGAGTGAAGATAGCTGCTGAGGCACCTAGCATGCCTGTATCCGCGGCATAGATTCCTAGAGCGGGTGGCACAAGGAAGGAAGTGAACCCGCCAACAAAAAAGACCATCAGGTGCATGTCCCTCCCAATTATCTTTTCCAGAGTATTGCCGAAAACGAACAGGAAGAGCATGTTTCCAAAGAGATGGGCTGGGCTAGCGTGGAGAAAGAGCGCAGTGACAAGAGTCCACACTCTTCCCGCCAGTAGGTTGTTCCAGCTGAACACGAAATTCGTATCAATGAAATTGGGGTCTTGACTAGGCTGCCAGGCCCATAGGCTGAGGCCTACGCATCCGAGTATGAGCAGATAGTTGACCCTCAACTTGGACCCTCTTCAAGGGTTCAGCCGCTAAGCGGCCTATTTCAGAAGTTCCTAACTATGCTCAGAGGCGTCTCGTCATTCAAGTTCGTTTTGTAAGGGCCGTTTGCGCCAAACCCTTTTACCGCCAATATACTCACGCCTCGCGTTCATCCTTGGGGTCTAGAGTCCAGGCCTACGTTGACCTGACTAAGCCGAAGATAGTCTTCCTGCTGGACTTCACGGCTCTGATGGCTTTCCTGGTGGCGACACGAGGCATCAACTTGCTAAATCTGGCAGCGGTCTTGGTCGCCGGAACTCTAGCGTCGGGAGGTGCTGGCGCATTGAACTGCTATCTCGATCGGGACATTGACCAGACTATGGGACGAACAAGTCAACGGCCGATTCCGAAAGGAGAGGTAACGCCCTTCAACGCGCTAATTTTTGGACTGTTGCTGGTGGGAGCCGGAGTCGGGATTTCCCTCTGGCTTCTGTCTCTCTGGGCTAGCTTATTCGTCTTCCTTGGTGCCGCGATCTACGTTGGCTTCTACACCAAGTGGTTGAAGCGTCGGACGACTTTGAACATCGTTCTCGGCGGCTCAGCGGGAAGCTGTGCGCCCCTAGCGGGTTGGGCCGCGGCTACTGGAAATGTTGGCGTGATTGCACCCTGGTTGATGGCTTTGCTCGTTTTTGTTTGGACTCCAAGCCACTTCTGGAGTCTCGCCCTTCGAGCCTCAAAGGACTACGCGAAGGCCGGCATTCCCATGCTTCCCGTCGTCGTGGGGGACAAGAAGGCTGCACAATACATTGCCCTCAACACTTTCCTCCTAGTCCCTGCGTCTCTCATCTTCGTTCCTCTAGGCACGTTTGGAATAATCTACCTCGCGATCGCTGGATTGCTTGGTCTGGGAATGATCATCGTAGACTTGAAGCTCGCTTTCAACCCGACAAAGGCTCAAGCATGGACCGCTTTCAAATTCTCAAGCCCGTACCTTGCCATCGTCTTTCTCGCGATGGTCCTCGACTACTGGATTCCTCTACACTAGAGAGCCAGCCAGGGTCCGCGAGTCTGTCTCAAGAGGTTCTAGAGGATTATCTAGACGGAAAATAATCTACTTGTGGCCGGCCATCCATTTCTTCTCTTCCTTGTTGGGAGTGAGTTGGCATCCGGACGACCAGAGGAATGTTCTAGCGGTCGAAGGGCCGACATGCTGAAATCTATCCTGAACGTTGGTCTGCAATCGCTCTTCGTCTTTGCCGTAGGAGTCGATGTACTTTTTGACTGAACCGAACTCTTTCTGCAGTTTCAGGAACTCGCCCGCGTTATGAACAGTAGCTCTAATTTTCTTTTCATTACGGACGATGCCCGGGTTATCCATCAACGCCTTCACATCTTTCTCATTGAATTTCGCGACCTTGGGAAGCGAGAATTGCGCGAAAGCTTTCTGGAAGTCGGGCCACTTGTTCTCTACTACGCTCCAGTTGAGTCCCGCGGTGAAAACTGATTTGGTTAGTCGTTCAAAGTACTCAGCGTCGTCTTTCGGTGGTTTCATACTCCTCGGAGACATGTTACGAGCACGATCGGTTTGCGATATTTATGCGCCCCGTTTTTCTAGGTCAAGTCAAGTTTACTTGATACGCTTGGAGCAACCTACTTGGTAGCCGTCTACTACCAGGTTTATAATCAGGGCACGTGGCTAGAACCATAGATGGTCACCACGGAAGAGAACCTCGGTCGATTCTCGGAGCTTGATCAGTCTGAAGACATCGACCTCACACCGAGGGACAGCAACATTCTTCACGCAATCCAGGATGAAGGCTTGACGGTTTTCGCCTTCGACGGACTGAAACGCCTACTTGGAGTCCACCAGGAAATGCTGTCTAGGGTTCTCGACAGACTCGAAGATGAAGGCCTACTAGAGAAGGTATCTGAAGGGTATCGATTAACCGCCAGGGGCAGCCACCAAGTTGCTCGTCCTCTAAGTTCAACTCAACCACGGATTCCAATCGTCCAATCCCTCTTGCCACATGACGTCGATGTTCAGAGAATAATCGCAGGATTGAAGGGCCGCTGGTTCGGAAGTCTACGTTGGTTAGGATACTCACAGAGCGAGGACGGTCTTGTTCTGAAATGGATCACGGAGGAGGACAGCATCCAGATAGATGCTAAGTTCACCGAAAATTACCTCAGTATCGACGCTAAGGTCGGAGAGGAAAAGGATGTCAGTCAAGCAGTGAAGGCCTCCCACCAGCTGATGGGCCATATCTCGCGGCTCTACAGCGGACCAAGGCGTGGCCGGAACCTGTTGACATCTGTCGCGTTCTTTCCAGACCTGTCTTTCGCCTAGTCTGTGACCCGGCTTCAGCTTCCTCGGTCAACAAATAGCTCCACCAACCCCTACAAGGGTAAGGTGAAAAAATGAGTAAACAAACAAATTCGTCAGCGATACTTGAATCAATCTCCGACGCAGTAGTCGAAGTTACAGAGAGAGTCTCTCGATCCGTTGTCCGGGTAGGAGCCGGAAGATGGAGAGGCGGAACAGGAACTGTCTGGAGCAAAGACGGACACATCGTCACAAGCAACCACGTCATCGGCGACATGCGCGAAGTCGAAGTAGGCTTCAGCGACGGAACCAAACACACAGCGAAGGTAGTGGGACGAGACCCGTTCTCGGACATTGCGCTATTGAAGATCGACTCGAACAACCTCACACCAGTCGAGCCAGGAAACTCTGACAATCTCAAAGTAGGACAGTTTGTTCTCGCAATCAGCAACCCCTTCGGCAGACAACCAAGCGCCACATCTGGAATCGTAACAAACCCAGCATACAGCGTACGCGGATGGTGGGGATCGACAATGGACAAGGTCGTCGTCACAGACGCACGTCTCAACCCCGGATACTCCGGCGGACCGCTCGTGGACGCGAGGGGCAGAATGATCGGGATCAATGCTGCATACGCCAACAACCGCGGAATCTCAGTACCAGTCAACACTGTCAAGGGCGTCGTCGACAAGCTAATGCACGATGGAAAGATCAAGCGCGCATACATGGGCATCACAGCAGACAGCATCAACCTTCCTGACAGTCTGTCCCAGCAGGCTGGTATCGGCCAGGACGCTGGACTAATCGTCTACGGAGTAGACCAGGATAGTGCTGCGAAGAAAGCAGGCCTGGCGATAGGCGACGTCATCGTGAAGCTCGACGGGAAACCGGTTGAGAATCTCATCGACCTTCGCGGGCTACTGGACGACAAGGCCATCGGAAGACACGTCAACCTATCTGTGCTACGCGGAGAGAAACTCACGCAGCTGACGATAACACCAACAGAAGCAGAAGAATAAACAAACCCCCAAAAACCGAGACTCTGGCCACGAACAGCTAGGGTCATCCTCTTCTTTTTCCTCATTCAACCTCGTGCTGAGGGCACCGGTTGCAGGCGCCCAACCCCGCTCTTGCGTCAAGAGATGCGCTGCGCAATACCCTCCTCCTTTTTCTAGAGAGAATTTTCTGTCGGGCGTCGATATTGGGCGAGTCTCGCGATTCAGGGCAGGATCCGGGCTTTGATTACAAAGCAAGCTAACGTGTAATCTAGGTCAGTTCCCGAACGATTCTATGGCGAGTTAGGGGAGAATGTCCCAGAATCGAAATCAGCTAATTTTCTTGGGAGTGTTCTGTTTTTCCGGTTTCGAAACAGAAACAACAAGCCGATTACTCCTACTGAAAGAACGCCGATCGCGATGTACAGGGAATATGGTGGTTGAGGTGCTGTGAATTGAAGCTCGACCAAGTGAATTCCATAAGGCACTACCAGAAACACGTAGTAGTTGCTTGCATCTTGTTGTAAAGTGGCGGTTCCAGATGGGACCCCGTCAACCAGCACCGTGACCGAGGACTGGGGAGGAGTTGCTGATCTGGGTACTGTCACATTGAGAACCCCTCTGGTTCCGATCTCTGTAACATTGAAGCTCAGCACAGGGCGGTCCACAACAGTGAGCCGTATTGTTTTGGCCAACACAGTAGCATTCCCGCTAATCCCAATCGAGACGGATGTTCCAGGCGTGGGGTGAATTGTCGTAGAGGATGTTGTCCAAGGCACCCGAAACAGGATCATCTCCGTTGCTCCAACTCCCTTGACCACGATAGTTCCTGACGAAGGAGTCGCCGAGTAGCCAGATGGCGGAACTAGAGAGAACGAGTACGTACCGTTTGGCTTCGAGAAGATGACGTCGGGTTGCTGGGAAGACATGGTTATCCCGTCAAGTGTTATTGACCAGGCCGTTCCGTTAGTCAAACCGTTTTCATTGAAAACTACCGGATACTCGTGAGCAGGGTGAGGTGGAGATTTCAGTTCGATCAGAGTGGCGTTTCCATCGTTGTAGACGCCTTGATAATTGCCAACATTACCGAGAGTGAAGTTCGAGATCGAAATCGTGGATAGTCCGTGGGAAAATGTGAACCTAACGTCCGACTCTGCTCTCTCCCAGCTGTCCACAACGTGGTGGCAGGGGAAACAGACTGTATGCTCGTGGTGAGCCGCTCCGATGCTCCACCACCCGTATACCGGACTATAGCCCATGTCCCATATTCGAACATGGTCACGTGGGCCGAGGCAGGAGGTCGCGCCTGAGTCAGGTTGTTCCAAGGTGTAGTTGTACGCTTCTCCATTAACGGTCTTGGCACTAGAGCAGTATGCCGTGTCGCTCCAACCGTAGAGGTTTGCCGCGACCCACCATGTAGGTGCGTAACCCGTCCAAATTAGAGTAATGGGATCAAGACCATCATCTGTTTGCAAAGGGACAGAAGGAGAAGCTGAGACCTGGGCCAAACCCAGAGCGGGATAGCTTGCAGGGGGCGGTCCAAAGGCAAGCAGGAGAAGGAAGAGCCACAATCTCATGAAGGATCGGCCTCACACAAAGAAGGGCGTTCTTGCTCTTGAACTATTATGATTGAATTGCCAAAAATCGAAGAGACGGTCTCCCTGCACTGGGATCTCCATAAGGTGGCTCTCCAGTAAATGTTGATAGGAAAGCCGCGTTCATTATAGGTCAAGAATGTCATCCGAATCCGGTACTAGCCTGAAGCAGCCTCCGTCATCAATAGATCTTACGAGCATGACGCCGATGGAGTTCACAGTAATCTCTGAACCTTGGACAAAGTACAAACTGGAGGATCAGACCAAGCTCTTCGTGAAGCTCGTAGTCGTCAAAGTCGTGAGGGGATTGAATGAGCAGGGACAACCTGCCTACAACATGAACGCGCAAAACATCATTGCAACACATGGCGCCCCGAATCTTAGAGGCCAACCCTCGACGACTCAGCTTAACCTGGCGGACCCGTCAAGCTACAAGGTCGTTGCAAGCCTCGACTTTGATCGGATTGGCGACGAGAAGTGGAACGAGTATCACCTTACTGACGGAACTGTGTTGAAGGCGAGGCTCGAGCTGTCTAACGTGTCTAGGATAGACAAGTATCAAGGCGATGGTGATCCGGTCTATCTCGTGAACACAAGTCAACCGCTTGTCAGGTTCAAAGTTTCCGAGCAGGTCCTGAAATCAGTCCGAGCCCCGGTTCGGCAACCTGACGTCAAAGCACCCTATGGTTAGCTATTCTCGTTTCCTGGGTAATCAACTGGTGACCTGTTTCAGCTACTGGCGAGAAATTGGTCCACCAGACTCGTGTCGGTCTAGGGCCCTATCGCAGCTTTGATCTTTCTGCCAATCTGTTCCAGATCGGCTTCGCTAGCACTCTTTCGTTCAGGGAAACCACCCGGCAGCTCGTGAATGTAGCGCGGAATAACATGCACGTGCATGTGGAAGACCTCTTGGGACGCAGCTCGACCGTTCGACTGGCCGACATTGATCCCGTCAGCCTTGGAGGCTTTCATGACCCCTCGCATAACCTTCGCCACGGAAACGAAGACTCTTCCCACCTCTTCGGGCGGCATCTCAACCATGCTCGGATAATGTTTCTTCGGAACAACAAGCGTATGTCCGGGATTCAACGGGTGAATATCGAGGAATGCGAGCGAATGCTCATCCTCGAAGACGATGACAGCTCCTGCTTTTTTCGAGACGATTTTGCAGAAGATGCAGTCTTCATTCATGGGTCCATTCCTCCTCCTTGACTTTGTCTCGCTGGTTCGCCCATCTTGCGAGATCGAAAAGGAGACTTGACAGCCGGTTCACGTACGGAATCGCCTCCGGATTAATCGCCTCTAGCTTCGCCAATCCGGCAACCCGTCTCTCAGCCCTCCGACAGACAGCTCTAGCCACGTGAAGCTGGGCTCCGGCAACGCTTCCCGTTGGAAGGATGAATCTCCGCAGAGGCTTCAGCCCAGTGTGAATCGAATCAATTGTTTTCTCCAAATTGTCAACGTGGGTTTTGCCGATGCGTGGTACGTTGGCGCTGACAAGTTCTGAGGCGAGATCTCCGCCCAATGTGAAGAGATCCTCCTGAACGCCTTTCAGAATCTTCTTTGTCTTCGCATCCTTCACGATCGCTCTAGCAAGTCCTATCTGCGAGTTGAGCTCGTCAACGGCACCGTATGCTTCCACTCTCGGGTTCTCCTTCCCTACCCGGGTCCCACCATAGAGACCCGTCTCCCCTCTGTCACCAGTCCTCGTGTATCCCTTCATCAAATCTTTGAGCCTACGCACCGATCCAGAAACGACCGTTGCTTATAGTAGAATGGGTTGGCAGGCTTCTCAGCCGAAGTAACCCTGAATTTCCGGCCTGATCAGAAGCATCTATTTTTGCGATGCTGATTGCGCCATTACGCCGTTACGGTGAAAGAGAACAGGTTATTCCTGTATGTTACAATATTCAGCGTGTATGTGCTACCGGCGGTGAACTGACTAAAGGCACCTGGTATACCTTGGTAGGAACAGCTTCCACAGCTTAAACCAATCGTGACCGGAACAGTAACCACTGTGTCAGACGATCCCGCTGGGCCCGTCCAAGAGGGTCTCCAGTACTGGTTGCCATTGCTATCAGTGACGTAGTAATGGTCGACTTTCCATGACAGAGAACGAGTGTTTCGCGGGTTCAGGGTCATGTTGGTCGAGGAATACGTGCTGTAAGAAACCAGAACCAGGCTCTCGGTAACTGTGTTTTGCGCCGGCAATGGACACAATGAGCCCACATGCTGCTGGCCATATTCAAGGACCGCGAGGATTCCGACTAAGGAGGCAGCGATGATAATGACAATCAGGATAATTTGTTTGTCCCCCGCTTCATGTGCGTCCCTAGATTGAATGGTCACGAGAAATAATAGTCGAATCGAACTTTATGACAGACCGTTCAGGTCACGGAGACAATCTGATTCGCTTTGTCGTTTACCTCGTCACGGTGAAGACGAACGAGTTGTTCCGTGAAGTTGTCAGAGTTATTGTGTAGGATTTGCTGCTTTGAAAGGTCGTGAACGCTGCGGGCGTACCTGTGTATTGGCACCCGTTTCCGCATCCGCCCGCCCCCGAGCCGATCGCGATATTGACTACGATCAAATTGTTCACTGTAAGGGGTTGCCCGAGCGGATTCCAGTTGTTCAGTTGCCATATGTCTCCCGACGAATCCTTGACTTGGTAAATCTGGAAGCTAACAGGATACCCTCCAACGTTTCTGATGTCGAGTGTAACGTTCGTGTCAGATTGGAAATTGGCCGATTCCATGAGGACAGCTTCATTCTGTCCGTGGCTTACGACGAGAGGACAGGCGCAAAAGCCCGAGGAAAGCGAGTACCAAAAGAGTAGGCCTCCGGTGACTGTTATGATGGCGATCAAAACTAGTAGCTGAGCAATCCTGTTCATCTGGGCCTCTAAGAATGACTTGGTTCCGGCCGATAATAGTCGAGTTCTACTCAGCTCTGAGAAGTAGAGGAACGCGGACAACCTCGTCCAGGAGGATGACCATTTTTGTCCTACGTAATTTGGTTCATGGCACATCAGTTCAGTTCGACTATTGTCCGGGTTCACCCATTATTCCAAGAAGAGTCAATGCGTCCTAGTATTGGGACCGTACTCATTGTCGTCATTGTAGCTGTCCTAATTCTAGGAGGAACGCTCTATTGGGCGACGACTAGTAATCCGTCACCCTTGTGCGGAGGATGTTACAGTTACAACGCTCCTGGATGCACTGTTACCCTTTGCCCGGGCGAGAGGGGTTGAACCTAGAAAACTCACAGGTCAACTCACCCACAAACTTTACCATGAACATAAGGAATACCGGAGTGGTGGTCAAATGGCTCGACGCGTACGGTGTCAACTACTACAGCAACCAATACACAAAGACGAACTGGACAGGACCAGTCCTGAATCCGAACCAAGTCGCTGCAATCAACATAATCATAGATGGGAGCACGTTCACATTCCAATCCAAGAACACCTATACCATCGCTCTTACAACCACAAGGAATAACATATTCACTTTTACAATAACCGCCTGACGAGTTTTTCTTGTGCTAGGCTGTGACTGTGAACGTGTACTGGTTGTTTCGGCTCGTGACCACAATTATTGCATAACTCGATCCATGTTGGAAAGAGAAGCTTTTGCCGTCTATCAATAGGTTGAGGGAGAGTGTCGTGTTCGGGGATGTGTTGGGCCCTGCCCAATTGCTGTTAGCGTAAGTTTGGCCGTATGCGTCTTTGACGTAGTATGATGCAAGAGAGACCGCGACGGAACCAGAATTGATTATTCTCAGCGTGACATTGGTGGGAGAGTTCACGGTGGTGGAGATGACACTGAGTGATTCTCGGGCCGGGCATGGTGCTCCTCGGCAAAAGGGAACAGTTGTTTCATAGACTAGCAAGCCAAGAACCGCTGAAGCGATCACGAGGGTTGAAAAGCTGATGACAGCGGCCTCACGTTCACCATCTGACCACTTCCTCTTTGGGCTCTCTTCCATGCACCAATCTAGACCATTTCCCATAGTTGGGACGAGTGTCTCTCCAAGTAGCAAGAACTGGTAGTATCCGATGATTTGTTCTCAAAGCGGTATCGGCCTTGGTTCCTATTCGCAAATATTCACCTGAACGTGACAAGGCCTAGAAGACCCTATGCTGAAGCTCAGTACTGGCGCCCTAATCACAGCGCTCGGATGGATGGTCTCGTCGACCGCCGTGGTCGGAGCCGTCGCATTTGCGATGGTCTGGCAATCAGTATTCGACTTCGGTGGCGCATATCCTCCTGAGCTCGTCTACTTTCTCCTTTGGCCCCTTCTGGCCTTTGGCGCGATCATAACATACTCTGGAGCTAGGACCCTTCATCGGCCAATCCTGTTGCTGTTCTCTCTGTCGAGTGTCGCCATTATGCTGATCACGCTTCAGTATATGCCGTGTTTTCCCATAGAAAGATGCCTAGTTGTGCCTTGACAACACCTATGGGTAGTTTGTCCAGAGAATTGGCATGAATTTCTACAGTGATAACTACCAGGTTGGTTGCCAGTTCGTTACATTCCGCAAATATTTCCACAGGACGAGATTATGGCCAGAAATGCACTCGTTGAGATTGAGCAGGGGAGTCTTATTCACTGCAATCGGATGGTTTCTCTCGGCAGACGCGATCCTGGGTGCATTCGCATTCCTCATGGTACGAATGTCCGTGGGGGAGTTTGGCGGCCGATACCCTCCAGATCTCATCTTCTTTCTCATTTGGCCACTTCTGCTTGCAGGAGTCTTCGTTTCTTACCATGGATCGTTGCTGCTTCACAAACGGACAGTGCTGCTATTCCCATTTGCCGGAATCGGCATATTGTTGTACATGCTCCAATACCTGACGTGCGTACCCTGGATACAATGTGTTGCGCCCTAGAATAGTCATCGAACTGTGAAGAAACCTGTCGAAGTCAGAAAATCACGCCCAATGGGACAGTTGTTTCTGTGCTTTGTAGTAGCCTAGCAAACGACTCGCCTCCGCCCAATTTCTGGAGGGAATGAGCAGTCTCTTCCATGCTTCCGAGAGAGCCTCCTCAAGGCTCCTGAATCGGGACGGCTCTCCGGTAAGCGCTCTCCTCGCGAGTTCTCGGAATCTCCAGACCCCGAGTGGGACCCATTCCTTCGTCACTTCGAGGAAGACGATTGCCCCGGCTTGTGTCCGATTTCGGTCGAGATATTCCAGTACAGGGAGGCGTGATGCGTGATAAGCGCCTGCGATGTTTGTGGGATAGTCTTTCCTTCCTTTGTTGAGTTCGTAGTCGCCGAAGACCTCTGGTCTTGGCCCGGTCAGCCAGCCTTCTAGGGCTTCGAACATCCAGCCTGTCGGGAGTAGAAGAACGTGCACGTTGTTCCCCACCGCGTGGGCGATGAACAATCGGAACTCGTCTAGCCGAGGATGATCTAGTACTTTTCGTCGAAGGTCTTTCGATAGAATATCGTCAATCGCGGTAATGCTCCATTCCGTCGGGACCAATCTACGTGTCCTGCTCGCTCCCAGGAGACCGATGGAAAACATTCTGACAATGTGTTGCTGTGATACTCCATTCTGATAGAGAGATTGAGCCCCTTCGTTGGCAGGAAGGTCTGTGTCGGATACGACATTATCGATCTGTCGCGGGACATCTGGGTTGCTTGCAAGCCTAAGCCGTTCTACCACGCCCGACGGTCCGTGAGGCGAGCTTCTTGTCAAGAGATTAATTCGAACATACGGTTTTTTCTTCAAGACCAGCTCTGTGTCAGTTGGGGTCTCTGACATCACAAGCTCCTGGACAAGCGACAATGTCTTGTCCGGATTTCTTGCGTCCTGGACCTTTACAGTGGACTTTCCGCGAACCAGACCAAACCGATATCGTAGCAGCTCGTCTATGGATTTGTCAAGCCAACGGTCCGGAGCATCGAGCAAGGACGGGTCCGACTCCTGCAACACAGGGACCAAGGGACCTGCCAAGAGGTTAGGATAACCGTAGCTACCAAGAAAGACGCCAGGGGGAGAAGGTCCGAAAAACTCGGTCTTCCCAACCACCTTCTCGATATCAACCAGACTCTTTGCCCTCAAGAAGACCGGACACCGGGAAGAGTTCTGGACACAAACCAACCGATTGCCCTTGCAGATCTCACATGATACCTCGTGGCTCTGCTCGCTCCGTGCTGGCCGATAGAGGGTCTCCTGCAAGCTTATCGCCTGCTCGGTAAGGAAAGCAATTTCAAGCCGGAATACTCAGTCTACCAATAGCAAGGGGCGGGTTCAAATCCGTTTCCCGCCGGCCTTGGTGAAAACAACGATGAAGGAAGCCCTCCTCTACCAGCCACTGGCAGATTCAAGGGTCAGATGCACAGCATGCGCTCGCTACTGCAACATTCCCGAAGGAAAGGTGGGCCTTTGCGGAGTCCGCCAGAATATCGGTGGAAAACTCCAGCTCCTAGTCTATGGAAAAGTGATCACCGGCCACATCGACCCGATCGAGAAGAAACCCGTGGTCCACTACATGCCCGGGTCGAAAATATTCTCCATCGCAACAACCGGTTGTAACTGGCTTTGCCATCCCGCTGGAGCTGAGATCTTACTCTCAAACGGCGATAAGAAACCCGTGGAGGAGTTGCTGCCTGGAGATTCTCTCTGGTCTTATGACATAGACAATGGGATGAATATTCACCCGAACGTCGTTACACGTACAGGGTCCCGTTTTGCCCGGATCTGGGACCTAAGATACGGAGCCCGGGGTGCTGGGCACCTCTCCCTAACTGCCGAGCATCCTGTTATGACAGACTCCGGATGGAAATCAGTAGAGAAGGTTGCACCGGGAGAAAAGATTCTGAAGGTTTGGTATCAGAATACCAAAGACTGGAAACGTAAGAGGCCGGGGTCTATTCAGCGAGCTGTATTCAACTGCACAAAATGCGGGGAGTCCGTGAAGGGAATTGACAACTGGAATCGTCACCGGGGAAGATGTTACACTGAGGGGACGGGTATCTCGCCAGAGGTCCGGGAACATCATCGGGAGAGAATGATAAGCGACAACCCGATGAAAGATCCCGACGTTGCAAGACGCGCGATAGGTTCCAGCACGGAGAGATTCCTTCGAGATCCGAATCACGGCTGGCACAGGAATACTGAGAGGCTCAGGACCTGGCTGCACCGCCATCCTTCTGAAGGCCAGAAGCGGTTATACCAGCTTCTTGACGAAATGGGCTTGGAATACGATCAGGAGTATCGAATCCAGCCGGAGCACCGACTGTCAGATTCCAGAGCTACATACATCGCAGACGCGGCGTTTCCCGATTCCAAACTGGACATCGAGATAGATGGCTGGTGGCATTACAAGCACGAGCGAACCCGCGAGAGAGACCTTGTTAGGGATCAAACACTCCGCGAGAACGGGTGGCAAGTTCTCAGAATATCGGGCAGGCACGCGTATGATCATCGCGAAGAGGTGAAGGCACTCATCGTACAGCATCTTGCGGCCCCTTTGATGCTAAACAAGCGAACATGGCTCGATGTAACAAGCGTAAAGCCGACCGAACATTTTGAGCC
>Ga0209378_1001749_pt1 | contig 15279 bp, 19 predicted proteins | sample GraSoiAngelo_156_FD_186170 | JGI IMG/M metagenome (GOLD analysis project Ga0209378, IMG submission 186170) | Grasslands soil microbial communities from the Angelo Coastal Reserve, California, USA - 14_1009_13_40cm (SPAdes) (version 2) | ecosystem: Environmental > Terrestrial > Soil > Grasslands ... | reverse complement strand
GCGAAGCGGACCGGTAGGTGAGCGCGCAACCGCTCCCCCGGGACAGGACCCGCAGCGCTTGCTATCCGGCGATTACCATCCGGCGATGCCGATCGACCGCGCTTTCTCGCGCCGCGCAGGCTTCCAGGCGTACCTCATCGCCGCTTTCTCGCTGGTCTACGCCGTGGTCTTCCTCGGCTTCGTCCACAACCACCCGGAAAACATCGGCGCCGCGGCGCTCGCGTGGGCGCTCATCGCGGGAGCGGGGCTCTCCGCGACGATCGCGACGGTCTCGGCAGCGGCACGGATCGGTGGGTACGCTCGCTGGTGGCTGACCGCGCTCGGCGTCGGCTACGGGCTCCTCTCGGCCGCACACGGGACATTCGCTGCGATCGCCGTGGAGCAGAACATCCCGATCGGTGATCTCTCGCCCACCGATCCGCGCGGTCTCGCGACCTTCGGCCTCGCGGGCCTCTGGGCGCTCACGATCGGGCTCGAGATCCGCTCAGGCAACGGCGCGCTTCCGCCGAACCTCGGCTGGCTCGCGATCGCGAGCGGACTCGATCTCATCGCACTTTTCGTCGCGACGGTCGCGCAGGCGGAGGGCGCGATCCTGGTCACGGGCGGACTCGCCTCGGTCATTCTCGTTCCGGCGTTCTGGATCTGGACCGGCCGGGCCCTTCGTACCTAGACCCGTTCGAGCGGGCCGTCCTGGCGCTGCCGCTCGTGGGCTGCATTGCGCTCGGCGCGACGCTCTACCCCATCGCCCGGCCGTCCGCCGAGTTCGCGGGCTTCTCCGGTGACGATCCCTTGATCTACCAGCTCGGCGGCGCGGCGCTCATGGGGTACGGCGTCGCGCTCGGGATCGGCGCGCCGCGTGCCGAATGGGAGCCGATGCGTTTCGTCGTCCTCGCGACCTATGTCTTCTCCGTCGTGGCCTTCTTCGCCGGATTCGCCGCGCTCGCCTCATCGGTCCTCAACGCGGCGGTCCTGGCGATCATGCTCTGGTCGATCATCGTCGCGTACACGACGGGACGCGTCCTCGTCGCGCACCGCGGGGTTCGCGCGGGACCGCGCGACGTCGCGGGTTGGGTCGCCGTGGTCCTCATGCTCGCGACGATTTCCGCGGCGGTGTTCGGCATCGGGCCGCTGCTCCCGCAGCCGTTCGCGGGGCTGATGGGCTACCGGGGGACCGACGAATACCTGTACCGGCTTAGCGGAGCGGCCTGCTTCGGTTATGCCGCGCTGGGCGTTGGCGAGCTCCGCTCGCTCCACTGGGACGATCTGCGGCTCCCGAACGTGATGGCGCTCGTGTTCAACGGGCTCGCGTTCGTCGCCGCGGTCTTCGAGATCATCGCCGGCCGAACGACGCTTCTCGCGGTGCTCGTTGCCCTAGCGGCCGGCTTCTTCACGTTCGCGATCGCCCTGATCATCGCCCGCCGCGGCCGTTAATCGACGATGCGCGTGTTTGCGGGGCCGAGGATGGACCAGTGGGTCATGCTCTTTCCGGGCTTCGCGCCGTGCCAGTGCTTGGTGTTCGCGGGGATGAGCGCAACGACACCGGGGGCCAGGTCGTGCTGCTCGGACTCGGTCGCGACGATGCCGTCACCTTCGGTCACCAGAAGGATCTGATCGGTCGTATGCATGTGCCAGCGGTTGCGTGCGCCATCCTTGAAGTGGATCTCCGACAAACGAAGGTCCTTGCTGTGCTCACCGCCGACGGCCGTGAACGTGTCGACATGCCCCGAGAAGATCTCGGCGGCGCTCTTCGTCCGCTCCTTACGATCGGTTTTCAGCACCCGCACGCGCCGATCGTCGCACACCTCCGTCAGACTTGACACCGTGAGCACGCCGCTGGCCGTCGAGGCGCACGACCTGGAGCGCGTCTATGCGTCCGGCACCGCCACGGTCGCGGCGCTCGCCGGCGTCACGCTGGCCGTTCGAACAGGCGAGTTCGTCGCGGTGATGGGCCCCTCCGGCTCGGGGAAGTCCACGCTCCTCAACGTCGTCGCCGGGCTCGAGCGGCCGACCGGCGGGACGATCCGAGTCGGCGGCGAGGACCTCACGAAGCTCGACGAAGAGGCTCTCGCGCGTCATCGCTCCAAGCGCGTGGGCATGGTCTTTCAGGCATTCAACCTCCTCCCTCGCTACCGCGTCGTCGAGAACGTCGCGCTGCCGCTGGCATTCGCTGGCACCGGACGCGCCGAGCGGCTCGCGAGAGCGCGGGCGCTCCTCGAGCGGCTGGGCATGAGCGCGCGCGCCGAACACCGCACCAACGAGCTTTCGGGTGGCGAGCTCCAGCGCGCCGCGATCGCGCGTGCGCTCGTGGGCGAGCCGGCGATCCTCCTCGCGGACGAGCCTACGGGGAACCTCGACAGCGCGAATGGCGCGGCGCTCATCGCGCTCCTCGAAGAGCTCCACGCGCAGGGACAGACCGTCCTTCTCGTCACGCACGACGCGGCGATCGCCGCGCAGGCCGGGCGGACCGTCCGCATGCGCGACGGACGCGTGGTGGACTAGCGATGCGCGCGTCGGATCTCCTCGCCATGTCGCTCGGCAACTACACGCGAGCCCGGCTCCGCTCGGCGCTCACGACAGCGGGCGTCGCGATCGGCACGGCGCTCGTCGTGCTGCTCATCGCGCTCGCGACGGGGGCCGAGAACAACGTCCGCCGCTCGATCTTCTCGATCGGCGATCTGCGGCTCGTGACCGTGCAGCCGTTCCAGCCCGGCGCGAGCGGCCTCTCCGCGGTGCCACGCACGATCACCGACGACACCGTCACGCAGTTCAAGCGGATCGCGCATGTCGACGGCGTGTATCGCCAGTTCGACGCCCCGCTCGGAACGGTCGTCGAAGGCGGGGAGGACGCGACCATCAGGCCGCAGGGCATTGAGCCCGGGGCGCCGGTGGATCGCGGGGACCTCCTCGCGGGCCGGCACCTCGCCGTAGGGGACCGCGCCGTCGCGATCGTCCCCGGGAATCTCGCGCGAATCATCGCGCCGAGCGCCGGCGGCGCGGTCGGGAAGCGCGTGACCATGCGCATCGGCGGCGCGGTGAAGCTCGGCAGCACGCGCATCGGCGGCAGCGGGACGCCCCGCGACTACGCGTTGACCATCGTCGGCGTCTTCGACGAGCAAGCGTCGCAAACCTCGATGCGCATACCCCTGGAGGACGCGCTCGCCGCGGGCGCGGAGAACCGCGGCCTGACGCCGGACGCGCTCCGCCAGGGCACGGGGTACAGCGGGATCGCGATTGAGGCCGACGATTCGCAGAATGTCGCCGGCATCGTGAGATCCGTGCAGGAGCTCGGCTTCTCGTCGTTCTCGCTCAAACAGGTCGTCGAGCAGATCGATCAGGGGTTCGGCGTCTTCAGAGGGATCCTCGCCGGCATCGGCGGCGTCGCGCTCCTCGTCGCCGCGATCGGCATCGCCAACACGATGGTGATGTCGGTCCTCGAACGCACGCGCGAGATAGGGATCATGAAGGCCGTCGGCGCGGCCCCACGCGATATCCGGACGCTCTTCCTCGCCGAGGCCGCTTACGTCGGACTATTCGGCGGAATCCTCGGACTCGCGCTCGGCGTGGGCGGCGGTCAGGTGATCGAGCGGATTATCCGCGACCTCAACCCGCGCGCCAACCCAGCGGCGATCTTTGTCGTCGGTCCCGATCTGGCCCTCGGCGCACTCGCCCTCGCGCTGGTCGTCGCGCTTGTGGCGGGATTCCTCCCGGCCCGCCGCGCCATGCGCATGTCGGCGCTCAGCGCGCTCCGTTACGAGTGATCGTCCGCCTTAGGCCGCTAGGCCTCGCGTCTTCGCTGAAGCCTCATCGATCGCCTCGAGATCGACCTCGATCTTGACCTTTTCGCCGACCAGGACCCCATTCGGGACCGGCATGTTCCACGTGAGGCCGAAGTCGGTCCGGTCGATGGTCACGGTCGCGGCGGCACCAAGGTGCTGCCCGCCCTGCCCGTTGACGGCGGTGCCGACGAGCTCCACGTCGAAGCTGACCGGCCGCGTGATCTCGCGGATAGTGAGGTCACCGCTGACGGTGTAGTGGCCGTCGGCCTTCGGGAAAATCGCGTTGCTCTTGAAGGTGATCTCGGGGTACTTTTCGGCATCGAAGAAGTCGGCCGAACGAAGATGGCCGTCACGCTTGAGATCGCCGGTCGTGATGCCCTTGACCTCGACGGCGATCTCGAAGTCGCCCTCTTCAGGGTGCCTTGGGTCGAGCGCAATGCGGCCGCGGACCTTGCCGAGGCTGCCGCGAACGGTGCTCACCATCATGTGCTTGACCGAAAAGCTCACTGCGGTGTGGGATGGGTCGATATACCAGAACATCTGTTTTCCTCTCGCCGGGGCCTCCGGCTGGTAGTTGCTGGTATAATTAACTCGTTGCCTACGCAAGTTATTCCCAGAACCGGCAAACGCCGGCTCAGGCCGGGCGAGCTGCGTGCGTGGCGCGCCTTCATGGTCGCCTCCGTCGCGGTGACCCGAGGCATGGACCGCGACTCGCAGGCCGCGAATGGACTTCCACTGGCCGAGCATCATCTGCTCGCCGTACTCGGCGAGGGCCCTGACACCGGCATACGGCCGACCGATCTGGCGGCAGCGTCGACGCTCACGAAGAGCGGCCTCACACGTGCCGTCGACAGGCTCGAGTCGGCGGGCCTGATCGAGCGACGGGAATGCCCGTCGGATGGCCGCGGGCAGCTCATCGCGTTGACCGCGAAAGGACGGCAGGTACTACGTCGCGCTGCGCCCGAATTCTTCCGCGCGATCGCGCGACATTTCGCGGATCATCTGACCGAACCCGAGATCGAAACGATCACCGGCGTGTTCGAGCGGATCGCCGCGGCAGGTCGCGCCTAGAAGGGTCCGGCGAGCTCCGGCGGCGCGAAGAGCTGTGTTGGTGCCTGCCACCACTCGTCGATGAGGTCGCCACGCGACTGCCGGAGGAGCGCGGCGATCGTGTCAGGCGGCTGATCGCCGGCCGCGGCGACGACCACGATCTGCCCGGAGCTCAGCGCTTTGCCATAACGCTTCCTCACGTCCCGTGGGATCCCGCCGTTCAGAAGTCTCACCAAACGCGACATGATCCCGCTCCACCCCTTACCCGGAAGCCACGCGCGATCCCCGGCGACGAGCTCTGCGCGGCGGCGGTCTTTGGCGATCACGGTGATGTCCTGCTCGCGCACGCCGGAAGCGCGGAGCAGGGCGATCGCCGAGACGGCGGCGTCATCGTCGTCGAACGCGGCGGCGGCGACCATTCCGCCCGCTGCTTCTTCGAGGTAAGAGGCACTGGTGGCCATCGACGGAATCGTACGGGCTACGCACGCCAGACGAGCACCGGGATGTTCATCTCCTCGGGGCTCATGCCGCCATGCGACCCGCGGTGTCTGAAGATCTGCCCGTCGACCTTCACGATGCTCGCCGCGCGGTCGTCGCCGAGCATCGCGCAGACCTCCCCGATCCGCCGCCGCGCGACCTCGGGATCGCCTCGACCGAAGAGGCCCGCGTCGATCGCTTCGTCGCGGTCGAAGAGGAAGAAGGTCTTCGGATAACGGCGCTCGAGGTGCTGTTTCACGCGATCGGCCTTGTCGGTGTGGAGGAAGGCGAGGCGCGGCTCACCCGCGATCGGATTGCGGAGCAGGTCCCGCAGCTCGCGGTCGCCGATGAGATCGATGAGCCTATCGGGATCGGTCGCGGCGTGGCCGTGATCGGCGGTAAGCATTACGAGGGTGTCGCCGGACTCGCGCCCGCCCAAGGCGCGCTCGAGGGCGCGGTCGAACAGCGCGGCCTCGGTCGCGTGCTCCGGCGACCGCGGGCCGGAGAGGTGTGCGACTGAGTCGATCCCGGCCCAGTACGCGTACACATATGCCGGCGTGTCGCCCCAGGGCCGACGCTCGAGCAGATCGCGGAGCCGCACGCTCATGCTCGACGGTAGCGCGTACCCGGCGTACGCGGCCTCCTGCGCATGCATCCGCGTCATCGCCTCCGCGCGGAAGATCTCCGGCTCGATGACCCACGAGGCTCCCCCGCGCTGACGAATGCGGCCGTGCACCGAACCGACCTTCACGTAATCACGCGGATCGATCCGCTGGTCGTCGAAGTACGAGCCGCGACGGTTCACGCCGGGTCCCCAGCGCAGCATCTGGGTGACCTGCGCGAACTCCTCGAGCCAGATGAAGTACGCGATGTTCCCGTGCTCCTGCGGCGTCCGCGCGGTGTTCAGAGTGGTGATCGCAGCGGCCGTCGTCGACGGAAAGATCGTCGTGGCCTCGATGAGTTGCGCGCCATCGCGAACCTCCGCGCGCGCGAGAAGCGAGGCGATAAAGGGAGTGTCACCCGCCGCGCAAAGCGCGCGAAGCTGCGCGGTGCCCAGCCCGTCAGCGAGGACGACCACGACCTGCCGCACACCTTTGCGCAGATCGGGATCGAGCGCGCGGAGCGGCGGCGGATCGGTCTCGTCGCGCGCGCCGACGAGGTCCAGCACTGTCACCGCGACGTTCAGCAGACTGCCTCCGTCGTAGTCCGGCGGCACGAAACCGCACGCGCGAAGACGCTCGATGAGCGCGCCGGGCATCGCCGGACGATACTGCGTCGCGATGCGGACGGTGTTTGAGGTCGACGGCCTATTCGACGGAGAGCGCGTGCTCGAGAATGCGGCGATCGTCGTCGAGGGTCCCCAGATCACCTGGGCCGGCGAGCGGGGGAAAATCCCGAAGTCCCCTTCGAACGAACGGAGCGAGACCATCCGCGGGCCGGGCCAGTTCGCGCTGCCCGGTCTCATCAACTGTCACTGCCACCTCACGCTCGACGGCGAAGCGAACTTCGATGTCGAGGTGCGGCAGAGCGACGCGCTGGCGACGCTCAAGGCCTTCCGCAACGCGCGCGCTGCGCTTCGTGCCGGTGTCACCACGCTCCGCGACCTTGGCGCGAACGGTCCGATGGTCATTGAGCTCGGTCGGGCGATCGAGCGCGGCATGCTCGAGGGCCCGCGGGTCATCGCCGCGGGTCGCGGTATCACGACGACGGGCGGACACGGTTTCGAGGTGGGCCGGATCGCCGACGGTCCGGATGAGGTCCGCAAGGCCGTGCGCGAGCAGGTGCATGCGGGCGCGCGCGTGATCAAGCTCTTCTCAACGGGCGGCATCCTCGGCGGTGGAACGCCGCCGGAGGTCTCGCAGTACACCGCCGACGAGACGGCCGCCGCTGTCGAGGAAGCGCATCGCGCCGGTCTGCGCATCACCACGCACGCGCACGGCGCCGGCGGCATGCGCGTTGCCGCCGAGGCAGGGATCGACTCCATCGAGCACGCGACGCTGCTAGACGACAAGACCATCAAGCTCATCAAGGAGCGCGACGTGGCGCTCGTCCCGACGCTGCTCGTCGTTCATTCCCTGCTCGAGAACGCGAGCGCACTGGATCCCGTCATCGTGGAGCGCACGCGTGCCGTGTCCGAGAAGCACCGCGAGGGCCTTCGGACGGCACACAAAGCCGGCGTGCGGATAGCGACCGGCACCGACGCGGGCGCTTCGTTCACGCGTCACGATCGATTCGCGGTCGAGCTGCAGTTGCTTACGGAGTGCGGCCTCTCGACGACCGAGGCGCTCGCGGCGGCGACGAGCGGCGCGGCCGCCGTCGTCGGCCTCGAGAAGGCGGGTCACATCGGCGCGGGCTGCTGGGCCGATCTCGTCTTCGTCGACGACGATCCGCTCAAAGATCTTGCCGTGCTGATGACGCCGAAGGGCGTATATGTGCGAGGCGCGGCAGCGGTGTAGAGAGTTCTTCCTGCACTGCTGAAGTCGTTGGAAGATCCGAAGGCAATCGTGCGGCGCGGATATGACTTGGTGTCACGCGCTTATCGAGCGGACGATGCGGACGACGGCATGTACGCGGACTGGCTCGATGTCTTGGAGAAGCGGATTGAGCCCGGATCGTCCGTCCTCGACCTCGGATGCGGCTGTGGCGTTCCGGTCGCGCGACGGCTCGCACGGCGCTACGCGGTGACCGGCATCGATCTCTCATCGGTGCAAATCACGCGCGCCCGCGAATTGGTACCCAGGGCGACCTTCGTTCGTGGGGATATGACAACGATGCGGTTTCCAGACGGGAGTTTTGGCGCAATAACGTGCTTTTTCGCGCTCATTCATCTGCCGCTCGAGGAGCAGCCGACATTGCTGAAGAACATTCGGCGATGGCTTCGGCCTGGCGGTCTCTTCATGGCTACGGTGGGTCATCGGGCGTGGACCGGGCTCGAGAAGGACTGGCTTGGGGTGAATGGCGGCGACATGTGGTGGAGTCACGCTGACGCCGAAACGTACCGACGATGGGTCGCCGATGCAGGCCTGCGGCTGGAGCTTGAGACATTCATTCCTGAGGGGACGGGTGGACACACTTTCGTGCGCGCGGCGCGTGACTAGAGAGCTTCGCCGGTCTCCTCGCGGCGGACCTCGACCGCCCCGACACCCCTGAACAGCTCGCGGGCGTGCGCGAGCTGCGGCGGCTTACCGGTCACGCTCACCAGCACCTCTCCCATCTCCACCTCCCGCTCAAAGTGCTCGTACTCGCGCCGCCGGAAGATCTTGGCGCGTCCCGAGAGCGCGCCGATCCCGGCGAACGCGATGATGAGCGCCGGTGCGCCGAGGAAGATCGCGACCACGTTCTGCCGCATCGCGTCGCCGCCGACCAAGACGAACGTCACGGCGATCAGCGCGCCTACGACCGCCCCCAGGACCGCGCCCGCCGGGCTAAAGGATCCAGCTGCCTCACGCGCCTGGCGCACGTTGCCCACGACGACGCCGATCTGATCGGGAGGGATCCCCGCTCGTTCAAGGACGCGCACCGCCGCCCCCGCGCTCTGATGATCGGCGAACGCCGCGACGACGGACTCTTCCTTGACCTCTTCCTGCGGCAAAGGCATGCCGCTTGAGTGCGCAGAACGCATGCCCGCTTCTAATCCGCGCGCGCGTGACGCGCCGTGGCTTCCTCGAGCCGACGAACGAGCGACGCCTCATCCGTGATCGGCGCTGAGCACACCGTCCCGATGCACACGTACGCCGCGACCCGATCGGCAGGGAAGCCCAGCCGCGCAAGCACCTCGCCGTCGCGGTCGGGGACGAGTCGATGAAGCGAACGCGCCGGGTCGGTCGACATTCGCGCGCGCGCCCAGAGAGCTTCGGCCATCGCGTCACCGCTCGGACCGACGACCGTTACGACGAGCGGCTCCGCAAGAGCGCGCGCGACCGCGCTCGCGTAGGCGGCCGCGAACTGTCCCCAGCCGCGGTACTCGCCGACGAAGGCCCGAAGCGTCCGGAGCGCGAGCTCGCGCCATTCCGCGTCGCCGGTGAGCGCCGCCAGGCGCAAGAGGCCCAGAGCGGCGAGCGCGTTCTCGTCGATCGGCCGCTCTCGCCGCGCCAGGCGTCCGGGCTCGTGTGGCCTCTGCGGCGCGTCGAAGAAGCCGCCGAGTTCCCGGTCTTCGAGGTGGTCGCGCATCCGCGATGCTGTCGCCGACGCAAAGCCCAGCGCCGGGCCGTGTTCCCCCGTTTCATACGCGTCGAGCAGCGCGTTCAGCCACGCCGCGGCGTCGCCGAGCAGGTCCGGGATTCGCGGACTGGTCGCGCTGTCGACGTGGTGAAGAGAACCATCGCGGATCAGGCGCTCCTGGACCGAGCGCAGGGCCGCACTCGCGCGCTCCGAGGGTCGAGCATCCCCGAGGGCGAGCGACGCGGCGTAGTAGGCGGACGCGGCGAGGGCGTTCCAGCTCGCGTAGATCGTGGGATCGACGAACGGCGCTCCGTGCTTCGCACGTTCCTGGGAGGGCAACGAGTAGTAGTGCTCGTCAGCGTCCTGGGACCCAGCGAACGCCTCAACATCCTCGCGCCAGAGCGTCGCGTCCATCCAGCGGATCACGTCGCGTACGACGCGGTCGTAGCCCGCCGTTGGGAACGAGCGATGTGCCTCGGCGTAGACCGCAAGAAGCTCAGCGTTGTCCTCGAGCATCTTCTCGTAGTGCGGGATCTCCCACTGCCGCGTCGTCGCGTAGCGAAAGAAACCACCTTCGACCTGGTCGCGCATCCCACCCGAGGCCATCGCGGCGAGCGTCTTGTGGAGCATCGTCGCGAGCTCCGGGTAACCGAAGCGACGGTGCTCGTCGAGCACGAAACGAAGGATCTTGGGCTGCGGGAACTTCGGCTCGCGGCCGAAGCCTCCGAACTGCGGATCGTATTGACCGCGCACGAGGGAGCCGACGGCGTCGACGATCTCCCAGCTCAGATCTCCGCCCTGCGGAGCGCGCGCAGCGCTCTCCTTCTCACGTAGCTCCGCGACGCGGTGCGCGAGCTCGCCGCGCTGGGTCGACCAAACGTCGGCGACCTGGCTGAGATAAGAACGCATCGCGTCGGGCGGGATGTACGTGCCGCCGTGGACGATCTCGCCGTCCGGCGTGAGGAACGCCGTCGTAGGCCAGCCGCCCATGTTGTAGCGGCGGTTCACGTCGGGACGCTCGTCGTTGTCTACGCGGACAGGCACGAAGCGCTCGTTGATGAGACGGATGACCTCGGGATCGCTGTAGCTGGTCTCATCCATCACGTGACACCAGTGGCACCACACCGCGCTGATGGCGAGCAGCACCGGCTTGTCGGAGACCTGCGCTTCCTGGAAAGCCCTCGCGCTCCACTCACGCCAGCCGATCTCGGACGCGCGGTTCGGGCGCGGTGAAAAACGGAAGGTCACGGTATTTCGTCCAGCTCGATCTTGTTACCGAACGGATCGAAGACGTAGATCCGGCGCCAGCCCGGGATCGGGTCGGCCTTCTCGAAGCGAGCGCCGGCGTCGCGCAGGCGCGAGCTGATGTCGGCGAGGTCATCGACGCGAAGCGCGAAGTGGCGTCGCGGGTGCAGCGCGAGCTCGTCTTCTGCGGACAGATGCACATGCCCTGAGCCGGCCGCGTACCAGATGCCGGCGCGATCCTTTAACGTCGACGGCCGTTCGATCTCCTCCAGACCGAGCGCGTCCCCGTAGAACCGCCGAGCGCGCGCTTCCTCGCCAGGCGGATAGAACACCTGCGCGTGATGTAAGGAAATCCCCAACGGCCCGAGTCTAGGCCGCGAAAATGACCTGTTTTTCCACAATTTCGTGGGCTATCATTTGTTCTGTAACGCGCACGGAGGTGCCGACTTGGCGATCGAGCAGAGCCCCACGACGACGGAGACCTCACTCGTATCACTGACCGCGCGGGCGACGGACAAGCTCAAGGAGGTCCTCGCGAAGCAGGACCGCCGCGACCTCGCGCTGCGCGTTTACGTCACGCCGGGTGGGTGCTCGGGCTTTTCCTATGGCATGACCTTCTCCGAGGGCACCGAAGAGGACGACGCGATCGTGGAACAGGATGGCGTGCGCGTCGTCGTCGACCCGATGAGCGCGATGTACCTCAAGGGCTCCGAGATCGACTTCGTCGACGCCCTCATGGGCGGCGGGTTCGCGCTTCGCAACCCCAACGCCGTCTCGAGCTGCGGTTGCGGCCAATCCTTCAAGACGGCCGACCAGTCCGGCACCGCGAAGGCCTGCTCCCACTAGACGCCGACGGCTAGGGTCACAGGACTCGGCGGCGTCTTCTTTCGCGCTCGTGATCTCGACGCACTCGCGGACTGGTATCGCACGCACCTCGGCCTCCCCGCCGGGGAAGCCGGCTGCACGGGGCCGGAGATCCGGTGCCACGTGTTTGACTGGCGCCAGCCCCAGGATCCGGAGCGTCCCGGATCGACGGTGTGGTCCCTTTTCAAGCGGGACACCAAATATTTCGGCCCGGGGGAGCCCGCGTTCATGCTCAATTACCGGGTCGACGACCTCGACGCCATGATCGCCAAGCTCCAGGCCGAAGGGATTCACGTGGGTCCCGAGCGATCCCAGGATGAGAACGGCCGGTTCGCGTGGGTGACGGATCCCGAAGGGCATCGCATCGAGCTCTGGGAGCCGGCCCCGGGCCACTAGAGATGAAGCGTGCGCTCGTCGTCGTCGACATGATCGAGGACTTCGTCCGCGAAGGCGGTGCGCTCTACTGCGGTCCTTCGATGGCGCGAATCCTTCCGGTAATACAGCGCGAGATCGCGCGCTCCCGTGACGCGAACGAGCCGGTCGTCTATCTGACCGATAATCACCTGCCGGGCGACGCGGAGTTTCAGATGTTCCCGCCGCATGCGCTCGTGGGCACCAAGGGGGCCGAGATCGTCCCCGAGCTCACGCCCGCAAAGGACGACGTCGTGATACCGAAGCGGCGCTATTCGGGCTTCTTCGGGACGGACCTCGACATCACCCTCCGTGAGCGCGGCGTGGACACGCTGCGCCTGGTCGGCGATTGCACGAACATCTGCGTCCTCTATACCGCGGCGGACGCGCGCAACCTCGGCTACGCCGTAGAGGTCCTGGAACAGGGCGTGACCTCATTCGACGACGAGGCGCACCGCGACGCGTTGCGCGAGCTCGAAAAGACGCTCGGAGCGAAAATCCTCCGTTAGCCGAATGCGATGTGGGCCGCGAGCGCGAGAATGATCACACCGCTCGCGACCGCGGCGGCGCGCTGCACGAGGGGCGTCAACCTCCCGTGGAGCATCGCGCCCGCGACAGCGAGGACCTCCTGCCAGGAGAGTGACGCGAGAACGGCGCCTGCGACGAACGCGGTCCGTGACCCAAGGTCCGCGGAGACTTCAGGCAAGGCGACGGCGAGCGAGACGAAGTAGATGACGGTAGGCGGGTTCAGCAGCGTGAGCGTTAGGAAGATCAGGTACATCGGTCCGCGGATCTCACGGTCTATTACGCGCGCGGCCCGGAACATGCCGCGGATGGCGATGTAGGCGAGCACGACCGCCGCAACGATCCGCGTCGCCGGAAGAAATGGTTCAAGGAAGCGGCTCGCCGCCGCACCGAACAGCATCGCCAGCGAGGCGTAGATCAGGTCCGCGGTCGCCGTACCCGCGCCGGCGGCAGCGGCGGCTCTGAATCCTTGCGCGACTCCGACCCTCAGGATCAGGATCGCGATCGGACCGACCGGGATCGCGATGGCGTAGCCGGCCGCGACGCCGATGAGGAAGGCGGCGCCCACTACTTCGTCCCGGCGCAGGCGCGCGCAGCAGGACGGTCAGGCACCGCGCAGCGGTGGCTGACCACCTACGCCGGCGTTGGCTCCAGCTGCAACGCGGTGGAGAACGCGCAGTTCTTGGCGAAGACGCTGATCACCGTGGTGGCCTCGAACAACTGCTCGTTGGTCATCCCGAGCTGGCGAAGCGTCTCGGCCCGGTAGGTGATCGAGAGGCGCGCGTCGTTCACCACGCTCGTCGCGTAGGCGATGAGCTCCTTGTTGAGCCGCGAGACCTCACCCTCCAGGAGGGTCGCGACCTCGCGATCGAGGACGATCTTCGCGAACTTCGGGTCGGCGGCCATGTACGTGAAATAGCGCGGAATGCTGCCGAGCTTTTGGCGGACCTCGATGAGGATCGGCGTCGACATGTCCTGCGCGCGCATGGGCGCGCCGTCGTTGAACGCGGCGATCGCCCGCTCGAAGACATTGATGCTCGTGACGTGCGCGATCGTAGCGACGAGCTCCACGATCTGACCATCGTCGACCGCGTACTCCCGCTGAAGGCCGCGGGTGTGCGCGACGAGCTCGTACGGCGCGGCGAGGCTCGCCGCGACGGCTAGGGCGATCATGCGTTTCTGCTGGTTGAGCAGGGTGCGCGTCGCCATCACATGCGCGAGCTCCTGGTGGTTGACCATGAGGAGCGACGGCCGAAGGCCGAGCGCCCGGGTCGACGGCGTCATCGCAGGCGCCTTGGAGAGCTCCCGGATCATGGCGTCCATCTTTCGGACCCCCTCGCTGTGCTGTGACTCTTCGGGCAGCTTGATCGTCGGCACCTTCTAGGTCCTCGCTTCCTCTCGTCTTCGGACGAACCGCTTGGCCTTCATGTCAAAGCGCGGCAGCGTTCCCGGCGCCACGGGCGCGACGACACAGCGGATCCCGAGGTCGCGATGGATCGCATTCGCGACCCGCTCGGCAAGCTCGGTCCCGCCGCGTGTCTCGACGGTGCAGCGCAGCTCTTCCATCTCGCGCACCGTGACGAGCTCCACGCGGTACTCCTCGACCTCAGGGAACCGGCGAACTATCGCCTCGATCGCGCTCGGGAAGACGTTCACCCCGCGGACCGTGACCATGTCGTCCACGCGGCCCGCGATGCCACCGACAAGCTTGAGCGAGGTGCGTCCGCAGGCGCAGCGCCTGCGGACGCCGCGGACGCGGTCGCCGGTGCGATACCGGATGACCGGCATCCCCCACCGCCCGAGGTTCGTCATGACGAGCTCGCCATCGCCCTCGTCAGCCGTCTCACCTGTCGCCGGATCGACGATCTCCGCAATGAACTCGGACTCGTTGAGATGCACGCCGTCGCGCGCGTCGCAGGAGAAACCGTGCGCGCCGACCTCGGTGGCGCCGGTGTGGTCGAACGACGTGAGCCCGAGCTCCGCCTCGATCCGCTCGCGCGTCGCCGGGATCGACGCCCCGGGCTCTCCGGCGTGAATCGATACGCGCAGGGCAGAGCGCGCGATATCGATGCCCTCTGCGCGCGCGGCCTCGCCAAGCCTCAGGGCGTAAGTGGGCGTGCACATCAGCACCGTCGCCTCCGTGGCGATGATGGCCGCCACTCGCTCGACCGACGACATCGCGCCTCCGGTGAGGCAGAGCGCGCCCAGCTGCTCGGCGCCCGCGAAAGCCGACCAGAAGCCGACGAACGGACCGAATGAGAAGGCAAAGAAGATGCGGTCGCGGCTGGTGACGCCCGCAGCGGTGTAGATCGGCCGCCAGCAGTCGCGCCACCACTGCCACGATTCGGCGGTGTCCAGGACGCGGAGTGGGCGGCCGGTCGTCCCGCTCGTTTGATGGAGCCGGACGTACCGATCGATCGGGTACGTGAGGTTCGAGCCGAACGGTGGATGCTCGGTCTGGTCCCGCGACAGCTCGGCCTTCGTCGTGAACGGAAGGTCGCGCACCGACCGGAGCTCGCGCACATCAGGAATCCCGGCATCGGCGACCTTGCGGCCATAGAAGACATTGGTCAGCAGCAGCTCCGGAAGCGCCCTCGCGAGGCGGCGCCACTGCGCCGCGCGGCGCTCGTCGTCGCTCCAGGTCTCGGATCGATCGAGCGGCCCACCCGCCATGGTTCGCGGAGTTTAAGGGGAGCGCCGCCTCCAGCCGCGATGATCGGCGTACTATCCGCGGTACGCGTATGGCCGACAGTACGGAGACGCTCCGACC
>Ga0209378_1001740_pt1 | contig 15310 bp, 12 predicted proteins | sample GraSoiAngelo_156_FD_186170 | JGI IMG/M metagenome (GOLD analysis project Ga0209378, IMG submission 186170) | Grasslands soil microbial communities from the Angelo Coastal Reserve, California, USA - 14_1009_13_40cm (SPAdes) (version 2) | ecosystem: Environmental > Terrestrial > Soil > Grasslands ... | reverse complement strand
GGCCGGGAAGGGCACCTACATCGCGGACATCGACATCCCCGGGACGCTGCATATGGCCGTCGTCCGGAGCCCGTACGCGCACGCCTTCGTCTTCGACGAGGCGACGGGTGCCGTGCACGTCGCCAAGGTACCGTCCACGCCGCAAAATCCCGACCTCGCGGTGCTCGACAGCATCGCCGCCGCCGGCCTCGACCCGCGCGAGCTGACTCTCATCACGCACGGCACCACGGTCGCCACTAACGCGCTGATCACACGCCGCCTGCCGCGCGCGGCCATGATCACGACGCGGGGCTTCCACGATGTGGTCGAGATCCGCGATGGCACCAAGAACGAGCTTTGGGATGCGTACGGTCGGGGCTTTTTCTTTGGTGCCTCAGGGGCCGGCGGCGCTTCCCGGCTACGCGCGTTCCGGTGCCATGTGCTCCGCGCGGATCGGCGCGCCCATCTCGGTGAACAGCCGCTGCGCCTCGCGCAGCTCGCGCTCACGTCCCGCCGAATCGCCAGCGAGCTCCGCCAGCCGGGCGCGCTCGATGTGGATGAACGGCGCGAAGGCGCACGCGCCGGTGACCTCCACGAGCGCCGTCGCCTGGTCCAGCGCGGAGCGGACAGTTGGCGCCGCATCGGCACGCTCGGCCGCGAGAAGGCCGCGAGCGTGAGCGAGGTGCGCGCGTGTCTCCGACAGCGGTCGACGGAGGCTTCGGGCCAGGGCGAGGGCGGTTTCGGCCGTGGCGAGGGACGCCGCGGGGTCCCTGGCGCCGAGCTGTGCCTCGGCGAGAAGGGCGGTCGAGTCCGACTCGACCAGGGGCGGCGCGTGCAGCTCACGGAGGGCGGCGAGGACCGCCGTCAGCGCCTCGATCGCTTCATGCCACCGGCGGTTTGCGACATATGCGTGCCCGAGCGCGCTGAGCGCGAGCGCACGCAGCCATTTGCTGCCGCTGGCTTCGGCGCGCTCGACCGCCCGGCGCGCGTGCACCAGCGCCTGCTCGGCCTCGCCCAGGAGATCGCACGGCATCACCTGGCAGAGTTGGGCGAACGTCAGCAGATTGCCATCCCTCCGTTCGCGCGCCAGCTCGATCGCCTGCTCCATCGCTCGGGCACCGTCCGCGGGGCGGCCGAGATAGGCGAGCGCGTTGCCGCGCTGGACGAGCAGCAGGCCGTACGGGCTCTGGCCTGGCTCGCTCTCCAGCTCGGGGCGGCCGCGGCCGAGCACCAGCGCCTCGTCGCTCGTCGCGAGCGCTTCCCGCAGGCGTCCTGCGATGACGAGGGCTCTCGTCAGCGGCACGCGAGCCAGGAAGCGAAGAAACGCACTACCCGACCGGTCGGCGAGCCGAAGGCTCTCCCGGAAATGGACGTCCGCCTCGTCAACCCGGCCCGCAAACGTGAGCGAGTTGGCATAGACGTTGAGGAGCCGTACGCGCGGCCCCGGATCTTCCAGCCGCGCCGCCCGCGCCATGCCCTCGGCGAAGAGCGCCGTGGCGTCCTCACCGGAGCCGACGGGGACGCTGTCGACGAGGTGCCGGCACGCGCGCACGTGGAGCGCGAGCGACTCCTGGGACTCCGGGGCCGTCGCCAGAAGCTCGCGTACCCGCCGCCAGTGGCGCACCATCTCACCCCGATCACGCACGGCGAGCCAGTCCGCGGCGCGCTCGTGCCAGCGGGCAGCCACGAGGGGCTCGCGCGCACGCTCCCAGTGATGGGCCAGGAGTGCCGCGCGCTCCGCGAGCCGATCGGAATACAGGGCCTCGATGGCGCGCGCGACCGCGCCATGAGTCCGCGCACGCCGCTCGGCGAGCTGCGAGTGGTAGGCGACCTCCTGCGTCAGCGCGTGCTTGAAGGAGTACTCGACCTCCGGATAGAGGGCCGCCTCGAACAGGAACTCGCCCGCAATGAGCGCCCGGACGGCGGAGGCGAGCTCGTCCTCAGGGAGATCCGCGATGCGCCGCAGCACCGCATCCGGCAGCTCGCGGCCGACCACCGCCGCGGTCTGGAGCACGGCTTTCTCGCGCTCAGGCAGCCGGTCGATGCGAGCCGCCAGGACGGCCTGGACCGTGGGCGGGATCGCGAGCTCCTCCACGGGTCGCACGAGCCGATAGGCGCCCCTCGTCCCGACCAGGGTTTTCGTCTCGATGAGCGCCTGCACCACCTCCTCGATGAAGAAGGGATTTCCGCCGGTGCGCTCGGGGAGACGCTCGGTCAGTGGCACGACCGACGGATCGGTGCCGAGCAGATCACGCAGCAGCTCGGCGAGAGCCTCGGCGCCGAGGGGCTGGAGCGCGAGCTGCCGATACTGTGGGCTCTGCATCCACGGCGCGCGGTAGCCGGGGCGGAATGTCGTCAGCCGGAGCGTCGGCGTGTGCGGGGTGAGCTCTTCGAGTGCGGCGAGCATCGCGTCACTTGCCGCGTCGAACCAGTGTAGGTCCTCGAGGAGGAAGGCCCAGAACTCTCCACGCCGGGAGCGGAGCTGCATGAGGCGTTTCTGGATGTCGAAGACCTCGCGCTGCATCGCCTCCGGAGTGAGCCGCGGCGCGGGCCGCGCGCGGTCGGGGACCCCGAGGAACTCGAACAAGATCGGAAGCGCCTCGTGCAGCTGCGGATCGATCAGGAGCAAGCGCCCGGCGATCTTCTGGCGCGCCATGTCATCGCCGTCCTGCTCCGTGACGCCGAAGGCGTTCCGCATGAGCTCCATCCAGGGGAGCAGCGGGATCGTCTTCCCGTGCGCCACCGCGTGGGCCTCGATGAACGGGATGCCCCGTGCCCGACAGCGCTCCGCGAACTCGTGGCACAGCCGGCTCTTGCCGACGCCGGGCTCGCCGACGACGCCGACGATCTGGCCCTCGCCTGCGAGCGCGTGTTCGAGGCTCGCCTCGAGGGCCGCCATCTCCGGCGCGCGACCGACGAAGCGCGAGAGGCCGCGGGCCCGGGAGACGTCGAACCGCGTGCGGAGCCGGCCGGCGCCCTCGAGCTCGTAGAGCCGTATCGGCTCGGTCATACCCTTCACCCGGGAGGGTCCGAGATCGCGCACGCTGAAGAACCCCGTGACGAGCTTCGCCGTGCGTTCGGTGAGCAGCGGCTTGCCCGGCTCGGCGAGCTGCTCCATCCGCTGCGCGAGCCCCACCGTGTGCCCGAGTGCCGTGTAGTCCATGCGGAGGTCGTCGCCGATCCTGCCCACCACGACCTCGCCCGAGTTGAGCCCCATGCGGACCGCGAAGTTGAACCCCCGCGCTGTCCGCAGCTCGTCGGCATAGCGCCGCACCTCGTCGCGGAGATGGAGCGCCGCCCAGCAGGCGCGCTGGGCGTGGTCCTCGTGCGCGATCGGGGCGCCGAAGAGCGCCATGATGCCGTCCCCGGTGTACTGGTTCACCGTCCCCTCGAAGCGATGCACGCCCTCGGCGAGGACCTGGAAGAAGCGGTCCATGATCCGGTGCCAGTCCTCGGGGTCGAGCTGCTCGGCGAGCTCCATCGACCCCTTCACGTCGGCGAAGAGGACCGTCACCTGCTTGCGCTCGCCCTCGAGGGTCTTGCGCGAGGTCAGGATTTTCTCCGCGAGGTGCTGTGGCGTGTAGGTCGCGGGAGCCTGCTCGGCGGGCGAGGGCGCGGCCAGGCCCAACGGGGCGCCGCAGTTGCCGCAGAACTTCTCGCCGGGGTCTGCTGGGGTGCCGCACGCGGCGCACGCCCGTCCGAGGCGAGCGCCGCATTCCGTGCAAAAGCGGCGTTCGGGACGATTGCCGTGAGCGCACGAGGGACACGGGATTCCAGGCTGCGTTTCCACGACTCCTTCGCGCCAGTGGCGCCGCCGGAGCTTGTCGTCCACCGGCGAGCGGTCTGTCAACGGCTCACGAGGCCGCCCAGGTCAGCCCACAGAGCAGCCTCGCGATGCCCACCCGTGGAAGAGCTGGGTGGCGACCAGCCCCTTCACCAGGGTGTATTGCACCGGGGGGGAAGCCGTCGATAAGCGATGTGAGGTGGTTGAGCGAGCGGCGGAGGGCGAACCCGTCAGCTGAGGGCTGGGCGCCGGCGCCGCTTCACGCGAACGCCGGCGCCAACTCGCCCTCTAGGCTCGGGGTTGCGGCTTCATGACCGCGAGCACTGCACCGGTCGGATCCTGCAGCACACCGAAGCGGCCGACGCCCGGGATGTCCTCGGCACCCACTTGGATCGTGGCCCCGAGCTTACTGGCCCGCGCGATCGCCGCGTCGGGGTTGTCGACGAAGACGTAGGGCAGCCAGTGTGGTGGCACACCGGCCGGCAGGAAGCTCGTCACACCGCCGCGGTCGACCCCCCTCTGGGACAGGATGTGGTAGGTGCCGCCGGGGCCCATGTCCATCGCGCGGTGAGAGAACCCGAGGACCTTCTCGTAGAACGAGAGAGCCCTGGTGGGATCGCTGGTGTGCAGCTCGTTCCAGAAGAAGTGACCGGGCATCGCCGGCGCGTCCGCGGGATCGCCCGTGGTGTTCCGGAACGGGCACAACTCGGCCCCCAGCGGGTCGGCGATCCGCGCCGTCCGGCCGACGTTCGGGAGATCGTACGGCGCCTCGACCACCCTCCCGCCGTTGGCGGCGGCCGCCTTCGCGGTCGCATCGACGTCCTCGACCGAGACGTACGAGATCCAGTGCGACGTCTGACGGTCGCTCTTCGGCGCCGCGTAGCCGCCGATCATCGTGTCGGCCGTCTCGCCGGCACAGATCATCTCGTAGGTGGTGTTGCCCATCGGGAAGGGCATCGTCTTCCACCCGAGCACCTCACCATAGAACGCCTGCGCCCTCTTGGCGTCGCGGGACACGAGCTCGAACCACACGAACTTTCCGGGGAGCAGCTTACGATCGGGCATGATGTTTCTCCTTTCACCCTAGAGTCGAACGACACCGGCCGAAAACGACATCCTCGAACAAACGTGATCCCCACGCCAGGCGCTAGGAGTCTGTCCGAGTAATCATGGCGAGCGAGGCGCACGAGCCGGGGAGCGAGCACCCCGCTCGCAGTCCCCGGATCGTGTGCCGCAGCCGACATGATTACTCGGACAGCCTCCTAGGGCGCACGGGGTGCTGGGGAGCACGTCCTGCCACCCAGGGTGAACGCGAATACCCCGAGCGGCAGGCAGCGGCCGACGCGGCCGGCCTCCGTCCGTCGGTGGGGTAAGGCTGGGCTAGCTAAAGAAGGGAGCGCAGGACGCCCACCGCATGGCCGGTCTGAACGGCCAGAGCGTTCGCAAGGGCCGCGCCGGCCATGCTCCTCACCGCGGGCGACCGGAGCCGCCGCTCGAGCCGTGTCAGGAGACGCACCGCCCGGCGGAGCCGCGAGATCGCACGGTGATGTCTGCCGAGTCCGAGATCCTGCTCGGCGAGCAGAGCCAAGCCCTTCCCGCCCGACGCGAGCCCGGCGAGCGCCGCCTCGACGGCGCCGGCCGGAACCTCGCGGTCGATCGCGGTGATCAGGGCGTCGAGTTCTGCCTCCACCGCGGTGAGCGAGGGCGGGGCAGGCGCGGGATTGCCGATGTACCGAGCGAGCGCGAGCTCCGTACCGGACTGGCCGGCAACGACGATGTTCCCGTTCGCCTGTGCCGCACCGGCGTTCACCTGGTCGTGCCCGGCCGAGAAGTTCGTCGTCATGGTACCGCCGGTCCCGAACGCGGCATCGAGAATGCCAGCCGCGGTGTACTGCGCGAGCGCGAAGCTCCCCCCCGTGCCGGCGGTAGTCGAACCAACCGCGACGACGTCGCCAGCGGGGGTGAGAAGGAGGCCGGTGGCGACGTCGTCGCCACCGAAGTCCGTGGTCGTGACACCCCCGGCGCCGAACGTTCCGTCGAGCGTGCCGTCGCGGTTGTACCGCACGAGCGCGAAGTCGCCGGCGCCCCCGCGCCGGCTGACGCCGGCGGCGACGAGCTTACCGTCGGGCTCGAGCACGAGGTGCGTCGCGGCGTCGTCGCCAGACAGGTCGGTCGTCACGACCCCTCCCGGGCCGAAGCCTGCGTCGAGCGTCCCGTCGGGCAGGTACCGCACGAGCGCGAAGTTGCTGGCGCCTCCGCGCCGGGTGACGCCGGCGGCGACGAGCCTGCCGTTGGGCTCGAGCACGAGGGCCCTCGCGGCGTCGTCGCTGCCGATAGCCGTCGTCACCGCGCCGCCGGAGCCGAAGGTCTCGTCGAGTGCCCCGTTCGGCATGTAGCGGACGAGCACGAACTGCCCGCCGGTCCCGTTGTCCGTCACGCCCGCCGCGACCAGCTTTCCGTCCGGCTGCACCACCAGTGCGTTCGCCTGGGCGGTCCTGCCGACGTTCGTCGTGACCTGACCGCCGAAGCCGAACGACCCATCGACCGCACCGCTCGCACGAAACCGGGCGAGCGCGAAGGCGTTGGCGCTTCCGCCGGCGACGACCACCCGGCCATCCGGCTGAAGCGCGACGGCGCGTGCGACGTCATTGACACCAGAGAACGTCGTGATCACGATGCCTTCGCTGCCGAACGACGCGTCGAGCACTCCATTCGCAGTCCAGCGCGTGACGGCCAACATCGGATTTCCGCTCCCTTCCGCCGAGCCTACCGCGATCAGCCTCCCGTCCGGCTGGACGAGGAGGGTGCGGGCGACGGTCGCCGCGACGGTCACTGCCAGTCCGTTGGTGCCGAATCCGAGGTCGAGTTCCCCCGCACCGCGGGCACGCGTCGCCGGCAGGACCAGCAGCGCGGCTGCGAGAAACCCGAGGCGCGCAGCTCGATTGGTCGTCACCGCAATCTCCCTTCATGACTCACGGTGGCCTTCTCTTCGGGACGGGCTCCTCGCCCGCTCGCCACCAGAAAGGTGGAAGCAACTGGCATGCCGGCGTGGGGTCGTCGACGGCGATGCGTTCACATCACGGCGCGAGCATGGACGGCTGTCGCCGATGCCGGAGCGACGATGCCGACATGTCGGCACGTGCCAACATGTCGGCACGTGTCGGGAGTCGGCACGTGCCGGGATGCCGGCAGGCTGCTCAGGGCGCGAGCCTCGATGTGACAGGGCCGTCCGGCGGTTGCGTCGCCTAGCTTAGCTAGAGCCGCCAGGCGACCGGGCGGGAGGGATCCGGCTCGTACGCGCAGAAGGCGCCCGTGCGAATGCGCCGTGCGAGCGGCTCGTCCAGCACCGGCAGCGCCTGGACGAGACGCTTCAGCGTCGAGCGGATGTTCTGTGTGACGGCCGAGCGTGCTCGCTCGCTCGGCCCGCCGACCCGACGCGCGGCGCCTCCGATGCCCAGCGCGGAGGCCAGCTGCTCGGTGAGGAACTCCATCTCCGCGCGCAACCGGTCGGTGCGGCCGAGATCGCCGTACGCTGCGGCTTCCTCGAGCTCGTTGCGCAGGTCGACCAGGCGCCGCCGATAGGCCGCGCGGGCCGTCGCGTCGAGGACCGTGCCCGCATCGGTGGACGCCAGGTGCCGGCGCGCCGCCTGTCCCGGCTCCGCATGCACGGCCGCCACGAGGTCGAGCACGTGGACCTCCTGGCCGGGCCGCGCGAGCAGTTGCGCGAGGTATTGGAGGCCGCGGTTGTCCTTCAGACGAACCACGACGTCGTCCCAGGCGACGGTCCAGAAGTTGCCTTCGCGTCGGAACACCTGACGGCGATCGACGAGGGCCTGCGCATGGCGGCGCAGAGCGGCCATCTTCCGTGGGCCAGTCTATTGCGGTTGGAGGCCGCTTCGCTACACACCGAAGCGCTCGACTTCGCCGGCGCGGCAGCGATTGCGCGTGAGGAGTTGCGGGGCCCGTCGCTCACGCAGGCCGGCCGCCAGCGGGCGATGTTCGAGCTGGCGTTTGCACACCTTGGCCTCGGCGAGTTCGACGAGGCGTACGCGGCGTTCACGGCGCCGCAGCTGGTGGCGGCGGCTGGCATCGAGGCGATGCCGTGGTCCGGGCAGGTCCTCCTGCGCCGCGGGCTCGGCCAGCTCTGGTTGGCGCGCGGCAAGCTCGACCGCGCGCACCGCGAGGCGGAGGCGCTGCACGACCTGGCCGCTGCGGCGGCTGATCCGCCACTCCGTGCGTCCGCCGCCCGGTTGCTTGCGGAGATCGCCCTGGAGGAAGGGCGCCTGTCGCAGGCCGAGACGTTCCTGCGTGACGCGCTCGCTGCAATTGAGGGATACGAAGTGCCAGTTGTTCGCGGATCGTTCTTGGGTCATCGTTCCGTGCGCGAAGTTCTTGGCCCGCGTGGCGCAGGGCCGCGGTCGCGCCGGCGCTCCTGACGCGCCGTCCCCGCAGCCGCACACGGAGCGACCCGCGCTTGCGCCGATCTCGAAGCCGCCGGGTTCCGAGAACCCCCGCAGCGTGACGCGCGGAGTATCGCGCGTCGAGCTCGACGGTGCGCCGCTCGCGGCCGGTGCGGCGATCGCGCTCGCCGACGACGGCGCCACGCACCGGGTGCACGTCGTGCTCGGCTGACCTGGCATTCGTAGGAGAAGACCACGTCCGCGGGCGAGTAAGTTGAAGGACGCGCGGTTCGACTCGAAGACGGTCCAGCAGCCCCATGCCGCCGATCCTGACCGGCGGCATGGGGCCCAAGGTCATCCAGCCGCTCGCTGCGACTCACCTCTCATCTCGTCCAGGTGCACGGCGTCCACGCGCGCGTCGCCGTATGCTCCAGCGCTGGGTCCGCTACCGGCCATGCGGCACCGGCCCGAGGATGTTGTCGAAGACGAAGTCGCCGACCTCGTCGCCGAGCGCCTGCCCGGCATCCTCGTCATAGCGGAAGTGCTGGCCCGCGTAGATACGGCTCGCTGCCGCCTCATCAGAGGCCTGGGAGAAGCTCTGGAAGCTCCGCACGATGCCTGGAAGGCCGGGATTCGTCAGGGAGAAGTCCACCCGGTCGGTGCCGAAGAAATCGCGCAGGATGGCGGCGGCCGACTGGCTGATCTCGGCATGGGCGCCGGCGTAGCTCGGATCCAGTGCCGTCACCGCCAGCGGGGTCCAGTTGGGATCGCCCGTCGTGTCCGGGTTGCCGTCGTTGTCGGCCGCCCGGACCGCCGTGACGGGACGCCAGCGGTGGTACGCGTACTTGGAGTCGTAGAGCGCGATCACGCCGTCGGCCAGGCTCGTATCGAGCAGGGCGAACATGCGGGCGTTCTGCTCGAGGCTGTTGTCGAACGACATGCCCGCCGTCTGTGCGATCTGGTTCCACACGTTCTGCACGGGCGCGGCGCCCCAGAATCGGCCGATGTCCGTCTGGTCGGCGCTCCTTGTGGTGCTGTTGATCTCGCCGAGCGACTTGATCTCGTCGAAGTCGGTCGTGGAGCGTGGGCTGGTCACGGCCGGCGGGGGCGGCGGGCGGAACTGGTCACCGGTCTCGAGCGCGAACGGCCGCACGTCGGGCCAGTTCGTGAAGACGGGCTGCTTGAAGTTGGGCGGCGTGAGCTGGTACTCGCCCGGCCCCGACTGCGGCACGAACACGGGCGGGGTGCTGTCCGACCCGTCGTCTGCGCGCGCGGCGAGGATGGCGTTGGCGGCCTCCTTCCCGACCCGGATCCCCTCGCGGACGTGCGCGCCGCCCCCGATCTGGGACAGGGAGTCCTGGAACTTCGCGTCGATCACCGACTGCTGGTTCGGGAAGAGGGACAGCAGGGCGGTGTGCGCCGCCGCCGCGGCGGCGGCCTCAGGTGACACGTTACGCGGCGCGTGCAAGACGAGATACGGCGCGTGCCCGCCCCTGATTGCATTCACTGCGTCGTAGATCGCGAGGTGCACGATCGCCATGCTGCGAGTGGGATGGATGGTGGCCGGCTGGGCGCTCGGCGTCTGGAGGATCTGGAGCAGCGTGCGGTTCCACTGGATGACCTGATCCGGCTGGCTCGCATTACTCGAAGCATGGGCCGACCCGATTCCTTGGAGCGAGAGACTGGCGCATAGAAGCGCGACGGTGAGCAACATCTTTGTCATGGGGTATCATCCTTCCTGTTGGAATGGGCGAACTGACAGTCGCCGGTTCGGCGCCTCTTGTCTTAGCGGTCGTCAGCGTCGCGCCCGGCGGAGGCATTGACCGCTGGGCTCACGGGTACGCGTGTGCCGGTCAGAATCCAGGCGCGCTGGCTGGGGGCGAAGCGCGGCGCCAGCAACCCGTCGTTGATCTCCCGCGTCACGGCGAAGCGGTTGAATGCAGTTGCCGGGAGGAACAGGCGGGTGTTGTCCGGGAAGCCGTCCGATGCCGTGTCGATGTCGCCTTCGACGGCCGAGACGATGCCGTCGCCGTTCTGGTCCACTCGGGCGACCTCGGCCGCGTACGCATCGAACAGCCGGCGCTCCAGGTCCGTAACGCCCGGTTCGAACGACGCCGGTCTCTCATAGACATCCAGGAGGACTTCATTGGCGAGACCGCTGGGGATACCCCGCTGCCGGAACTCCCGCTGGGCATCGACGTCGCCATCGAACTTGTCGGGGTCTCTGGGCAGGTTCGGATTGTCGCCGAACACGGAAGCCATGTTATTGATGCCGTGCGGTCCCGAGCCGGGCACGATCGACTGGAGGAAGCCGATCTCTCCGTCCTCGAACGAGTCAGGCGGCTGACCGAAGGCATCGGGGAAGCCCCCCGTGAAGGGGAGTTCATACAGAGGATGGATCCAGTTCGTTCCGAGGTAGTTGAACTCCCAGTAGGCATGCACGTCGCTCTGCTGCATCGCATTGTAGGCCCCCATGCTCTCCTGAAGGGGCACGACGTTCGTCTGCACGTCCGGAAAGTGATCGGAGGCATTCGGGAAGTGTACTGCACCGCCGTCCGTCGTGAAGATATTCCCTGAAACGTTGTTCCCTGTGCCCATGGCCTTCAGCGCGTCCGCGTCGGCAGCCGTGATCGTACCGAACGTCGCCGCACCCGTGCCGTCCGATCGCGGCGGAGCGCTGTTCGGTACGGTGAGGTCGTGGATCATCCACCCCTCGTACCAGCCGCTCTCGTTGTTGATGACGAACAGCGGATCGATGTCGGTGAAGACATCGATGAAGGCCTGCGGATCGTTGGGATCGGTCGGCAGACCAGGCTTCGGCTCGAGGACGACGCGGACGGCGCCGATCGTCGGAAGCCCGCAATTGGCCCCGGTGACCGACAGCTGCACGGCATCATTCACGCCGGGAATGCTCGTGGTGAACACGTTCGGTTCGAACCCGGTCGTATCGAGCAGGTAGTATTGGAACAGCTGGCTCGGTTGATCGGCCTCGGCGAATGCCTGTACGGGCAAGACGCTATGGGGTCGCCCGGCCAGCTGAACGAGCCGCTCTTTCAGGGGTGCCGGCAGCTTGCGGATGTCACCCCTGTTGGCGACGGTCTCCATGTCGAGTGCTGCGCGCGGGTTGGGGTGGCAGGGCGGCGGCGGTTGCTCCGCGTGGGTTCGCCGAGACGCCGGCTCATCCTTTGCGTGCGCGGGAAGGGTAGCGAGACCCATCGCCAACAAGGAAACCCAACCGATGACGGCTGCTGCGGGCTTCGTCATCACTTCATTCGATCGTCGGTGTGTCATAGTTCTCCCTTCGAGACAGTGGAACCGCTATCGCTAATGCACTACACCGGCCGGCCCAATTCGGATTGGCGGGGCTGAAACGCGGCGCCGCTGCTGGGAGGTGCCCTTTGTCTGCGAGCCGAAGTGCCGTCCGGGGCCTCTGCGTGGCGTCCAGATGACCTCGAGCGTACGCCCGTCGCCGAGAGGGATCTCGCTCAGCAGTGTCGCGGCGAGAGCCTGGGCGCTGACACCACAGCGTCGTGACGTGGTGCGGTAAGTTCAAGGTCGATACGTGCGCCGCAGAAAGTGCCGCACAGCCGGACTGCGCCCGAGTTGACCATATGGACGATGGTGGCGATCGCCTCGCCCTCGGTCCTGGTGTGCTCGGTCACCGCGGTCACCAGTTCCAACATGGTCACGTCGCGCCTCATGGTCCATCCCTCCGTGGCAGACTTGAGGAGTCTGCTGCTCTGCTCTCAACTACACCGAGCACGGCGGGATGGATGCTGCACCCGCGACGCCGCGATCGCTGATCCTCGTGCGGCAGCGTAGTGATTCCGGGGCTCCATCAGGCGTCGACCTTCACGTCCCCGCGCGGCCGCCCCACACACATCAAGACATACCCCTCGGCTTTGTCGCTCGCCTCCAGTCCGTCCTCGGTATCCATCTGTACATCACCTTCGAGCAATTTGGTGACACAAGTGCCGCAACGCCCTTGGCGGCAGCCGCTAGGAATACCCACGCCATGCGCTTCCGCGACCTCGAGCAGAGTCTTGCCGGGGGGCACAACGCACACCTTGCCGGAACGCGCGAACTCGACCGTACCCTGCAATGGTGGCGCGCCCTCCATTGCGGCGCCGCCAATAGTCCGCGTATATCCGAAGCTCTCCCGTTTGATGCGCTCGGAGCGAACAGCGAGAGATGTGAGCATGCCCTGCATGCTCTCCATGAATGGAGGAGGCCCGCAGAGAAAAAAGGTTGACGCGCGCAAGTCGTCGACATGGGTCGCGATCAAGTCACGGCTGACTCGGCCCCGAGGTCCGTTCCATCCTGCATCCGGTTGTGACAGAACCAAGACCATACGAAACTCCTGGAGGCGCCGCCTCAGGCGTGTCAATGCCTGCTCGAAGATGACATCGCGCCGACTCCTCACGCAGTAGATCAGAGTGACGGCCGTGCGTAGGCAGCGATCGTCAATGTACCGCAGCATGGACATCATGGGCGTGATGCCGCTGCCGCCGGCAAGCAGGACGATCCGCTGGTCCCGCGCCTCGTCGAAATAGAACTGACCGAAGGGCCCCCTGGCTTCCACCTCGAGCCCCACGGCCGCGTGGTCGTTGAGGAATGCCGAGACATGGCCGTCCGGCACCCGCTTGGGTGTGATCTCGACATAGCCGCTCTGGGTCGGGGAGGAAGAGATCGAGTAGGAACGCGGGACCGCCTTCCCGTCAATCTGCCACTGGAACGTGAGGAACTGTCCCGGTCGTGCCGCGAGGCGGTCCGTTTCAGCCACCAGGAAGCGGAGAGTCTTGGTATCATGAGTTTGCACGTCGATCCGAGCGAGCTGCAACCGGAGCGATTTGCTCCGGCGTGTCCGGATCTCTGGCCGCGATGCGTCTGCCGTGAGGCCATCCGTACTAGCGTTGGGAATTGCACGTGAACCTGCCGGCGTTCTCTGACGAGGTCGGCGCAGGAGCAAGAAGCCGAGTCCGTTGCAGACCGTCAGGACAAACCCCACCGACACGGGCGCGGGCACGCCTGCACTGGCGGCGCGGCCGAGCAGGTAGGGCACGAGGTTCATTGCAACGAGCGCGAAGGACAGCGCGAAAATGGTCACGCCGAGAAAGAGAAGGGCGGAAGAGTAGTGTCTGTAGTAGCGCGCGATGAGGACCTTCACTAGCAGTATGGGAATGAGCAGTAGGGCCAGGATGATATGGAACGTGAGGCGCGGTGGCAGCTCGTCCGACGAGCCCTTGATTCGCAGAGCCATGAAGTAGAAGAGCACACAGAAGAGCAGGATGAATGTATACCCCCCGAGGCGATGGGCCCACATGAGGCGCGTATGGGCCGCGTGGTCTTTGGATCGACTGGAAGCATGCAGCATCACCCAGACGTTGGCGCCGGCGAGAAGCACGAAAAGCGAACCCAGGAAGGCGCTCAGCGACGCATGCAACATGACATCACGGGAAGCCGCGCTTGGCTGAAGGAGAGGGCGGAGCTGCCGCGGCCGTGCGCTGCCCGCAGGCGTACCCGTAGTCGAGCAGCTCCCGGCGGGCGTCGAACGACATGGCATGATGGAGGAACATCGGCACCTCGTCAGGGCATGGCTCGATGCTCTGGACGACCAGACCGGGATGGCGCGCCTGAACGGCCACGAGCGCAGCCGGCAGCTGCGCGGCGAGGCACATGCGCAAGGTCTGGTCCGCGATCCAACCGATCCCCCTGTCCCTCAGCCGGCCGCAGCCTCCCTCATCGAGTGGGAAACAGACCTTGCCGCGGTCGTTGCGGACCGGTACGAGCGGGTTGACGTAGACGATGTGACGGGCGCCCCGCTCGGCGGCGACGTCGATCGGCGGCGCCCCGGCGACGGCACCATCGACGACGTCGCGCTCACCGATGCGGATGGGCTCGAAGAGGATCGGGATCGCGGACGAGGCCGCCACCGCGCGACAGACGTGGACGTGCGCGAGCTCGCCCGTCCCGAAGACGAGGCGCTCCGCCGTGTCGATGTCCACTCCGGTCACATAGAGCGGGCGCGGGAGCGCGGGGAAGTGATGCGCGTATCCGAGCGCCGTGAATCGGGCGCAGAGCGCCCGCTCGAGGCGCTCGGTCGAGTAGAAGCCGGGGGGGTGATGGGCCTGGAAATCCGCCAGCATCGCGGCGAGCGTTGCCCGGCCCCCTCGGCGGATGGCGCCGCCGACCGCGCCGAGGAGCGGCCGGGCAAACCGTGTGAAGAGCTGGATCATGCTTCCGGCGGGGGCGCCGAAGACGTCCTCGGGCCGGAAGTTGAAGGGAGAGTCGAGGTCGTCGCGCAGGGCCCTGAACATCTCCGAGGGCTGGGCTCCGTTGGCGACGAAGGCGGCCGTCACCGCGCCGGCGCTCGTCCCGACGAAGAGGTCGAAATGCTGGTTGAACGGTCCCGGCGGGAACGCTTCCTCGAGGGCCGCGAGGACACCGATCTCGTAGAGGACGCCGATGATGCCGCCGCCGGCGAGAACGAGGGCCCGCCGCTCGCGGTCCGGGGCCTCCAGGGCGGCACGCTGGCGGGCGATCATGGGTGGTCGCCTCGCCCGGCGACCGAGCGACGTCCCGAATCCCGATCACTGAGCGACGTCGAATGACGCGGTTCCGACTCCGCTGAATGTGTCTCCGTTCGATCGGCGAACCGCGCGGCGGCGGCCACGGCGAAGGCCATAACGGCGACGAGCACCGCGGTCATGTCGGACATCGTGCTTCTTCCTTCAGTGGAACGCCCCTGCCGAAACCGACCGTTCGGTGTGTTTGCGACGCTTGGCCCTCCCGCGGCTCGAGGGCTGCGCGTAGGAGAGCGGCCGTGATCGGGGCCAGGCTCGTCCGCTCGAGAATGCGGAGCGCCTGCGTGGCGGCCGCGCGGAGCCGCTGGGTGTCCGCCACGTTGTGTGGCGCGGTGGGTTCGGCGTTGCGCTGGCGGCTCATGTCTCCGGCGGTGAAGGTCGTCACGGGGTCGCCGTCGTTCTGGAGGCTGTTCTCGCGGTGGCGATCGTCGATTGTTGTCATCAACGCCTCCCGCCGTCCGACGGGATGTGCTCACCGAGACCTGGCCTGACCGAGGTTGATATGTGCAGTGCCGCCGTGTCCGATGCGGTGCGCGCGCCGAGGAGCAGGACGCCAAAGAGGA
>Ga0209378_1001738_pt1 | contig 15325 bp, 13 predicted proteins | sample GraSoiAngelo_156_FD_186170 | JGI IMG/M metagenome (GOLD analysis project Ga0209378, IMG submission 186170) | Grasslands soil microbial communities from the Angelo Coastal Reserve, California, USA - 14_1009_13_40cm (SPAdes) (version 2) | ecosystem: Environmental > Terrestrial > Soil > Grasslands ... | reverse complement strand
GAGGTAATCGCCAGCCTTGTGCAGGGTGAGCTTCGCTTTTTCGCGCGCAATCATTACATCGGCGCGCACCCAGCGCGTGTTCCGGAGGATAAGCCGGCCGGCGTCGCAGGCGAGCTCGCCTTCCGCGGCGCTGAAGGTGCGCGTCAGCATCTTGTCCGCTCCGCTCCACACCGTGACTTCGAGCGCGTCGTCGCGCGGCAGCGAGAAATCGACCCGCGTGGCGTTTTCCCAGTCGGTGTTGAAGCCGAACAGCTCCCGGGTCAACGACGGCTTCACGCGGTCTTTCGAGTCGGCTTTATCGGAATAGCTGCCTTGAAACAGCTTGCAATCGGCAGAAGCCGACGAGCGAAGGGGTTCCCAGGCCGCCGGATACGGATTGACCGCCGCGCAGCCGGCGAGGCAGAGGGCGGCCGCGAAGGCGGGGAATCTAGGTGTAGCCATAATAGGGCTTGAACCACGCGGCGAACTTCGCCAGCCCCTGCTCGAGCGGCGTCGATGGCGCGAAGCCGACCGCGCGCGCAAGCGCCTGCGTGTCCGCGCAGGTGGCTTTCACGTCGCCCAGCTGCATCGGCTTCATCTCGATCTTCGCCTTCTTGCCGAGCACGCGCTCCAGCGCCGCGATGTAATCCAGAAGCTGCACCGGCCGGTGGTTGCCGATGTTGTAGATCGCATACGGCGCGGGCTGGTCGAGGACCCGGAGCGTGCCTTCGACGATGTCGTCGATGTAGGTGAAGTCGCGCTGCATGTCGCCGTGGTTGAAGACCTCGATCAGCCTGCCTTCCATGATGGCATGCGCGAACAGCACCGGCGACATGTCGGGACGCCCCCAGGGGCCGTACGCCGTGAAATAGCGCAGCCCGGTTGCGGAAATGGCGTACAGATGGCTGTAGACGTGCGCCATCAGCTCGTTCGACTTCTTGGTGGCGGCGTACAGGCTGATCGGGAGATCGACGCTGTCGGACTCCGACCAGGGCAGCTTCGGGTTGTTGCCGTAGACGCTCGAGCTGGAAGCGAACACCAGGTGCCGCGGCGGGGAGCGCCGGCAGCCCTCGAGGAGGTTGGCGAAGCCGACCAGGTTGGATTGCACGTACGACGCCGGGTTCTTGAGCGAGTAGCGCACGCCGGGCTGCGCGGCGAGATGCAGTACCGCAGCCGGCTTTTCATCATCGAACAGCCGCTCAAGACCCGCTGCATTAGTAAGGTCCAGTGGCAGGAAGCGAAACCTGCCGTGCTCGAGGCGCTTGAGCCGCGCCTTCTTCAGCTCCACCGAGTAGTACGGGGAAAGGTTGTCGATGCCCAGCACTTCGTCGCCGCGCTCGAGCAGGCGCTTCGCGCAGTGCATGCCGATGAAGCCGGCGGCGCCGGTGACGAGCAGCTTCATTTTTCGTCGGCTTTGCGCAGCTCGATCAGCTTGGCGTACTTGAGGTAGCTGTTCATGCAGCCGATCGAGATGTGAAGCAGGCCCGGCATGCCGTCGAGAAAGCCGAGGCGGAAGACGTAGAACTTGAAAAAGCGCACCACCGGCGACATCAGGATGTGGAAGAAGCCGGCGCTGCGCCCGAGCTCGTACGCCTGGCGCGCCGCGAGCGTGGTGTAGCGGTTCTGCCGCTCGAGGTACGCCGTGAGGTCGTCCGAGGAGTCGTGCAGCAGGTCGCCCTGCAGCGTGCCGGGCGTCACGGCGTACAGTACTTTCTCGTGGACCAGGTCGTCGCTCCAGCGCGCGTTCATGCGGTTGAACAGGCGCGGGCTCCAGTCGGGGTAGCCCTCGCCGTACGACAGCCACCGCCCGAGAAAGCGGTTGCGGCGCGGCATGCGGTACACCGGCGACACCGGCGCTGCGAGCGCGGCCTGGATGCTCGCGGCGAGCTGCGGCGAGACCGTCTCGTCGGCGTCGAGGCACAGCACCCAGTCGTGCCGTGCCTGGTCGACCGCGTACTGCTTCTGGCGGCCGAAGCCGAGCCATTCCTTCTGCACGAGGCGCGCGCCGAAGCGCCTCGCGATTTCCGCGGTGCCGTCGCTGCTTCCGGAATCGACGACCACGATCTCGTCGGCGAAGGCGAGGCTCTCGAGGCAGGGCGCGAGGACCGCCGCGGCGTTGCGAGTGATGAGGACGGCCGAGAGCGGGGCTCGTGGCGCGGCGTTCAAAGGTTATCCCGTAAAATCGGCGGGCCCTATTCTAAACAACAATGACGCGCATTCTCTTCGTAAAAACATCGTCTTTGGGCGACGTGGTGCAGAACTGCCCGGCGGTGAGCGACGCGGCGCGAATGCTGCCGGGCGCGCAGATCGACTGGGTGGTCGAAGAGCCGTTTGCCGGCATCGCGGCGATGCATGCCTCGGTGCGCCGGGTCATTCCCGTGGCGTTGCGCCGCTGGCGCAGGGCGCTGTGGAGCCCGGCGGTGTGGGGCGAGTTGCGCGCGTTCCGGCGGGCGCTCACGGCCGAGCGCTACGACGCGGTGATCGACTCGCAGGCGCTCCTGAAGAGCGCGGCGATGTGTTTCTGGGCCGCGGGCACCAAGCACGGCATGGATGCAGCGAGCGCGCGCGAGCCGCTCGCCGCGCGATTCTATGACGTGCTGCACACGGTGTCGTGGCGCCTGCATGCCGTGGAAAGAAACCGCCGGCTTACCGCCGAAGCGCTGGGGTTCGCTTTGGATGAAGACGTACGCTATGGCCTGCGCGCCGAAGGCGCTTCGCCGCTCGAGCACGACTCGAGCTATGCGGTGTTCCTCACCATGACCAGCCGCAAGGACAAGCTCTGGCCCGAGTCGCGCTGGATCGAGACCGGGCGGGCGCTCGACATGCCCGTCGTGCTGCCTTGGGGGAACAACGCCGAGCGCGGCCGCGCCGAGCGCATCTGCGCCGCGGTTCCCCAAGCCATCGTGCCGCGGCGCATGGCGCTCGAGGAGCTCGCTCGCCTCTTCGTCCACGCGCGCGGCGTGATCGGCCTCGACACCGGCCTCACGCACCTCGCGGCGGCGCTGGGGGCGCCGACGGTCGGCATCTACTGTGGCTCAGATCCGGCGCTCAACGGACTGTACGGCGCGCCGCAGGCGAAAAACGTCGGCGCGCCGGGGCGGGCTCCCGAAGCCTCCGAAGTGCTCAAGCAGTGCGCATGAGGAAGCTCTACACCGCGCTCCTGCGCCTTGCGCTGCCGCTCATCCTGCTGCGGCTCTGGTGGCGCGGGCGGCGCGAGCCCGGCTACCGCGAAGGCGTCCCGGAACGCCTGGGTCATTATGGCCTCGACGCGCCGCCGAAGCTCCTCTGGGTCCACGCCGTGTCCGTAGGCGAAGCGCGTGCGGCGGCTCCGCTGGTGCGCGCGCTCGCGCAGGCGTTGCCGGACCACCGTGTGCTCGTCACCTGCACGACGGCGGCCGGGCGCGAGACGGTGAAGCAGGTGTATGGGGAAACGGTCCTCGCCGCCTACCTGCCCTTCGACTTTCCGGAGCCGGTGCAGCGCTTTCTCGAGCACTTCCGGCCGCGCCTCGGCGTGCTGATGGAAACCGAGGTCTGGCCGAACCTGCTCGCCGGCTGCGCGCAGAACGGCGTGCCGGTGCTGCTCGCCAACGCCCGCATGTCGGAAAAATCGGCGCGCGGCTATGCGCTCTGGAGCGCGCTCACGCGGCCGGCGTTTGCCGTCCTGGCCGCGGTGTGCGCGCAAAGCGCCGCCGACGCCGGGCGCCTGCGTGCGCTCGGCGCGCGCGACGTCGAAGTGACCGGCAACCTCAAGTTCGACGTCCATCCCGACGCCGCGCAGGTCGCCGCCGGCCGCGCCTGGCGCGCCGCGCTTGGACGCCCGATTCTGCTGCTGGCGAGCACGCGGGAAGGCGAGGAAAGGCTGCTCCTGGATGCGCTGCCGGCGTGGGACGGCAAGCTCCTGGTCGTCGTCGTCCCGCGCCATCCGCAGCGCTTCGAAGAGGTCGCACAGCGGGTGCAATCGCGCCGGACCCGCACTGAAATGCCGGGTCTCGGCGACAAGTTCCATCTGGGAGACACGATGGGCGAGATGCCGTTCTACTTCGGCGCCTGCGATGTCGCGGTGATCGGCGGCTCCTTCATGCCGCTCGGCGGGCAGAACCTCATCGAAGCCCTTGCCGTCGGCGCGCCGGTCGTGGCCGGCCCGAGCATGTTCAACTTCGCGGACGCGACGCGCCTTGCCGTGAAGGCCGGCGCGGCCGTCCAGGCTTCAGATGCCGGCTCGGCGATCCGCACTGCGCTCGGGCTGATCGCGGACCAGTCTCGACGCCGGCGGATGGGCGAGGCAGGAAAGAAGCTCTGCGAAGCGCACCGCGGCGCGACCGAGAAACACTTAAAACGTGGTCTGTCCCTGATTAAAAGCTGAGGGCGCGGTTGACTTCTTCGAGGTCTTCGTCGCGCAGGCTGCCGGCAGCGGCCTTGAGGCGCAGCTGGTTGAGGATCGCGTTGTAGCGCGCCGTGGAGAGGTCGCGCCGGGTGGAGAAGAGCTGCTGCTGGGCGTTGAGGACGTCGATGTTGATGCGCACGCCCACCTCGTAGCCGAGCTTGTTGGAGTCGAGCGCGCTTTGCGAGGAGACGAGCGCCTGCTCGAGCGCGCCGACCTGGGCGATGCCGTTGATGACCGAGAGATAGGTCTGCTGCGCGCTGAGCGCCGCCTGGCGGCGCGCATTCTCCAGGTCGTCTTTCGCCTTCAAGGACAAGGCGGCCGCTTCGCGCTCGCGCGAGCTGATCGCGCCGCCCTGGTAGAGCGGCAGGGCGAACTGCAAGCCGATCTGCGTGGTCGTGACATCCGAGCCCACCGGGCTGGTGATGGTGGCGCTCTGCCCGGTCTTGCCGTAAGTGGCGATGAAATCCAGCGTCGGCAGGTGAGCGGCGAAGCTGCGCTTCGCTTCGAGCCTGGTGACCTCGGTGGTCGCTTCCTGCAACGCGACCGGATAGCTCTGCTTCTGGGCGAGATCGACCCAGTCCTGCATGTTGCTGGGGCTGGGCGGCGCGAGGCGCACGTCTGCACGCAGCGGCGCCAGCTCCGCGTATTCCTTGCCGTTCAGGGCCTGCAGCGCGCGGCGCTTGTTCTCGAGGTCGTTCTGCGCCGCGATCTCCTGCGCCACGATGAGGTCGAAGCGCGCCTGCGCCTCGTGCGTGTCGGTGATGGTCGCGGTGCCGACCTCGAAATTGCGCTTGGCCTGGGCGAGTTGCTCGGAAATCGCCGCTTTCTGCGCGCGCACGAGCCCCAGCGTGTCCTGCGCCGAGAGCACATCGAAGTAGGCCTGCGACACCCGGACGATGAGGTCCTGGCTCGCCTGGCCGAAGGCGGCCTCGGCCTGCCGCACCTGCTGCTCCCCCTGCTCGAACTGGTACCAGTTCTGCAGGCGGAAGACCGGCTGGGAGAAGGTGAGCGTGTAGCCGTCGACCTCCGGCCGGCGCAGGAAGTTCAGGTTGGGCGCAGTGGCGGGATCGCGCGATTCCGAATCGACGCGCGACTTGGTGAAGCTGCCCGTCAGGCCGAGGGTGGGCAGCAGGAGCGAGCGGCCCTGCGGCAGCTTCTCGCGTCCGGCCTCGAGCGCATAGCGCGCTCCGGAGTAGACCGCGTCATAGCGCTGCGCGTCGCGGTAGACCTGTACCAGGTCCTCCGCGGTTACGTCGAGCGAAGCTGCGACAAGACTAGTAAACAGGAACAGCCGGATCAACGGTCCTTCGCCGCGCCGCATCGCGCTCAGAAGCGGAACTGCGGCGGCTGCTCGGCGTTGACGAGCGGCGCGATGACGGTCTCGAACAGATCGGTGCTGTGATAGGCGCCGGGCGCGGTGCAGACGACCAGCCGGGCGCTCATCGCCGGCGCCTCTCCGATGACCGCGAACAGGCGCCCGCCGACCACGAGCTGCTCGAGGAAGGCGCGCGGCAGCAGCGGCGAGGAGCCGGTGAGAACTATTACTTCGTAGGGGGCGTGGCGGCTCCAGCCGCGCGCCGCGTCGCCGGCTTCCAGCGTAATGTTCTCGGCGCCGTGGCGCTCGAGATTGCGGCGGCCGAGCTCGGCCAGCGCGGGCTTCACCTCGACCGAGTAGACGTGCACGGCGCGGTGCGCGAGGAGCGCGGTCAGATAGCCGCTTCCGGTGCCGACTTCCAGCACGCGGTCGGTGCTCTTGCGCACGGTCAGCTCCTGGAGGACCCGCGCTTCCATCTTGGGCTCCCACATGCATTCGCCCTCGCCGAGCGGGATGTGCATATCGGAGAAGGCGAGCGAGCGGTGCTGCGGAAGAACAAACTCCTCGCGAGGCACGAGATACAGCAGATCGAGCACGTCCTGATCGAGCACCTCCCAGGTGCGGATCTGCTGCTCGACCATGTTGAAGCGCGCCTGCTCTAGGTTCATCGGAAGCGGATTATAATCGGTGCCTTAGCGTTAGGGGTCCTGCGCCGGCTCTGAGAAGGCGCGGGTGAGACAGTCCCTCACAACCTGATGCGGGTAATCCCGCCGTAGGGAAGCGCACATGAACGCCAATCCGAAGTTTCTAGCCGCCACCGCCCACGTAGACGACGCAGCGATCCAGCCGCTGCCCAACTCGCGCAAGATCCATGTGGGGAATTTGAGAGTTCCCATGCGGGAGATCTCGCAAAGCGGCGGCAATCCGCCGCTCCTGGTCTACGACACCTCGGGGCCGTACACCGATCCAGGGGTGCGCATCGATATCCAGAGGGGTCTACCAGGATTAAGAGATCGTTGGATTGCCGAGAGAGGCGATTCTGAAGTCCTGGAAGGCCCGTCCTCGGAGTACGGACGCAAGCGGCTGACCGATCCGAAGCTCGCCGAATTGCGCTTTGATCTGCACCGCAAGCCGCGGCGGGGGCGCTGCGTCACGCAGATGCGTTACGCGCGCAAGGGCATCATCACGCCCGAGATGGAGTTCATTGCCATCCGGGAGAATCAAAAGATGATTCTGGGTCTTGAAAGGCAACATCCCGGCGAATCGTTCGGCGCCAGTATCCCGAAGCTCGTCACCCCGGAGTTCGTGCGCGACGAGGTGGCGCGCGGGCGCGCCATCATCCCGGCGAACATCAATCACCCCGAGACCGAGCCGATGGTCATCGGCCGCAACTTCCTGGTGAAGATCAACTGCAACATCGGCAACTCGGCGGTGACCTCGTCGATCGGCGAGGAAGTCGACAAGATGACCTGGGCGATCCGCTGGGGCGCCGACACGGTGATGGACCTCTCCACCGGCAAGCACATCCACGAGACGCGCGAATGGATCATCCGCAACAGTCCGGTCCCGATCGGAACGGTTCCAATTTATCAGGCATTGGAAAAAACAGGAGGAAAGGCGGAGGACCTCACCTGGGAAATATTCCGCGACACGCTGATCGAGCAGGCCGAGCAGGGCGTCGACTACTTCACCATCCACGCCGGGGTTCGCCTGCCGTTCATTCCGCTCACCGCCAATCGCATGACCGGCATCGTGTCGCGCGGCGGCTCGATCATGGCGAAGTGGTGCCTGTCGCACCACGAGGAAAGCTTCCTCTATACGCGCTTCGAGGACATCTGCGAGATCATGGCGGCGTACGACGTCTCCTTCTCGCTCGGCGACGGCCTGCGCCCGGGCTCGATCCATGACGCAAATGATGAAGCCCAGCTCGCCGAACTGCGTACTTTGGGAGAACTGACGAAAACAGCCTGGAAGCACGACTGCCAGGTGATGATCGAGGGCCCGGGCCACGTGCCGATGCAGCTCATCAAGGAGAACATGGAGCTGCAGCTCAAGTACTGCGACGAGGCGCCGTTCTACACCCTCGGGCCGCTCGCGACCGACATCGCGCCCGGCTACGACCACATCACGAGCGCGATCGGGGCGGCGCTGATCGGCTGGTTCGGCACGGCGATGCTCTGCTACGTGACGCCCAAGGAGCACCTCGGGCTGCCGAACAAGAAGGATGTCAAGGACGGCATCATGGCGTACAAGATCGCTGCGCACGCCGCCGACCTCGCCAAGGGCCATCCGGGCGCGCAGGCGCGCGACAACGCGCTCTCCAAGGCGCGCTTCGAATTCCGCTGGGCCGACCAGTTCAACCTCGGCCTCGATCCGGACACCGCCAGGGAGTTCCACGACGAGACGCTGCCGCAGGAAGGCGCCAAGGTCGCACACTTCTGCTCGATGTGCGGGCCGCACTTCTGCTCGATGAAGATCACGCAGGACGTGCGCGACTACGTCGAGAAGGGAATGAAGGAAAAGTCCGTCGAGTTCGTGAAGAAGGGCGGCGAGCTCTACACCAAAACCTGAAATCAGGGACAGACCACGTTTTCCGCGGGCGGCAAGGGAAGCTCTTCTTGAGAGTCGCCCGGTGCCGTGTCGCGCAATGGCCTTCCCGGCTTTCCCTTGTCTACCCGACGCCCAAGCGCGCGGGCCATACTGCGCCTGAAAAGTTCGTCGCCGAGCGCATAACCACCGTTCGTTGCGGTTCTTATCTCCTCGAGCCGCTCGTGGTCGGCGATCGAGCCAAATAGCCCGGCATACACCTGTTGGCGCTCTTGGGTGCTGTCGCCGAGCCGAATGTATTCCGAGTGAGGCGTAACAAGCCGGGTTGCCGCTTCGCCCAATGCGTTATTGCGATAGCTCGACCACGGATAATCGCGAGGGTGAATGACCATGCCGCCACGCACCGGATTGAGCTCGATGTAGCGGTAGCACGCCAAGACGTAACGCTCCGACTGAACGAGGCATGAACGGAAACGCCCCTCCCAAAGCGACCCAGTCCGTTTGTATCTCTTGTTGAAATACTGCGAGTGCAGCTGTCCCATATGCTTCATCAGTACCGCGCAGCTCTCCGCGCCTTTAGGCGTTAATAGCAAGTGCACGTGGTTCGTCATCAAGCAATACGCGTGCAGCTCGCATCCGCAGCGGCCAAGACCACGGGCCAGGTGGAACAGATAAAAGTTGCGGTCTTCGTCGTTGACGAAGCATGGCCCCCGGTTGTTGCCGCGTTGGATGACATGTACGGGCACGCCGGCGAGCATGATACGGGCACGTCGTGGCATCTCCGATCAACGGGGGATCGTCTCCGCCGTTGACGAAAACGTGGTCTGTCCCTGATTTAGTCGTTGAACAGGCTCTCGGCGGTGACCGGGATGCGGCCGTACTCGAGGGTGCGGCGGATGCGGTAAGGTTCGCCGTCGGGCGCCTTGGGCCCGCGCGACAGGTCGAGGAGCTTCTGCGGCTTGAGCGGGTTGCCGGCCGCGTCGCGGATCACCATCACGCGCGGCTGCAGGCGTTTCTCCAGGTTCTGCGCGATGACGATGCCGATCTCGCCGCTGTTGAGCTCCACCGTGCTGCCGAGCGGGAAAATGCCGATGCAGCGGATGAATTGCTCGATCAGCACCGGATCGAAGAAGCTGCCGCGCCACTTGTACAGCATGCTGAGCGCGGCCGACGGCGGCACCGGCTCGGCGTAGGGCCGGCGCGCGGTGAGCGCATCGAAGGTGTCGACGATGCCGGCGATCGAGCCGAGCAGCCCGACGTCCCTGCCCTTGAGGCCCTTCGGGTAGCCGCTGCCGTCCTGGCGCTCGTGGTGGAGCAGGGCGAGCTCGGCCAGGCCAGGCGGCAGCCCCGGCGTCTCGCTTAGGATCTCGACGGAGTACTGCACGTGCTGCTTCGCCTGCGCGAATTCGGCTTCGCTCAGGCGGTTGCGCTTGTTCAGGAGCTCGGTCGGCAGCCTGGTCTTGCCAACGTCCTGCAGCAGGCCCAGGTAGCCGAGCAGGCTGATATCCTCGGCCGGCAGTTGCAGAAAGCGGCCGAAAGCGGTCATGTACACGGCGCTGTCGACCGCGTGCGAAGTCGTGTAGTCGCCTTTCTGCTTCAATTGCGAGAAGAGGAGCAGCGCGTCCGGGTTGCGCAGCACGCTCTCGGTCATGCTGCGGACCGCCTGCTCGACGCGCGCCGCGTCCAGGCTGCGGCCCGCGCGCACCGCTTCTACCGCCTCGCTGGCGAGCTTGGTGGTGCCTTTATATGCGACCTCCGCCTGCGTTACCTCGCGCTCCACCGGCGCCTGCTCGACGTAGCGCACCTTGCCGATGCGCGACAGATCGAGCTGGCTTGCCCCGCTGCGCGCCGCCGGCCGCGGCGCCGCGAGCGGCTTCAGCGCGATCGGCTCGGCCAGCTTGGGCGGATCGGGATCGACGAACACCGTCTTGCAGTACTGCTTCAGCGTCTCGAGCTGCTCGTCGGTCTCCAGGTAGAACCCCTGGAACATGAACGGTGTCTCGGTCCAGGGCCGGTCGAGCTCCGCGACGTACATGCCCATTTTCAGCTCAGCGACCGGAACGCTTTTCTTCATCTGTGTAAGATTACCGCATGCCCGAGCCGCTTCAGGATGCGGACGCGCCCGAGGTGCTGAAGGAGCGCTGCGAGTACATCTATCGCAGGATCCTGCCGGCGGTTGGGGCGACCGCAGTGCTCAGCCTGCTGCTGAGCGCCTTCCTGTGGCCATCGAGCCCGACCGAGCTGATCGTGTTCTGGCAGACCGCAATCCTGCTCATCGCGGCGGGATACTGGGCGCTGGCGCTCGCTTACCAGCGCAGCGGCGACTCGCGCGAGCATCCGCAGCCGTGGATCCGGCGGGCGGCGTTCGGCGCGGCGGCACTCGGCGCCGCGTGGGGGTTCGCGACGGCGGTGTTCTTCCCGGGCGGCGATTATCAGCAGGTATTCATCGCCTTTGTCGTGGCGCTGGTGACTGCGGGCGGGCTGCCGATGTTCTCCACCGTCTGGTGGATCTATGCCCTGTACGCGGCAGGCGTGATGATCCCCTTCAACGGCGTGCTGTTCGCGTATGGCACGGATTTTTTCCATCTGCTCGGCGCCGCGGTGCCGCTCCTCTATATCGCGAACGTCGCTACCGCGTATCAGCTCGGCAAGGCGTTCAGCAGCGCCTATGGGCTGCGCAGCGCCTACGAGCGGCTCTCGGCCGACAACGCTGCTACCCAGGCGCAGCTCGGCGAGCAGCTCGACAGCCTGCTCGAGGCGCATCGCGAGGTGCAGGCTTTCGGCCGCAAGCTCGCCCTGTTTTCCGAACGGGCGCCGATCGCGGTGTTCGAGGTGGACCCGCACGCCACGATCCTCGACATGAATCCGGCTGCCGAGAACCTGTTCGGCTACGCGGCGCCGGAGATGTTAGGGCGAAGCTGCATCAGCATGCTGCTCAATCCGGACGATCGCGAGAGCACCGACAAGTGGTGGGGCGAGCTCGTGGCGCAGGGCCGGCCGGCTACCGTGGTCGCCGAGCGCTGCCTGCGGCGCGACGGCCTGGAGCTCGCCTGCGAGTGGACGATGACGCCGCTCGTCGACGACGACAACCGGGTCATCTCGGTCATCCTGCAGGGCCGCGACATCACGCAGCAGCGCGCGGCCGAGCGCATGCGAAGCGAGTTCACCTCCACCTTGAGCCACGAGCTGCGCACGCCGCTCACCTCGATCATCGGCTCGCTGCAGCTGTTGCGCGCCGGGGCGATCGGCGAGGTCTCCAAGGAGCAGGACGAGATGGTCGAGATCGCCGAGAAGAACAGCCAGCGCCTGCTCGACCTGATCAACGAGGTGCTGGACATCGAGAAGATCGAGTCGGGGCAGCTGACGCTGGTGCCCGAGCCCATGCCGCTCGATGCGCTGCTGGGCGAGTCGCTGCGGCTCAACCAGGGTTACGCCGACCGCTTTCGCGCCAACCTCGCGCTGCACGGGGAGGTCCCCCAGGTCGTGGTGCGGGCGGACCGAAAGCGCCTGATGCAGGTGATGACCAACCTGCTGTCGAACGCCGCCAAGTTCTCGCCGCCGAACAGCGCCGTCGACGTGACCGTCGCGCAGAAGGAGGCGGTGGTGCGCGTGGAGGTGAGCGACCGGGGGCCGGGCATTCCCGAGGCCTTTCGCGGCCGCATCTTCGGCCGCTTCGCGCAGGCCGATTCGGCCGATTCGCGCGTCAAGGGCGGTACCGGCCTGGGGCTCGCCATCTGCAAGCGGCTGGTGGAAATGATGCAGGGGCGCGTCGGCTTCGAGGACCGGAAAGGCGGCGGCACTACGTTCTTTTTCGAGCTGCCCGTCATGCCGCCGGAAGAGACGGCCGCCAACGCGGCGCCCCGGGTGCTCCTCACCGAGCACGACACCGTCGCCGCCGAGTACCTCTCGATGGTCCTCGAGAAAGGCGGCTATCGCGTCGACGCCGCGCCCGACGCGAGCGCCTCGCGCGAGCTGCTCGGACGATGGAAGTACGCCGTGTGGCTGCTTGCCCGCAGGCTGCGCGACGGCGAGGACCCGCTCGCCCTGATCGCCGAAGTGAAACCGCGCCTGGGCGGTACGCCGATCATCATGCTGGCGAGCACGCGCAGCGATGCGGCCTACGTGAGCGAGCCGCAGCGCGTGGGGGTCGTCGACTGGCTCCTGAAGAGCGATTCGCGTACGCGCATCCTCGATGCCGTGGCGCACGCCCTCGGACGCGCCTAGTTGGTCGCCTCGCTCATCGCGGTAGGCGCCGTCGTCGTCGGGTTTCCGCTGCTCATGTACTTGATGCAGGACTCGCTGATCTTCTTCCGCAAGCCGGTGCACGAGGCGCAACGCGACTCGATCGCGCGGCGCTTTCCCGCCGTTGAAAGCGTCTTCATTCAAGCCGACGTGCGCCTGCACGCCTGGCACATCCGGGGATCCCCGCTGGTGCTTTACTTCGGCGGCAACGCCGAGGAAGTCTCCTGGATGCTCGAGGAGGCGCCGCGACGCGCGCCGGGCGTTGGCTGGCTGCTGATCGACTACCGCGGCTACGGCTCGAGCGAAGGCTCGCCTTCCGAGGCGGCGCTAACCTCCGACGGGTTCGCCTGGTATGACTACGCCACCAGGGAGCTGAAAGCGAACAAGGTGTTTCTTTTCGGCCGCAGCCTGGGCAGTGGTGTAGCGGTGCAGCTAGCCGCAGAGCGCCCGCTGGCCGGGGTGATCCTGGTCGCGCCGTTCGACAGCCTCGTCGAAGTGGCGAAGCGCCATTACCCGTACCTCCCGGTGGATTGGATGCTGAAGCATCGCTTCGACTCGATCGGCCGGGCGCCGAAGATCGCCGTGCCGCTGCTCTGCCTTGTCGCGGCGGACGACCAGATCATTCCCGCCGAGCATTCGCGCCGGCTGTATGCGGCCTGGGGGGGACCAAAGCAGTGGGTCGAACTGCAGGGCGCCGGGCACAATAGTACGGACAGCGCGCCCGCATTCTGGGAAAACATATGGAAATTCTTAATGCGCTGATCCTCGGCGTCGTCGAAGGGCTGACCGAGTTCCTGCCCATCTCGAGCACCGGGCACCTGATCCTGGCAAGCGACCTCCTCGGCGCGAACGACGAGCGCGGCAAGGTGTTCGACATCGCGATCCAGACCGGCGCCATCCTCGCGGTGATCTGGGAGTACCGTGCGCGCTTCTTCCGCGTCGACCCGAAGCTATGGCTGAACCTGATCGTGGCGTTCATCCCGGCCGCGGTGCTCGGCCTTGCCTTCGGCGCTTACATCAAGGCGCATCTGTTCAGCGCGGTACCGGTCGCTTCGGCGTTCATCGTCGGCGGCCTGATTATTCTTTTTGTTGAAAGAAAAAAGCTTTCCTCCCGGGTCGACGGCACTGAAGCGATGAGCTGGCTCGATGCGCTCAAGGTCGGCATCGCTCAATGCTTCGCCCTGATCCCCGGCACCTCGCGCTCGGGGGCGACGATCATCGGCGGCATGCTGTTCGGCCTGTCGCGCCGCGCCGCGACCGAGTTCTCCTTCTTTCTCGCCGTGCCGACCCTGCTCGCGGCAGGCGCCTACGACCTGTGGAAAAACCGCGCGCTCTTTGCGGCGCGCGATCTGCCGATGTTCGCGGTCGGCCTCGCCGCCGCCTTCGTCTCCGCTTTCATCGTCATCCGCTGGCTGATCGGCTACGTCGCGACCCACGACTTCCGGCCGTTCGCGTGGTACCGGATCGTGTTCGGCGCGGTGGTGCTGCTGACGGCTTACTTCGGATGGGTTGACTGGAGAGCCTAGCCTTGCACCCACGGCAGGCCGGCTTTTCTCCAGCCGCCGACGGTGTTGCGATGCTGCCGGTCGTCCTTGTCGCCCTCGAAGCCTTCGAGCACGTTGTAGGTCTCGCGCCATCCGGCCTGCATCGCGGCTTCAGCAGCGCCGTGCGAGCGCGCTCCTGAGCGGCAGATGAACATGACCGGTTCGTCCTTCTTCGTTGCCGCTGCCAGCTCGCCGATGAACTCGGGGTTCGGCCGGTTGCCGGGATAGGTCTGCCACTCGAGGGCGATACTCCCGGGGATGTGGCCGACGTACAGCAGCTCGGGCTTCGTGCGTACGTCGACCAGCTTGGCGCCGGCCTTCATCAGCGCGTGCGCTTCGGAAGGAAGCAGAGCGCCGGCGTACGTCAGCCCCATTTTCCGGGCACGCTCGGCGGCTTTTTTCTTGATGTCGTCCATGTGCTGCCGCATTATAGTGCGCGAGACCTCAAAATGCCCCTAGACGGTGCGCTACGGGCGGGTAAAATGCCCCGGCTCCGGGCGGTGACATTAGGCATGGAAACTGCTCGCCGCCGACTTACCTACTACACCTACTCGCAATCCCCACCAAGCCAGGAGAACCGCAGATGGCGATGACGCCCGATGACGTGTTGAAGCTTATCAAGGACAAGGAGGTGAAGTTCGTCGACCTCCGCTTCACCGATACGCGCGGCAAGGAGCAGCACGTCACCGTCCCGGTCAAGCACTTCACCAAGGACAAGTTCGAGCTCGGCCACGCCTTCGACGGCTCGTCGATCGCCGGCTGGAAGGGCATCCAGTCTTCCGACATGCTGCTGATGCCCGACGCGGTCAGCGCGCGCATGGACCCGTTCACCGATGAGCCGGTGCTCAACATCACCTGCGATGTGTACGAGCCGATGGACGGCAAGCCCTACGACCGCGACCCGCGCTCGATCGCCAAGCGCGCCGAGGCCTACCTCAAGTCAACCGGCCTCGGCGAAGTGGCGTACTTCGGCCCGGAGCCCGAGTTCTTCATCTTCGACGGCGTCACCTGGAACGTCGACATGTCGGGCTGCTTCGTGAAGATCAAGTCCGAAGAAGCGCCCTGGTCCTCGGGCATCGACTACGAGTCGGGGAACATGGGCCACCGCGCGCCGGTCAAGGGCGGCTACTTCCCGGTGCCGCCGACCGACACGCTGCACGACATCCGCAACGCGATGGCGCTCGCGATGGAGCAGCAGGGCGTCGACGTCGAAGTGCATCACCACGAGGTGGGCGCGATGGGCCAGAACGAGATCGGCACGCGTTTTGCGCCGCTGGTGCAGCGCGCCGACTGGATGCAGATCTACAAGTACAC
>Ga0209378_1001737_pt1 | contig 15332 bp, 14 predicted proteins | sample GraSoiAngelo_156_FD_186170 | JGI IMG/M metagenome (GOLD analysis project Ga0209378, IMG submission 186170) | Grasslands soil microbial communities from the Angelo Coastal Reserve, California, USA - 14_1009_13_40cm (SPAdes) (version 2) | ecosystem: Environmental > Terrestrial > Soil > Grasslands ... | reverse complement strand
AAATCGCCATCGACTCAAAGATGTCACCTGTCGTCCAAGAATGCCCAGCTGCATCTGTCACGTAAGTGCTGGGGGACATGAACAAGTAGCCGAGGACAAACCCGACTCCCGTCCAGAGGTAGAGTATTATCGCCTGGAGATAGTGGGTTGCCGGTAGTGCTCGACCCAGGTCTTCTGATCCATGCTTCCGCTGGTACAGGGCGAAAAGCTGGAAGAAGATGTAGACGGTGAATGACCAGCCGAGATAGTTGGAGAATGGTACGCCAAAGTATCCTCCTCCGTCCTTCCATATCCAGGCGTGATTGATAGTGGAGGCTATCGGGTCGAGGCAGAAATCCCACGCGACCATTACAAAAGATGCGACTAACGGGACCGCGACCGAGATGAGGAGGGCAGACCCCTTGCGGACTTCGCTTACGAGGAGGGTTGAGAAGACCCAGGCGAGATAGCCGAACGAGATGTATGATAGAGAGATGAAGAAGGGTACGAGAGCTATCTTGGGCCCCAGCGAGTCAGTATAGTAGTAGTGGCCGAATGGAAAGCCGGTCAGGATGCTACTGTTTTCCAGGATATTGCTGACGATTGCTGTGACGATCATGAAGACAGCAATAGTCTTCCATCCATACCGTCTCCCGCCGTGGATCAACGCGAAGGGAAACAGTAGGGGCGTGATGAGGCCCGGGATTATGCGGCTCCCGATCGCATACGCTATTACTATTCCCCAGAGAACGCTGTCTGTCAGCCTCTGATTGCGCGTCGGAGCCGAGCCGGTCATGTCTGCTCGGATTCACCAGGCATGCTGGTGATATCCAACCCCGTGCTAACTTAAGCTATCCGACTAGTCCCGATATCTGCGAGTATCTTGTGGAGAAGAGCCGTATCTGTGACAAGTATGCTTGCGAACCGATTGAGTCCTTCTGCAAGGACTAGCTCTTCTGCAGGTCCTCTTGGACGATCTCTTTGTGAAGGGCGGGTACAACGCGTTTGCCTATCAACTCAATCGACCGGACAAGCTTCTCGTGAGGCAGAGAGGCCGCGTTCATCTGAAAAGTAAACCGTGAAATGCCTCCGAGTGCCTTGCTGTGCCTGAGAATCTTCTCGACCGCTTCCTCCGGATCACCGATGACCAGCGAGCCCCGCGGACCTCTCTGCGCGTCAAAGTCTTCGCGAGTCATCTCACCCCACCCCCGCTCCTTTCCGATGTCGGTGACAGCCCGGGCGAAGCCGGGGAAGTAGTCGTCTGCGGCCTCCTCCGTCGTCTCTGCAACATATCCCGGCGAATGTAGGCCTACTTTCAATTTTTCGGGTGGGTGACCGGCCGCCTTTCCGGCTTCACGGTAGAGATCGATTAGCGGTCGGAAACGGCGTGTTTCGCCTCCTATGATGGCGACCATTAACGGGAGACCGAGCCGGCCCGCGCGGACGAATGACTGTGGTGTTCCGCCGACGCCCAGCCATATGGGCAACGGGTTCTGAACTGGTCTCGGGTAGACTCCTTGTCCAGTCAAGGGGGGCCGGTACTTGCCGGACCAGGTGACGTGTTCGTTTTCACGAATTTTTAGGAGGAGGTCGAGCTTCTCCGCAAATAGTGAGTCGTAATCCTCCAAGCGAAAACCGAATAATGGAAAGGCTTCGATTGACGAGCCTCTGCCTACGACCATTTCTGCTCGGCCCTTGGATAATAGGTCGAGGGTTGCGAATTCTTGAAAGATACGTACTGGGTCGGTGGCGCTGAGGACTGTTACGGCGCTGGTGAGACGGATCTTTCGCGTTCTTGCTGCCGCAGCCGCGAGAATGACTGGGGGGGCGGAGTCGAGAAACTCGCGTCGGTGGTGTTCGCCAATCCCAAAAGAGTCTAGTCCAGCTTTATCGGCGAGTGCGATCTCTTCGATCAGGTTCTGCAAGCGGTCTGACGCGCTGATACTAAGACTGTCCTCGGTGAATGCGGCCGCGAAGCTGTCTATTCCAATCTGCATCTATGGCCTAGTTCTTCATGAGTAGTATTAATGCAGTCCACAGACTAGTTTGGAAGTTACTTGCCGATCAGTAACTAAACGTTCTGCGACCGCGCTAGGAACGAGATTCTGGCATCAAGGGTCTAGTGACGGCGGGAATGATCCGATAGTCCGACTGGAAGACGAGATTATGGAGGTCACTGGTTGCAATGGCGCGCATGATCGGCAATTGGTCGTCGGCGTCGCGGGCGGTGAAGACGTTCAGCGGCCAGTCGCGCACGGTCGCGCCTCGTAGGTGTGGATGAGTGAAGCCGATCCCGTAGTATGCAAGAAGCGTCACCGGGGCCAGTCCAGCTTTCTTCTGTTCGGGCCAAACGAGGTCCCACGACGCACTCACACTACCATCAGCATCACGCTGCAAGCCGGTCGCGACGACCTTGCCAGTGTTAAGCAACAGGTGAGTGTTGATCTCGTTGAGTGCTTGACGAGCAACTGGCGCCAGTAGCTCCACGGCATGCGCGAAATGAGTCTCCTTGTCAGGTCGACTGACCGACCCTCCGTGGGTTCCATCCCGAAGATCGATGAAATGCCGGATCAATGCGGTCAGATGCCCGGGTATCGACGACTCGCTTTCCCGAGCTTTCGGCTCGTTCATGATCAGAGTCGCCTCTTCTGCCCGTCTAAAAAACCCTAGATGGAAACCTAGGGTTTGACTAATCGTTTCGCCCAGGCGCCTTCCTCGCCGCAAACAAGTTTAAACCGTCCATCCGTTGTTCCACGCGACATGAACGATTCCAAGTTATCCAAGACGGATGCAACTACGATCGTCGAACACGAAATGCAACAGGTTGAACGGGCGAACGCGACGGGACGACCTCCAGTCGTTTTCATCCACGGCCTTTGGTTACTGCCGAGCAGCTGGGACCGGTGGGCGAAAGTCTTCGAAGACGCCGGCTACGCTACACTAACACCCGGGTGGCCTGATGACCCTGCGACGGTCGAAGAAGCGAACGCGAGCCCTGAAGTTTTCGCTAAAAAATCAATCGGCGAAGTGGCCGAGCACTTCGAACAGATTATCCGCGGACTGGAGAAAAAGCCAGCACTCATCGGCCACTCCTTCGGGGGACTCATAGCCCAGATTCTAGCCGGACGCGGTCTTGCCGCAGTGACTGTTGCTATCGACCCTGCTCCGTTCCGTGGAGTTCTACCGCTTCCGATCTCTACACTGAAGTCTGCTTGGCCAGTATTGCACAAGCCTTCCAACCGGAACCGTGCGGTTCCTCTAACGTTCGACCAGTTCCGCTACGCTTTCGGCAACGCGGTTGGTGAGGATGAGGCTAGGGAGTTGTACGAGAAGTTCGCCGTGCCTGCTTCTGGCAAAACGCTCTTCCAGTCCGGAGCAGCCAACCTCAACCCCTGGACTGAGGCAAAGGTCGAGAAGAATCCAGAACGAGGACCCCTGTTGATCCTCGACGGCGAAAAAGATCATGTCGTGCCTTGGGCGATTGCCCACGCGACGTTCAAACAGCAAGAAGGCGACAACCTCGTGACCGAGATTGAGAAGATCCCGGACACGGGACACTCGATTACCATCGACCATGGATGGCGGAACGTTGCGGACAAATCGCTTGCCTTCGTCCAGCGATATTTGACCATCCCTGAAATCACCGCTTCGGCATAGTCGATCTGGGCAAAACAGAGAAGGCAAGAATCTGATAGACCACGTTATTCTCACGGTCAGTGATTTCAAGCGTTCAGTCGCTTTTTACGCCAAGGCTTTGAAGCCACTTGGGATCACAAACTTTACGGATTACGAAGGCCAAGACGGACATCCCGATTTGAGGGGTTTTGGTGATGGCAAGAGAGCTTTTTTCTGGCTCAAGGAAGGAAAGCCGGATCCGCAAGCGGTTCATGTTGGGGTTTGTTGCGAAAAACCGTGCTGAGGTAGATGCATTCTACAAAGCAGCTATAGGCGCCGGAGGGAAGAGCAAGGAAGCACCTCAAGCTCGGCCCGAATACTATCCTGGCTATTATGCGACATGGGTGTTCGATCCTGACGGCCACGATATCGAGGTCGTTCACAAAAGCTAAACTGATTATTGAAAATATCCCGGGGGTGCTAATGACAGATTTCTATGTCCTACTGGCGCGGATTCGGACTTGTCTCGCACGCCTTCTCTGACGAAATGCGTAGAGATTCACGACAACCACATCAACCAACACGAGTAAGAGACCTTCACTCCCAAGCGAACCGAGCGGCAGGGAAATCACACCCTGAAAATACAGGAGGCCTGCCCACCCCCAGTAAGCCACAAACAGTGTGAAAGCTAACACGATTGCACCAACTTGGTCCGGCCTACGCATGGACAATGGGAACAGAAGACTTCAAGAAAAAAGGATCGCTGGGAACTCTGCTTGTCCCGATGCTTTGGATGCGGTTAGTTTCAGTATTTGCTCAGCACTTGGTTCGCGAAGAGTCGAGCAGCCTCATCAGAGTGAGATCGTGTTCTATCTAGCGCGACTGTCCAACCCTCAAGGGTTAATTCTCTCCTCTCCTCATCGTCATGATGCGAGAGGATTCTGAACGTCATCTATAGCTTGCCCGCGATGCGGAGCGAGCAACTTGGCAACTGCGAGATACTGTCTGACCTGCGGCACCCCACTAGTAGCTGGAGCTCCTCCAGTAACGCCTCCAGTCTTTAGCGTGCCTCAGCAGCCACCATACCCGTACTACGGGTCAGCAGGTGGCTATTGGGAACACCATCTAGCGGGCAAGATTGACAATACAAGAACCGGTCTACTACTTCTGATCATCGGTCTGGCACTCAGCTGGATTCCATTCATCGGCGCGCTAGGTGGATTGGTAGCCCTCATCGGTGCCCTGCTGGTTATTCTTGGACGGGAGGCTTTTGGTCGTGAGCATGCACGAAACACGATACTGGCACTCGTATTCTTCTTCGTAGGCATCGGCGTCATAGTTGCTGGAGCCTTGGCTCTGTTTTTCGCTGCGTTTTCTTATCGAGCTGGTCCTAGCGGCATAGTTCAGCCAACATTCGCATGGCTTGGTGTTATCACCATTATCGGTGGAGGAGTCACAGGCATCTCCGAGGTCCTGCTGACCTACTCGCTTCAGCTGAGCACCGGCCGGATACTACTATGGACCGCCTATGCAGCTTCAATTGCAATCAGCATCCTAAACTTCCTGTTCATCGTCCCTTTCTTTAACGGAACCGGAACCGGATTGCTTGTGTTTCTCACCGTTTTTCTCACCATTTTCCTAGGCATCATACCAGCTCTGCTATACGCAGCAGCGTACTACTTGGCAAGACAGCGCATCGTCCGACGAGAAATCCCCTCACCCCTCACACCACCATTCATGCCACCGTACGGTGGCATGCCTCCAACCAGTGGCAGTGGATAACCGAGGCCACTCCTCAGCCTGTGTCAGAATGATCCAATGACTAGTTTAGGTTACTCAGCACCTTGCTGGAGAAGAGTCGTATCTGTTCGAGCAAGTTTGTTGTTGACCATAGCCCTCCCTTCGGCGTGAAGGTCAGCATGAATTCTTTACAGCCAGCCTTCCGGTAGTCTTCGATCTGTTCGATACAATCGTCAGCTGTTCCGTGAATTACAGTGTAGTAGGCGTCTCGTTCTGGAATCTCGGCAGCTATCTTCCGGATTGTCTCCCTCTGCTCCTTTGGATATGGAATCTTCTCCCAGATCCGGCCTGGATGGCTGGCTGAGGGATCGATCTTCTTCAACGCCTCAGGAATCAGGGCGAGGAAGTATCTGGCTGGACCCAGAACGTTCCGGTCTGCTTCCGCGCGATTCTTCGAGATGGAGGAGAGCGTGTAGTAGGCAGACCGGTACGCCCCGAAATCTCGACCCGCATTATGGGCTGACCCGATGATGGTATCAAGATCCATCTTGTATGTTGCAGGTGTGTGACAGTGCGGTATCCATCCGTCCGCCGCCTCCCCCGCGAGTTTCAGCATTCTGGGACCGAAGGCTGCCAGATAGATTGGCGGGACGGGCTGTTTTTCTTGACCCGCTTGCAAGTATGCATTATTGAGTGTAAAGAAGCGGCCGTTGAAGCTCTGAGGATTGTCTATGTTGGAGCTCCAGAGCTGCCGGATGATCCTGAGACCCTCGCTTAGCCGACTGTAGCGTTGTTCTGTCGGGAGCCCGAAGGGTGACTGGTTCATCGGGTCGCCGGTGCCCAGTCCGAGGAAGAGCCGTTTCGGAAACTGGTTGGAGAGCGTTGCCAGGGTCTGGGCTATGATGGCCGGATGCCTCCGCACTAGATCTGTTACGGCAATTCCGACTCTGATCCTCCGGGTCCCGGCGGAAATTGCAGCGAGAGTGGTGAAGGGTTCTGGTGCGGCTGCGGCACCTGTCCCATAGAGTAGATGGTCGTCTATGAGGACGGAGTCGAAGCCGCGCTTCTCACAGAACTGTGCACGCTTGACGATGCTTGTGAAGGGTTCGTTGGCGGCTAGGAATATCCGGCATCCAAATCTGACCCGACCCTTCACCCGTCTGTCCCAGAGCTAATCGTTCCACTATCTCTATTATGACCTTCTCGATCTTTCTTCTCACCCCGGCTTTTCTTACGTGCCCACACCGAAACGGTGAAAACGCTCGCGATGGCCACGGCTGTGACGATGGGCAGCAAAACCATGAGCGTGGCAAGGCCTGGTGATGGTGGTGCCGCGTTTGTTGATGGTTTTTTAGACGGCTGAGTTGGAGGAGGCTGGGATGCAGGTAAGATGTTGAACGTTACACTGGTGGTGTGGGAGAGTGAACTGTAGTTTGCCTTGATGTCTAGGTAGTAGGTTCCGAGAGCACTATTGCTGCTCGCGGCGACTGTTAGAATCGTGCTGATCTGGGAGCCTGGGTTGAGGCTGACGACGGTCGTGGCTGGGGAGACGCTCGTGTTAGGCGCGTCGGTGCTTGTGCTGATTGTGATCTGGCTTGCATAGTTTTGGATGCTGGCTAGGGTTACTGTTATGCTTGCGGTTGAGCCGGGAGAGAGGGTGGGGGATGAGCTACTGGAGATCTGGAAGTCTGGCAGGGTGGTTGTTGTGGTGAATGGCCTGATGAGGGGGTAGTGGTCGCTGGTAATGTAGTAGTATTGAGCTGCATAGTTGTAGACGAATTCGGATAAGATTGGGTAAGAGGTGTCGCTTATCCCATCAGGGTACACGCAGATATTCTGAGCTGGTCCGCTACAATAGTCCTGACCACGATTGTCGCTATCGTAGTTCCCGCCTTGCGGATAGCCGTCGTCCCATTTGTTGGTCGTGTTCTGAGGGGGAGTAGCGCCTCCGGTGCCGGTTGGACTGTCCATGACTTGGCTACCTTGGCCCCCGCCAGGACTTTGCCCGTTCGAGTCGAGATTGTTGTGGTATACTAGGTCATAGTTGGAGTAGAGGAGGCGGATGCCAATCCAGCCGTTGTTTGTGACATTGTTCGCGACGAACGTGTCGTATTCCGTCGTGTATGTGTCGATTCCTATGACGACTTGGTTGTAAACAATATTGTTGTTCACAAGGTCATTGTTTGATGAAAAGAGGAAGATGCCAGCGTTCTGGTTGGAATAGACATTGTTTCCCGAAACCACAGAGGTGCTCGTTTGGTAGAGGTAAATGCCGTAGGGGTTGTTGGAATAGACCGTGTTTCCCGTTACAGTGACGTTAATGGATGAGTCTACTGCGATGCCGAAATAGTCTTGGGATGTGACAGAGTTTTCGACCGTGCCGTTAGAGACTTGATGGAGGATTATTCCCTCGTCGACTGGAAGGCCTTGGTGGACGTAGACGTTTCGTACGATGAAAGACGCGTTCGTGTTTTCGATGACGAGACCCGCGTTTCCATTCGCGTTACAGCATCCGATGCCAGAGGCGTTGATGTCCCATCCCTGGATGATGTACGGATCGGACGAAGTGCCACTTCCACCAGTAACTCCATTCGCGCTGGTGAATCCGGCGTTGCCATCGATTGTGATCGGTGAATGAGGCTGATAGGTTAATGCTCGCGCCGGCACGACTAGTCCGGTCGCGGGCAAGAGGAAGCCTACGAAACTGAGGAAGATGAGGACCGTTCGGAATCTAACCGTGTCCATCGCCCTTTGCCGCTGAACCATCCAGAACTATTCTGAGAATAGTTATTCTGGAACTAAAAGGATGGTGTTCGATTTGATAGGGAGTCTGCCCAATTACGTGCATCTGGGTATCCACACTGGAGACAAGTGGGCTTTGACGGCTTTGCAAGTCTTCTAGGTGTATCAAAGAACCTAAGTCAACGAGCGCCCGTTGTATTTGGCGTGGCGCGATAGCCTGTCAGGTCTCTGGCGACGCTTTAGCGGGGGAATCTCCCTCTTACTGATCTTCCTCGCAGTACCCATCGTCGTCTCAGCAGCAACGCCCGACTTCACGATAACAGCAAGCCCGTCGTCCCCAACTGTTCCGCCTGGCGCAAGTGCAGCGTATACGGTCCATCTTGCAAGCGTTAATGGATTCGCGGGTCCTGTCAACCTAATCCCATCGGTCAATTCTCAACCTCAAGGAGTGGCGGTGAACCCGAAGATGAACAGGGTCTATGTGGCAGATTGGCAGTCGAGCTCACTCACTGTGATCGATGGGTCCACCAACAATATCATAGCGTCGATTCCAGTTGTGCAACGCCCAGCCGGAGTTGCCGTCAATCCGAACACCAACAGGACCTACGTGACGAGCGATAATTACAGGGGTGTCTCTGTGGTTGACGAGATCAGCAACACGCTCGAATATACTATTGATGCGCCTCCCGCGTTGGCTATTGCTGTGAATCCTGTTACGAACAGAATCTACACTGCAGGTGGTACGACGCTCACTGTCATTGACGGGTCCACGAACACTATCGTTGGTACCGCGACTGTCGGGTTCGTGCCGACAGGCATCGGGGTCAACACTGTTACCAATAGAATATACGTTGGAAGCCAGAATACGAATGATGTCACGGTCATCGACGGCTCGACAGATGCCGTGCTTGCGACCATCTCAGTACCGTTCATGCCCGCACTATTCGGAGTGGATGTCAACCCTACGACGAACAGAATCTATGTAGCGAACGATGGTCCCATCTCTGTCATCGACGGATCCACGAATACGGTTATTGCCAACATTCCCGTGTCAGGTACCTTTACAGGGCTTGCGGTCAACCCAGCGCTTAACGAGGTCTACGTGTCCGACCAGCTCTCGTATTATGGGGGTCCGCCCCCCGCGGACAAGCTGGTCATCATTAATGCCACTTCGAATTCACAAATCGCCAATGTGACGGTGGGTGCGGTTCCATCCGGAATTGGTGTCGACCAGATCTCCGGCACGGTCTATGTAGACAATGAAAATTCAGACACCATGTCGGTCATCGACACCTCCACCCTCACTGTTGTGGATACAATCATCCTTGATCCCGCGATCAGCGCGAGCCCTTCGATCGTGACACTATCCTCCGGTGGAACTGGCACCTCTACCGTCACAGTCACCACATACCCCAAGACCAAGCTCGGCACCTACTACTTCTACCTCTATGGAAACAGCAGTGCCGGAGTCCACTCCATCACTCTAACACTCTACGTTGGGGATTTTGCGCTAGTCCCTGCCTCAAGTACTCTCAGCGTACCAAGAGGCTCGAACGCTTCGTCCGTGATCACAATCAGCAGTCTAGCCGGCTATTGGGCTGTAAACATGAGCGCTTTGATCATAGGCCAGAATCTCAATGTTGGTGTCAGTCCTTCCACCATTTCGATAGGACCCGGGACTCCCGGACAATCAACGATAACAATCGACCTGTCCAGCCTCAACACGATTGCGAACTACACGCTGACCATAGCCGGAACAAGTGGTACATGGTCCCATTCTATCAACATCCTCATCAGAGTAGTCGACTTCTCAATCTCGGCCAGTTCCTCAGGGCTGACGATCCAGCCCGGCTCCTCTTCAAGCGTCCTAGTCACGGCCAGCAGTCTTAACGGGTTCTCCGGGACCACCAGCTTGGTGGTGGCGTCAGCACCCGCGGGTCTCTCCTGTAATCTAAACGTCACGAGTATCATGTTGACAGCGTTGGCCTATTCACAGTTGACCTGCTCTGGACCGGCCGGAAACTATACTGTTGTGGTGACTGGAACGAGCCTCCCACTAGTCCACTCATTGGTGATTCCAGTGACCGTCAGCCAAGCGTCTGGGGGTGGAGGCCCACCTTCCGGTGGTGGAGGCACCCCTCCCGCGGAAGGACCCCAGGGGCTCCTAATTTACACGGCATTCATACTAGGTGACCTAGCGGTGATCGCAGCTTCAGTCCTCTACTTTATTCGTGTGAGGAGGCAAAGACCTGTCCATGCATAGGCTGCGGCTTGTGTCACGTAGAGTAGATGGTCGTCTATGAGGACGGAGTCAAAGCCATATTTCTAGCAGAATTGGGCTCTCTTGATGATCTGCTGGAATGGGTCGTTGGCCGCTAGAAAGATTCGACAGCCGAACCTACCTTGACTCTTCACACTTCAGTCATATTCAAGCGACTATTCAAGATGTGGACATTCATTCACCTCTCCAATCCTTTTAATGCTCTAACCGTCTGCCTTACTGTTGGAGATCACGATCAATGCCTTTCAGGGTTGGACAGCGAGTATGGATAGCTTGTGACGTCAAGCCAGGTATGTCCCCGAATGAGAGAAGCATACGGTTTGTACTCCCCGCTCCGGAAGAGAGAATTGTGTCAGGTTTTGTCCCCGAACGCTTCGTAAAACCTCGATCCAATGGTCTACCAGCCCGCGTCGCGGCCGTCGTTGCAAGTCCTCCCGAAAGGGGTAAAGTAAGAGTTCTACTACCTGGAGAGGTTCTCACTACCACAAATCCCGTCCTCGTCGACACGTCCTGGCTGAAGGTTCACGCTCCCTAAGAGGGCACTCCATCTCGATTGATTCTCTCGCACAATGATCTTAGAAAGGAATGGAAACAACGACAAATTCGGTTCAGCCCGAATATCTCTGAGAGTCAGATCGCGGAGTCATCCATCGACCTTCGTCTTGGGTACTACTTCACCAAGCTGAAGCCACAACGTAGACCTGTCCGTCCCTGCTGCAGAAGGGTTTGACCCTGGGGCAGTAACCGAGACAAGGAGCTACGAGAACCTCGCGCGTCCGGTCTTCACTCTTAGGCCCCGAGAGTTTGTGCCGGGTTCACACTAGAAGAAGTGAGCATCCCTGGATGGCTTGCCGCTAACGTTCAAGGGAAGAGTAGCCTTGCACGGGCTGGCTTAGCAGTACACATTACTGCACCCCATATCAATCCAGGATTTGTCGCAAGGATAACTCTCGAAATGTACAATCATGGACCATGGAAGTTGCAACTCATCCCCGGAAAGGATCTGGTCTGCCAAGTAATCTTCTACAAACCAACTAGTCCAGTGTCGCAGAAAGTCATCAACGCGTTCGGGACTTACAAGAAACAATCGACACCATATCCTGCTCGAAGAATGAGTCTCGTGTAGGACTGGGGGGTTGAGACGAGTTCTCGGGAGATCGATAAGGTTCTGTACGGAACTCCAGCTCCAAAGCGAAGCAAGACCCTGAAAAGGTCGGAGGTGGGCAGTCTGCCGAAACTGAAACCGTTTGTTCGAGAGAAACATGACCGTTTCGAGTGATTCCTGCACATGGAGAAAATACCGGCGAGCTTGACTGGTTACGCTTCGGCCAGCACGGTTCTACGCTCAGCCATCTCAACAATAACCTTCTCCACCTTCATATGATGAACACGACGATGAACCGTCAACAACGTAAGACAGTCCACACAGACATGCGCAGTATGATGCTCAGCCACCAACTCAACGATCTCGTCGTCAGGTCGAACCTCAAACCTAAAGTTACATGTCATAGCCAAACCAAACCCACCCGTCCACCTTCGCCTCAACTTGCCCTTAAGTGTTGAAAATTCTTACAACGAACTTGCCCCTAGACTGTTTTCCATCTTTCTGAAGCAGCTCGTTTCTTCCTCTCCTCTTCTAATTGTGCAATAGAGTCCTGGTAGCCACAATACTCTGTCAGGGTCTCTGAATATTCCTGATCGAGCTTGTCCAACCTCGATTCTCCCGTAGGGCCATAGTCTGGACCATAGAGCCAGTCCCAATTCACGGGCATTATCGAGGAAGACCTCTGAAAGCCCCTGAAGTTTTGCCTATCTTCAGACTCTCACCTTCCAGAAGAGGAAGGAGAGGACGGTCAACTGACTCGATATTCTTCCAGAGAGACGAAGAATGAATCTCGTCGAAGCGAGAACGATCTTTCCTGCACTTGAACCAAGCATCAGATGCCCTTAATGCGTCGATGACATCTTTCACATCTTCCGGAATTGCGGCATCGATACTTTCTTTCAATCTTCTAAGTTGGTCCTTTGGCATACTGAAAACGAGAGCATGATTATCCCGGATTACATCATTGACCTTTCTCTCCAGGTAGGTTGGCAAAACCTGTTGAAGTTCGGCTATGACCTCTTCTTTCAGATGTTCAAGCTTGCTACGTGCATCGGAGAGTTTTTTCTTCTTTTCTTGAATCTCAGCTTCAGACATGAAATCTCGCTGAATATCAGTCTTCGATAGAATAAGAATCTAGGCCGAAACCCGTAATCTCTTTTTGATTGTGAACTCGAAACAAGGAATTACATGCCTTTATTCTACACACTAATTCGTCTTCTCAATTGCATGCAATGCGATTGAGATGTTGTAGCCGACTCAGTCGCCAGTCCCGAGGACCCTATGGCTGGGATGATACTTGATTTCTAATAGGACTAAGCAACTTCCTGGTTTTCGAATCAACCTGATGATCACCCTTCATAAAGTGCTATCCCCATTATTCCAAGGTCCAGATTGACGAGCTTTCAAGCTAGAATCCAGGTTCAATCTGTGTTGGAATAATCAGTCAGATGATGGGAACGAGCACGGGCAATACTTCTTCACCAAGGCTCGGTTGTGTGACGAGCAGGCCTAAATCAGATGAAATTTATCGCCGGAGTGGAGATTCAACCTTCGGCCCAGTTCGGAGTTCCTCAAGATGACACCATTGTCGTTCCTGCAGGGACGAACATTACGAGCGCCGCAATCCATACTAGCTCTGGGACACGGTTTGGCCACGGAACTCTTTCTAGATTCCGAGATGAAAACGAAGCAATCCGAAAGACCTTGAAAATCTTAGGCCTGGATTGCAGACTTCAGGACAATTTCATCCACATTACCTTGGAAGCCGAACGCGGCCGTGAGGCCTATGACAGAATTGTTGACGCATTGGACCGATTTACAAAACACTTGATACTCAGCATGGGACTTCTTTTCTCTTACAAGGTTCTTTTCGTGGAAAGCGAAAGCGTGGGGCTTTACAATCTGCCCCGGCTAATCACGATGATTAGCGGGACAAACTATGACTTAGAGCACGTTTCTTCAAAGATAGATGAGGCCGAAAAAATGTCGGCACTTGAAGACCCCGTCCTTGACAGAGCGCTTCAGTATTATGAACATGCAATGTTCCTATTTGATAGGAGAAATCAGATCGCTGATCTCTTCTCAAGTCACTTTCGGTACATGATATCGGAAATCTTCCTTAATATGTGGAAAGCCGCCACTGCTTTCATCGGAGACCCGAGCGTCGACAACGACTACCGCTCAAGGTATCGCCGACTTGGAATCGACAGGGAGTTTTTCGAAACGAAAATCGAGGTCGTCCGTAATATTCGGAATGACTACGACGTTGCTCATTATCGCATCGATGAAAAGCGGCTGGCTGAAATCGAACGTAACTACGGACTGGTGAAAGAAGTCGCAGAGCGAATAATCCGAGACTATCGACAGTACCTCTCCGTGGGGAAGCCATCTTTTGCAGCGAAAGAGTCCTCCATCAAGGAGGGAATGAGATAAATGACTAACAGGAAGATCTGGTTCATTACTGGGGCCAGCCGTGGCATGGGCGTCGATTTCGTCAAAGCCGCCCTGGCAGCCGGCCACGCGGTGGTGGCTACTGGTCGGGACCCAGACGTCGTGGCTAAGGCCGTGGGTGATCTGGACGACTTGCGGGTCGTCAAGCTGGACGTTACCAGCCGCGCCGATGCCGAGGCCGCGGTGCGCACCGCGGTCGACCGGTTCGGCCGCATCGACGTGCTGGTCAACAACGCCGGGACCTTTGAGGCGGGCTACTTCGAGGAGCTGACGCCAGAGCAGGTCGAACGGCAGCTGGCGACGAGCCTCCTCGGCCCGATGAATGTCACCCGCGCGATCCTGCCCATCATGCGCACGCAGCGCTCGGGTCACATCATCTCGATCTCGTCGGGGGCGGGCCTCATCGGCTTCGAGTTCTGTTCCGCCTATGCCGCGTCGAAGTTCGGTCTCGAGGGCTGGATGGAGTCGCTGCGACCCGAGGTCGAGCCGTTCGGCATCCACACCACCATCGTCAACCCGGGGTTCTTCCGCACCAAGCTCCTCACGAAGGAGTCGATGACCTTTGCCGACCGGTCCATTGAGGACTACGCAGACCGCCGGGCGGAGCAGCTCAAGTGGTGGGAGCCGCAGAACGGGCGGCAGCCCGGCGATCCGGCCAAGTTGGCGCGAGCGCTCGTCAGGGTCGCTGGCGAGCAGTCGCCGCCGCGCCGCTTCATCACCGGCGCCGATGCCATTGCCCTTGCCGAGCAGAAGGTCGCCGATCTCAAGGCGCAGATCGACGCCTACCACCAACTGTCCACGTCGCTCTCTCTCGACTAGCCCGCCCGCCGGAAGCCCGGAGTAGTTCGAGATGCGCGCGAGCGTCCGGTACGGCGCCAAGTACGTTCGCATCTAGAACCTGGCCAACGCCCGCCTGATCCAGCCGACCGATGCACTCGTCGCCGTCAGCCGCGCCTGCATCTACGGCAGCAATCTCTGGCTGTAGAACCCAACGGATCTAATTGCGCTTAATCCTCAAGACATAGAAACTGCTCTTCGGGGAAGACGTTCATGCTGGAAAAATCGTTCTTCTTCCCACAGTTCTGTGGCATTAATCCACTTCTGGAATGAAGGGTAACAATCGGAACTTACCGAAGCCCCCAGCCTATGTGTGCGGTCCCCAGAGATACACGGCGTAGAGAAGCATGAAGAAGACGCCTGGGACCGAAGCGATGAAGACTATGAAGCCTACGATTCCACGCTGTTCAACGCTCATAGGACGGAGAAGCAACGCAATCGTGCCGACGATCCCCGCTATCGACGGAGTTACGAAGAGTGCTAGGGGCGGGTAGATTATGGTGAGGGCTAGTCCAATGATAGACGGTGCACCGCCGAATGAGGGCAGAATGAACTCGTAGACTATGGGCAGACTCGCTCCGG
>Ga0209378_1001732_pt1 | contig 15343 bp, 10 predicted proteins | sample GraSoiAngelo_156_FD_186170 | JGI IMG/M metagenome (GOLD analysis project Ga0209378, IMG submission 186170) | Grasslands soil microbial communities from the Angelo Coastal Reserve, California, USA - 14_1009_13_40cm (SPAdes) (version 2) | ecosystem: Environmental > Terrestrial > Soil > Grasslands ... | reverse complement strand
GCATGCAAATGAAACAGCACGACGGGCTTGGCAGGCGGATTGAAAATCTGCCAGACTCCAGCGCTCACGATCAGGACCCCATTGACCAGTAATGAAAGCCCAATAAAGAACCAAATCGAAATCCCGCGCTCGCGCATTCGTCTCTCCGAGACTTACCAGACCAGAATATTGAGCACTACAAAAACAGCTCCCACTATGATCGCCCAGAAAACCGGCCGATGATAAATCGGGACTTCCGCCTCTTGCGGGATCGCTGTCACACCGTAGACCAAGCCCTCCAGTTCACTGACCGGCTTCGGCTGCGTCATGTAACTGATAACCACCGTCACCAGGACGCATATAATCCACGACCACAATGCGCGGTACATGTTCTCGGCCATGTCGCGTGCATTGGCCGAGAGCGCGACATAACGTAATGCGCTATGGTCCGCCTTCACCCACGCCCACATTCCAATCGAAGATAATGTGCCCGCAAGCAAGCCCCAGAAGCCTCCCGGCCCGCTGGCCCGCTTCCATAACATGCCGAGGACCACGGTCCCGAATAGCGGCGCAACGAAGAAGCTGAACAGTGCTTGCACGTAATCCATGATGCTGGCGAATTGCATAACCAGGTATGCCGTGCCCACACTGATTAGCACCCCTAAAATCGTGCACCAGCGCCCCATATTGACGTAATGATGGTCGCTGCCTCCCTTATTAATCAGCGCCCGATAGATGTCATACGTCCACACAGTCGTGAACGCGCTCACATTCCCGGCCATGCCTGACATGAAGCCTGCAATCAATGCGGTAATCCCCAAGCCCAGCAACCCCGGCCCGCAATACCGCGCCAGCATCAGCGGCAGCACTTCGTTGTAGCTGTGGCCGCCCGTGGCCACGGCCATGGTCTCACCGGTCAACTTCATCGGCAGTACAGCCAGTCCCAGCAGGCCCGGGAGTATCACGATGAACGGCACCAGCATCTTGAAGGCCGCTCCAATGATCGGCGCCAGCTTCGCCGAGCGAAGATCCTTCGCCGCAAGCACGCGTTGCACGACCAGAAAATCCGTTGTCCAATAGCCAAACGAGATCACAAATCCCAAGCCGAAGACGATACCGGTCCAGTGGATGCCCATGGGGTTGTTATGGAATGAGCCCAATGTCGACCACAGGTGTGTGTACGCAGGCGACGCATTCTGTGCAATCTGCAGCTTCAGATTGCTCCACCCGCCTGCTTCCACCAATCCAAGGATCGGAATCAAAAGCGCTCCCGCCCAGATCAAAATGAACTGCAATACCTCATTAAAGATTGCCGAGCGCAACCCGCCCAGCGCCACGTACACCGCCACCGTGAGCGACGAAACCCATATGCTGAAATTGATATTCCAGCCGAGCACCACCTTCATGACCAGCGCCATGGAATACATGTTGATGCCGCTCATCAGCACCGTCATGAATGCAAACGAGATCGCCGCCAGAGTGCGGCTGGATTCCCCGAACCGGAGCCTCAGGTAACCCGGAACCGAATGCGTCTTGGAAATGTAATAAAACGGCATCATCACGATGCCCAGAAACAGCATTGCCGGGATGGCGCCAATCCAGTACCAGTGTGTTGCCAGGATTCCATACTGATACGCGGACGCGGCCCACCCCATCAGCTCGAGCGCTCCCAGATTGGCAGAAAGGAAGCTTAGACCGGCAATCCACGCCGTCATTTCCCGTCCGGCCATGAAGAAGTCTTCGCCGGTCTTGGCACGCCGCTGCAGATAGAAGCCGATCGTGAGGACGAGCGCGAAGTAAAAAACAATGATGGCGGCGTCCACTGCCGACAAATGCACAAGCCTGGGTGCGACATACATCGCAGCAGCCGTGATCATCTTTTGTCCTTAGCCTGCCCGTAATATGCATTGCTGCCATGCTTTCTGAGGTAATGCTTGTCGTGCAATCCGCGGCTGATCGCAGAAGCATCATTGTTGATTGCCATTGTGAGATACGCCATTCTCGCCACCGACTCGAGCACTACGGCATTGTGTGCCGCCGATGGCGAATCCTGTCCCCAAGTGAACGGCCCGTGATTGGCTACAAGCACCGCAGGAACCGATGCACGGTCGGCGTGCTCGAACGCGCGCACGATTGCATGCCCCGTGTTCGTTTCGTAGTGGGAAGCAATCTCGTGGTCCTCCATAACGCCTGTTACCGGAACTGGCCCGTAGAAATAGTCCGCATGCGTGGTCCCAAGGCAGGGAATCGGTTGCCGCGCCTGCGCCCACGCCGTGGCGTATTCGGAATGCGTATGTGCAATGCCTCCGATTTCCGCAAAGACCTCATAAAGGACAAGATGGGTCGGCAAATCGGATGATGGCCTCAATTTGCCTTCGACGATTTTGCCGTCGAGATCTGTGACCACCATGTGTTCCGGTTCCATTTCTTCGTACGGGACGCCACTCGGTTTAATCACGACGAGCTCATCTTCGCGCGAGATCCCGCTGACATTGCCGAAGGTGTAGAGCACCAGCCCGCGCCGCACCAATTCAAGATTGGCTTGGAGCACCTCTTCACGTAGTTTCTGTAACCGCAGCTTCGCCATGGCCGCTATTTTAGAGAGAATGTAAGTAAATCCGCGTGAGTAATCGTTTACTGACGTAAAAAAAACTAGAGCACTTGGCTCCTGTTGTCAATCAACCTTCCATGCCAATTCACGTGACCGATGTCCCACTGCGCCCGAAAACCTATTCGAACTTCGTTGACACTAGTACTCAACCGCAAAGATATGCCCGTCCAGAGTGACCGAATCTTTCTCACTAGATGAGCACCGTATGGTCACTGCCTCTCCGGTTGTCATTGCGGAATGTTTTATCTCGCCAACTGCCCAGGAAAGCCCACTCCAGATCGCCTTGTCATAGTTGATTTCAATCGGAAGTGGCTGGCCACTTTGCCAGGCGCGCAACATCAAGATTTTGCCCATGGTAGTTCCATTCGGTGGAGCGCCACCCGAACTACGCCGGATACGGCCGTCACTTCCTCGTTGCTGCATTACGATTCGGAGGTCGCCGCGTTCTGGTGCTGATAGCTCAGCTTTAATCGCATTTTTGCCGTCGGGTATGAATTTAGCCGCAAGTGGCTGGATTCTGATTGGAATTCGCACATCCTCCTGAATACCCAAATCGTATTCGGGATTGGCATATCTGGCGAGCCCCACAACGGCTAATTGTCCCGGTCCTAGTTTGATTTTGCTGCCAGTTAACACGGGCACAAAGCCCGCGTCCCGAAAGAGCACGCGGCCCTCCTCATTAGGCTCCTGCAGACGAGAAAGAAGTGGCATTTCAATCTCTGCGATACTTTCTGTCGGATTCAGAATTGTGTAAACTGCGCCCCCGCTATCCACAGACCCAAAGCCGTACGGCTTAACTTCTCCTGGGATTCCACCGAATGTTTTGGTTCGACCCGTTGCCTCGAGGCGCAGATAGAGAGACTGCACCTTGGCAAACCAGCGTGCGTCCTCGTCAGAGATGAACTCCAGATTCCCATGCACAGTGTTCAGCCACCCTCCGCGAGCGAGCATCAGTACTAGCGCCCCTCTCCACGCGTTGGTTTTTCTGTAGTAGACAGTTCCAGTGTTCCCGACCATGAAGCCGGTCGAGTCGATGCGTTCAAGCGGCACGTCACTTTGTTCGTAGCGCCGCACCATGTGATCGCTGTAAATATCCATGGAACGCCAGAAATTCATCTCGGGTACGTCGGACGGCCGGGGATCGCCCGAGTACAAAGAATCGAAGACTTCCAACCAGCGCAGGTCAATAGGATGCTGGAATGGGAAGGGGTTAGCCGTAGATTCGATATCGCCGCCGAAACCATTAAAGGCTACGAGCACCACATTAGGATTTTTTCGCCGGAAATTTTTGAGCGCGGCGCGGAAGGCGTCGACGTTCCGGGAATAAATCTCTCCCCGCGACTGTGTCTCTTCCGCTTTGGGAGTTGCAGCCGTGAAATCTACAAAATCAAACTTGAACATCCGAATTCCGCGCTCGTACCAATACTGCAAGACATCTATAAAACCCTGCAAGAATCCACCTTCATAGAAAGACATCGCCCGCCGTTGCCGATTCAGCGAGTCCTCCCACTGGGGAACGGGGTCGATTTTCACAAGAGTATTCGTGCCGAACCATAGGCCGGGAATGAGGCCGTTGTCATTGCACCTCGTCAACCAGTGATCTGGACCATTTGGCCAAGTGGACTTTCGCCAGGTCTTGTAACCGCCGTCCTGGGCAAACCAGAATGCGTCCATCATGTAGTAATCGAACCTGACGCCAAAACGGCGCAGCCGAATGATCTCATCGAGTTCCTTCATTGCGAGATGTTCGGTCAGTTGTACGTTATCGGAAAGCTCGTCGTAGGAGGACCAATTGTTGTACACGAAAATCGGATCTGGAACGAAGGTCTCTCCGAGCAGTCGAGGAGACCAGGATGTCGGTCCTTCCGCACGGAGATTGATTTCAACAATGATGCCGTTTGCGTGCACTATGGCGGCGCAACTCACCGCACACACTAAACCTATGCAGCAGACAACACGCAAAGCAGCGCCTTTTGTTCTGTTTTTCATCGCCAATATCACAGCGGGGGAGGGGAGCGACTTTGGGGCGAGCCGCTCCCAATACCGAGCCGTGCTAAACAGCTCAGAAGTACAGGTGCAGTCCGAGCTGAATGACACGGTTGCCATAGAAGGACGTGCCGCTGATCGCGCCGAATCCAGCGGCGCGATTGCCATTCGCGGCTGGGAAGTAACCCAACGACGGGTCGCCTGCCGGTTCCGCGAATTCAGCGTGGTTCGGAAGATTAAAGAAGTCCGCCGAGAACACGAGCCGAGTCTGTTCTCCCGCTGGAATCTTGAAGTCCTTTTGCAGGGAGAAGTCGAGGTTGTCAACCCCTGGGTTCCGGACATTCGAGAAGAAACGCGGAGCGTTGCCAAATGCCTTGGTCACGTCACAGCAAAAATCCGGAGCCGGGGCGGAATTGACCAACCCTGCTTTCGGACATGTGCCCGCGAAATCGAATGCCTGGTTATTGAACCAAAGATTCGGGCTGCGACGAGATCCTGATATGGAAGCCGGATTGCCAATGAGCATAGGGCGATCCTCCAGCACGCCGGCGCCGTTGCAGAATCCATAGTTGTTATCGGTAATTCCAAAGGGAGTACCAGCGCTGATGGTGTAGATCGTGCTCACTCGCCAGCCACCCAATAAGTCACTGGCAACACCGCTGTTTAACCACTTCTTGCCTGGACCAAAGGGCAACTCAACGATCGGCGCAAGCGTGAAGCGTTCTGGTACGTCCCCCGCGCTTACCGATCGCTCTGCTTTGCGGTTGTAAAAATCTTGGCCTAGCACATCAAGCGACCAGAAGCCGCCCCAATCCGATGATGAGTCGTCAATCAGCTTGCTCCAGGTGAAGTTCGCCAGCATAGAGAACCCGCGCGAGAAGCGATGGTCGAATTGCGCTTGCATCGAATGATAAATAGAGCTGGAGAGCCCCCACCACCCTGGGTTAATGGTTAGGCAGCAGTAAACTGCGGTGAAGCCGGAGTTGGCATTTACCGCTGCTGCCGCCGCCGGGCAGTAGGGAGTACTTGTGGGGCCGACGAAATCGAACGGATTGCCTTCTTGGGCAGTGCTCGCCGGCGTTTGCTGGCAGATGTTATATGCATAGTTGATAGGCAAGTGCGTGCCCTTGCTGCCCACGTACCCGATCTGGGCAGTGGTGTCCCTGCCGAATTGCTTTTGTACCGTCAGGTTCCATAGTTGAGTGTAGGTTGGATACTGCTTTCGTGGCGCCCAGGAACTGAAACTCACCTGGAAATTCACCGGTATGGGTGCCGTTGTGTCCGACGGGGGTACGGCCACAGGTAAGGCGCTATCCCACGGTGTTCCTTTGCCAAGGCTCGAGCCCAACAACAAATTAGGTCCGGGCTGACCATCACCGGCTCTGCCGTGGCCGACATATCCGGGGTGCATAATGCCATAACCGGCGCGGACCACGAACCCGCCCCGCGGATTCCATGCCAATCCGATGCGAGGCTCAAATTGATGCTTAGAAGGATCAAGCGTCGTATCGGGCGTGCCACCTACGCCAAACTGTTCCCAATGCGGAACACAGGACGACTCTTTCCCCGAATAGAGAGTTGCGCACGGATCGAAGAAGGCATCGCCATGATGGAGCTCATGGAACGACTGGTCGTATTGCCACCGGAGGCCAGCGTTCAGAGTCAGTTTCGGTGTCAGCTTGATGTCATCCTGGAGGAAAAAGGAATACGACCAAGCGCGCGAGGAGACAAACTTGGGTTGCACTTGGACGCTACCCTTGTTCATTACCCCAAACAGGAAGTCCGAGAAGGCATTGCCCGTCACGGATCCGGTGAAATGGAAATTCCCGACCACGTCATTCGGCTGGTAGTTGTCAATAGAATAGTGGTCGGCTTGACCTCCCATCTTCAGGCTGTGTCTGCCCACTGACTTGCTGAGCGTGTCGCTGAAATGCAAGGTCGTAGCGGGCTCGTACAGCATTCCAGAGTTAAGGAAGTCGTTGTAGCCATTGACGGCAACTCCGGGCGTGCCGCAGGCCGCTCCACTTTTGGTGTCAGGTACGCTGGAGAGACAATTGGGAATGCCGCTGATTCCGAATGAGGATGGTGAAACGGCGCCCACACCAAAGGGCATGCGGTCGCCTTTGTGGTGGCCCGAGCCAAAACGAAATTCGTTCAGCATAGTGGGAGTGAAGGTGTGTGTCCATCCCACTGTGCCCGCATAATTGCTTCCCCGCGAGATTGACTTGCCGTCAGGCCCGAGAATGATGTCATAACTAAAACCAGAGCCATAATCGGTGTGAAACGCGGCAAACAAATGGTCGCTTTGGGAAAGACTCAGGTCCACGCGCGGATTGAATCGGTTCGTGGTGTTACTAAACGGCGGATTTATGGTCAGCTCGTTCGTCCCGGTCCCAATTGCCGAGCCGCCGCTGGGCCAAACGGCGAGTAGGGCTTGAGAAACAGCACTGATCGGGGTAGTGGCATTCGCCACGTTGTCAAATGGAATCGCAGCTTTTGTGACCGGGTCGAAGATCTGATTGCTCGCATTGCTGCAGTTACCTGCTGAATCAAATGTGCCTCCATTACCCGTACACAACGTTCCCAAGTTGCCGCTTCGAAACAAGGAATTTGGGACCAATGTGTTCGGTCCTACCGTGTCTCCATGATTACGGATCCCCTCGTAATCAGTGAAGAAGAAGAGCTTGCCCTTAATGATCGGACCCCCAATGCTGCCGCCGAACTCATTGTAGTTGTATGGGCTCTTACGCACCTTGGGATCTTCAAAGTAATTCCTCGCGTCCCAATTCTCATTGCGGTTGTATTCATAGGCAGATCCGTGGAACTGATTCGTTCCAGACTTGCTGACCTGAATTACGATCAGTCCGCCGGCTTTGCCGTACTCCGCTGACATGCTGTTCTGCTCAATGCGGAATTCCTGGATCGCTTCCACGGTTGGCTGCACGTCTTGGCCGCCGAATACCGGTGGCGTGATAGAGGCGCCGTCAAGGATATTGTCATCGGTACGAGGCCGGCTACCGCTGATGCGTACATTGCCATCATTTCCGCAAGAACCAAGACCACCGCCGCCGGTCCCGGCGCCTGTGCAACCGGTCTGCTGCGTAACCCCTGCTGCCAGCGTCAGGAAGTTGTAGGGCCGCCGGCCGGCGTTGCTGAATGTCGGCAGTTCCTGCAACCGGCTCGTGTCCATGGTCTGACCTAAGTCGGTTTGCTCGGTCTGCAAGATGGCAGCATTCGCAGCTGTGACCTCAACGACCTCAGTGGCTTGCCCCACGGCTAGCGACAAATCCACTTTGGGAGTTGCACCCACTTCGAGAGTAATCCTATCGGCTACCGCCTTCTTGAAGCCCGCCGCTTCGGCTTCCACTCGGTACGTGCCGACAATCAAGCTGCTGGCGACGTACACGCCCGCGCCGTTCGTTTTGAGAGTGGTAGTGACGTTGGTATCTACATTCGTCACCTTTACGGTTGCGTTCGGAACCATGGCCCGGCTGGGATCGGTAATTGTCCCTGTGATGGTTCCGTAAAACTGCTGCGCCGCAACATTGAGCGCGCAGACCAAAACAAAAAGCAGGGAGCCTATGACGACTGCAACGATTCTCGCTCGTCTCACAATGTCCTCCAGAAAGTTGCGGTACCTGAGTCCGCGAGTGTGGCCGGCTTGCGCTGGCGCGTTTCCCTGGGGCTTACGGATCTAATTCTGCGGTTTCGAGTATACGTTTACTCAAAAAACGAAAGTATGTTGCTGCTATTTGTGGGTATTTGTCAAGATATTTTTTTTAGACTGGGCTGGGGCCTGATTTTCAGGCAAACGCTTACGCTAGTCACCCTTTTGCGTGGTAGGGGCAGACGATTTCTTCGCCGCTCCGCTCACTTTTAGGGACTTTACTCGTCCGTCGTGGGCAGGAGCCAGGGCGGTGGAACGCCGTAATACTAGGTGGGTATTCAATTCGTACTCGCTCTTTCCCTGCGCTGGGGACTCTCGCTCCACTTCATTCATCAGCGCCTTGAATGCTATCTGTGCCAGTCCAGTTTGCGACATTTGTACTGTCGTCAACGGCGGAATCATGAACTGCGACAGCCGAATATCGTCGAAACCCACAACCGAGAGGTCTTGTGGGATGTTAATACCCTGATCGTACGCTTCCCGCATCAGACCAATCGCCGTCATGTCATTGGAGCACAGGACTGCGGTCGGGCAGTTACGAGTGCTGATCACGTTGAGCGCCCTCATGCCGCCTTCCATCGTGTGATCTCCCACGACGATCTGTTCTGGCGCAATCGGCAAGCCGATTTCCTCCATCGAGGTTTTGAAAGCGTCTCGTCTGGCCACAGCCGACTTCAGATGTAGCGGTCCGGTAACGAACGCGATCCGGGTATGTCGTAGAGCAGCCAGGTGTTGCACCGCTTGCCGGATACCATTTTGATAATTGATCCTGATGTTGCTAATGCCTGGGACGTCCGGCCCGACATCGACAAACACCAATGGTACCTTGCGGAACCGAAGATGCTCGATCAGCGAATCCTCCATGCCAAATGTAAGGATGGCTACTCCATCCACTCTACGCTCGATCATGCGGCGCACCGACGACTCCATGCGTTTGGGATCATGTACGGTGGAGGTTAGAAGGATCTCATAATTATGCTGGACTGCAAGGTTCTCAAAAGTCTGAACAATTTCCGGGAAAAATGGATTGGTAATTTCCGAGACCACGAGGCCGAAGATGCGGCTCTTTCCAGAAACCAGCGCGCGTGCTTGGGTGTTCGGATAGTAGCCCAGTTCATCGACCACCCTCCATACCCGTTTGGCGAGTTGAGGATCAACCGTGGGAATATGGTTGATAGCTCGTGACACTGTGGCGGTAGAAACCTTGGCGCGCCTTGCAATTTCGCGGATATCCATACGTCTTCGGCACTCACAGGCGACTCGTGACGCATCTTAGCACGCCGAGAATACGTTTGCTGAAATTATTGCCTGCTCCGCTTATCCTCCCGGTGCTGCGTGTCAGCTAATGCTGCTCGCCCATTTCGCGCAGGCGCGCGGCAGCTGTTTCAGGCGTGATGTCGCGCTGCGGGGAGCCAAGCATTTCATACCCAACCATGAACTTACGAACGCTCGCTGAGCGCAGCAGCGGCGGGTAAAAATGAGCGTGCAGGTGCCACTCGGGATGTTCCTGGTCATCCGTGGGCTGCTGGTGAAAGCCCATTGAATAAGGAAATGAAACCTCGAAGAGACGATCGTATCGTGAGGTCACGCGCTTGAGAATGTAAGCCAAGGCGCCGGCTTCCTCGTGGGTCAACTCGCTGATCGAAGTTCGATGGTGCCGGGGAATCAGCAAAGTTTCAAAAGGCCACACCGCCCAAAAGGGAACCAGCACTGAAAAGTATTGGTTCTCGCAAACTATTCGCTGCCCCAGTTCATGCTCGAGCGCCAGGTAATCGCAAAGCAGACAGGAATTGTGTGCCGAACGATACTCCTGCTGAGCTATCTGCTCTTTCGCCGGCTCATTGGGCAGCTGTGCATTGGCCCAAATTTGACAATGCGGATGGGGGTTGCTGGCACCCATCATGGCCCCGCGATTTTCGAAAATCTGAACGTAGTGGATGAAGGGAAATGCCCCGAGTTCGCGATATTGTGCGGACAATATATCCACCACTCGCCCAAGCTCGTCAGCGGACATGCGCGAAACCGTCAAGTCATGACGTGGCGAGAAACACACCACGCGGCAGATGCCGGCTTCGCCTTCCGCGACAATCAACCCATTCTGATTTACGCTGCAATCTGGGGTATCTGGCAGCAAGGCTGGGTAGTCATTGTCGAACACAAACGTGTCGCGGTAATTGGGATTGCGAATTCGGGCGGCACGCAGGTTTCCCGGACACATGTAGCAAGTGGAATCGTAAGCCGGTGACGCTGAACTGGACAACTGCTCGAGTTGTCCGAGCCAAGGCCGCTGGGTACGATGCGGAGAAACTAGCACCCATTCCTTCGTCAACGGGTTGAAGCGACGATGCGGATGCTGCTTGAGATCCGATGAGCTCATGCGCGTCTTTGAATGGATAATTTCTGTGATCTAGGCACCAAGGCCTATTGCGACCTGAAGAGAATATCTAACTTTTGTTCGGCGTGTAATTGTGTGTCGAAACAGAGCACTCGCGTTCTCGGCAGGATCTCGGTCGCAGGACCAGCTTCGCTCATGCTTCAATCTCACATGCCCCTTCGGCGGCAGCGGATGCGAATATCTGAGGCGAAAAGCCGGCGAGGCGTTCATATCCAGCGCTAACGTTTTGTGCGAACTCGCCGACCGACTCACATGCGACAAGACTAATCGTGCAGCCTCCAAAGCCGCCTCCGGTCATGCGTGTCCCGAAAACGCCCGGTTGTGCTTTTGCCAGATCAACCATGAGGTCGAGTTCGGAACAGCTAACCTGATAGTCATTCCGCAAGCTGTGGTGGGAATCTGCCATGAGCCGGCCGAAGGTGGGGAGGTCGCCACGTTCCAAGGCATCCGCGGCTTCTGCCACGCGGGCGTCTTCGGTGACTACGTGCCGGCACCTTTTATAAATGACTTCGGGAATTCCGCTGGCGTGCCGTTCCAGATCAGCGAGGCTGACATCACGCAAGCTGCCCACGTTTGGCAACGAACGGGAAAGTAACCGCACGCCTTCTTCGCATTCGGCCCGTCTGGTATTGTATTCGCCGCCGGCAAGCTCGTGCTTGACCATGGTATTACAGATCACGAGGCTAACCTGGCCGGGCAGCGGCAACAAATCGTACTCCAGGGAGCGGCAGTCGAGCTTAAGTGCGTTACCGGCGTGGCCATAGCATGCGATGAACTGGTCCATGATGCCGACCCTGGCTCCGACGAACTCGTTTTCGACGCGCTGGCAGATCCTGGCAAGATCGAGCCGGTGTACTGAGATTCCAGAATTTTCCAGGAGCGCGAATCCTACGGCGACTTCGATAGCCGCAGAGGAACTGAGACCTGATCCGATCGGCACGTCCCCGTGGATTAGAAGATTTGCGCCCTGCAGATGGCATTGCGCTCGTTCCAGCATGCTGGCCACGCCCGCCACATAATCGCTCCAATGTTTTCGCGGGCGAAGCTTATCTTTTCGCAAATCGATTTCGATGCTCTCGGAAAAATTTTCGGAATAGACCAACAGTCTGCGATCGTTTCGAGGAGAGACGCCAACCCAGACATAAAAGTCGATAGCGGCTGGCATCACCAAGCCATCGTTGTAATCCGTGTGTTCGCCGATCAGGTTCACACGCCCCGGCGCACGGTAAATCCGTGCCCGCGCGGCATAATGCTCGCGAAATTTGTTTTGCAATCCCGCGGCGATCGTGTGCGCAGTCCGCTTTTGAGTCTGTGCAGTCTTCAACATCGGTTTCATTGATGTTCGGCGGCTGACATTCAGCCTCCTGCTTTTGGCACGTACAGCGATGAGTTGCGTCGCCTGGGAACAAAATCACTGTCAAGGATCGGCTGCGCCATCCCGCTCATTCAGAGCGCACTTCCACCTACAAGGTAATAGCTTACTGCAACTGAAAGAAGCTCTCGTCAGCTCTCATTCGCCAGACGGATCGGCATATAATCCGGGCGCACCATGATGGTAAACGGAAATCTCAGATTGCAAGCGCTAGCAGACCGGAGTCCGCAATGAAAACTCGGAACATCATCATCATTTTTCTAGCGCTGGTTTCATCGGTTACCACTCTGTTTGCTGCAAGCATCTTCGCCTCCGAGGAAGCACGTGATCAAGAAACAAGCATTTGGCACCGTTCCAGAGGGTCGTGTTGACCTCTACACAATGACGAACTCGCGTGGTATGGAAGTTCGTGCCATGAATTACGGCGGAATCATTGTTTCGCTGCGGGTTCCCGATAAGAAAGGTGTGCTGGCTGATGTGGTGCTCGGCTTTGACACTCTGGATGCCTATCTCAACAACAAGCCATATTTCGGTGCCATCATCGGGCGCTACGCGAATCGCATCGCTAACGGCAAGTTCACTCTGAACGGAGCCGAGTATCGCCTAGCCAGGAACAACGGCATGAATTCTCTGCATGGCGGGCTGAAGGGATTTGACAAGGTCCTCTGGCGCGGGGAGCAGTTTGAAAACAATCAGGGCATTGGTGTGGTCTTTACCTACACCAGCAAAAATGGTGAAGAAGGCTATCCCGGGAACCTGAAAGCCAAGGTGACATACACCCTTACAGACCAGAGCGAATTGCAAATCGAATATCAAGCTACCACCGACGAAGCCACGCCAGTGAACCTCACCAATCACAGTTATTTCAATCTTGTGAGCGAGGGAAATGGCGATATTCTCAAGCACAACCTGATCTTGAACGCCGACCGCTTTACCCCGGTGGACAGCACGCTTATTCCGGCAGGCGAACTCCGGTCAGTGGCTGGGACCCCTTTCGACTTCACACAGCCAACTGCGATCGGAGCGCGCATCGACACGAATAACGAACAATTGGCGATCGCGCACGGGTACGATCACAACTTTGTCTTGAGCCGGAAGGGCAGTGGGTTGGAATTGGCAGGCCGCGTCCATGAACAGCAGACGGGGCGCGCACTGGAGGTTTACACCACTGAGCCAGGTGTACAGTTTTACACCGGAAATTTTTTAGACGGAACCATCACCGGCAAGCATGGCCACGCCTACAACAAGCATGCCGGGCTCTGCCTCGAAACCCAGCATTTCCCAGATTCGCCTAACCATTCCAACTTTCCCTGGACTATTTTGAAGCCTGAGCAGACCTACAATTCGCGCACAGTGTATAAATTCTCTGCTGAATAGGCATCTGGCGAGTCATAGCACTGGAATTTTAGGAAAGCTGCGTGGCCGGAGCGGCGCCCTTACCTTGTTCGCTGCAATTCGATTCCAAGCGGACCACAGCGTTCCAACAGACGAATAAGAATTTCTTGCTTCACTGCTTCCACCAACTAATGAAACAGCACCGCGAGAGAAAGGATTGGTCGGGGAGAGAGGAGTGGAACCTCCGACCGCGTTGGTCCCGATCAGCTAGGGGCTGAATGTGCTGTGCGATGGTTTTCAGCTTATAATCTGGCCCGCGCCCCTTTGGCGCCCCGCGTAGGTAGGCAAGTGATTCCGCCTGATAATTGCTGCCTGCCTGGTGACCGAAGTGGCAGAGCTGCCGGCTTTCGGTGCTGACCGCAAACCGCGAACCTGAAGCCTTGAAAAAGTCTTGGCCTATGGCTATGGATGATTTATCTTGGCGAGAATCGGGTCAGCCAAACCGCTCAGGTGAGGTGGACACTCACTCTGTTCCTTGCTCCTTGGCGTCTCCAAGATTGCAAGATGTCTCGAAGGTTCGAAGAGGATTCCAGCCATGAAATCTCCTCTTTTTCTGTGCATCTTTCTTGTAGCCCTGTGTGCATCTTCTCCATTCTTCGCTTACGCCAGGAGCGCCACTCCTGCTGCTTCTTCTCCACCAGACACGCCGGGTGCACAGACTTCGGAAGTGGATCTGCCCGCATCCTCCTCTGACGTAGTAATCCCCGGCCCTTTGCGATCATTCCTGCGCATGGCCGGTATCAGTCAAAAGGTTTCGTCAGAGGAAGTGTTGCCCTTGCTGGCTCGCAACGTGTTCGCGCAGGGTTATCAGGGTTGGCAGGGTAGCGGTGGACGAACTGAGTTTCTAGTCCTACTGATCCGCTACGTGCAACAAGCGAGCGAATTGAAGGCTCTTGCCGGTTCAGAAGGCATTATCCACGTTTCAAATTGCGAAGAGGCGGAGCCCCTGCTGCGCATCCTCGGCTACCGCCTCCGGCAAGACTGTGGAGCCAGCGGCTCTTTCTTGGTGACCGCCGATCCCGAACGCGCCTTTCTTACGATCGACTCGGGATTCCCTCTGCCTGAGCTCGAAGCTACGTTCCAAGGCGGCAAACCCTTCGTCTACCCCTTCGGCGCTTCTCGAGTGGCGGCGCTCTTCACCGAGAGGGATTGGACTTCAGCGAGCAAACAAAGCAGCAAAGACAAAGATCTAATCGACGCGCTTTTACGCGATCCCGCTTTGGCCCGTCTTTATTGGGGCATGGCTCGGATCGATGCCGAAACCAGGGTCTCCTTACGACAGTCTCCGGGGTTACGGAAACTGCTTCCTTTCGCTTCTGTCCTTGACTTTTACGGAAGTCACATTTGCATTCGGTCTGGACGCGTGATCGTGCCCGGGGGAACGGAGGCGGAGTCTGCCTGGAAGGATTTGGTGGGAGCGAGTCCAGCGTCGCCCGCAGAATTCGTTTCCAAGTTGCTCGCAAAAGATAAGGGCTGGCTGGCGGCTTATTTTGACGCCCTCTCGCGTGTTAATCAGCGTCAGCAGATGCACTTCATCGAATCTCACCGCCTGCGGAGTTTCTACGAGGCGTTTCGTGCACCCGACCTTTCGAGCGACGCCGCCAGGGCGGCGTTTCGTCCGGCTCCCGGCCTCTTGCTTCTGGCAACTCGTCTTCAGTGGGAGCCCAACGGCGACCCATACGTTCCCGGAAATCTGCAAGTCTGGAAAGAAATCCTGCGCCAGAAAAGCGATTCCAAGATTGTTCGTGAATGGGGAAAGCGTGCCAGCCACGTGGCCAATCCCGAGCAACTGGCGCAGGGAATGTTCGCCATTTCGCGAGCGGAGACGGACGAGGGACCGCTGCAAATCTATCTGACGTTGACTGAACTGGACAGCAGACGGTCTCCTGAAAAACGGCTCAGTCCCCAGACGGTCCTCTTGCTGGCCGACAAGTTCGC
>Ga0209378_1001730_pt1 | contig 15350 bp, 15 predicted proteins | sample GraSoiAngelo_156_FD_186170 | JGI IMG/M metagenome (GOLD analysis project Ga0209378, IMG submission 186170) | Grasslands soil microbial communities from the Angelo Coastal Reserve, California, USA - 14_1009_13_40cm (SPAdes) (version 2) | ecosystem: Environmental > Terrestrial > Soil > Grasslands ... | reverse complement strand
TGCCCCCGCGCGCGCGTGGAGGTCGGCTCGATGGCGCACGACGGGCGGCGGGCGTTCTTCGTGCGCGACGACGGCGCCGGCTTCGATATGGCGTACGCCGCCAAGCTGTTCGGCGCGTTTCAGCGGCTGCACGCGAGCGACGAGTTCCCCGGCTCGGGGATCGGGCTCGCCACCGTGCAGCGGATCATCCACCGCCACGGCGGCCAAGTCTGGGCCGAGGGGACCCCCGGCCGCGGCGCGACCTTCTACTTCACGCTTTGAGATGGAGCCATCATGCACGACCGTTCGATCCTGTTGGTGGAGGACAACCCCGACGACGAGGCGTTGACGCGTCGCGCGCTCGCGAAGAACAACATCCAGAACGAGATCCTCCTGGCCCGCGACGGGGCCGAGGCCCTCGACCGGCTGTTCGGCACCGGCCCGCACGCCGGGCGTCCCGCCGCGCCCGAGCTCGTGCTGCTCGACCTGAAGCTGCCCAAGGTCGACGGCCTCGAGGTGCTGCGCCGCATCCGCGCCAACCCGAACACGCGCCTCCTCCCCGTGGTGATCCTCACCTCGTCGCGGGAGGAAAAGGACGTGGTCAGCGGGTACGGCCTGGGGGCGAACAGCTACATCCGCAAGCCCGTCGACTTCGGGCAGTTCGTGGAGGCCGTGCGCCAGCTGGGGCTCTACTGGCTCGTCCTGAACGAGCCGCCCCCGCGCCCGGATGCGGCGTGACGGGATTGCCATGAGCACCGCCAAGCCCGTCACCCCTGCGCCGCCCGGCAGCGAGGCAGCGGAGGCGCTCCGCTCGAGCGAGCAGCGGTTCCGCGCGCTGTTCGAGCACTCGAGCGAGGTCATTACGCTGCTCGCCGCGGACGGCACCGTGCTCTATGCCAGCCAGCCCGCCTCCCCTGTGCTCGGCTACGGTCCTACCGAGAACGTGGGCCGCAAGGTGTTCGAGCTCATCCACCCCGACGACCGTTCCGGTGCGCTGGAGCTATTCGCCGGGCTGATGCAGGAGCCAGGGCACGTCGTTCGGAGCGAGCTGCGCACGCAGCACAAGGACGGCACGTGGCGCCGCCTCGAGGTGGTCGGCGTGAACCGGCTCAGCGAGCCGGCCATCGGCGCCGTCGTGGTAAACTACCGGGACATCACCGACCGAGAACGGACCGAGCGGGACCTGCGCGAGACCCTGTCGCTCCTGAACGCCACGTTCGAGTCCACGGCGGACGGGCTCCTGGTCGTGGACCTCGCGGGTCACATCGTCAGCTTCAACCGCAAATTCGCCGAGCTGTGGCGCATTCCCGACTCGATCCTCGAGACCAAGGACGCCCCCCGGACGATCGCATTTGTGCTGGAGCAGCTGGTGGATCCTCAGGGGTTCATCACCAAGGTGCGCGACCTGTACGCCCGGCCCGACGCGTCGAGCTTCGATGTCCTGGTCTTCAAAGACGGGCGCATCTTCGAGCGCTTGTCCCAGCCGCAGCGCATCGGCGGCAAGAGCGTGGGCCGGGTGTGGAGCTTCCGCGACGTCACCGAGGCCAAGCGCGCAGAGCGGATCCAGCTCGCCACCTATCGCATCTCCGAAGCCGCCCATGCCGCGGGCAGCCTGCAGGAGCTGTTCCGCGCGATCCACGCGATTGTGGGCGAGCTGATGGCGGCCAAGAACTTCTACATCGCGCTGTACGACGCGGCGTCCGACCTGCTGACCTTCCCATATTACGTGGACGAGTACGACAGCGACTTCCCCGCCAAGCGGCCCGGCAAGGGGCTGACCGAATACGTGCTGCGCACGGGCGAGCCCCTGCTGGTGACACCCGAGGTGCAGGCCGAGCTCGAGCGCCGGGGCCAGGTCGAGCTGATCGGGGCGCCGTCCATCGACTGGGTAGGCGTGCCCCTGAAGATCGGTGACCGACCCATCGGCGTGCTCGTCGCCCAGACGTACGCACCGGGCGTGCGCTACGGCGAGACGGAGCGCCACATCCTGCAGTTCGTGTCGACCCAGGTCGCCATGGCCATCGAGCGGAAGCGCACCGAGGAGCAGCTGCACGAGAGCGAGCGCAAGTATCGGCTGCTGTTCGAAACCAACCCCGAGCCGATGTTCGTGTACGACTTCGAGACGCTGCGCATTCTGGCAGTGAACGGGGCGGCGATCACGCGCTACGGGTATTCCGAAGCCGAGTTTCTGGCCCTCACCATCCGCGACATCCGGCCCGTGGAGGAGCAGGGTCGGCTCGAGCAGGAGCTGGCGCGGCGCCCCGACGACGGCGCCATCCGCACGGGCGTGCGCCACCGCGCCAAGGACGGCCGGCTGTTCGAGGTGGACCTCGTCGCCCGGCCGCTCGAGTTCGCGGGCCGCCGGGCCCGCCTGGTGCTGGCGCGCGACGTGACCGCCCAGCGCCACCTGGAGGACCAGCTGCGCCAGTCACAAAAGATGGAGGCCGTCGGCCAGCTGGCCGGAGGGATCGCGCACGACTTCAACAACCTGCTCACGGCCATCCTGGGGTCGACCCAGCTGCTGTTGCAGGTCACGCCGCCGGGCGACGTGCGCCGCGAGGACGTCGACGAGATCCGCAACGCCGGCCTGCGCGCCGCGGAGCTCACCCGGCAGCTGCTCGCCTTCAGCCGCCGCCAGGTGCTCGCCCCCAAGGTGCTCGAGCTCAACGCCGTCGTGGCGAACATGGACAAGATGCTGCGCCGCCTGATCGGCGAGGACATCGAGCTGGCCACCGCCCTCCACGCCGAGGCGGGCGCCGTGAACGCCGACCCGGGCCAGCTCGAGCAGGTGCTCCTGAACCTCGTCGTCAACGCGCGTGATGCCATGCCGGGGGGCGGACGGGTGCTCATCGAGACCACCCGCGTGCTGCTGCGCGACGAGCTGGTCGAGCGGCGCCATCGCCTGCCCCCCGGCGACTACGCGTGCCTCGCCGTCACCGACTCAGGTGCCGGGATGGACGAGTCCACCCAGGCGCACCTGTTCGAGCCGTTCTTCACGACCAAAGAGGTGGGCAAGGGCACGGGGCTCGGTCTCGCCACGGTGTACGGCATCGTGAAGCAGAGCGGCGGCTACATCTGGGTGTACAGCGAGCCCGGGCGGGGCACCACGGTCAAGGTCTATCTCCCGCGCGTGCCCGGGGCCGCGGAGCCGCCGCTGCCCGCGCCCGAGCTGCCCGCGCTCCGGGGCGGGCACGAGACGGTGCTCCTGGTCGAAGACGCCGCGCCCGTCCGCACGCTGGCGCGCCGCAGTCTCGAGGCCCGCGGCTACACCGTGCTCGACGCGGCCGACGGACCCAGCGCGATCGAGCTGTCCGCGCGGCACGCCGGCGCCATCGCCGTCCTCGTCACCGACGTCGTGATGCCGGGGATGAGCGGTCGCGAGCTGGCGGAGCGGCTCGCCCCGACGCGGCCGGAGATGAAGGTGCTCTATACGTCGGGATACACCGACGACGCGATGGTCCGCCAGGGCGTGCTCAACGCGGGTGTCGCCTTCCTGCAGAAGCCGTTCGTGCCGGATTCGCTGGCGCGCAAGGTGAGAGACGTGCTGGACAGCTAGGTACTTCCGATTTTCCGATCAAGCATCTCGCGAATCCGACCCAGCAGATCCGGCGCCATCCACGGCTTGTGGAGCAGCGGCAGCGCGGGGTCGAGGGTCGCGGCGCGAACCGGATCCGAGTAGCCGCTCGCGAACAGGAAGGGGACGGTCACGCCCTCGCGCCGGGCCGCGTCATACAGGGCACGCCCTCCCAGCCGCGGCATCACGAGGTCGGAAAACACGAGCCGCACGCCCGCGGTCTGCCGCAGCGCTTCGAGTGCCTCGAGCCCATCCGCTGCCGTGACGACCTGGTAGCCCGCCTCCTCGAGAATCCGCTTGGCCGAGCGCCGTAACTGATCGTCGTCTTCGACCACGAGCACCGTTTCGGAGCCGCCCCGGGCCTCGGGCTCCCCGGACCGTGGTGGGGCCGGGACGGCCGCCTCTTCGGCGAGCGGGAAGTAGATCCGGAAGCGCGTGCCCTTGCCCGGCTCGCTGTCGACCTCGATACCACCGCCGTGCTGCTTCACCAGGCCGTACACGGTGGCGAGCCCGAGGCCCGTGCCCTTCCCCGGCGCCTTGGTGGTGAAGAACGGCTCGAACATGCGCGCTCGCGTCGCGGCGTCCATGCCGACCCCCGTGTCCTCCACGGCGAGGCAGACGTGCGCCCCCGCCCGCACCGCCCCGCAGGCCTGGCGCTGCTCCTCGGCCAGGTGCACCAGGCTCGTTTCGAGCCGCAGCACCCCGCCGTCGAGCATCGCATCACGCGCATTGGTCGCGAGATTGAACAGGATCTGTTCCGCGGCGTGCGCGTCGGCCCGCACGTCGGGAAGGTCTTCCCGGTCGTGCGACACGATTTCCACGTCGGCGGGCAGGATGCGGCGCAGGAACCCGGACAGGTCCCGGACCAGGCCGCACAGCGAGATGGGCTGCAGCTCGAGACGCGAGCGCCGGGCGAATCCGAGCAGCTCCTTCACCATCACCCGTCCGCGCAGAGCCGCCGACATCACGTCGCGCAGGTCGGCGTGCGCGGGCTCGAGCGTCTGGGGGATCACCTTGGCGAGCAGCTGTGCGTTGGCCAGGATGATCGTGAGTAGGTTGTTGAAGTCGTGGGCGATGCCGCCCGTGAGCTGGCCGATCGCCTCGAGCTTCTGCGATTGTCGCAGCTGCTCCTCCAGCGCCCGGCGCTCGGTCACGTCCTCGGCGATCGTCTCGAAGCATTCAATAGAGCCGTCGGCGCGACGAACCGCCCGCCCGGCGAGCCGCACCAGGATGGACTGGCCGTTGCGCCGTTTCCACGTCACCTCGACCCCGTCGAGTGCGTCTCCCGACTTCTCGAACCGCGCCAGGATGCGGGCCCGCTCCGTGGGGTCCGCGTACACATCGCTCGCGAGATCCACGCCGAGCAGCTGCTCTGCGGACTCGTATCCCAGCATGGCGACGAGTGCGGGGTTGACCGTGAGGAAGCGCCCATCGGGTGTGGAGCGGTAGATCGCGTAGGACGCGTGCTGCACCAACGCCCGGTGGCTCTCCTCGGAGCGGCGCAGCGCTTCCTCCGCCCGGCGGCGCTCGGTGATGTCCGTGCCGACGCCGATAACGCCCGCCACCGGCCCGTCGCCGTCGCGCACCGGGGAGTACCACGTCTCGAACACGACGCCGAACACGTCGACGACGGATGAGAAGGTCTCGCCCGCCAGGGCGCGTCGTACGTCGGCGAGTGCGTGCGGCAAGTCGGCGTACAGCTCGAACGCGGAGCGGCCGACGAGGAGCGCGGGCCGCAGACCCACGGCATCGAGCCCGCGCCCTTCGACCATCGTGAACACGCCGTGGCGGTCGAGCGCGAACAGCACCAGCGGCGCGCCGGCGATCACCGTGCGCAGCCGCTCCTTGTTCTCGCGCAGCGCCCGCTCCTGCCGCTGCCGCTCGGTCACGTCGCGCGCGTTGACGATCAAGTGGGCCGAGCCGCCGCGCTCCGCCCGAGCCTGCCCCACGGCATCGAGCAGCCGCCACGAGCCGTCCCGCGCCCGGAAGCGGAACTGCGCGGCCTGGGGGCTCCCAGGACGCTGGATCGCGCGGGCCAGCGCCTCCGTCACCAGCGCGATGTCGTCGGGGTGCACGTAGTCGAAGGCGTTGCGCTCCAGCAGGTCGCTGGGCCCGTAGCCCAGCACGCGCTCCACCGAGGGACTCGCGTAGCGGAACACGCCGTTCTCGCCCACCACGGTGACGATGTCCGAGGCGTTCTCGATGAGCGAGCGAAAGTGCTCCTCGCTCGAGCGCAGGGCCGCCTCGGTGCGGGCCCGATCGATGGCGGTCGCGAGCACGTTCGCGATCGCCTGCAGGAAGTGCGCGTCGTGGATGGTGAACTCCCGGCGACGCGTGGTGTGCGCCCCGAGGATGCCGAACGGCCGCTCCTTGCCGTGCACCAGCACGCTGAGGCTCGATACCACGCCGTGCGACGAGAGCAGTGGCGAGCTCCTGAACCGCCGCTCGCTGGTGAGGTCTTCCACCACCACCTGGCCGGTGGCGCGCAGCACGTACCCCGCGTGCGAATCGGCGTCGGCCGGCAGGATCGTCCGCCCCACCGCACCGGCCCGCCACCCCACGCCGGCCCGCAGCAGCAGCGTGCGGCTCTCGGGCCGCAGCTCGAGCAGGCTGGCGAGCTCCACCTCGAGGGCGCGCGCCGCGAGCGCGACGGCCGCATCGGTCAGCTCGGCCACCGGCGCGCCCGCGAGGGCCTGCTGCCCCAGGTGTGCCACCGCCTCCTGCTGCCGCGCCGCGCGCAGCCGCTCCTCCGACAACGTCAGCCGCGCGTCGCGGGCCGTGTCGTCCTGGCGCAGCAGTCTGAACCGGTTCGTGCGCAAACCAGCCATGGCACTCCGTGCAGTGGTCCGGAAATGATGCGCGAGGGCGTATCGCGGTAATGCTGCGCTTACTGCGCACTGCGAAGCTTGCATCCCACGCTGCCGCTTTCCATTATGGGCTTCACACAAACCGGGTGCGCGCCGTCACATGTGTGCCAAGTGAGCCCTGGACAATGACCTACCACCCGGCGCCCTGATGCAATTCCTGTTGCTGCGCGACCTGGCGATCATCTTTGCCGGCTCGCTCCTCGTCATTCTCGTCTTCCACCGTCTCAACCTGCCGGCGCTCCCCGGATTCATCGTTCTTCGTCACGGTGGGAATGCTGGTACAGGTGAGCTTCCTGCGCGACCACCCTGCCCTGGCCGTGGTAGGCCGGGCTCGGCACCGAGCGCGCGCGCATGCTGGTGGTGGCCATCTCCGATCCGGTCGCGACGCGCGGCATGGTGCGGGTCGCGCGGGCGGTCAACCCCCGCATCCACATCATCGCGCGTACCCGCTACGTCGTGGAGATGCCGGAGCTGACCCGGCTCGGCGCCGACGTCGTGATCCCCGAGGAATTCGAGACGTCGATCGAAATCTTCGCCCGCGTGCTCGCTGCACGCGGCTGCCCGGCTGGTTGCAGAGGAATAGTGTTGTATCGACGCAACCACAGAAGTGACCACTGTTGCGTCAGAGCACCGAATAGATGGCGAAAACATAGGTAAAATGGGCATTATCTGGCGAGTGTGTGCTCACTCTATGAAGTAATTAAAATAGCGACAACATCTTACACTAGCACAAGACCCGGTAAAGTGCCACAAGTATTTGTAAATTATATTCTTACGTTTTCCACATCCTCCCGATTTTCTGCCCCTGGCTAGATTCTCGCCATGCCAATACCCCCCCTGTACGGCCATGAGGGGACCCGAAACCGGCTGGTAGGCGCCATCGCCTCCGGCCGGTTGCCGCAAGCGCTCCTATTTGAGGGTCCCCGGGGAGTCGGAAAGCAGCGGCTGGCGTTATGGCTGGCACAGGCGCTCGTGTGTGAGCGAGCCGGGGGAAAGGCCGGGGGTGAGGCCCGGGAAGGGTGTGGCGAGTGCCAGCCATGCAAGCTGGTCCTGAACCTCTCGCACCCGGACGTGCATTGGTTCGTGCCGCTCGAGCCCTCGAAAAGGAGCGGAGATGCGGACAAGCAGGTCGATGTGGCGGAGGAAGCGCTCGGCGCGGAGATGGCGGCACGGCGGGAGCAGCCGTTGTACGAGCCGCCGTCCGGTCTGGCGATCCATGGGATCGCCGCCATCCGCCTGCTGTTACGGCGGCTGGCGCTAAAGCCGGCACTAGGTCAGCGCAACGTGTTCGTGATCGCCGATGCGGAACGACTGGTCCCCCAGGTCGGGACCGAAGCGGCTGCGAATGCGCTGCTCAAGGCGCTCGAGGAGCCGCCGCCGAATACGGTGTTCGTGCTGACGGCGGCCGAGCCGGAGGCCCTGTTGCCGACGATTCTGTCTCGCGTAGTGCGGGTTCGGGTGGCAAGACTTGCCGACAGCATCGTGGCAGCGTTCGCTCAGCGGGAGCTTGGCATGACGGGACAACGCGCTGTTGCGCAACGGGTTGCAGCTGCCGACGGGTGCATCGGCAGGGTCCTTGCAGAAGGGGAGCGACAGGACCGGGGCGGGGAAGCGGCGGAGCGGTTTGCCGCAGCCGTGAAAGCCGGACCGGTGCGCCGGTATGCGTTCGCGCTCGGACAGCAGCCGTTCCAGGCGCGCGGCGGATTCACCGAGATGCTCGACGGCCTGCTCGAGCGACTGCGCGAGCAAGCCCGGTCGGGCGAGGACACCGGCAGGGTAGTTCGGGCGATCGCGCAGGTGCTCGAGGCCCGGACGCTCGCCCAGGGTAACCTGAACCCGCAGCTGGTCGCGGCCGTACTGGGGAGCGACTTGGGGACGGCGGGATGAAGCTCTCGCATGTGGACGAAGCGGGCCGGGCCCGCATGGTGGACGTGGGCGAGAAGCCGGTCACGGTGCGCACCGCGGTCGCCGAGGGAGCGATCCGGATGTCGCGGGAAGCGTTTCGGCTCGTCGCCGAGCAGCAGGTGGCCAAGGGCGACGTGCTGGGGGTGAGCGAGGTGGCGGGGACGCTCGCGGCGAAGCGCACGGCGGAGCTGATTCCGCTGTGCCATCCCGTCGGCCTCGACCACGTGGAGGTCGAGGCGACGCTGGAGGAAGGCCTGCCAGGGGTGCGGGTCCGGGCCGCCGCCAAGGCGGTGGGCCGGACCGGCGTGGAGATGGAAGCCCTGACGGCGGTGTCGGTTGCGTTGCTGACGGTCTACGACATGGTGAAGGCCGCCGACCGCGGCATGGTGATCGAAAAGGTGCGGTTGCTGGAGAAGACCGGCGGCACGCACGGCGACTGGCGGCGCGATGCGGCCGATTGATGGGTGCTTGACGAGGCGGGGCCAGTTTTGCGACCGCCTGGACTTACAAGAGAGGTCTATGTACACGAAGACCCAGAAGTTGATGTTGCAGGGGGGGTTGATTCTGCTCGGCGCGCTGGTCGTGAGCAGCGTGGGCGGGTGGGCTCGACGGGCCACCGCCGACGACCAGCCGACGCCGTTGACGGCGCCCGCGATCGTGGGCGAGCTGCGCTCACTCGAGCAGTCGCTCGAAGCGACCCGCGGCGAGTTGGCGGTCGCGCGGCTGCAGCTCGAGCGCGCCAATGCGATCATCGACTTTTCCACCCACTACAGCATCGCGGCCGACCTCGCCGCGGCCATCTACGACGTGTCGCTGGCGGAAGGGGTGGATCCTGCCCTCGCGTTCCGCTTGGTGCGGGTGGAGTCGGGCTTCAAGGCCAACGCGAAGAGCAAGGTGGGCGCGATTGGCTACACCCAGGTCCTGCCCAGCACGGCGCGACTGTACGAGCCGGGCCTCACCACCACCCAGCTCTACGAGCGTAACACGAATCTGCGCTTGGGCTTCCGGTACCTGCGCGACCTGCTGGAGCGGTACGAGGGAAACCCCGACGCGAAGCTGCGGCTGGCGCTGCTCGCGTACAACCGTGGGCCGGGTCGGGTGCAGGAGCTGCTGGACGCCGGCAAGGATCCGCAGAACGGATATGCGACGGCTCTCATGAAGGGATATCGTAGAAAAAGCTAGACGTCGTCACGGAAAGACGTCGCGGAAAGACGTTGCAGAGAGGCGTAGGGTTCCCCCCTACGCCTTTCTGCTACGACTCTCCGTGACGCCTCTCCGTGACGTCTTATTGCTTCTGCGGAATCTTCAGCAGGTCCCCGACTCTCAGCAGCGATCCCATCGTCAGCCCGTTGTAGTTGAGGAGCGCCGTGAGCGACACGCCGAAGCGGCGCGCGATCTCGCTGGCCGTCTCCCCGGGCCGCACGCGGTGCGCGCCCGCGCTCGCCTCGGTGCTCGACACGCGGCGGTAGTGCGGCTCCGGCGGCACCGACCAGGCTGACGCGGGCACCACGCGCCCGCTCATCGGGACGATGATCCGCTGGCCCACCCGCAGCGCATGCGCCCGGATCCGGGGGTTGGCGCTCTCGATCAGGGAAGCGCTGACGCGATAGTGCTTCGCGATGTCGGACAGCGTCTGGCCGCGCGAGACGTAGTGGTCCACGAACGTGATCCGCTCGGTCACCGGGAGGCTGTCGTAGCGCTCCGCCACCTGGGTCCCGTGCCCGCGCGGCACCCGCACCACCACGCTCCGCCCCGGCGGGGTCACGCCGCGCACGAACTGCGGGTTCAGGTCCAGCAGGGCAGCCACGGTCGTGTCGGCGAGCCGGGCGATGACGTCGAGGCCCGTGGCGTCGGGCACGGTGATCTCGTCGAACACGAGCGCCGGCAGCGGCTCGGGCTGGAAACCGTAGCGCTGCGGCTGCTTCGCGATCAACGACGCGGCGATGAGCTTCGGTACGTAGTCGCGGGTCTCACGCCGCAGGTAGCGGCGGTCGGAGAGCTGGAAAAACGTGCGGTCGTCCACCGAATCTTGCTCACCCGGCAGGCGACCGATGCCGCGCTCGATCCGCCCCACGCCGGCGTTGTACGCCGCGGCCGCGAGGTACACGCTGCCCAGGCGCTCCCGCAGGTCGGCCAGGTAATTCGCCGCCGCCTCGGTGGCCCGGAACGGGTCGCGGCGCTCGTCCACCCACGGGTCCACCGTGAGCCCGTACAGCCGGGCCGTGCTCGCCATGAATTGCCACATCCCGACGGCCTTCGCCCGACTCACCGCTGTGTTCGAGAAGCCGCTCTCGATCAGGCAGAGGTACAAGAGGTCCTCCGGCAGCCGCTTGGCGCGGAGCCGCTCGCGGATCATCCCTTCATAGCGGCCCAGCCGGGCGAGCCAGATCTCGAACCGGTCGCGCGAGTCCACCTGGAAGAACTCGAGGTACTCGAGCACCCGCCGGTTGGTGGCGAAGCTCGAGACGTCGATGTCGAAGGTGGGGGCGGCAGTAGGAGCCGCCCCGATAGCCGTGCGACCCTCCGGACCGAACAGCCGCACCGCTTCCCGCTCCACGTCCTCGCCCTTGAGCGGCGGGGTCGGAGCCGCGTGCTGCTTTAGGCTGTCGGCGGGGGGACGCGCCCCGTGCAGGCTGTCCAGCACCTGCTGATCGGCCGCGGAGTCGCGCGCCTGCCGGGCGGCCAGTGCCGCGAGCGAATCGACGCCGGGCGACGGCGCCGTCGAATCGCGGGCGGGGGCGATCAGGGCCGTATGGCCGGCATGACCGCCCCCGCAGGCGACGCCGAGCGCGCCGCCGAGGGCCGCGCTCAGCAGCGCGACCAGGGGAGTCCGCCTGATCCTGCTCATCGGGTGGCGAAGAAGTTTCCAAGAATGCGGTTCGTGGCGTTCAGCACCGCAAGGGCCGCGCCGCGGGGGGCATCAGTCTCGGTCAGGCAGGCGCCCACCAGGCGGGAGGCGCGCGACTCCTGCCGCACCGACAGCGACACGATTACCACCGTCGCGTCGAACGCCCGCACGGCCTTCACGCCCAGCAGCTCGAAGCCCATGCGCGGCTGGACCACCCGCTCCAGCGCCCGCACGGTCGCCTCGGCGCAGCACCGCAGCTCGCCCGCTTGTGAAATCACGCCGTCCGACTCCCCCGTGAACTGCCGCCCGTCGGCCCACGTCAGCACCACCCTGGCGCGGCACCGCCCGTTCGCCAACTTGTCAAACTGGAAGTCCTGGAAGCGGAGCCGTTCTCCCGCCGCCCCTACCCCGCCGGACCCCGCTGCCCCTGGCGCCGTCACGGTCGGGCCGCTACTCGAACCGGACTTCGAGCTGCTGACGAACGCCCAGCTCTCTCGGGCCTTCCACCACGTCCACCTCCAAGCGCGGGCGCCCCTGGTCGTCCCGCTCCGCCGATACCACCAGGATCAGCCCACTCTCGAGCTCGACCTTCAGCTGGCGCAGGTCGGACCGCACGGTCGCGTCGCGGACGGCCTCCCCGCGCAGCCGCGCCACCGCCCCTGCCACGCGGCGCAGCTGTTGGAGCTCGAGCGAGCTCACGCCAGCCGCTCAGCGAGGAGCTGCGAGATGGCTGTGTCGGGGATCCGCTCGGCCTGAATGAAGAGTGACGACTTCGAGGTCGCCTCGAGCGGGTACAGCGTCCAGAACGAGCGTCCGGAGCCTTCGGACGCCGATCGGAATGACAGTACCAACTGCCATGCCTCAGTATTGGCCGGGCGCTCCGCCAAGGCGTCCACGTGCCAAACTTGATCACCATGGGCGATCACGCGCCACGGCATGGATCACCTCGCTCGCAAGGGCGCGAGAATATGTGGCCTAACCCTAAGTCCTGTCAATAGTTGTGGATATCAGTCGCCGCGGATCGCGAGCGCCTTGAAGCGTTTGGCGAGCTCCTTGGTGATGGGGCCGGGTTGGCCGTGACCGATCACGCGGCCGTCGAGCTTGGTCACGGACACCACCTCGGCGGCCGTGCCGGTCAGGAACATCTCGTCGGCCGTGTAGAGGTCGTAGCGGTTGAGGGGCAGTTCCTCGACGCCATAGGTCGCTTCGCGCGCCAACTCGATGACCGCGTCGCGCGTCACGCCGCGCAGGATGCCGGCATAAGCGGGCGGCGTCTTGAGCGTGCCGTTGGTGACGGCGAACAGGTTCATGCCGCTGGCCTCGGCCACATAGCCCTGCGCGTCGAGCATGATCACTTCGTCCACGCCGGCGGCGATGCCTTCGACCTTGGCGAGGATGTGCGACAGGTAGTTGAGCGACTTGATGCGCGGCGAGAGGCTCTCGCGGTGGTGGATCGGTGTCGCGGCGGTGAGCGCCACGAGCCCCTTGTCGTAGCGGTCCTGCGGCCACAGCTGGATCGTATCGACGATGCAGATGACGGACGGCTTGGGGCACTTGCGCGGGTCGAGCCCCAGGTCGCCCACGCCGCGGGTGACCAACAGGCGAATGTAGGCCTCATCGAGCCCGCTCTTCGTGACCGCTTCTTCCACCAGCCGGTGCAGCGCCGGCTTGGCGAGCGGGACCTCGAGCCACACACCCTTGGCCGAGGCGTACAGCCGGTCCAGGTGCTGCGCCAGCCGGAACACGCGGCGGTTGTAGACGCGGATGCCTTCGAACACGCCGTCGCCGTACAGCAGGCCGTGGTCGAACACCGAGACCTTAGCCGAGGCGCGATCGTGATACGTCCCGTCGATCCAGATGATGGGCGGCATAGTCCTCTTTAGCGCGAGTAGACGACGATCTTGTCCAGGATCTCCCTGGCAAAGTCCTTGTCCCAGGTGACGGCGCTCGCCTTCGCCACCACGGCGACGGCGGTTGCGCATCCGCCGTGCCATCGTGAAACCATTCCTCCGCTCGAGCGTCCACCAGCGTGCGGCGGCGCCGCTTAGGCGAATATACCCGTCCGGAAGAGCCCCCGGCTACCACACGCGGGCACTCGGAATGTTACCCAGATCACGGAACGGCGGGCCGAAAACGGCAATCAGTAGGTCCATGGGAGACCAACCACTGGCCTGGGCGCGCGTGTGGTACGCGCTCAAGCGCGAGGAAGACGAGGGCCTGCTGCGTCAGGGCGCGTGGTATCCGATCGTGAGCAGTGGCGTCACGCGGGCGGTGCTGGAGGTGTCGGGACAACGGGTGACGGTGCCGCAGGAGGCACTGGAAGTGCGGGACAAGCGGCCCGACAAATTCACGGTCGTGTACCGCACACGCGAGGACGCCAACCCCGCGCGCGGCACGCGCGCCGACGTGGGGCGCCGCTACGGCGTGTGCCCGAGGTGCGCTACCCGCCTTCCGTTCCGAAACAACGTCATTCCCGCGGTGGTCTCGTGCAAGCAGTGCGGGCACCAGGGAATCGTGGCGTGGTGGGAGACGGGGTGAGGCGGACGGAGTGACCCGGCCATCAGCCCGGGACGGCGGCTTGCAAGCCCGGGGCCACCCCGTGAGCGGGTTGCACCCGCCGGCCTCGGGCCGCACCTTAAGCGCAGTCTGTTGGGCCGATACGTAGACCGCCGTCATCGCCTGGACTGCCGCGTGGGCGCGGTGAATGCGGCGCTGAACGGATTGAAGCCTTCCCCTGTTGCGTGAGCGCTAAGTGGTGGCGGTACCCATGAAGCCGGTCTCCAAGACCGCCTACTATTGCTGCGGGGTACGCGCCTTGGATGCAGCGTCGTCATCACCGGTCTGCGGCGACCACTTCGCTCAGCGCTTCATGAGCTCGGACGCCTGGACCATGTTCGAGCCCTTTCGTGGCCTTCGCCGTCCCAATGCCTCCAATATCGCGCGCCATCGGATCATCGATGATCTGCTTCGGACAGCGATCCAGTCACGCCCCGAGACAGCGGTCGTCATCATCGGTGCCGGCTTTGACACCCGCGCCTTCCGCTTGCCCGGTGGACGCTGGATCGAGCTGGACGAGCCGGCGGTGATTGCGCTGAAGGAGACGCTGCTTCCCGCGCACGACGCGCCCAACCCGCTCACGCGTGTTCCGATCGCGTTTGACCGGGAGCCGCTCGGCGCTGCGCTGGCCTCCTTCCGCAACCTCTCAAGAGCGGTCGTCGTGCTGGAGGGGGTCTTGCCGTATCTCTACGCGGCAGAGGTGCGCGAGATGTTTCACGCGATACGCACCACCTTAGCTGGTCCGACGGTCGTTTGCGATCTGACGACGCAAGGTTTCGTTCGGCGATACGCCGGCGACATCGGCAAGGTCCTTCGGGAGCTCGGAGCGCCCTACGGCCGCCTCGAGGTCGACCCACTCGAGCTGATTCAAGCGGCTGGATTCCGCCTGACGACGCGTCAGTCGATAATGGGTCGAGCGGTAGCCCTCGGCATGCTGAACTTCCCGCGCTGGCTATTGGCGACAATGCTGAGATCCCTGCGAGACGGCTATACCGTTGCCACTTTCGAGCTTTGTTGATCCGCTCGGTAACTCTATGACCCGGCTGGGGATCGAACCCAGGACCTACGGATTAAAAGTCCGTTGCTCTACCAACTGAGCTACCGGGTCTAACTAGACCTCATCGCGAAAGTTAATACTCCACAGACTCACCGTGCCCGGCGCGCTCTGCGGGACGTACTGCGGGACAAGAGCACACTCGCCAGGGCCCGGGCGACCTGTCCACGCGCTTTCTCGGGCGTGTAGATCCGCGTCGTGCCCGGCGTCTCGTGCCGGAGGGCCGCCTGAACTTGGGCGTCCGGGACGCCCGCGTTTACCGCCCACTGCCCGCAGCAATACCGCAACGAATGCAACGTCAGCCCCGTCACGTGTACAGCCGCACAGGCCCGACTCCAGTTGCGGGGCCACGCGTAGCCGAGCGGTGCGGGCACGGCGGGCGTTACCCACGGCCACCACTCTTCGCCGACGACGACCACGTCATCAGAGCTTGCCGTTTTCGTCCCGCGAACGTGCAATCCGAAGGTAGCCGGCGAGAGGTCGGCACGCGCGCCTTCGGCTCCCTCTCGCGGGGGAGGTCCTTCAGCACGAGACGCCGGAAGGGTGCCACTTATCGCTCAGCCAGGT
>Ga0209378_1001726_pt1 | contig 15380 bp, 12 predicted proteins | sample GraSoiAngelo_156_FD_186170 | JGI IMG/M metagenome (GOLD analysis project Ga0209378, IMG submission 186170) | Grasslands soil microbial communities from the Angelo Coastal Reserve, California, USA - 14_1009_13_40cm (SPAdes) (version 2) | ecosystem: Environmental > Terrestrial > Soil > Grasslands ... | reverse complement strand
TGATGGGAACCGGATCGTGAACCACTGCTTGTCGGGGCTCAGCTCGACCGAAGGCGTCCCGACCTGGACGGTCAGGTACCCTTCATCCAGATAGACCTGGCGGAGCCGCTCCATGTCGTTGGCCAGCTCGTCTTTCTTGTAGATGCCGGAGTCATCGTACCAGGAGGTGAGCCAGAAGTACTCGCGGGTCACGAGCGCTTTCTTGAGCTTCTTCACCGGGACGGCCTTGGCGCCGTCGAAGGCGACGGTCTTGATGCGGGCCCGGGAGCCCTCTTTGATGAAGAATGTCAGGGATTTCCGCTCCCCATCCAGGGACTTGATGACCGGCACGATGCGCGCGCTGAAGTAGCCTTCATCCTCGTAGAGAAGCCGGAGGCGCTCGACGCTGTCTTTGATCTGCTGCTGGTCCAGGAACGACTGGGGCCGGACCGTCAGTTTTTCGGTCAGTTTCTCGTCCTTGACGTTGTCGTTACCGTCATAGAGGATTTCCGTCACAAAGGGTTTCTCCGTGACGACGAAAATCACCGCCACGCCTCCGGCCACTGGCTCAGTCTCCACGCGGACGTCCTCGAAGTACCCCATCTGGTAGACCGCGCGGATCTGCTCCCGGATCTTTTCAGCGATGAACGGCTCGCCTTCCTTCAGCGAGATACGGCCCCGGATGGCCGGCGCCTCGATCCGCTTGTTGCCCTGGATCTTGATCGCCTTGATCAGCTGAGCCGATTCTTGCGCAATGCCGACACCCTGGCCGTAGGCCCAGATGAGCCCCACCCACATCAAGCCCCAGATCCCCAATATCGTGGACACTCTAAGGGTGGCTCCCCCTCCGAATAGCACAAGCCCTGCCAGTTTGGGGCCGGAACAGCTCGCGCCTCTCGTGTGGCAAAGCGGCACCCTTCCCTATCCTCTCCCGACACACGGAGAAGCCTCCGGCCATTCATCGAAGGCTTGGCTGAAACGTCGCAGAAAATCGAAGAAATTCTACAGATCGCCCTGAAAGAAGTAAAGGGAAAAAGCCGGGTGACGGCTCTCCCTGGTTCGCTTGACATTGATGGGATCGGCCCGTAGAATCCGCTCGATATGCCTTCTCGGAAAGTCTCAAAGGCCATCATTCCTGCTGCTGGCCTCGGAACCCGCTTCCTGCCCGCCACGAAAGCCTCGCCCAAAGAGATGCTGCCGTTGGTCGACAAGCCCTTGATCCAATATGCGGTCGAGGAAGCGGTCAGTGCCGGCATCGAGGACATCATCGTCATCACGGGCCGGGGGAAACGGGCCATTGAAGACCACTTCGACCTGTCCTTCGAGCTGGAAGAGAATCTCAAAGAAAGCGGAAAAGAGAAGTTACTCCACGAAATCCGCAGGATTTCGGAGCTGGCAAATTTTTGTTATGTCCGCCAGCGGCACGCCAGGGGTTTGGGGGACGCGATCCTCTGCGCCCAACACCTCATCGGGAACGAACCCTTCGCCGTGATCCTCGGCGATGAGGTGCTCGATGCGCCGGTCCCTGCCATCGGGCAGTTGATCGAATGGCATGACATTTTGGGCACTCCCGTCCTGGGCGTCTACGAGGTCGAAGCCGAGGAGGTGTCCCGCTACGGGATCATCGCCGCTGAACCGGCGGGGCCGCGGCTCTTCAAAGTCACCGACCTGATCGAGAAGCCGTCGCTCCAGGAAGCCCCCTCTCGGCTGGCCGTGATCGGCCGCTACATCCTGCCGGCGGCGATCTTTCCCGTGCTGGAAAAGACGCCGCCCGGCAAGAACCAGGAGATCCAGCTCACGGACGCCTTGCGCACGCTGGCGCGCTCGTCGCCCATGCACGCGTTGGTCGTGAACGGCATCCGTCACGACGCCGGCGACAAGCTCGGCTTCCTCAAGGCTACCGTCGAGTTCGGCCTGAAGAACGCCGAACTGGGAGACCGGTTCGCCCGCTATCTCAAAGGACTCAAGCTCTAGGACTAGGACAGGGATGGCCGAGCAGGCTCAAAAAGACCCGTCGCAGATGGAGATTCCGGAGCGCCTCCCGCTGCTCCCGATCCGGGACATCGTCGTCTTCCCTTACATGGTCCTCCCGCTCTTCGTCGGCCGGGAGATGTCCGTCAAGGCTATTGAAGCGGCCCTGGCCGGAAACCGGACCATCATGCTGGCCGCCCAGCGCTCGCTGGAGGTCGAAAACCCCACCCCGCAGGACATCCACCCCGTGGGGACGGTGGGGATGGTGATGCGGATGCTCAAACTGCCGGACGAGCGGATCAAGATCCTCGTCCAGGGCCTGGCCAAAGCCCGCATCGAGGAGTTCGTGCAGACCGAGCCCTACTTCGAGGTCCGCATCAGGCAGCTCCCCGAGGTCAAAGTGCAGGGCCAGTCCCTGGAGGGCGAGGCCCTGATGCGGACCGTGAAGGAGCAGCTCGAACGGCTCGTGAGTCTCGGCAAGGTCCTGATGCCAGACGTGATGGTCGTCATCGAGAATCTCCAGGACCCAGGCCGGCTCGCCGACATGATCGTGTCGAACCTCGGGCTCAAGGTGGAACCCGCCCAGGAGGTGCTGGAGATCCAGGACCCGATCCCGCGGCTCCGGCGCGTCAGCGAGTTCCTGGCGGCGGAAATCGAAGTCCTCTCGATGCAGCAGAAGATCCAGGCCGAGGCCAAGGGCGAGATGGACAAGACTCAGCGGGAGTACTTCCTGCGCGAGCAGCTCAAGGCCATTCAGAAAGAGTTGGGCGAGCTGGACGAGCGGGCCGAAGAGGTCGCTGAGTTCCGCACGAACATCAAAGACGCCAAGATGCCGGAGAAGGTCCTCAAGGAGGCCGAAAAGCAGCTCAAGCGCCTCGAGAAAATGCACCCGGACACCGCCGAAGCGGCCACGGTCCGGACCTACCTCGAGTGGCTGGTGGAGCTGCCCTGGAGCAAGAAGACCAAGGACAACCTCGACATCAAGGCGGCCGCGAAGGTCCTGAACGAAGACCACTACGACCTGGAAAAGGTCAAGGAGCGGATCCTGGAGTACCTCGCCGTCCGCAAGATGAAGGACAAGATGAAGGGGCCGATCCTCTGCTTCGTCGGGCCGCCCGGGGTCGGCAAGACCTCGCTGGGCAAGTCCATCGCGCGGGCGCTGGGACGGGAGTTCGTCCGGATCTCGCTGGGCGGAATCCGGGACGAGGCCGAGATCCGAGGCCACCGCCGGACGTATGTCGGCGCCATGCCCGGCCGCATCATCCAGGGCATCAAGCAGGCCGGCTCCAGCAACCCGGTCTTCATGATGGACGAGGTGGACAAGGTCGGCGCGGACTTTCGCGGCGATCCTTCGGCCGCGCTCCTGGAGGTCCTGGACCCGGAGCAGAACCACGCCTTCAGCGACCACTACCTGGGTGTCCCGTTCGACCTCTCGGAAGTCATGTTCATCACCACGGCCAACCTCATCGACCCGATCCTCTCGGCCCTGCGGGACCGCATGGAGATCATCGAGATCCCCGGGTACTCGGAGGAGGAAAAGCTCGGCATCGCCAAGCGGTTCCTCATCCCCCGCCAGTTGACCGAGCACGGGCTCACCGAGAAGCAGATCGCCTTCACCGACCGGGCGCTCCACCGCATCATCAACGAGTATACGCGGGAAGCGGGTGTGCGGAACCTCGAGCGCGAGATCGCCAACGTGATGCGCAAGGTGGTCAAGCAGATCGCGGAAGGCGACGACCGGCTCTACAGCATCACCCCGGCGTCCGTCCCCAAGTACCTGGGCGTGCCCAAGCACCACAGCGAGAGCGACGAGAAGAAAGACCTCGTCGGGGTGGCCACGGGTTTGGCCTGGACCGAGTCGGGCGGGGACATCATCCACATCGAGGCGACGATCGTGAAAGGCAAAGGCGCCCTGACCCTGACAGGACACCTCGGCGATGTGATGAAAGAGTCAGCCCAGGCCGCGTTGAGCTATGTCCGTTCGCGGGACCGGCAGCTTGGGATCAAGCCGGGCGTCTTCTTCAAGCACGACATCCACATCCATGTGCCAGCCGGCGCGATCCCGAAGGACGGGCCTTCCGCCGGGATCACCATGGCCACCGCGCTCGCCTCCGCCTTCACCAACACGCCGGTGCGCCACGATCTCGCCATGACGGGCGAAGTCACGCTGCGCGGGCGGGTCCTGCAGATCGGCGGGCTCAAGGAGAAGATCCTGGCGGCCAAGCGGGTCGGCATCTTCAAGGTGATCCTGCCCAAGAAGAACGAGAAAGACCTCGCGGACATCCCCAAACACCTGTTGAAGGGCATGACCTTCATCTTCGCCGAGACGATGGACGAGGTCCTCAGCGCGGCCCTGCGCCGCGAGCCGGCCGACCGCGGCGCGCATGCCAAGCCGGCCGTCCCGTCCCGCCGCGCGACGATGAGCCGGCGCCCTGTCGCCGCTGCCACAGCCAAACGCCACTGATGCGCCAGAGCCGGATCGGCGAGTTCGAACTGATCCGGTCCCTCCGTCGGGCGACAGTGATCCCGCACGGCGTGGAGGCGTCGGTCCTCACGGGTATCGGCGACGACGCCGCCATCTTGAAGCCCCGCCCTGGTCGCGTCATCCTGGCCACCACCGATCTGCTCGCCGAACGCATCCACTTCAACCTGACGTTCACCAGCTACCGGCAGCTCGGCTATAAGGCCGCCATGGCCAGTCTCAGCGACATCGCGGCCATGGGCGGCGCCCCCCGGTTCCTGCTCATCGCGCTGGCGTTGCCCCCTCGGGAGACGCCCCGCGATGTCGAAGCGATCTATGCGGGAATCCGTGCGGCGTGCGACCCGGCCGGGGTGGCAGTGGTCGGTGGGGACACATCCGCCTCTCGCACCGACTTGTTCCTGGCCGTGATGGTACTGGGGGACGCCGCCCCGGGGGCCGTGCTCCGGCGGTCCGGCGCGCGCGCGGGCGACCACCTCTATGTCACCGGCACGCTAGGCGATGCCAAGGCAGGATTCGAACTTTTGCAGGCGCGCAAGCGGACCAATGCCTACCTGATCACCCGGCACCTCATGCCGACGGCCCGGCTGAAGGAAGCGCGGCACCTGGCCGACGGCCGGCTGGCCTCCGCGGCCATCGACGTATCGGACGGCCTCGCCGGTGACATCCGCCACATCTGCGAAGAGAGCAGGGTGGGGTGTCTCATCGACGCGCGAAAGCTCCCCCTGTCGCCGCAACTCCTCACCCACGCGCGGGCCCGTAAGCGCGACCCGATCGCCTACGCGCTCAGCGGCGGGGAAGACTACGAACTCCTCTTCACCGTGCCGCCTGCCAAGGTCCCCCGGGTGGACACACTCATCCGCCTGCAGCAGTTGCGGGCGACCGCCATCGGCGTGATGACGCCGAGCCGTCAGGGGCTCCGGCTCGTCGGCGTCGACGGCGCCGTAGGCCCGCTGACCGCCAAGGGGTACGAGCACCGATTCGGATGATCTCCTACACCACCCTGAAAGAACAATTCCGCCGCCTCCTCCATCTGGGCGATCCGCCCCGACGCACCGCGATGGCGTTCGCCGTGGGCGCGTTCATCGCCTTCACCCCGACCTACGGTCTCCACACCCTCACTGCTCTCTTTTGTGCATGGGCGTTCCGCTTGAATCTTGTAGCCGTCCTCGTAGGGGCTTTCATCAATAATCCCTGGACGATCTTACCGATTATAGGAAGCAGCATATGGGTGGGCCTGCTGTTGGCGCCGGTGGGCCAGCCGCCAAACATCGACTGGAGCGACTTCACGTTCCGGATGCTGTGGGACCAACTCGGCCCGTTCGTGGTCCCTTTCGTGCTGGGCCATACCATCTTGGGGATCATTGCGGCAGTGATCAGCTACGTGCTGGCCTACCAGGCCATTCTACGATTTCGCGCGCACCAAGCGCGGACCAAGCACCTTGCCACCCCTCCTCCATCATGCTAGGATTCCGAGGTGAATCCTCGTCCCTCGCTTGGCAAATCCCATTACGACGGCTCGGCGCTCATCGCCGACCCGATTCACGAGTACATCACCTTCACCGTCCCCTTCGCTGGCCCCGCCGGGGGGAAGGCGCGCGCCGCGCAGCAGGAGGCGACCGAGAAGGACCTGATCGATTCGCCCTGGGTCCAGCGGCTCCGCTACATCTTCCAGCTCCAGAGCGCTCGGTGGGTCTACCCGTCCGCCGAGCACAGCCGGTTTGTCCACTCGCTCGGGGCCATGCACGTCGCCGGCCGGTTCGCCGGGCACCTCTACCCATTCTTGCAGACGGTCGTCCCTGACGCGCCGTCGGCCAACTACGTCGAAGAGCTGCTGCGCGTCACCGCGCTCGTCCACGACATCGGGCACGGCCCGTTCTGCCACTTCTTCGACGACAATTTTCTGAAAGCGTTCGGACTCACTCACGAAAGGCTCGGCCAGCTCATCATCCGCGAGCACCTGGGGCCGATCATCCGGAAGATCCGGCGAAGCCCGTCCGGACCGTTCGCCACCGGTGAGGAGTTGGACCCCGACCAGATCGCCCATCTCATTTTGAAGGACAAAAGCAAGGACATCTCGCGGATGCCGCGGTGGCTCAACTTTCTGCAACCGGTCATCTCCGGCAGCTACACAGGCGACAACCTAGACTACGTGCTGCGCGACTCCTACATGTGCGGCGTGGCCGTCGGGCCGGTAGACCTCAGCCGGCTCATCCACTACACGATGATCACGGCGAAGGGCTTCACCATCCACAAGACCGGCCTGCCGGCCCTGCAGATGTTCCTAAACACACGCATGTACCTGTACTCCAACGTGTACTATCACCGCACCACGCGGGCCATCGACATCCACCTGCGCGAGATCTTCGGCGACACGCTGCGGCTTGTCTTCCCCCACGATCCGCGCAAGAAGATGGCGGAGTACCTGAACCTGACCGACTGGTCCTTGCTCGAAACGGTCCGGAGCTGGAAGAAGTCCCGCCACGCCGCGCAGCGGCGGCTTGGGGAGGAGTGGGCGCTCGTCCTGGGTCGGGATGTGAAGTGGAAGATGGCCTACAACACAGTGCTGAAAGAGAAAGGCCAGGAACGCGGGATGGATTTCCCGAGCCGCGAGCAGTTCGAAAAGCAGATCCAGAAGGAGCTACCGGCCACGTTGCAGACACTCTCCTTCCGCGTGGACATGGCCCCGCTGGACCCGCGACCGGACCCCAAGGACACGCGCGGGATTCCGCTGTACGTCTATGACCCGGCGACGCAGGCCGTGTCCACCGAGCCGCTGGAAGACTTCCTGGACCTCCTCCCGACACGCATCGTGGTGTTCCGCGTCTACGCACCCAACCACGACTACGACGCCGAGCTCTCGCGCGCCGCCGCCGCCGTCCTCAACAAAGCCCCCTCCAGCATCGACACCAACGTTTGACTCGAAAAGCAGGTGGCGCCGAGCGGGCGCCCGGGCGGAGCGCAGCGCGACTTGTTTGGTTCATGGCCGGCCAGCCGCGTCGTAGGTGCGACTTGCTTCGCTTCGCGGAGCACCCAAGATGCGCTGGCCGGTCGGCTGAGCGCGAGCACGGGGATACCCGTTGCTCCGCAGAATGCAACGGGTCGTTTGCTCGGCGACAGGAGCAGCGTTATCTATCGAGCGGGAGCTTGGCCAGTGAAAACGGATTCACGCGCGAGCCGTTGAGCCAGGCGCCCCAGTGCAGGTGCGGGCCGGTGGCGCGCCCAGATTGACCGACCGTGCCGATCACGTCCCCTCGCTTCACCCGCGCCCCTTCTTTGACTGTCGCCGAGTCCAGGTGAAAGTACATGGTGAACAGGCCGAGGCCGTGATCGAGGATCACGCTGATGCCACTGAAGAACTGATCGTCCATCAGCCGGACGATCCCGTCGTTCGCGGCCTTGACCTGCGCGCCAAACGGCGCGGCGATGTCTTCCCCCGAATGCTGGTTGCGCGGCTGGCCGTTCAGAATCCGCTTGCTCCCGAACGCGCCCGTGACAGTGCCCTCCACCGGAACCAGGAAGCCCGCGGTCCACAACCGCTCCGGCGTCAAGCCCGCCAGCACAGCCTTCACTTTTTCCTGCTCCCGGTTGATCCGCTTTAAGGCGTCGGCGTCGGGCTCGACCTGCCCCTTGGGCAAGGTCATGGACTGCACGCGGAACTCTTCCGCCTGCACCACGACCCGGAACACCCGCTCCCGATGGCCGTCCGAATAGGTGATCGCGGCCGTGAAGTTGACCGTAGCCGGTTCGTCCGCCATGTCGATGCCCACCAGCGCGCCGAATTCACCCTCCCTCCCTGTCTTGAAAAAGGGAATCGAACGGTCACGGAGCCGCCCCTGCACGGAGGCCGGATTGCCTTCAGCGAGGACCGTGAGGTAGAGCACATCGCCTTGCTTCGCCGTGAAGACTTTCTCGGCAGCCGCCTGGGCAGAGTACGAGGCAACGCCGACCGCAAGCACACACCAGAGCGAGGTTGGGATCAGAAACGAGGCGCGACGGTAACGACGTAGGCGGATCACACCGAGGGCTACCGGAAGACGCGCTGGCCTGAGACCTGCGAGAGGAGCTCTTCCACGCGGCGGTTGGACGAGCTGAAGGGGTCCATGCAGAGGATGGTCTCCTCCCAATAGCCGTTGAGCTTGAGGTACGTCCAGTCCACCGTGTAGGAGCGGTTCTTCGCGCGTGCGAACCGGATGAAGTCCCCCCGCACTTTCGCGCGCGTCGACTGCGGCGGAGTCGTCATGGCCCGTTGGACGGACTCCTCGGGTACCAGCCGCTCCACCAGCTCTTGCCGCTCAAGGAGATAGTAGAGGCCCCGCGTCCGCTTCACGTCGTGGTACTGGAGATCCATCATGGTGATCCGCGGATCGTCCCACCCGCAGCCCTTCTTGTCCATGTACTCGAGCATGATCCGCTTCTTGACGACCCAATCCAGCTCGTGGCAGAGCTGCATGGGGTCCTCTTCCAGGCGATCGAGGATGTCCTCCCACCGGCGCACGACGTCGGCGGCGACCGGCTCGTCGTCCAAGGACCCGAGGTATTCCTTGGCGCGCTCCATGTAGACGCGCTGGATCTCGATGGCCGTGAGCTCGCGCCCGTCTTCGAGCTTGATCTTCTTCTTCAGCGTCGTGTCGCGCGCGACCTCCCGGATCGCCTTGACCGGGTCATCCAGCTCCATGTGGGACACGGTGTAGCCGTCCTCGATCATCGAGAGGACCAGCGCGGCGGTCCCGACCTTCAGGTAGGTCGCGATCTCCGACATGTTGGAATCGCCCACGATGATGTGGAGCCGGCGGTATTTCTCCGCGTCGGCGTGGGGCTCGTCTCGGGTGTTGATGATGCTGCGGGACGAGGTCGTGGACGAAGAAGTCTTCTCGTGGATGTGCTGGGCCCGCTGAGAGATGAAGAGCTGGGCCTTGCCGGAGACCTTGAGGACCTTGCCGGCACCAGCGAAGATCTGACGCGTGACGAAGAAGGGAATGAGTTGCTCGGTCACCTTCCAGAAATCCACGTCCCGCCGCATCAGGAAGTTCTCGTGGCAGCCATACGTGTTGCCCAGGGAGTCCGTGTTGTTCTTGAAGATGTAGATCTCGCCGGAAAGGCCCTCCTCGCGGAGCCGCTCCTCGGCGGCGGGCAGGCACGCTTCCAGGAGGCGCTCGCCCGCCTTGTCGTGCAGCACCAGGTCTTCGATGTTGTCGCACTCCGGCGTGGAATACTCGGGATGGCACCCGGTGTCCTGGTAGAAGCGCGCGCCGTTCACGAGAAACGCGTTCGAGGGCCAGCTGTTGGGGATGAGCCCTTCGAAGATGTAGCCGAGGATCTTCTCGATGGGAAGGTAGATCCGGCCGTTCGGTGAGAAGATCAGACCGTATTCGTTCTCGAGGCCGAAGATGCGCGGCTTCATGGCTAGGCCAGGAGCGCTTTGATCTCAGCCGAGCCGATCCGCCGGAACGTGCGCCCGGTGCGGGTGCGGTCCAGGACCGCCACCTCCAGCGCTTCAGACCCCAGCTTCTGGTTCGTCACGGTGTCCAGCGCCTCGATGCTCAACCGCAGCGCTTCCCGCAGCGAGAAGGTCGGCGCGGTCCATCGGGCCTTCAAGAACGTCAACAGCGCGTCCGCCTTGCCGCCGATCACCGCCACTCCCCGCTCGTCAATGATACTCCCGTCAAAGGAGATCCGGTACAGCTCGTTGGGCTTGCCGTCCTGGCCCACCTCGACGACCAGGAGCTCCACTTCGAGTGGTTTCGGATCGGCGCTGAAGAGGCTTCCGATGCTTTGCGAGTAGGCATTGGCCAGCGATTTGGCCGTCACGTCCTCCCGGCTGTAGGTGTACCCCTTGAGGTCGGCGTGCCGGATCCCGGCCTTGCGCAGCATCTCGAATTCGTTGTACTTGCCGGCGCCTGAAAACGCGATCCGGTCGTACATCTCGGAAATCTTGTGCAGCGACGCGCTGGGGTTGTCCGCCACCAGCAGCACGCCGTCGGCGTATTCCATCGCGACGATCGAGCGGCCCTTGGCGATCCCCTTCTTCGCATACTCGGCCTTGTCGGCCATCATCTGTTCCGGCGAGACGTAGTAGGGAAGCGCCATCGTCAAACCCTCTCACGCCGCTCGGCGATCAAGGCGCTGCAGCCCTCGCCGATTTTGGATTCTTCCATGTCGCGGATGCCCGCGTCGGTGATCACCTTCACCGTGGGGTAGATGCCGCGGACTAGATCCGGCCCGCCCGTGCCGACATCCTCTTCGGCCGCGTTGTACAGCGCCTCCAGGGCGATGCGCAGCGCCTGCGCTTCCGTGAGCCCGCGTCGGTACATCTGCTTCATCGTGTCGCGCGCGTCCTTGCCGCCCGATCCCGTCGCATGGTACTCGGTTTCCTCATAGCGCCCGCCGGTCACGTCGTATTTGAAGATCCGCCCTTCGCGCCGCTTGAGATCGTACCCGGCGAACAGCGGGATTACCACCAGCCCCTGGAACGCCATCGGCAGGTTCCCCCGCACCATCTGGCTCAGCTTGTTGGCCTTGCCCTCGCAGGACAGCATATCGCCTTCCAGCTTTTCATAGTGCTCCAGCTCGACCTGGAAGAGGCGGGCGAGCTCCAGCGCCGGGCCCGCCGCGCCAGCGATCGCGATGGCCGAATGCTCGTCGGCCTTGAACACCTTGTCGATGCGCCGTCCGGAGACCTGGAACCCTTCGGTGGCCTGGCGGTCGCCGGCCATCAGCACGCCGCCCTGGAACCGGATCGCCAGCACGGTGGTGCCGTGGGGAACGGCCGGAAGCCCAGAGGTACCGGGCGCGCCGGAGGCGGCAGGCTGGGAGCCGATCGGTGGGGCCTGGGGAAGAGGCTCAGGACCCCGGCCCGCCAGGAAGTCATAGAAACTGGAGCCGTACGGATCGAGGAAGCGCGACACAGCCGTCAGGCCTTCAATTTGTCCACCAGGACGTCGACGGTCTCGGACTCGTCGAGCAGGTCTTTCGTGAGCGCCTCGGTGCCGCGGAGCGGCTCGAGGAGCGGGACTTTCTTGATGACCGCGTTGCCGACGTCGAAGAGCACCGACGTCCAGCTCGCCGCATACACTTCCTGCGGCCATTTCTTCACGCAGGCCGCGCGGAAGTACGCCCGCGTGTCCAGCGGGGCGACGGTCTCCGCCTGCCGGACCTCCTCGTCCATCACAATGCGCTCCACCCGGTTGGCGCGCTCGAGGGTGAAGTAGAGCCCCTTCTCGGGCCGGACATCGTGGTACTGGAGATCCATCATCGCCACCCGCGGGTCATTCCACCCGCAGCCCTTTCGATCCAGATAGGACTCGATGAGAGCGCGCTTGGCCACCCAGTCCAGTTCGCGGGCCAGCTCGCGGGGATCGCGCTCGAGCTTGTCGAGGGTCTCTTCCCAGCGGACCAGCACTTCCTTGACCGGCAGCGTCAACTCGTGACTCGCGTAGAAGTCCTGGGCCGCCTTGAGGTAGGCGCGCTGCACGGCGATCGCCGTCGTGGTCCTGCCGCCCGCCAGTTTCAGATCTCCCTTGACCGCCAGGTCACGAGAGACGGCCTTGATCGCCTGGACGGGGTCTTCGAGCTCAACAGCCGGGAGCGGCCAGTTGTCTTCGATCATGTCCAGCACGACGGCCATCGCGCCGACCTTGAGGAAGGTCGCCACTTCCGTCATGTTGACGTCCCCGGCGATCACGTGGAGCCGCCGGTATTTGGCGGGATCCGCATGCGGCTCGTCCCGCGTGTTGATGATCGGCCGCTTGACCATCGTGTTGAGGTCCATCAGCGTCTCGAAGAAGTCCGCCCGCTGCGAGATCTGATAGACGGCCGGCGACGTTTGATTCTCCGTCCCGACCTTGCCGGCGCCCGCGTAGATCTGACGGGTGACGAGGAACGGGACGAGGGCGCGCGCGATGCGCTCGAACGGGATCGCGCGGGCCACCAGGTAGTTCTCGTGGTACCCATAGCTGTTGCCCTTGCCGTCCGTGTTGTTCTTGTACACCAACAGGCTGCCGGGCCCCCGCACCTGTTCCACCGCGCGCAACGCGGCGGCGGCGATGCGCTCCCCCGCCTTTTCGTAGAGAACGACGCCCCGTGCCGTCGTGCACTCCGGCGTGGAGTATTCAGGATGCGCGCCGTCCACATAGAGGCGGCCTCCGTTGGCCAGCACCTTGTTCAGCAGGCGATTGTAGTCCGGCCCCGGCCGCTCGCGCTCCCCTTCGACTTCGAAACCGCGGATGTCGAGCAGCGGGTTCTCGTTCTCGTAGTCCCAGAGGACCTTCGGCGAGGGAAAGGACGGATAGTGGTTGATCAGAAACAGGGAATTGGAGACCGGGTCCACGGACTCGGGGTCGCGGGTGGCGATCCCGAACTCCGTTTCGGTTCCGAAGGCTCGCTTCATCGTCATGCGGTGATCTCGGGCACGGCTGATCGCGTCAGAGATAATGGCCGGTCGTCACGGTCTCGATCCGCCGCGATTCGTGGGATCCAACCGTGATCGTCCGGACGTGGACGATCTTGTCGGCCTTCTTGCCGGCGATCTTCGCCCAGTCGTCCGGGTTGGTGGTGTTCGGCAGGTCTTCGTGCTCCTTGAACTCATCGCGGATGGCCCGGAGGAGATCATCGGCCTTGATGCCGCGCGCGCCGGTCGCGAGCAGACGCTTGATCGCGTATTTCTTGGCGCGCGAGACGATGCCCTCGATCAGGGCCCCGCTGGAGAAGTCCTTCATGTAGAAGGTCTCTTTGTCTCCGTTGGCGTAGGTCACTTCGAGATATTGATTCTCTTCGCTGAGCGCGTACATGGACTCCACGGTCAGCCCGATGAGCCGCTCGACGGCCTTCGCCGCATCGCCCCCATCCCGCTCCAGCTCCTCCGGATGCCAGGGGAGATCCGCTGTGAGGTATTTGGAGAAAATGTCCTTGGCCGCGGCCTTGTCCGGACGATCGATTTTGATCTTGACGTCCAGCCGGCCAGGGCGGAGCACGGCAGGGTCGATGAGGTCCTGCCGGTTGCTGGCGCCGATCACGATGACGTTGCGCAGCCGCTCGACGCCGTCGATCTCCGACAGGAACTGGGGCACGATCGTGGACTCGATGTCCGAAGAGATGCCGCTGCCGCGGGTGCGGAAGAGGGCGTCCATCTCATCGAAGAACACGATCACCGGATAGCCGTCATCCGCTTTTTCCTTCGCCTTTTTGAACACCTCCCGAACCTGACGTTCGGACTCGCCCACGTACTTGTTGAGGAGTTCGGGCCCCTTGACGTGCAGGAAAAAGCTCCGAATGTCCTTGCCCGTCAAATGACCCAGCTTCTTGGCGATGGAGTTGGCCACGGCTTTCGCGATCAAGGTCTTGCCGCAGCCTGGAGGGCCGTACAGCAGGACGCCCTTGGGCGCCCGCAGCTTGTGCTCCTTGAAGAGATCGGCGTGGAGGAAGGGCAGCTCGACGGCGTCCTGGATCTGCTCGATCTGGTCGTGCAGCCCGCCGATGTCGTTGTAGCTGATGTCCGGGACCTCCTCCAGAACCAGTTCCTCGACCTCGGACTTCGGGAGCTTTTCGAGGAGGTAGCCCGACCGCGCGTCATAGAGCAGGTGGTCCCCCACGCTGAGCCGCTGGGAAAGAAGCGGCTCGGCGAGTTCGGCCACGCGCTCCTCATCAGTACGCAACGTGATGGTCGCGCGCCGCCCGTCGAGATTGTCCTTCAGGCGGACCACCTCGCCCTGCACGTCAAACCCGCAGGCTTCAATGACGTTCAGTGCCTCGTTCAGGATCACCTCCTGGCCCTTGCACAAGGTCTTGACGTTGATGGCCGGGTGGAGATTGACTTTTAATTTCCGCCCGGTGACGTAGACGTTGACGGTCTGGTCTTTGTTGACGCTGGTGAAGATGCCGTAGGTGGACGGCGGCGCCGTGAGCTTCTCCACCTCGGCCCGCATCGCTTCGATCTGGGCCTTGGTGTCCTGGAGCGCATCGGTCAACCGCTCGTTTTGCCGGTTCGCCTGCTCCAGTTGATGACGCGCTTGATGCAGGCGGCGCACCTCCTCCTCCAGGGAGCGGAGCTGCACGAGGAGTTTTTCTTTCTCTCTCTCCTGTTCGTCCTTCATGGTGCCCTCTGCACCGTGGTCATCGGAAAGACGTTCGGTCAGCTTCTTGACCGTGTTCCGGATGGAACTCAAGCGACCCGGGGGCTTCTTCATCTCGGCCATGGATGCTGCTCTCCGACAACCGTGCCTGCTCGTGACCTCGCATATGTGAAATCATTCTAGCATCGACCCCCCGAACGGTCAACCTGAAGGGCCGCGCAGACCACACACGATGCTACAGATCGAGCGCGGTCAACAACTCGCGAGCGGCGCGCTCGACATCATCGGCCGCCATCACGCTGCCGACGACCGCCACGCCGTGGGCGCCCGCTTTCACCACCTCGCGGACGCGAGGCGCTGTGACGCCGCCGATGCCGAAGAGCGGAACCCGGCACCGCATCCGCGCCCGCTCCAGCTCGCCTAACCCGATCGGAGGGCCGAAGGCGCGCTTGGACGGCGTCTCGAAGATCGGGCCGAGCACGATGAAATCGGCTCCATCCGTCTCGGCGCGCACCGCTTCGTCGGCGGAGTGTGCGGACACCCCGATCAAGCGGCCCGGCCCTAGCACCCGTCGCGCGGCGGCTGGGCGAAGCCCCGTCGCCGGCAGATGAGTCCCGTCGCTCCCAGCGGCAAGGCAGACATCCGCCCGGTCATTGACGAGCACACGGGCGCCGTATGACCGCGCCAGGTCGGTCAGCTCGCGCGCCAACGCCAGCAACGGCCGCGTCGGCAGATCCTTCTCGCGCAACTGGATGGCGCGCACTCCCGCCCGCAACGCGGCGCTCACGACGTCCTGAAGGGAACGACCGCGCGCCTGGTGACGGTCGGTGACGAGGTAGAGGGAAAAATCAACCCCGGCCATGCCGGATGCTTACAACATG
>Ga0209378_1001722_pt1 | contig 15400 bp, 13 predicted proteins | sample GraSoiAngelo_156_FD_186170 | JGI IMG/M metagenome (GOLD analysis project Ga0209378, IMG submission 186170) | Grasslands soil microbial communities from the Angelo Coastal Reserve, California, USA - 14_1009_13_40cm (SPAdes) (version 2) | ecosystem: Environmental > Terrestrial > Soil > Grasslands ... | reverse complement strand
CGCCAGACGCTCGGCTTCGAGTTCTCCTCGGAGGAGCACGAATCATTGACCGGCGCGGTCCATCCCCTCGTCCGCCTGATCCCGCGCTCCCATCGTAGGTCGCTGTACCTCGCATCGCACGCGTCGAGAATCATCGACTGGCCAGTCCCTGAGGGGCGACTCCTCCTGCGTGACCTCATGGAACACGCCACGCAACCGCAGTTCGTCTACCGCCACTCTTGGCGCGTTGGAGACTTCGTGATTTGGGACAACCGCGCCACCATGCATCGTGCGCGGCCATTTGACGACACGAAGTATCGCCGCGAGCTTCGCCGCGTGACGACCCTCGATATCGAGCACCCCGTACTCGCTTCGAGGAACTCCTAAACGGGAGGGCGGCGCGCTACTGAGGGGTGCTCCCACTCAGCGCGGCCGGCCGGCCGGGCCTGGGGCGGGGCAAGAGCTTGGCGAGGGCAGGCCCATGCTGGACACGCCGGAGTGGGCGCGATCTCGATTGACCCCAGCCCGCCAGGTTGGGGGCGCGCCGCCATCCCCGCGGTCGGCAAGCTCTCCGACGGCACGGCGCGCGTCGCAGGCATCACGCTGACTCTCGGACACCTGCGCCAAGTCTCTTTGCCGTCGTGCGGTCAGGCCTCGCCCGGACAGCTGGTGGGATACCGTGGGCCCGACGAGGGCCCCCGATCTAGATCCCTTCCGCTCCAGGCCACGGAGCGTCGCCCGGGTGACGATGTCACCATCAGGAGGCGATTCTCCGGGCGGCACGAGCGCGCCGAAACAATCAAGAGCCTGGGACCGGAGGCGAACCTGTGGATTTCGCGGCGTGGGCCTGCCAGCGCCGACCCCGCACGCCGCTCAGGGTAGAGGTCGATCCGACGGCGCTCCCTGAATATCGCTCATCTACCTGAATAGAAAATCACCGATAAACTCGTCCCTGTTCGCGGGTCGCGGTGGCATGAAGTAATATCCGCCGTCCACGGTGTGATAGAAATCCTCAAGCCGATCGTGACCACCCCTGGCGACTCCAAGCATGCTCTTCTTAATGGCCTCGTACTGGTCCAGGTCCGCCTGATAGCAGATAAAGAGCAAGCCGGACTCGAAAGGCGACCAGAAGGGATACGATCGACGATAGATCTTCATCTCGCGTCCGGCCAGTTTCACGTCGCTCTTCTTCTTGTGGCTTGTCGTCGGTGCGTCGGGATATTCCGCACTGTCGACCTTGCGACGGCCGACGGCGTCCTCCTGTGCCCTGAGCGAGAGCTTGTCCCAGGCGGTCACGTCCTCGCGGATCTTTCGGAAGGCCATGTACGACCCGTCCCTGAAGAGGGGGTCGGTGTCGCCAATGAGCGCCACACTGGGCCGGTCCTCGCTAGCCGGGTTGGCCGTGCCATCGATAAAACCCAGCACACCGCGCGTGCCCGGGAAGATGAAACCTTGATGGTGCGCCTTGGGTTCGAACACCCTACCCAGCCGACCGAGTAGCGTCTTGCCCGCGATGAGATTGGCGAACTTCAGGTTGCTGCAGATCTGCATGACGAGGTCTGTCTGCGCCGCCGTGGGGTCATACTCGTCGCCCTTGAAGCGCGGCATGGCGCGCAGTGCCTTGGGCCGCCGCGGCGCCGAGCACGTGTCCACGAACGTGCGGCCAAACCCGATGGTCACGGTCAGTCCGGACGCCACGTGTTGTTCCATGAGGCGCGTTGCCTCTTCGGAGAGGCGCTGAAGCGCGCCGCGGAGCGTCGCACGGTGCTTCGGGCTGGCGTTGAGGCAAACGAGGTCCAGATGTTCTTGCGGCGAGTCGATGACGCCTGGCTGAACATTCACCAGAGACTCCGCTAGACTGTGCTGACTCCGCAGTCAGCCAAACGTGCGAGTCTGTCGATCCGTCGCCGGGCCGCGACCCCGTCGAGCTAGTGAACTGGCGACGGACGGTTCGCTCAGCCTAGTCGGAGCCCGCGAGAAGGTCAAGCCATCGAGTGGTCCCCATCGAGTGGTCCCTGCCATCGAGTGGTCCCGGATTGGCGCGAATCTCACTCCGGTCCTTCGACAAAGACACAGGCGCCGCACCGGACTACTGCCAGATCTCGCCAGCGTCCTGCACCGGCTTGCCGATGTCGGTTTCGCCGAAGCCGGCGTGGCCTGCTCCTGATTCGGAGCCAGTCGAATAGGAGCGCGGGAGCGGTTCGTCGCGATTAGTGCAGAGCGCGCTCTTCATGGTCCGGGCCCTGGAGGGGCTGAGGCACGCTGCGAATCGGAACAACGACCGTCATGCCAATTCAGTCATTTCTGTTTCCGCCTTCGCGAGCCAGAACGGCATGTCCATCCCGCGGTACATCGTCGTCGCCGTTCTCAGGTACTCCCGCGCTTGCTGGGGCTTGCCGATACGTCGATGGAGTGTGCCGAGGCCAAGGTGGCAGTAAGCGACGAGCGGTCGCATTCCGCGCGGCTTCGCGAGCGCCAACGCCTTGCGGTAGTGCGCCTCGCCACTCTCGGCATCGAACCGGTCGGGATGGGTCGCGACGTCGCCGAGTAAGTGCAGGGCATGGGCCGAGAACCCGGGCTGAGACGGAAGGGCTTCGACCACGCGGGCGCCCAGGCGTCGTGCGTCGTCCAGGCGACCGAGCCGCAGACAGGCGCGACCCAGCGTGTGGTGGGCCCAGTCGTGCTGGCCGACGATTCCCCTCGCGGCCTGCTGCTCGAGGAGCTGCTCGCCTTCCCGGAGCCGATTCAGGGCCTCGCTCGCCTCGTCGACCTGCGCGAGGGCCCAGGCCGAGGCAGCGACCGCGGAAGGAAGCGCGAGGACAACGTTTCCCGTCCGGTACAGCGCGATTGCATGTTCCAGCCGTGAGCGGGCTTTGGCCCAGTCGCCCTTGAGAAGGTGGAGCACGCCGGCGGCATGGTGGGCTCGGCCGATCGTGAACGCATGACGGGTCGACTCGGCGAGCCGGATCGCCTCGGCCTCATACTCGGCCGCCTCGGCGAATCGGCCGAGCTGGGCGAGGCTCACGACCAGCCAGAAGCGGTCGTAGATCGAGGCTGGAGCGCTACTTCCAAGGTACTCGTAGATCCGATCGGCGGGCAACGCCGCGAGGTTGTCGGTGGCAAGCTCGACCACCAGCTCGTACTCGCCGCGGAAGTACTGCACCTGCTCGAGATACGTCGTGGCCAGGACGCGAAGCTCCAGGTCCCCCAACTCCCGGGCGATCGCCAGCGCGCGGGTCCCAGACGCGCGCGCCTCGTCCAGCTCGCCCAGCAGCGCGTGGATGTTCGTCGAGAACGCGTAGACGCGCCCCAGCCTGCGCTCGTCGTTCAAGCGCTGGGCGAGGGCCTCGGCCTCGCGCAAGCGTTCCAGCTGCTGCCTGACTTCACCGAGCTGGTTCAGCACCGGCCGGAGCTCGAGGCGGATCTCGAACGCCTGCTCCAGCGTGGCCAGGCTCTCCGGCATCGCCCCGAGGACCCCCAGCGCCTGCTCGAACCAGGCCCGGGCATCCCGGAGCGCCGAGCGTGCGGCCGCCTTGAGTCCGGCCTGCCGGAGGTAGGGCACCGCCCCCTCCCCTAACTCGCCCCGGAGGGCGTGATGAGCGAGCCGCTCGATCTGCTCCCCGAGACGATCCCGGTAGAGGGACTCGAGCGCGGCGACGATCCGCGCATGAAGCCCGCGGCGCTGCTCCTGGAGCAGGCCCCGGTACGTGACGTCGTGCGTGAGCGCATGCTTGAATGAGTACTCGAGGTCCGGAAACGGTCCGGTCTCATAGAGAAACTCGGCGACCTGCAGGTGGTCGAGTCCGCGATGAAGCGCTTCGTCGGGCAAGTCGGCGATCGCCTGGAGAAGCGCGAGAGGCACGTCCTTGCCGATGACAGAGGCGACCTGCAGGAGGCGCTTGTCCTCCGAGGGGAGCCGATCGATGCGCGCCGCCAGCATTGCCTGGACCGAGGCAGGCACCTGGATGGCCTGAACCGGTTGCTTCAGCCGGTATCGTCCTCGTTCCCCCCCGAGCACCTTCGTCTCCACCAGCGTCTGGACGGTCTCCTCGAGGAAGAAGGGGTTCGCAAGCTTGACGAGGAGCTGCTTGAGCGGCGCGAGGCCGGGCTCGTCGCCGAGGAGCGCGTCCAACAGTTCCCGCGCGCTCGCGACTGGAAGCACGTCCAGCCATATCTGGCTGTAGTAGGTCTTGCCGCCCCAGGCATGCCGGTATTCCGGCCGGTAGTTCACGAGCAACAGCAGGGACGTCGATCCCAGGCTGTCGGCGAGGCCGTCGAGCAGCGCCTGCGTTTCGCCGTCGATCCAGTGGAGGTCCTCGACGATCAGGAGGACTGCTTGCTCTCGCGCTTCCCGCAGGAGCAACCGCGTCACGGCCTCGAGCGTCCGCTGGTGCCGCTCCGACGGGTCGAGCGTGCGCCACGCAGCATCGTCGACGGGCACGTCGAGCAGTGTCAGCAACGCCGGGAGCGTCGGCTTCAGGGCCTCGTCCAACGTGAGCAGCTTGCCCGTCACCTTTTCGCGGATTTCGCGGAGGTCGTCCCTGTCCTGGATCTTGAAGTAACCCTTGAGGAGATCGACGACCGGCGAGTCGCTCGCCGCCTTGCCGTATGACACCGAGGCGCTCTCCAGAACCAGCCAGCCCTGCATGCGATGTGAGTGGGTGAGTTCGTAGACGAGGCGCGACTTGCCCACCCCGGCCTCGCCGACGACCGCCACCAGCTGACCGTGACCGGCGCCGGCCAGCTGCTGCGCGCGGCGGAGATGCTCCAGCTCGGCGTCGCGGCCGACGAACCGCGTCAGGCCGCGCCGGGCGGCCGCCTGGAGGCGAGTCCGCGCCGGGCCTGTCCCCGTCACCTCGTAGACCTCCACGGCGTCGGCGAGGCCCTTGACCGGCACGGGGCCGAGTGCCTTCACGGCGACGTAGCCTTCCACGAGCTTCAGGGTCGCGGGGGCCAGCAGAATGCTGCCCGGACCCGCAAACTGCTCCATGCGGGCGGCGAGATGCGTCGTCTGGCCCACGGCCGTATAGTCCATGTGGAGATCGCTGCCAATAGCGCGGACGACAACCTCGCCCGAATTGAGCCCGATCCGGATCTGTACGTTCACGCCATGGACACGGCGCGCCTCTTCGGCGTATCGCTTGACCGCTTCCTGCATCCGTAGGGCCGAATAGCACGCGCGCACCGCGTGGTCCTCGTGTGCCACGGGAGCGCCAAAGAGCGCCATGATGCCGTCGCCCATGACCTGGTTCACCGTGCCTTCGTAGCGGTGGACGGCCTCCATCATGTACTCGAGCACCGGGTCAAGAATCTTGCGCGCCTCCTCGGGATCCCGATCGGCGAGGAGTTCCATTGAGCCCTTGAGGTCCGCGAAGAGGATCGTGACCTGCTTGCGCTCGCCTTCGAGGGCGGCCTTGGAGGTGAGGATTTTCTCGACCAGGTGTCTGGGGGTGTACGTCTCCGGGGCGGGCGAACGCGGCAGGGCCGCGGTGCCCGTGGCTGCGGGCTGGCCGCACTGGGGGCAGAAGCGAGCGCCCCCCGGCAATTCTCTGCCACAGGAGCCGCAGGCGAGGACGAGGTAGGCTCCGCAGCTGGGGCAGAACCTGGCGTGGGTCGGGTTGTCCTGCTGGCACCGGGGACACTTCATGCCGGGAGCCGGACGCGCTCTCGGCAATTGACGGGTCGGGCATCGTTATCAACGCACACGGAATGTCCTCCTCAGCCCTTGAGGCCGAGGGCGCGGCCAGCCTCGGCGGCGAAGCGCTCCAGAGCCGCCGCGTCCATCTCCGGGCGCGGTCTCAGGATCAGTCGGTCGACCCCGGCCGCGGCGTAGGCGTTCAGGGCCGCCCCGTCCGGGACGTCGTACCCCGGAGGCGTCACGCTAATCTCCAGCGTACCCAGTTCGACCGGCCGCCGATACTTTCGCCCGGCCTCGCGCAGCGCCCCAGCGCACTTCTGCGTCTCCGCCACGTCAAGTCCGAACCCGTACCAGCCGTGACCCTGGGTCACCGCTCGGCGGTAGGCCGGTGGTGTGCGTCCGCCCACGACGATCGGTATCGGCGTCTGCACCGGTCGCGGCATCGCCTGGACCCCCTCGAACGACACGTACGGGCCGCGATGAGACGGCTTCGGCTGTGTCCATATCGCGCGCATGGCCGCGAGGTAGTCGTCGGCGACGCGACCACGCTCGGCAAACGGCACGCCGACCGACCGCATCTCGGGCTCGCACCAGCCGACGCCGAGCCCGAACAGGAGCCGGCCACTCGAGAGCACGTCGAGCGACGCGAGCTGCTTGGCGAGCACCACGGCCTGGCGCTGGGGCAGAATGACGACTCCGGTGCCGAGCAGGATGCGCGAGGTGTGGACGGCCAGGAAGGTGAGGGCGACGATCGGATCGAGCAGCCGCATATCCGGCGCCATCGGGCGCCCTGGCACGGGCGGATCGGGCAGCACCACGTGGTCCGCCGCCCAGAGCGACTCGAAACCCGAGGCCTCGGCAGCCCGGCCGAACCGAGCGGCGGCGTCAGGGTAGCTGCAACCGTGCAGGTTGACGGAGTGCAGTCCGAACTTCATTGCTCGTGTCCTCCTTCATGGCACTCGCTCCCCGAGTATCTCGTCGCCGGCCGTAGCCTATCAGATCGGGTGTCGAACGAGTGAGCGCCAACGGCGCTTGCTCACCGGGCGCCGGTGACGCGCCATCGCCGTGGGAGGAGGCGGCCATGTGCGATACGAATCGTCCTCGAGGCGTAGAGCGCTTCCCGACAGTCGACCAACCGCAGTCGGGCCGTCTGATATGGTCGCCTGGGTGTGAAAGGGCGAGGATAGTCGGAAATCCCGGTTCAGCGTCAATCGGACGTCTAGGACTGCCCGGTAACAGGGCCCCGCGTCCAGCCGGCGGCGGAAGGGGATCAGGATGACGCCGGCCCGGTAAAAGGCCAAATCCCAGAAACCGCGCCCCATCCAGCGCCGCATAACCCACCGCCGCACACGGAGGTTCATGGATTTTCCCCGGACGATCTCCATCTGTCGGCCGGAGGCATGGAGGAGACGCGCGACATCCGCCGCGGCGGGGAGCCCATTGGCCAGATGCTCCCGCAGCATGTCGTCAGGGCCCGTCGAAGAAAATTCTCCGTAGGCCATAGTTCCCGGTCCTGCCCCTCGGCCGCCTCCTCAGACGGGAAGATCAAGACGAGGCGGCGGGCCGCGACCCGGAGGCATTCCCTGAGAAAAACGGGGCGGTCGGCGGACCGCAGGTGTTCCAGCACGTCCACGCTCAGAACCGCGTCGAAGCCGCGGTCACGGAAGGGCAACGAGGTGCCGGAGGCCCGTACGACGCGGACTTTCCCCGGCGATGGCGCTCCTTCCGCCCTTGGCTCGACGGCGGTCAAGGTGACGTCGGCGTATTTTCCGAAGCCCTCTCCGGCGGAGCCGACCTCCAATATCTTTTCGGCGGGGTTCTCCCCCAAGATGTCCCGGGCCCGAGGTAACGGAAGGCCACGTCCAGATTGAAATATCTCTCGAGGCGCCGGACGCCGGGAAGAGAGAGAAAGCGGATCAATGGGGTTTCTCGGAGCAGCTAAGGCGCCCCCCGCCGCAAGATCTGGCCCGAGCCCGAGGCTCCGTCCATCTGAGCGATGGGCAGTAGCAGCCCGTATCAACCCGAATCATCGAATCCCTTGTGTCACCGTGCGCCGCCGCTCGCGGGGACGCACGTTGAGTGCCGTTACGGTGGGTGCGGGGTCGGGTGGATGGCCCGCCGGCGCACTGGAACTCTGGGACGGTTGCGGACCAGGCGCGTTCCGTAATGGTCCGCGCCGACACGGCACTGCGTCAAGTCTGACGCTCGTTTACCAGTCATCTGATTCTCGAGCTGACGTACGCCACCGGCCCGACATGCGAAGCTTACGCTGCCCCGAGGTGGTGGCAGGTCTCGTCCTATCCGGGGAAGAATTCTGCTTTGTGCCGTCCCGCGGCCGCTCAAGATCCCGCCTCTTGATCTTCATCCCGTCTTTCTTCTCTATAATGCCAGTTCCCATGAATGCCAGCTTCCATGTCTGAGCCACCTGCGGTCGTTGTTCAGAACCTCACCAAGGTGTACCCCGTGTACGAACGGTCCCCGGGTATCCTCGGGGCGTTGCGCGGCTTGTTGCACAGGAAGCGGCGGGACGTCGTCGCGGTCCGGGACCTGAGCTTCCATATCGCACCCGGCGAGATGGTGGCGTTTCTTGGCCCGAATGGTGCCGGGAAGACCACCACATTAAAGATGCTCTCCGGCCTCCTGCATCCGACCGCGGGGGACGTGCAGGTCCTTCAGTGTATCCCTTGGAAACGCCAAGCGGAGTTCCTGAAACGGTTCTCCTTTGTCATGGGCCAGCGTCGCCAACTCTGGTGGGAGCTTCCCGCACTCGACACCTTTCGCTTGAACGCCTCGATCTACGGGATCCCACGGGTCCGCTTTCAAAGGACGCTCGAAGAGCTCGTCTCACTCCTGGAGTTGCAACCGCTCCTGCCGGTGCCCGTCAGACACCTTTCGCTCGGGCAGCGGATGAAGATGGAGCTCGCGTGTTCGCTTCTCCATGAACCGGAACTTCTGCTACTTGACGAACCGACGTTGGGACTGGACGTTCTGATGCAGAGGAGCCTGCGTGATTTCGTGAAACGGCTCAACCGGGAGCGCGGCACGACCGTACTCTTGACCAGTCACAACATGAACGACGTGGAGTCCGTGTGCGCGCGCGTACTGTTGATTGATACGGGCCGCCTCTTGTTCGACGGGCCCGTGGATCAACTGATCGTACAATTCGCGCCCAGCAAGCGCGTCCGGGTTGATTTTCGGGAGCCGGTCTCCCCGGATCGCCTGGCTGCCTTCGGCGGCTCCTGGCAAGACGACGGAACGGCCGTGGAGTTTGAGATCGAGCGAGAACGCGTCTCCGCCGCCGCGGCGCAACTGCTGCACGATTTTCCCGTGGTGGATCTGTCCATTGAAGAACCCCCGCTCGACGACGTGATTCACCAAATCTTCCGGTGGCAGAAGCCCAGGCCCACGGCCTGAAGAACCTATCGAGCATCATTGCGCGCGGCCCGAGAGCGACGCACAATCTCACCGGCGCCGAGGAGACAGGGAATGATCGCTCCGTTGGTCGCCGAGATCTCTTCGCGCTGACAACTACGCGACACTTCGTCAACCGCATGATCGGCCGGTCAAAATACGTCGCCGTCGTGAAGATCGCCTGGCAGCGGGAGCTGGAAGAGCGGCTCAGTTTCATCCTCTCCCGCAGTCGGGGGCTGGCTGTCCTCTTCTCCTTGTACTTCCTCTGGTCCGCGCTCCTAGGCAGTCAGGCGTCAGTCTTTCAGTACTCCCGCCGCCAGATCTTGACCTATGTGTTGGGGATGAGCATCCTCCGGGCCCTGGTCCTGGGGAGCGCCACCGACAACCTGCCCTCTGAAATCGTCCACGGGCAACTCTCAGATCTGCTGTTGCGGCCGATTCGTCCCATCGGGTATTGGGCGGCCCGCGACGTCGCCGTCAAAGGGTTGCAGCTCGGCTCCGCCGTGGTGGAGGTGGCGGTGTTCGCGCTGGCTGCCTCAACGCCACTGTATCTCCCGGACCGGTTGCTCACGGTGGTGGCCTTCCCGGCGTCGCTGGCGGGCGCGATCGTCCTCTCCTTTGTCATGAGCTATGGTCTGGGGCTGGCGGCTTTCTGGACTTCTCAATCGGGGGGCCCTCGTTTTTGCTTCGAGCTCGTCCTGGAATTTTGTGCGGGGGCCTATTTCCCGATCGATGTGCTTTCCTCCGGGTGGCAGGCCTTCTTTTCTGTGCTGCCCTTTCCCTATCTGATCTTCTACCCGCTCAATATCTACTTGGAGCGCGTCGGACCCGCTGTCATCGCGCGCGCCTTGTGCATGCAAGCGATCTGGATTGGCGTGCTCTGGATCGTGGTGAACGTCGCGTGGCGGCGCGGCATGCGGACTTATGCGGCCGAGGGGGTCTAGTTCGCTCCCCTCGCCCCCTCCTCTCGTCCCCGAGGGCGAGGGAGAAGGTCAAGCGGCACACCCGCATGCGTAGCCGGGGCAAGACCTATCTCCACGTCTGGTGGAACCTCTGCGAGATGAGTTTTGCCAGCCAGCTTTCCACCCGGATGGCCTCCGTAGGCTACCTCGCCGGGAAGCTGGTCCGCTTCACCTTCTTCTTGGTCTTTCTTTTCGCGATCTTCCAGAAAATACCCCATCTGCATGGCTACACCCTCCCCGAAGTCGTGCTCTTCTTCATGACCTTCAACCTGGTGGACGTGCTCGCGCAGTTTTTTTTCCGCGGCATCTACGGCATCAAGGCGATGGTCCGGGATGGCGGTTTCGACAGAATTCTGGCGCAGCCGATCAATCCGTTGTTCCGCGTCTCGTTCGAAACGGTCGACCTCTTGGATTTACTAACGCTGATCCCAATTCTTGCGCTCACCTACTGGACGCTCGCCAAGTTGCCTGGCAGTCTTACCCTATCTCGGTCCTTCCTATACATTATCTTGGTCGGCAACGGGGTCGTGATTGCCTTCGCGATTCACGTGTTTGTGGCGGCGCTTGCCGTCTCGACGCAGGAGTTGGACAACACCATCTGGGTCTACCGCGATCTCATGGCGCTGGGCCGCTTCCCTGTGAACATCTACGCGGAGACGGTGCGAGTGATCCTGACCTATCTGGTGCCGATCGCGGTGATGACCAGTTTTCCGGCCCAAGCCGCGCTCGGCCTTCTTTCGTTGAAAGGGATCGTGTCAGCGCTCGCGATCGCCGCCCTCTTTCTCGGCCTTTCCCGACTGGCTTGGCGTGCCGCACTGCGCCGTTACACCTCCGTTTCCAGTTGACGCCTGTCCTACTCAGAAATCATCCTCGGCTGTCGTGAGGGGTCATGACGACGAGGCGAAGCGGATGGGCTCAAGACGGACGGGCGTCCGGGACCTCGCGGCCCGCGGCCGGTCGTCCTGAGGCCGGCCGCCGGCGCCGGATCGAAGGGACGTCATGCGTTCACTGATTGCCGCCGCGGGCGCGCTCTGGATCGCCGTGATCATGTGGGACGCCTTCGAGGCGATCGTTCTGCCCCGGCGCGTGACCCGGCGGCTGCGGCCGGCCCGGCTGTTCTACCGCGTGACGTGGCGGGTATGGTCGGCGGTGCCGCGCCGCATGCGTCCGGGCGGCCGGCGCGAGACATTCCTCAGCTTCTACGGCCCGCTATCGTTGCTCGTGCTGCTCGCCGCCTGGGCCGCGAGCCTCGTCATCGCGTTCGCGATGGTGCAGGCGGGGATCGGCACACGCCTGAACGTGGCGGGCAACGGCGCCTTCCTCGACCATCTGTACCTGAGCGGCGAGACGTTTTTCACCCTCGGTCTCGGCGACGTGACGCCCACGTCACGCGCGGGCCGCGCGGTGATGGTGATCGAGGCGGGCGTGGGTTTCGGCTTCCTGGCCCTCGTGATCGGGTACCTGCCGGTCCTATACCAGGCGTTCTCGCGGCGGGAGCTGAACATCACGCTGCTCGACGCGCGCGCGGGGTCGCCGCCGAACGCCGAGGAGCTGCTTCGCGGCTTCGGTGCCGACCAAGAGGAGCTGGCGGTGCTGCTCGCGGACTGGGAACGCTGGGGCGCCGAGGTGCTCGAGTCGCATCTGTCCTATCCCGTGCTGTCCTATTATCGCTCGCAGCACGACAACCAGTCGTGGCTGGCCGCGCTGACGACGGTGCTCGACGCGAGCGTACTCGTGATGGTCAGCATCGAGGGCGCGTGCGGGCGCCAGGCGAGCCTGACGTTCGCGATGGCGCGCCACGCCGTCGTCGATCTCGCCCAGGTGCTTGGCCGGCCGCCCGTCGGCTCGGTGCCGGATCGACTGCCATCGTCCGAGCTCGCTCGTCTCCGTACAGGCCTGGCCGCCGCGGGTGTCGTCCTCCCCGAGGGGCCCGGCGCCGAGGATAAGCTGGCCGAGCTGCGGCGGATGTACGAGCCGTACGTGGCGGCGCTCGCCCAGCATCTCCTGATGCCGCTACCGGCCTGGCGCGCCAGCGCCGAGCTCCACGAGAACTGGCGGACGAGCGCCTGGGGCCGCCCGCGCGGCGGCGCCCCGAGTCGGTCCGTCGACCGGCACGACGACTGATCGAGCGCGTGGGCGGTTCATCGCCCCTCTGATCTGACGGCAACGTGCGGCGCAAAGAAGGAGATGCCGCCCACGGGTTGACGCCTGGTCCGGGCTCTCCGAGAGGCAACGAGTCTCCACGCGACCGACCGCGCGAGCGCAACGGCCGTGAGGGGGAGAGACAAGAGCCGGACGAACTCGCGACAGGATCAGCCTCGCGGGGCCGAGACGGATCAGATTAAGTGCAGCGCGGAATCACCCCGGCTCCCTCTGCCAGCCGACGAAACCAGCTCGCGTGCTGCCAACCGCACGTGACCACGGCGATTCGGTCAATCCGTGTCGTCCACCACCTGCCCCTCGGAGCCCAATCTCTCCATCAGGGTTTGCGAGCGCGGACCAGCAGGAACATGGGCCGGCGTCGCTCATCGCGCGCCAGCGGGTGGTCGTGAAGCCACCGCTCACTGGGGATCGGCTCGATGACGCGGTCGACGATCAGTCCGGCATCCAGGAGGCCATTGATCAGCGTGGCCAACATGCGGTGGACCTTCCGCACCCCCGGCACGAACCAAGTCTCTTCGCGGGCGCCTTCGTCGGCGTAGTGGTCCAAGCCCCAGCGGATGCGCCGGCCTGCGTCGTCGAGCACCCAGCCCTCGCCCGGCAGGCGCGCCGTGAAGATGGGGTGCTCGGTTGAATAAGCGAGGACACCGCCAGGCGCCAGCCACTCTGCGATGCGCTGGACTAACCCCTGGTAGTCCTCCACGTAATGCAAAACCAGCGAGCTCACGACCAGGTCGAACCGCGCGGGGGGGAACGCCACCTTTTCGATCGTCCCATGCCAGTAGGTCACACGCGGATGGGCCCATTCGGCCCGCGCCAGAGCCAGCATCCTCTCCGAAGCGTCGACGCCCACCACTTCGGCTGCTCCGGTCGCGGCGAGATGGCGTGCGAGCTGTCCGGCCCCGCAGCCGAGATCCAGCACCCGCCGACCGTCTACCTCGGGCAGGAGCGCCAGCAGATCAGCATGCTCCATCGCCCGCTCCCACCCGGCTCCGAACCGCTCGAGGGTCGAATAGCCGGCGAAGAAACCTGGGTCGTCATAGATGTTCTGAGGTTCCCGCGGGGCTTCGGACATCGGTCACCCACCAGTCCACGGACGTGGGGACACGGATCGCTCTTCGCGCTGGATAATCACTCGATACGGGGGCCGACAAGCGACATCAGCAGAGCCTAGTGTTCGTTGTCCACTTGGCGATCCTCGATTCCGTCGGTGCAGTTGGTGGCGTGTTCGCCGAGTGGCACATTGCTTGAGGCAGCCCCGCTGTTTCCGACCGCACAGTCCGTGCTCCCCTCCTCTAGGGGAGCACCGCGCGGCGAGCCTGTCAACACGAGCAGACCGTATGTGCGGAACGCCTCCCCGGTCGCGCGGGGCTTGAGTCGGGTGATCCACCCTTCCACGGCTCGTCCCGGTGGGGTGGGGGAGGTCGCTCGTGTGGGCAGCCCAGGTCGCGACGAGCAGGAAGGCCCACGCGGCCGCGCGCCGTCCTTGCGCCGTCGCAATCGTTTCGCTACCATCCCCCTCCGCCATGCGCCGACCTGTCGGTCTCTGGAGTGTCCAGGATGGGCCCGGGTGGTTGGGCTCGTACCGCAACACGGACGCGTCGTGGAGCGTGCCGCCATCCAAGGGCGTCCGCGATCGCGGGATCGATCCGACCGTGCAGCAGGACATGCTCGGGGAGAACGTCCGGCGTCTCTGCGAGAGCGCCCCATGACCCGGGACCCCGCGGCGCCACGGGTGGTGGACGTGTTCGCTCACCGTGGACGGTTCTTCGGCGTGCTGCAGGGGACCGAGCGGAGCCAGACCGGTGTGATGACGATCGCGCCCGGAGCCGACGCCGGCCCCGAGGAGCAACACGAAGGCGATCAGATCATCTACGGGGTCGGGGGGAGGCCATCGTGCGCACCGACGCGTGCGAGTGCCGGACGGGACCGGGGAGCCTTGTCACGATTCCCAGGAGCCGTGCGCCACCACGTGCGCACCCCCGGCACGATGCCGCTCTTCCTCCTGACAGTCTACGCCCCACCCGAGTACTAGCCGGGCAGGGCCCCCGCCAATTCGAATCCTTCCCCGGTCAGCGAGCTGCTGAGAGGAGGCGCAGATGGCCAGGCTCAGGGTGAAGGGCATTGCCTTCGATATGTACGGACCGTGGTCGATGTCGGAGCGGTGGCCGATGCCTGCAAAGGGATCGCCCCCGATCCGACGGCGTTCGCGGCCTTGTGGCGGACGAAGCAACTCGAGTACACCTTTCTCCTGAGCCTCATGGGCAAGTACCAGAACTTCTGGACGGTGTCCGAGCGGGCACTCGAATTCACGACCCGCCGGCTCGGTATCGAACTGAGCCCCGCCCAGCACCCCCGACTCATGAACGCCTGGCTCGAGCCGCGACCCTACACCGAGGTACCGGCGGTCCTCGCCCGCCTGAAGGAGCGCTATCCGCTCGCCATCCTCTCGAACGGGAGCCCGAGGATGCTGCAAGCCGGGCTCGTGCACAGCGGGCTCAGGGCCGACTTCCGCTGGGTCATCAGCGCCGATGCGGTGAGGCTCTACAAACCCGCACCCAAGGTCTACGCGCAGGCACCCAAGCAGATGAAGCTGAAGAAGGCAGACATCCTCTTCGTCTCCTCCAACTCCTTCGACGTCCTCGGCGCGAAGAGCTTCGGCTTCAAGGTGTGCTGGATCAACCGGGCCGGGGTTCCGTTGGATGCCTTGGGCCCCCGGCCGGACTTAGTCGTGGCGAGCTTTGAGGCGCTGCGAACTGCGCTGGACTGAGTCCGCTCGAGAGCCACGGCTCACCACGCGATAGACGCTCGGGACGTTCCACCCGGACCGTCAGCGCGATCCCCGTCGCGACGGCTCCGATCGCATTGACGGCGGCCACCGGTGCAGAGCCCGGCCCTCCGACCTGCCGCCAATGCATCACCATGCCCGCCTGAGACAACGTGAAGGCGCCGAACGCGCCGACGGCGAACGATGGGATCAAGCGATCGGTAATGCCATCGAAGACAATCAAGAGGAGTCCCGACAACCCCGCGAGCATCATGATGCCGACCGAATGCGCCAGGCGCCGGCCGCGCGCGCTGAACGCGTGCGGCAGGAAACTATCGTCGGCGATCAGCCGACACAGCCCGTGGGAAGCCGGCAAAGCTGGTGTTCGCCGACCGCGCGAGAACCGCGAGCACGCTCGACCATGAGCGCGGCGGCGGCGAGCAGCGCCGCGTGCACTCCGAGATTCTCTTTCGCGACCGTATA
>Ga0209378_1001696_pt1 | contig 15544 bp, 17 predicted proteins | sample GraSoiAngelo_156_FD_186170 | JGI IMG/M metagenome (GOLD analysis project Ga0209378, IMG submission 186170) | Grasslands soil microbial communities from the Angelo Coastal Reserve, California, USA - 14_1009_13_40cm (SPAdes) (version 2) | ecosystem: Environmental > Terrestrial > Soil > Grasslands ... | reverse complement strand
TGCTCGAGGCGGGCGCGCACCTCGTCATAGAGCTCGCGATAGCGTGGCTCGGCCACCGGGCCTGGAAACGGGAACCGCTCCGCGAGCGGGACGACGCCGAGCCGCAGGCTCGCCATCGATCGGATCACGTCGTCCTCGGCCAGCACGTACTCCGTGCTGCCGCCGCCGATATCGAACACGAGAACCGGACCCGCCAGCGCGCCGAGACCGTGGCGTACCCCGCGAAGCGTGAGACGGGCCTCAGCCTCGCCGCTCACGACGTCGACCCTCCGACCGGTCGCCTGCTCGACGGCCGCCGCGAAGGCGCGGCCGTTGGACGCCTCGCGCACGGCACTGGTCGCGACGATGCGGATGTCTCGCGCGCCGAGCCGGACGCCGCGCTCGACGTAACCGCGGACGACAGCGAGCGTCCGAGCCATCGGCGTCTCACCCAGCGCTCCCGAGCGGGCGAGGCCCTCGCCGAGCCGGGTGATCGTTTGGTCCTGGTCGACGACCCGCCACGTCGCCCCATCGAGCACGTCGGCGACGAGGAGCCGAACCGTATTGCTGCCGACATCGATCGTGGAGAGGCGCATGGCGGGGAGCGAAAACACCCGCCGGGACTCCCGGCGGGGCGGGTGAACCGCGAAGCCGTGCCGGCTACTTTCCCTTCAGGCTTCTGATGTAGTTCACGATCTCCCAGCGCTCCTGCTCCGAGAGGTGCTTCCAAGGAGGCATGGCGCCGCGGCCGTTCGAGATCTTCCAGAAAATCTCACCGTCGGTTTGGTTCTGAACCGCCGCGGACGTCCAGTTCGCGGGCTTCGGCGGAGGTAGCGCGGCAGCGGCCGGGCCGTCGCCCTTCCCCATGGGTCCGTGACAGGATACGCAGTTGGTCTCGACCAGCTTCTTCGCGTTGCCGACACCCTTCACCGGATTCTTCGACGCCTTGGCGTCGGCCGGCGCCACCCACGGTCCCTGGGCGGAGACCACCGCCGCGCCGGTCCAGACGAGGAGCGTGATCGCGGCGACGGCGATGCTCAGCGACTTCCCGAACGCGCTCATGGCGCCTCCTCTCGTGAAACTCGTACGACACGAATGATCGTGATGGTGTTCACAAAACGAAAACCATTTAACACTCCTGGGACGAACGAGGTCAAGCAGATATTCGACGCGCGCGCGTCGAGGCGAGCCAGCAGAGCGCGGCCAGGCCGCCGTAGGCGCCGGCGAGGCGCGCCGGCATCGCCGACGGCGCGGCCCACGGCCAGCAGAGCGCGCCGCTCGCCAGGGACGAGTGGATCACGCCGAAGAGCGCGGCGAGGCTCGCGACCGCCAAGAGCAGCCCGGCGAGCACCACTCGGTGGTTGATGATCGCCGCGAGCGCCCATCCCCACAGGGCCGCGGTCAGGACGAATCTGTTTCCGAGGACGAGAAGCGTCTGATAGCCGAGCGCGGCTTCACCCGTGAGGGCGGCCGGGAACTTGAAGACACCGATCAGGAGCGACGAGAGGATGACGAGCTGCGTGACATTGTCGAGGGCGAGGCCGAGGAAGCCGTTCAGGTCCCCGGCCCGGATCCAGCGCGGGCGGGTCCTAGTGGGGCCGGGCGTCGGCTACCCCCTGGCTGGCGACCAGCTCGCGGGCCAGGCTCTTTGTCCTCTCGGCCACGCTGGTGCACCAGGCGAGGCGACCGCGGTTGTTGGCGACTTCGCGGAAATCGAATTCGATGGCCGGGCCGAGGTGTTGACCGAACCTCAGCCGCACGCTGTATGACTTCCCTTGCCGCTTGTCGTCGTCCTCGAGGACGACTTCAACACGCGGGTCGACCCGCTTCGCATGGGAGGTCAGGAAATTCCATAGCCAGCGTCTGACGTCAACGATATGTCCCACCCGAAAACACGCGGGCATTCTAGCACCCGGGGATTGCCCCGATCGTCATCGTGGGAGCAATAGGGGACCAGCGACTGGTCCCCTATTGCGGTCAAATCAATGGGCCCGGCTCAGCATTCGTTGAAGCCGCAGGACAGGCACTTCTTGCAACCCTCTTCGTAGATGAAGGTCGCTTGCCCGCACTCCTTGCAGAGGTCGCCGATCTGCTTTCGCGCGTCGACGGCAACTCTGGGAGCTTCGGGCCCGGGCTTCACATCACCGATGTGCTCGGCCAGCGTCCGCGACAGCGCGTCCGGCAATGAGAGGATCTTTGTGGGTCCAAAGCCTGTCGGTTGTCCCCCGCCGATTCGGGAAAGCTGGCTGATGACCTCCTCGAGGCGACGCTGAGCTGACAGCGGTGAAGGCAGCCTCAGGATTAAGGAAATCAGTCGCCCGAGCGCCTCGGCGACCGCCATCGTATCGGAGCCGCCCTTGCCAACCTGGACGAAGACCTCAAAAGGCTCGTGCTCCTCGGTTTCGGTGATGGTGATCCACGCCGTCCCGATCGGGGTCTGAGTGCGGTAGGTCGACCCCTTCAGGCTACGCGGGCGGGGCTTGATGACGGCCTGGCCCGCCATCGCAGGGGCGGCGCTCTTGCTCTTCTTCGAGACCCCCACGTTCAGCACCTGCTCGCCTTTGCACCCGTCGCGGAAGACGGTGATGCCGAGGCAGCCGAGCTCCCACGCGAGGCGATAGGCGCGCGCCACGTCCTCCTCGGTCGCGTTGTTCGGCAGGTTGATCGTCTTCGAGACTCCGTTGTCGGTCGAGCGCTGGAAAGCGGCCTGATGCCGTACGTGCCATTCGAAGCCGATCTCGTGGGAGGTCTTGAAGACCTCGGACGCACGCTCCGGGAGGCCGCGGATCCCGTGGAGCGATCCATGCTTGACGATCTCCTGCATGAGCGCGTCCGAGTAGAATCCCTGATCCTTGGCGATGCGCTCGAACGTCTCGTTCACGAACGTCAGGACGCGCTCGCCGTCAGGCTGCTTCACGCGGTGCTCGAACGCCAGCGCGAAGATCGGCTCGACACCGGAGGAGCACCCAGCGATCATCGAGATCGTGCCGGTGGGCGCAATCGTCGTGACGGTCGAATTGCGCATCGGCCGCTGATTCTTATAGATCGAATGGTCCCAGTGCGGGAAGGGGCCGCGCTCCTCGGCGAGCTTCGCCGACTGATCGTGGGATTTCTCCTTGATGAAGGCCATCAGCTGGTCGCCGAGGTCGATCGCTTCCTGGCTGTCGTACGGGATGCCCATCATGAAGAGCAGGTCGGCCCACCCCATGATGCCCAGCCCGATGCGGCGGTTGGCTTTGACGGTGGCGTCGATCTGTGGGAGCGGGTACGGGTTCATCTCGATGACGTCGTCGAGGAATCGAACCGCGAGGCGCACCACCCGCTCCATCTCGTCCCAGTCGACCGACCACTCGCCCTGGTCGCTTCGCCGCGCGAACTTCGAGACGTTGAGCGAGCCGAGATTACACGCCTCGTTGGGCAAGAGGGGCTGCTCGCCACACGGATTGGTCGCCTCCACCACACCGATGTCCGGCGTCGGGTTGGCGGGGCTCGCGTTGATCCGGTCGATGAAGACCATGCCCGGGTCGCCCGTCCGCCATGCCGCGCGGACCATCCGGTCGAAAACCTCCTTGGCCGACAGGCGGGCCGTCACCGCGCCGGTGTGCGGGTTGATCAGGTCGTACTCGCCGCCCGAGGCGAGCGCGTCCATGAACCGATCCGTGGCCGCTACGGAGATGTTGAAGTTCGTGATGCCCCCGTCGAGCTTGCAGTCGATGAACTCGAGGATGTCCGGGTGATCGACCCTGAGGATCCCCATGTTGGCGCCGCGCCGGGTTCCGCCCTGCTTCACCGCCTCGGTCGCGCTGTTGAACACGCGCAGGAAGGAGACGGGTCCCGAGGCGCGCCCGCCCGTCGAGGCCACGATGTCGTCCTTGGGGCGCAGCCGTGAGAACGCGAAGCCCGTGCCGCCGCCGGACTTGTGGATGATCGCCGCCGCCTTGACCGAGTCGAAGATCTCCTCCATCGAGTCGCCCACGGGCAGCACGTAGCACGCCGAGTACTGCAGGCCGTTGTCCTTCCCGGCATTCATGAGGGTCGGCGAGTTCGGGAGGAAGTCGCCCTCGATCATGATGTCGTAGAACGCCGCCGCGACCTCCCTGACCGCGGCCTCGCTCCGCCCGTACCGCGCCTCGCCCGACGCGATCGTCAGCGCCACCCGCCAGCACATCTCCTCCGGGGTCTCGACAACCTCGCCACCCTGCCGCAGGAGATAGCGTTCACGGAGGACCCGCAAGGCAGGCTCGGTCCACTTACCGACTTTCGCTGGGCGGATCTCAGACAACATTCCACGCCTCCTCCTGGCACTGGCCGAAGACCTTCGGCTCTTACTATATCTTGTGGTGAGGGCGAATCTACCACGCTGAATCTAGCGTTCGTCAAGAAAAAAGGTATCCACCGCCCATCCACCATTTGTCCACCGCCCGCGCCCGCAAGCTCTTCAGGACCCTCACACGAGGGCCCTCACACGCTGCGTGGTATTCTCTGTTCCGCTATGGCGCCCTCTCAGGTGATCGTGCTGCTCGCGCTGGTTGCTACCTTCCATTTTCTCGACACCGCGCGCGCGCAGACGCCGCCACCTCCGCCGTCGCTTGAAGCTTCGGGTCGGACCCTGAACCTCGAGGATTGCATCGCCATCGCGCTCGAGGGCCAGCCGCGGATCCAGGCGACGCTGGCCGACTATGCCGCGGCGCGCTACCGGGTGAATCAGGCCCTGGCGCCGCTCCTCCCGCAGCTCAGCGGCTCGGTCACCGCCACCCGAAGTCAGAACATTTCGATCACCACCAACTCGGCGGGCGCAAGCATCTCGACCGTGCAGAACCGGCAGATGGGCGACACCCTCCTGGCCCAGGTGCTGCTCTCTCAGGTCCTCTTCGACTTCGGCAAGACCCTCGCGGCGACGGAAGCGGCGCGAAAGCTCGCCGAGGTGGCGGTCGAGGATGTCGAGCTGCAGCGTCAGCTGATCTCGCTGACGGTGAAGGAGGCGTACACGAACACGCTCTTCAGCCAGCGCCTCATTCGCGTGCAGGAGCAGGCGCAAGAGCGGGCCGAATTGAACTTGCGCTCGGCGAAAGGCTTCTTCGAGGTGGGCACGCGGCCCAAGTCTGACGTCGCGCGGGCCGAGGTCGACGTGGCGAACGCCAAGCTCGACCTCATCAGGGCGAAGAACGCCCTGCGTACCGCCATCGTCGCGCTCAACATCGCGATGGCGATCAACGTGGACACGCCGACCCAGATCGTCGACAACCTCGTCTACCAGCCCATCACGCTCGACCGGCAGGCGCTTCGAAGCGATTCGCTCCGGCAGCGACCCGAGTACCGCCAGGCCAAGCTCCGCGCCGCCGCCGCCGAGGCCACGGAGCGGCAGACCTTTCGGAACTTCTTCCCCGATGTCTCGGGCACCGGAACCTACGGGGGCACCCAGAGCCAGCTCAACGAGGCCTGGACGCTGGGCCTGTCGTTGAACTGGTCGCTTTTCGACGGTGGCGGGCGAATCGCGAGGTACCAGGAGGCGAAGGCCAACCTGGAGGGCGCAAAGGCGCGCGTGAAGTCCACCGAGCTCGACATCGTGCAGAATGTCGAGCAGGCCGAGATCGCCGTCGAGGAAGCCCAGGAGCGGATCCAGGCGGCCCAGACCCTGGTGGTCTCCGCCCAGGAGAACTTTCGGCTGGCCCAGGGGCGGTTCGACGCCGGCGTCGGCACCATCCTCGAGCTGACGGACGCTCAGCTCGCCCTCACCCAGGCCCAGAACACCGAGAGCCAGGCCCTGGCGGACTATCGGATCGCCCTGGCACGGCTGGATCGTGCCGTCGGCCGTCGCTGAGGCCCGAGAAACAACCCGCAAGGTGGCGTCGTCTAAACGAGTGATGAGACGCATCGTGTCGGTGGTCATCGTGGCGGTCCTGGTGGGTGGGGGCGTCTTCGCCTACCTCTACACCCAGAGCCGCGGCAATGCCCCAAAGTACCGGGTGGCGCGTGTCGAGCGAGGTCCCCTCACCGCTGCGGTCTCGGCGACCGGCAACCTGAACGCCGTGGTCGTCGTCCAGGTCGGGAGCCAGGTCTCCGGGATGGTCAAGGACCTCATGGTCGACTTCAACTCGATCGTCAAGAAGAACCAGGTCATCGCCCGGATCGACCCGGACATCTTCGAGGCCAGGGTCAACCAGGCGAAGGCGGATCTGGACTCCTCCCGGGCGAACGTCCTGAACCAGGACGCGCAGGTCGAGCGCGCCCGGGCCGACGTCGACAACGCCCGCGCGGGGCTCGTGGAAGCCAAGGCGTTCACCGCCAAGGCCCTGGTGCAGTCCGTGGACGCCAAGCGTGACTTCGACCGGAAGGCGGAGCTGTTCGGTCGCCAGCTCATCGCCAAGAGCGATCTCGACACGTCGCAGGCCACCTACGACGCTGCGGTGGCCCAGCTCGACTCCACCCGGGCGCGAGAGCAGGCGCTCACGTCGGGTATCCAGTCGGCGCTCGCCCAGCTCCGCGTGGCCCAGGCCACCGCCGAGTCCGCGCGTGCGCAGGTGAAGCAGAAGGATGCCGCGCTCAAGCAGGCCCAGGTCGATCTCGACCACACGACGATCCTGGCCCCCGTGGACGGCGTCGTCGTCTCCCGCCAGGTGGACGTCGGCCAGACCGTCGCCGCGAGCCTTCAGGCTCCGGTGCTCTTCACCATCGCCCAGGACCTCACGCGGATGCAGGTCGAGACGAGCGTGGACGAGGCGGACATCGGCCGCATCAAGCTCGACGACCGCGCCGGCTTCACGGTCGACGCGTTTCCCGGGGAAACGTTCGTCGGGACTGTCACGCAGATCCGGAAGGCGGCTCAGATCGTCCAGAACGTCGTCACCTACACGGTGGTCGTCGCGGTGGCGAATCCGACGGGAAAGCTCGTCCCGGGAATGACGGCGAACGTCAAGCTCGTGACCGCGGAGAAGCCGAGCGTCCTGAAGGTTCCGAACGCCGCGCTCCGGTTCCGGCCGGCGGGCGTCGAGGCGGCAGCGCCCAACTCGCCGGCGAGCAGCGGCGAGCCGAGCGGCGGCGCGGCGGGCCGTGGCGCGGCGGGTGGTGTGCAGCCCTCGGTCGAGCAGATACGCGATCGCCTGGTGAAAGTGCTGAAGCTCACTGAGGATCAGCAAACGAAGCTCGAGCCGATCCTGCAGGACAGCCGCGAGCAGCTGCGGGCCCTCCAGGGACTCCCCGAGGCCGACCGTCGCGCGCGCGCCCAGAAAGTCCGTGAGACGTCGCGCGTCAAGGTCCGCGAGATCCTCACCGACGCCCAGAAGGCGCGCTACGACGAGATGGCCGCCGCGTCGGGCGGCGAGGGCCGGGCCGGCATCCAGGGGCGCGTGTGGGTGGTCGGGCCGGATGGCAAGCCGGCGTCGGTCGCGCTGACTCTTGGGCTCAGCGACGGAACCTCCACCGAGGTGCTCCGCGGCGAGATCAACGAGAGCCAGGAGGTGATCGTCGGGCTCCTCGGCGGCGGCCGGAGCGGCGGCGGTCCTCAAGCCCCGCAGCAGGGCACGCCGCGCCTCAGGCTCTGATCGTGGCGGCACCGATCATCGTGACCGACGGCCTGACGAAGGATTATCACCTCGGGCCGCACACGGTCCACGCCCTTCGCGGAGTGTCGGTCACCATCGAGCGCGGCGAGTTCGTCGCAGTCATGGGTCCCTCGGGCTCGGGCAAGTCCACCTTCATGAACCTCCTGGGCTGCCTCGACACCCCGACCAGCGGGGAATATGTGCTGGACGGCGAGCGTGTCGGGGGCCTCTCGCCGGACGAGCTCGCTCGGATCAGAAACGGCAGAATCGGGTTCGTCTTCCAGCAGTTCAACCTGCTGCCCCGGACGACCGCGCTCGAAAACGTCGAGCTTCCCTTGCTCTATGCGGGCCACCCCGCGCGCGACCGCCGCGCCCGGGCCCGCGCGCGGCTCGGCGCGGTCGGGCTCGCCGATCGCGAGGCGCACCATCCGAGCCAGCTCTCGGGCGGCCAGCAGCAGCGCGTCGCCATCGCGCGAGCGCTCGTCAACGACCCGGCGGTCATCCTGGCCGACGAGCCCACCGGCAACCTCGACACGCGGACGAGCGTGGAGGTGCTGGCGCTCTTGCAGCGCCTCAACCGCGAAGGGCTCACGATCGTCCTCGTCACCCACGAGCTCGATATCGCCGCCTACGCGAGCCGGAGCCTCACCTTCCGCGATGGCCGTCTCAAGAACGACGAGCGCGCGGCCGAACCGCGCGACGCGGCCGCCACGCTCGCGGAGCTGCCGGCGGAGGAGGAGGACGCCGCGTGAGCCTGTGGCAGAGCGTCCGCATCGCCGGCCGGGCGCTCCGGGTCAACAAGCTCCGGAGCGCGCTCACCATGCTCGGCATCATCATCGGCGTGGCGGCGGTCATCGCGATGGTCGGCGTCGGCGCCGGCGCCCAGGCGCGCGTCGCGGAGCAGATCCAGAGCCTCGGGTCGAACCTGATCATCGTCCTCTCGGGTAGCGTCACCGCCAGCGGGATTCGCCTCGGCACCGGGAGCCAGCTCACGATCAGCGAGGACGACTCGGCCGCGATCGCGCGCGAGGTCCCGCTCGTCCAGGCGTCGGCGCCGTCGGTGCGGGGCACCGCGCAGGTCGTGTACGGCAACCTCAACTGGGCCACCGCCATCCAGGGCGTCACGCCGGACTACTTCGAGGCGCGGGAATGGCCGGTGACGGACGGTCGTGCGATCAACCCCGAGGACGTCGAGGGCGCCACCAAGATCGCACTTCTGGGCCAGACCACGGTCCTGAACCTGTTCGGGGAGTCCGAGCCACTCGGCCAGATCATCCGGATCAAGAAGGTGCCGTTCACCGTCGTCGGTGTCCTGTCGCGCAAGGGCCAGAACTCCTGGGGCCAGGATCAGGACGACGTGATCCTGATCCCGATCTCGACGGCCAAGAAGAAGGTCCTCGGCGTGAGCCAGGCCAACCCGCGCGCCGTCGGGTCGATTTCGGTCAAGGTCCGGGCCGACGAGGACATGGCCGAGGCCGAGAACCAGATCCGCGCGCTCCTGCGCCAGCGTCATCGCCTGCAGCCGTTCCAGGACGACGATTTCTGGCTCCGGAACCTCTCCGAGGTTCTGCAGACTCAGGAGGAGTCGTCGAAGGTGATGACCTATCTCCTCGCCGCCATCGCGTCGGTCTCGCTCCTGGTCGGGGGCATCGGGATCATGAACATCATGCTCGTGTCGGTGACGGAGCGGACGCGCGAGATCGGCCTCCGCATGGCGGTGGGAGCCCGGCGGCGCCACATCCTGCTCCAGTTCCTGATCGAGGCGGTCACCCTGTCGCTCATCGGCGGGATCATCGGCATCGCCCTCGGTCTGGGGGGCTCGCGGGCAATCAGCTACTTCGCCGAGTGGCGTACGCTCGTCGCCCCCGAATCGATCGTGATCGCCTTCGGCTTCGCGGCCGGCATCGGGATCTTCTTCGGGTTCTATCCGGCTCGCAAAGCGTCGCGCCTCGACCCGATCGAAGCTCTGCGATACGAGTAGGCCGGGGAGGGCCGGGGGGTGGGGGGGGACCCTGTGGGAACCTGAGAACTACGACAGGTTCCCACAGGGTCCCCCACCCTCCGTCGGCCCTCCCCGGCCTGCTCGGTGGGCGAGCTTCGTCGGGGTCTGCGTTCGGGCGTAGCGCAGAACGCAGCCAGCCTGCTGTGATGAGTTCCCCAGCCTGCCCCTAAAGTTCGGCGGGCTCCTGGTCGTTTGCTATGGTCTATGACGATGAGTCGTGCTCGTGCGCGCCGACCACAGCGCAAGCCCGTCCGGGCGTCTCGGCGGCTCAAGAAGGTCCGCGTTCCGAGGAAGGTCCGGCTCGCTCCAACGGCCCGCGTCGCCAAAAAGGTCCGTGTCCCCAGTCCGACTCCAGCCGAGTTGGGCCTGCTCGCGCTCGCGCAGAAGATCGCCGAGCTCGCGCGTGATGGTGGCGGGAGCCAGGCGCTCTCCGCGGCTCTCCAGACGCTCGCCGCCGCGTATGGGCCGACGGCGCCGCTGCCCCGCGACGTTTTTCGCGCCTGGGTGCCGAGTCGCACCGACAAGAACGCCACCCTTGCGCTGGCGTGGGCGCGCGAGCAGGTGCGGCTGGGGCTCCAGGAGGTCGTTGAGCGGACGATGAAGGGAGCCCGGGGCCGCGTCGACGTCGACGCGGGGACGTTCGCCTGGCTTCTCCTCGCTGCGTGCGAGGCGATCGCTCAGGAGCCGCCATCGGCGGTGGCCGATCGCGTGCGAGCGCTCCTGCAGCTCATCGGCCACGTCTCCGCCGCCCGCTGAGGCTGTCCAGGACCAGGAACGCGGCGCCGGCGCCGAGCGTCACGAGGTTGACCTGGACGGAAGCGCGGTGGGCCCGGGCGAAGACGGCGTCGTCGCGCGTGCGACGGGCCGTCTCGGCCCGCGGCATGAGGACCGTCGACGCCAAGGCCAGCATCGTCACCATGAGCCCGCAGAGCGCCGTGCCGAGCAGCGGCCGAAGGCGTCCTCGCTCCCCGGAGATCGCCTGGATCGCCGAGGCGGTGAGGGCGATCGCGCTCAGCGTCAGCCCCCACTGGTAATAGCGGGGGAGCACAGCCGTCACGGCCTGGCCGGCGATCGCGCGGTCGATCGTCTTGAAGACGACAGGCGCCACCTCGAACGAGAAAAACGCCATGATCCCGAGCCAGGCGGCGATGCAGACGACGGCGAGCGCCCTGAGGAGTCTCATCGACGCGCCGCGAGCAGGGGCAGCCCCCAGAGCCCGTCTCCGTACGTGATGCGCGCGAAGCCGAGGTCGTCGGCGATTTGCCAGTAGCGTCGGAGCGCGACGACGTCGGTCCCCCAGGTTTGCACGCCGACGCAGATCACGCCGAGGAGGATCGCCGAGGCTCGCGGAGGAGTCAAGATTGACGGGCCCCGTACCGGGCGGTAGAGTTCGCACGGTGCGAGCCCGCGTCGCGATCGCCGTGGCAACCGTCCTCGTCGTCGCGTCCTCTGCGCGCGCCGAGACGGCGGTAGAGGCGGCGCGGGCCCTCGTCGCCCGCTATCACGAGGACAGGGCGAGGCTCGATCGCGCGCGGGATCTCCTCGAGAGCGCACGCGCGAAGGACCCACAGGTCGAGACGATCGTGATGCTCTCGTATGTCCAGCTCCTGATTGGCGACGTTCGAGCGACCACCATCGACGACAAGCTCGCAGCCTACGACCGGGGCCGCGAGCTGGGAAAGCGCGCGGTCGAGCTGGCGCCCAGGAGCCACGATGCCCATCTCTGGTACGCGCTCAACACGGGACGGTGGGGCGAGACGAAGGGGATCCTCCGCTCGCTCTTTCTCTTGCCGACGGTTCGCCAGGAGATGGACATCCTGCTCGAGCTCAACCCGCGCTCGGTCTGGGCGCACGTGCTCGCCGGCAACCTCTTCCTGGAGGTGCCGGGATTCGCCGGCGGCGACCGCGTCAAGGCCGAGGGGCACTTCAAGAAGGCGCTCGAGCTCGACCCTCGGTTCACCGGAGCCCGGCTCGGCCTCGCGCGCCTCTTTATCGCCGAATCCCGGTACGCCGACGCGCGGCGGGAGCTCCAGCGGGTCATCAACGAGACCACGCCCATGATCATTGCGGACTGGGCCGTGAAGGACGTCCCACGCGCACGACAGCTCCTCGAGTCGATCAGAGACAGAAAGTAGCGATCGCCGTGATTCGCCGGCTCCGGCGGAGCGCGTCCAGCTGGAACCCGACCGCGCTCGCCGTCGTCGCGGAGCGCGATCGCGACCCGTTCCGCGTCCTGATCGCCTGCATCCTGTCGCTTCGCACGCAGGACACGACCACCGGTCCCGCCTCCGACCGCCTGTTCGCCGCGGCCGCGGCGCCGGAGACCATGCTGAGGCTTACCCCCCGTCAGATCGAGCGCCTCATCTACCCCGTCGGGTTCTACCGGACGAAGGCGCGGGTCATCCTCGGGATCTGCCGTGACCTGCTCGCGCGCTTCCAGGGCCGTGTGCCCGACACGATCGACGAGCTCCTCGTGCTGAACGGCGTGGGACGGAAGACGGCCAACCTGGTTGTCACCATGGGCTATGGCAAGCCCGGGATCTGCGTGGACACCCACGTGCACCGCATCTCGAACCGGCTGGGCTACGTGAAGACCAGACATCCCGAGGACACCGAGATGGCGCTCAGGGCGAAGCTGCCGCGCCGCCACTGGATCGGCTACAACGACCTGCTCGTCTCCTTCGGCCAGAACATCTGCACGCCGATCTCTCCGCACTGCTCCCACTGCCCGGTCGCCACCCTCTGCCGGAAAGTTGGCGTCACGACCGCCCGCTAAGCCCCGTCAACGGCGCTACGACTGCGTGTCAAGCGAGCTCGGTCGGTAGGGCGGGGTGGCGTGGGCGGTAGGGGGCGAAAGGACCCGTTCCCGTCAATGCGTCGACGGATTCCGCGCGCCCGGATGGAGCCCAGCCATCGCGGGGCAGCGGGCGCGTGCCGCGTGGTCCGTCGCCCCCTACCGCCCACGCCACCCCGCCCTACCGACCGGGCCGGCGCCGCAGCCGCAATCGCCGGAGAATGGCGAGATTGCGAAGATCGGCGGTGGGCTCGGGCTTCTTGGGCGTCTCCAAAACTTTCGGTACGCGCGCGAAGCGGCGGTCGTTCAAGAGGAACCGGAACGGGGCGAGGCCGAGGAAGCCGCGGCCGATGTGTTCGTGACGGTCGAGTCCCGAGCCGAGGGGTGCCCTGGCGTCGTTGAGGTGAAACGCCAGCACCCGACGGCGGCCCACCGCGGATTCGCACTCCGTCATCGCCCGACCGAAGCCGGCCTCGGTGCGGACGTCGTACCCCGCGGCGAACAGGTGGCACGTGTCGACGCAGACGCCGATCCGCTCGGGTCGGGCCGCGCCGTCGATCAGTGTCGCCAGCTCGGCGAACGTCCGGCCGACCGAGTTGCCGCCGCCCGCGGTGTTCTCGAGCGCGACTTTGATGCGATAGCCACTGGTACGCGCGAGCGTTTCGTCGAGCGCCGCGATGACCCGGCGGAGCCCGGCCTCGAGCCCGGCGCCCATATGAGAGCCTGGGTGGATGACCACGCACGAGAGACCGAGCGCCTCCGCGCGCTCCAGCTCGTCGGTGAACGCGGTCACCGCCTGCGCCCACGCCGAGGGATGCGGGCTCCGGTGTGCCGCCGGGCCGCGCGAAACAGCCGGATCTCTTCGGCCTCGAGGGGCTTGGCCGCCCACCGGCGCTGGTTTTTCAAGAAGATCTGCACGGCGCCGCAGCCGACCGCGCGGCCGCGCTCGAGGGCCTGGTGGAGACCGCCCGCGATGGACATGTGGGCCCCGATCTCGTCGCCCCGCAGCGTCATGGCAGCCAAGGTACCACTCTGCTATTCTGGTCCCGATGAAACCCCTGGCGATCCCGTCGGCGTTCACGACCACATTCACTCTGGAGTACGGCGTCTCCGAGGCCGACATGCGGCGGCTCTACGAGAACGCCAAGCGGGACCAGTGGAACGCCTCGCGGGACATCTCCTGGTCGGCCCCGCCCTCCTCCGACGGACGCGTGATCGCCGACGAGTTGATCGACATCTACGGCAGTCCGCTCTGGGAGCGTCTCCCGGAAGCCGACCGGGTCACGCTGAACCGCCGCATCGCCGCCTGGCGCCTCTCGGTGCTCATGCATGGCGAGCAGGGCGCGCTCCTCGCGTGCAGCCAGATGGTGGACATCGTGCAAGGGGCCGACGCCAAGTTCTTCCAGGCCACGCAGGTGGTGGACGAGGCCCGGCACAACGAGGTCCTGAGCCGCTACCTGACCGATCGCCTCGACGGCCTGACGTACCCGATGCCGGCGAACGAGCGCGATATCTTCGACTCGATCCTGTCGGAGAGCCGCTGGTATCTGAAAACGATCGCCCTGCAGCTGGTGGCGGAGACCTTCGCGGTCGCGCTGTTCAAGATGATGAGTGAGAGCGCCCGCGACCCCGTGCTGGAAGCGATCTGCAAGCGCATTCTGGTGGACGAGTCGCGTCACATGGGGTTCGGCATGCTCGCGCTCCCCCGGGTCGTGAGCGAGGCGTCGGCGGCCGAGCGCCGCGAGCTCGAGGACTACACGTGCTTCGCCCTCGAGAAGACGCTGACGGGATTCTTTCCGCTCGAGGCCTACCAGGACGCGGGGTTCAGTGCGCGTGAGATCGACGAGGTCAAGCGCTACCGCCGCGAGACGGCGGCGTCCAACGATTACGCGCCGTTCCGCAAGTATTTCAAGCGGGACATGCACGGGTCGATGGTGGCGAACCTGGCGCGCCTCGGTCTTCTCACCGACCGGGTCCGGCCGCGGCTCGAGAAGCTCGGCGTCACCCTGCCGGCGAGCTGACCGGCCCGACCAGCTCGCCGAGCCGCCGAGTCCGAAAGCTCCACATCGCCGCGATCTGCCTGTGCACCAGCAGCGCGTGCGCCGCGCGCCCGAGTGGGCCCAGCGGTAGCCGGTAGGTCACCCGGTCCTCCACCCACGTCCCGCCCTGCTCCTCCAGGAAGCGATGGCGATGCTCCCAGCGGGCGTACGGCCCCCGTACCTGGACATCGACGTAGCGATAGGGCGGATCCCACTCGCGGATGAACGCGCGCCACCTCACCGGCACCCCGAGCCAGGACATCCGGAGATCGACCACCGCGCCGGTCGAGAGCGCGCGCGGCCCGGCGACGACACGGAGACGGAACGACGCCGGGGTGAGCAGGACGAGATTCGAGGACTCGGCGAAGAACGCGAACACCTCGGCACGCGCCCGGGCCAGCCACACGCGCGACTCGAGGATGTAGTCGGCCACGCCGCGCGCGCTATCATCGGCAGGCCGACGTCGCCTAGCCGAGCTTCTTGACCTCGGCAAGGATCTTGTCGGGCTGTGGCAGCTCTCCCTTGCCGTACCGCTCGATGAAGCGGATCGTTCCCCTCTGGTCCACGATGAACGTGGCCCGGCTGTTGGCGTTCCACTCGGGCCAGTAGACGCCGTACTCCTTCGCGACGGTGCGGTGGACGTCCGAGAGCAGCGGGTAATTGCTGATGCCGACCGATTTGGCCCAGTTGTCGTGGCTGAACGGGCTGTCAGTGCTGATACCCAGCACCTGGGTATTCGCCGCCTGAAAGTCGCTGACGCGCTTGTCGAAGGCGGGCATGCACGTGCTTCAGCCCGGCGTCCAGTCGAGCGGGTAGAAGAGAATGACCACGGTCTTCCCGCGAAACTCCTTGAGGCCGACCTCTTTGAGCCCGATCGTCCTGAGCGTGAAGTCGGGCGCGGGGTCGCCCACGCTGAGGGTCTTGTCCTCGCTCACTCCCTGAATCCCCCTTTGGCGAATTTGCGCGCCGTGCGGCCAGGCATCGTAACACGCGGCTCCCCCGCCCGCGCCGGCGGCTTCCTCGTGGCCGCCCACGCGCTGTTGCGGCGGCTTTCCAGAGGCGCGTCGGGGAGGCCGAGAAAGGCGGCTGCGGTGACGACGCGACCCGTCTCCCAGAGACGCGCGAACCGCTCCGCGAACCTCGCGTCGCGGAGCGCGTGATGATCCATGATCACCCGGCATCCCGTCGC